>Ga0172379_10009631_pt1 | contig 11868 bp, 8 predicted proteins | sample GrowelOW334metaG_FD_119756 | JGI IMG/M metagenome (GOLD analysis project Ga0172379, IMG submission 119756) | Groundwater microbial communities from an aquifer near a municipal landfill in Southern Ontario, Canada - Groundwater well OW334 metaG | ecosystem: Environmental > Aquatic > Deep... | reverse complement strand
TGTATTGAATGCGGCATGGCACAATGAGATAATTGGGCGGATGACGGCGCTGGCGCTTAGTGACCAGGCAAACAGGACATTGACATGATAGTGCCGATATTGAAATTTTTTGGACTGCAGACGAATGTAGGGAATGCACGGCCGGGGACAGCAGCCGTGCTTAAAAATTTTATGCGGAACCAAAAGCGGGGATGGCTGAACGCGGGGCAGGGGTATTTTAAGAAGTTTGTGAGCGATACGGATAACGGACTGCCGCAGACGACGGATAATGCCGGGGACAATTACCTGGATCCGGCAATACACGGGATCAGCAATTTAGTATGGAAGGATGTGCATAATTTTTACGTGCCGGAAAACGGCGGTGCTGATGTAACGGTGGCGGTGGGAACATACCGTAAGGCAAAGTTTGAAGCGGCGGGATGGACGAAGGACCGATTTGGGATATGGATCCGCCCGTATTGGAACGGCGCGGCGTGGGTGGACGCATGGAGGGAATTGACTGAGTTATTTATTTTTAAGATTGAATCACTGCCGATCGCTCCGCACCAGGATAGGATTGTTGTGTCGACGAATTTTAGCGCGTATGATCCGGCCGGGGAGGTTTTCAATAACAGTTATTTTGTGGGGTGGACTGCGGCGTATGTTGATTTTGTGACGCCTGTATTTTGGGAGGACACGGAGAATTTTGACCGGGTGACGGCATGCGGCGATGAGACGGGGGGCGGCACTGATTTCTTTTTGGATATCGGCCATGCGAACACAGATTTTGCGAGCCGAGCCGTAGGAAATTACGTTTACGTGTATCGGAATTTTTTATTTAAGGACCTGCCGAGCAGTTTGACGAGTTACATTTTTAATCTGTTCAATGAGCTGCGGATGACGACGGGAACCGGTGCCGATGATGTAAGTTTGATGGCGGGGTACCGGAGCAAGGATATTGTGAGCGGCGGGATAAGCGTGACCGGAGTGATAGCAGATATTGCTGCGCTGGATCTGTGGGATTATGCAGTGGCGGTGACGGGTGCGGTTGTTGCGGAAGGGACGGATCCGTTGACGGCGGGGACGTATTATTTGAAATTTGCGGTTGTAATGGACGACGGGAATGTGACAAAATTGTATGATGCAGTGACCGATACGGGAGGGGGTATTGCGGCGGGAAATAGTTTTGTGATCGGTGCTAATCAAAAACTATTTGTGAGACCGTATGTAAGCTATGGTGCAGTGCCGCGAAGGTTCAGCAGGATTGTGTTGTTTATCAGCACGGATGATATCACGTATAATTTTATCAGCGATATCACACCGGTATTCAATGCCGGGACGATGTTGACGTTGCCGGGACCGGTAGAGCATTTTTATATGCAGTGCAATGCAATAAGTTTACTTGGTGCGACGTATGCAGCGATAGGGGAAGATGCGGTTGTGAATATCGGGCGGTCCATTACTGACAGCGGGATAGTGCGTTGGAAGGTTGGGACGGTGATAGGGAAGAAGACGTACGTAGGAAATGTGCTTGCGGGGGGTGCGGCAAAGCCGAATAATGCAATGGTGGGAACGGGGAAAGGGAGCGGGGTGCTGCAGACGGATGTATTTGCGAACGATGAAGCACACATTATCGATCTGGAGTACGGCGACGGGGATGAGATTATAGGGATTGCGCCGGTTGTAGAGCGGGTTTTATTTTTGAAGAAGCGGTCGATTGTGCTGGTGGCGCCGGACGGGCAGGGGGGATATATCCGGGAGATGATCAGCGCAAATATCGGGTGCAGCAGTGCGGAGGCGGTGGCGGTGCACAATGGGATTGTGTATTGGTTTGATGATAACGGGCGGTATGCGTTCGGGTTTAACGGAGGATTGCAGACGCTGGATTTGCTGGCGAATGACGACTGGCAGTTATTGACGACGGCGCAGAAGGAAGCGGGAAGCAGTGCGATTGACAGAGTGAATCAGTTATGGTATGTGAATGCCGGCGGGAAGCAGTGGATCTACGATATTAATGCGAAGACAATTGAAGGTGATGCAGCGGGTGATTGGGTGAAGTTTGAATTTACCGATACTCCGCTGCGGATTGCGGGAGATATTCCCGGGACAGTTGATTTTATTACAACGGCGGGAAAGCTGTTGACGATAAATAATGCGGATGTTACTGCATGGGGTTTTGACGGGGCTGATTATACGCTGCAGTGGAAGAGTAACGAGATTATGCTGCTGAGAGAACAAGGATATGACGGGCGTGTGCTGGTAAAGGGATGGGGAGTGGAGTACAGCAGCAGTATTGATATTACGTTGAATATTTATCTTGACGGCGGTACGGCCATTGTATTTACAATGCCGTTGACGGAGACGACGAAGATTTTCAGGATGCCGCTGGGGAGTGTATGCAAGAGTGTTGTATTTGAGTTTACAGCGGTGACGGCGGGAGAGACGCCGGATATATCGATTAAAGGATTGCAGGCATTTGTGGATAAGATGCCGGGGAGCGTGATGTAATGGCAGTGCAGCAGAAAATAAAGTTTGAGAATTTTAGAAGCAGCGGGAATGCGCAGCAGGATATACAAACACTTGCCGGGATGCTGGCCAATGCGATGCAGCATGTGTATGACAATCTGCCGGCGAAGGGTGTGACCGGAATTTTTGTAAGCGCGGATACACCGGCGAAGACCGTAACAATAACAAACGGAATTGTAACGAAGATTGAATAGGAGGAGTTATGAGCTGGTTCAGTAATTTATTTTCGAGTCCGCGGGAGAGAGCCGGCAAAGATATCTATGGGCAGCAGGCGCAGGGTTTTGACGATATAATGAAGGAAGCGGACGGGTTGACGAGTTCGTATGACGATCCGACGGCGATCGATAAGAATCAGCAGCTTGTGAACCGGTTAATGGCGCCGCGGCGTGCTGGATTGAATACGCAGCTTGGCAGGAGCCGGAGTGCGGCGGTGGAGCGGATGGGGGGAAATAATGCGACACCTGGTGTGACGTTTGGGAATATTGAAAGCGCGTATGCGCCGGCATTTTCGGACCTTGAATCGAGCGGAATGGATTGGCTTGATAAGATACTGGGAAAGCGGGATACATTTAATCAGAACAAAATAGGATTGAAGACAAACGTGCTGGGTGGAAAGAATGTTGCCCAGGGAAATTATTTGAACAGTTTGAGTGATGCGAGCACGTTTGATGATATACTGGGGATTGGGACAGAAGTGGGAAAATATTTACTGGCCGGGCAGTTGTTTAAGGGTGCCGGCGCTGGAGCTGGTGCGGGTGCAGGAGACGGTGGGTAATAAAGCTAATGCATGATGGAAAGCAACAACAATCCGCCAAGAGATAAAGCACGGCGGCCGCAGAAAACGCGAAGCGGAACCACATAGACACGAAGAGGACATTATGGGAGTGAGCGAAAGTTTAGCACGTAACCGGGGGGGATTGAACGACGTTTTTAATTTGTATGCCAGGTATCAGCAGAAGAAGGCGCAGGATGAGGAGCGGGCGGCGTTTCGGGACCGGTTGAAAAGTGCGACGGCGGATGTGACGGAAAATATTGTGCGTCCGGATAACAGCGCGGATACTGGTAATCTGCAAATAGGCGGCGGCGGGGTTGATACGACGGGGAACGACATGCGGGGAAGTACGATCGTACCGAAGATGCAGCCGATGGGGATGGTTGGGCAGAGCAAGATACCGCTGGAGCGGTTTATTGAGAGCAGGCCGAAGACGCTGGCGGATATGGATTTGAATGATGTGATTGGGTTGAATCAGCAGGCGGGAGAAGATCCGGTGAACCGGGGGACGTTGAGCAGCGTGATGCAGATGCTGAGCCAGCGCGAGGAGCGCAATACACCGACGTACAACATAATGAACCAGGAGGATGGCGGATACGATATCTTTAAGATGCTGCGAGGGAAAGCTCCGGAGAGAGTGAGCGGAAGGTTGGGAGTGCAGAAACCGGTTGCGCAGGCACGAACGAAGTATGGAGTGGATCAAGTGGTGAGCGATGATGGGTATTATGTTGATGTGGTGAAGAATCCGGATACCGGAGAGACACAGTACCGGAAGACAAACGTGCGGGCGCCGGAAAAGGATTGGAAGGGGGGTGCAGGAGCAAGCGGCAGTGGAAAGCCGGGAGAGTTGACCGATGCAGAAAAACGGATTGCGCAGCTGACGCAGGTGAATTTGGAGCTGGGGAAAGAGATGACGAATTTAGGGTTGGGATTGGATAAAAGCGGTAATCCCTTATTGGATGCCCAAGGGAAAAAGATTGCGGATACAACGGCGATTAAGGACAATCTGCAGAGCCAGCTGAAAACGAATGAGGCGGAGCTGGTGCGGTTGAATCAGAAAATTGGGGGGACATATAAAGGATCTGATGCAGGCGCAGGATCCGGAGCGGGGACCGGGACGAACAGCGGCCGGAAGGTTGTGCAGACCGGGATGTTGAACGGGAAAAAAGTGGTGAAGTATGATGACGGGAGCGTGGAGTACGGGGAATGAAAAAAAGGATGAAGGATGAATTAAGAATTATGAAATAAAAGCAATCCGCCAAGAGATACAGCACGGCGGACGCAGAAAACGCGAAGCGGAAACACATAGAAAAATAGGGCACATAGTGGCAAAAACAAAAATTGACGTTTCGAAGGTTGTGTGGGATCCGCCGATCGACGAAAGCAAAGTGCAGTGGGATCAGACCCCTTCCAACTCCCCCGTGACAGGGGGAGGTGTGTTTGATATGAGCCGAAAGGTTGATGTGCCGGTGCAGACGGGAAGCGGAAGTACACGGACCGGTAACAGGAGCGTGCCGTTTAGTGATGAGCTGCAGGGGATGGTGGATCTGGCGCAGGGAGCGGGTGAGGATATTATTGGAGGAGTGAAGCGGACGGTGATGAGTCCGATACGCCGGGCTGGGAAAGGGATTGCGGAGTTGATTGCGGGGAGCGGAGCATTGCCGGTGCGTGCGCGTGCAGGTGTGCCGATTGATCAGCCGGGTCCGGATGTAAACAGATTATTGAGCGGTGCGAAGGATGTGAGCACGGCGGCAGCGGATGCCGGCATAACTGCGACACTGCCCTGGACGACGGTAGGGGCGAATATTGCCGGGGAAACGTTGGGGATACCGGATGAGAGTGTAGCGGAACGGAGTGCGGAAGGAATAAGCGAGGGATTGAAAAAGATACTGGCGGCCGGAAAACGGTTTGTGCCGAATCTGCCGATGACGATGCAGGCAGTGGTTCCGCTGCAGGCGACGGCGGGAGCGATGGAAGCGGCGATTGGCGGGATGACACCGACAAGCAAGTTTTTGAACTGGCTGACGAAGATGGGACCGCTGACGGAAAAGAGCGATGCGATACGGACGGCGATGGCGCCGGTGACGGAATTTGTGAAACCGACGAGCGAAGAGGGGCAGTATGCAAGTGAGATCGGTGATTTTGTTTTTCCGCTGGGGATAGAAGCGATGCTGAGGGGACGGAGCGTGAAGGGGAAAGCAATTGAAGGGAGAAGTGAAACGGGAGAAGGAAGAGGGGGAGAAAATTTTAACCGTGAAGACACAAAGGGACAAAACAATGCAGGTCCGATTGATGAAGCGAAGGTAGTGTGGGATGAACCGAAGACAGTTAACAGTGAACAGTCAACAGTGAATAATGAAAAACCAGGTGCAGGGAAGCTGTTTGATGCAGAGGGATTTTTGTTGGATGAGCAGGGAAAGCGGGTTGATGGGACCCCCTCAGGATCACCCTTGACAGGGGGAGAGAGTAATGCAGCAGCGGAGCCGCAGTTTACCAGGACGATAAATTTAGACACGAAGCGGGGCGGAGGTAAGAGTATTTACGACAGTGCGCCGGCGGATGAATATCCGACACTGGCGGCATTGCAGGGTGTAAAAATAAAACCTGAATATGTGATTGACCGGCAGACTGGGAAGAAACGGATTGCCGGAGAGTATCTTGATATACCGAGCAGATTTTTAGCGAAGGGGAATGAAGAGGGGATCAGTTTGGCGCGTGCGACGGAGCGGGTGAATGAATTGCGCGGTGACCAGGCGGAGCCGCTGATTGACAATGAAGTGAGCAATCTGTTGAAGGATGAAGCTGCGAAGTGGGAAAAGAATTATGCACCAGCGAACAAATTGAGCGATGTGCGGATTGATCCGGATGAGCGGATAATTTTGGAGCAGCTGGATCCGGCAGAGAAGAAGCGGATGCAGCAGCTGACGGAACAGATTGGGGATATGGCTGCTGAGAATACTCCGTTGAGCAAAGCGGATGTGATTAAAGCGAAGAGCGATATTGCGCAGGACGGCGGGAAAGAGAAGAGCAAGGCCGCGCAGGTGCTACTGCAGGAGATTGACGCAGCAGAGAAAGCGGGAGGAGTTGGGGTGACAAATCCGGTGACAAAAAAGCCGGAGTTTATACCGATGGAGGAACTGGAGAAGTTTTTCGGGAAGGATGAGAAAAAAGCGGGAGCGAGAGTACCGGAAGAAGAAAAGGGGAAGGTTGTGTGGGATAACGCGCCGGTATTTGCACTGGCCGGAGCGATCCCGTTTTTTGTAAGCACTGGAGACGACACAGCGGACAAGATTTTAAAGCTATTGGGAGCGGGAAGTATTGCCGGTGCATTGGGGATGCTGGGACAAAAGAAAACATTGACCAGGGCGGAAAAACTGCAGCAGGAATATTTGCAGGAGAAGGTGAAGCAGGGAGATCCGAGCCAATACCTGGGAGGAAAGAAAAATATTGCTGTTGACCGTGCAGCTGCTGACAAGGCGAGCCTGGAAAATAGTTTGAGTGAATTGAAGCAGAGACGTGCACAGGTTGAGCGTGAACTGCGGTTTAAAGAGAGCGAGCAGGGACGGAAGGAACTGGCGGGAATTAATAAAGAGATCGGCGGGGTGCAGGATAAGCTGGTGAAGTATACGAGCAGTTTGTTTGATGAGGGGGCGGGAAAAGACCAGGTTGATATGTTTGGAGAGAAGGAACAAACGACCGAAAGGACCAGTGAAGATTACCAGCTGCAGCCGGAAAAAATGAAAAATCTTCCGGAGATAGCCGTGAAATATGGCGGTAAAATATATTCGTCGAAGCCAGGGATCAACGGTGTATTTAATCATGCTGACGTAGTAGAAAAAAATGGATTGATGCCAGTTGCGAATGATGTTGAAACAGGATTTTTAAATAAAGCCGGCGAATTTGTAAAGCAGGGTGACAATTTGAAAATGTTGGCTGCATTAGGAATAACAGGAGCCGGAATCTACGCGGCGAGTAAGAGTGACGATCCGGAGGGGGAGATTTTAGGGCTGGCGATTGCGCCGATTGCGGGGATTGTTGGGAAGATGAGCGGAAGGACGCGTGGGACGTTTGACGCGATGCAGCGGCATGTGCGGGGGATGTACGAGATGGGAGAGATAAAGGGAAACCAGCTTGGGATTGCGCTGCGTGAAGTGGCGAAGGAATATGTGACGAAAGGGGACGGGAGATTTTTGCCGGTGGAAGAGCAGCGGGAGATATTGGCGGCGAGCGGTGCGTTGAGCCGGCAGATGATGAAGAAGATGGCAAGCAGGGATTACAAGCTGCAGACGAGCGTACTGGAATTTGCCCGGAACTTAGAGAATGAGGACCGGAAGCATTTTGAAAAGATGGATGAAATGACCGGCGGAGAGACACCGGGGAAGAGCTTGCTGCAATCGAATTGGATAAGCGAGTTTATTTGGGAGGGGATGAAGGACCGGATATTGAATGAAATTAATACGAACGGAAAGTATGCATCGATCGGGGCGGAGGGAAGGAAGTATTTATTTAAGACGGTTGAGCGGACGTATGCGGAACGGATAAAGCGATCGATTGAATCGATTACGGGAGTGTCGCACGGGCTGGGTCCGGAGCAGCAGTATGCGATGACGAGCGGGGGGTTGGTAAATCCGTATGAGCGCTTGAAGGATATTAGCACGAGCGATGGGCGGAATATGGATCTGTGGATGATGACGGAAAAGGTATTTGGGGATCAATATCCGATGGTGAAGAAGGGGCTGCTGGATCCGTTTGACGATGCGAAAGGAGCCTGGACGAATGAAGTGCAGCAGAGATCACGGCGTACGATCGATTACGTGATAAACGAGCTGGGAATAAAAAAAGGGAGCCGCGAGAGTGCGGTGGTGCAGAACCTGGGTGAGGGTGCGAAGTTTTACGAGTTTGACAAGAACACCGGACGGCTGCTGACGGATAACAGTTTGACCGGCAAGGCGAAGAGATTGATTGGACGGAATGAAAAGTTACCGATTGGGGAAACGAACGTTGAAGCACTGCCGAGTTATTTACGATCGCATTTTGGGGAAGGTGCAAAGATTATCCCGGACACGGAGCGGCATGACGGCCGTGTGGCGGAAACGATATTGGTAAGTGCGCCGTACACACTTGAAGATGCGGTGCGGGACGTAGGGCGAACGAAGGCAGAGAATGCGCGGAAGGCGGTGGAGTATTTCCGGAAAGAGTATGATCAGCTGCTGGTAAAGATCAATCAATCGTACAGCAGGATCTATCCCGGGCAGCCGGATAAGCTGGTGCGGCGGCGGGCGGATTACTTCCGGCATTTTAACGAGCTGCAGAATGACCTGGGCGGCCTGCTGAATATTTTTGAGAGCAGTGAGGTGATCGATCCGCGGCTGGCGGGGATAAGCGCGGACACAGCGCCGAAGAGGAAGTGGCAGAGTTTTGCACAGCAGCGGTTTGGAGTTGTGGCGAAGGAAGATGCAGTGGGAGGATATTTTAATTATATGCCGAGTGCGGCCCATGCGATACATATTGATCCGATGATACAGCGGTTTAGAGCTTTTGCCGATGTGCTGGGAGAGAGCACAGTGAAGAGTAGGAATATAAACAATTACATTTTAGAACTGCGGAACAATGCGAATACTCTTGCCGGAAAGACAGAGTCGTTTGACCGCGGGTTTATGGATCGGTTTATTGGCCGGACCGGGATGCGTGCATTGAACCGGTTGAACGGGGTGGTGAAGGCGAATGCGGTGATGGCGAACCTGGGGAGCGCGTTGGTGCAGCCGGCGAATATTACGCAGGGGTATGCCGATTTAGGCAAGGGTGCGGAGAAGTATTTGACAGCCGGGATCCGCGATGCTTTTGTGGATATGGCGACGGGGAACGCGAAGAGCAGTGCAAGCAGGTTTTTGAATGAGCGGTTTCTTGACAAGACGCTGCAGGAAATTGAGACAGGAATATTTAACGGGAATGTGCACAGAGCGGCGATGAACATGATGCGCTTTGGCGACGAGCTGACGGCGCGGGTACTGTGGCATGCGAATTACGGGAAAGCGATATCGGAAGGGATACTGGACCCGGTGCGGTATGCGGACGGGAGAGTGCGGCGTGCAGTTGGCGGGCGAGGGATTGGGGAATTGCCGGCCGCCGACAGGAGCAAGGTATTGAAATTATTCTTTCCGTTCATGCGCGAGGTGCGTAATACGATTTTACTGAACAAGGAAGCTGCCCAGGGGAGAAACTGGCGATGGCTGGCGAGATATGCCGCGGCGAGTTTTGTGATGAATCAGATCTACAAATATACGCTGGGTGATGAGAAAACGTTTGATCCGCTGGGTGCGATGGTGGATGCATTTAAGTTGATCGACGAGAATGACAACCTTGCCATGGGAGCGGTGAAAGCGACGGGGCGGCTGGCCGGCGAGGTGCTGGGGAACATACCGATGGGGCAAACGGTAGCATCGATCTATCCGCAGTATGGAGCCAAAGATGTTATGGGGACCGGGATTGATGTACCGACAAGAAAAGAATTTTTCGGGCGAACCGATCCGACACGATTTAGCGCGAACGGGATATTGGCGTCGAAGGCATTGACAGATCCGCTTTATAGTTTATTGCCGCCGTTTGGCGGGCAGCAGATTAAAAAAACGGTGCAGGGAATAAAAGCAGTGCGCGAAGGTGGAGTGCAGCGAGGGAAGAAGTGGATTGATATCAACGATTTGGAAGATGAAGTAAAGGCAGTGCTGCTGGGTCCGGGTGCGACGACGGGGATGCAGGAGTATTACGGTAGGAAAAAATGATGTAAAGGATGAAGGATGAATTATGAAGTATGAATTAAAACACAAACGAAAGGAGCGGTGAAGATGGGAAAAAAGGGACAGGGGTGGAGAAAAGTGATTGTGTACACAGAGGCATTGATAACTTTTGCCCTGGTGATTATTTGGCTGCAGATCCAGGATGCCGGCGCCATTGTTGCTGTTGGGACGCAGATTGCTTTGCTGCTGGGTGCGGCAATTTACGGGAACGTGCAGGAGCATAAAGCGGCGGGAAAAGCTGTGGACGTACAATGATCATCGATCGGGGGAAGGTAATTGATGCGTGCAAGAATGCTCAGACGAAATACGATCTGGAGTGGCAGCTGCTGTATGCAATTTGTCTGCAGGAAGGACAGAAGAGCAAGACCGGCGAATTTGATCCGGCCGTTGCGCGTTTGGAGCAGGGATATTACCGGGCGTATGTTGAGAATATGGACCTGGCGACGAGCAGCGAGATCTTGTTGAGTGCGAGCTGGGGAGTGATGCAGCTGATGGGGTTGAGTCTGCTGGAGATGGAATACTTTGAATGGTATTTCAATCAGTGTCCGGAGGGAATGAAGGCAGTATTAAAAGGACCGCGGACGCAGTTTGCAATCCCGAATGCACTTGATGCGTATGCAATGGATATCGATTTGATGGTGGATTGGGGGACGCAGTGGCTGCAGGGGAAAATAAAACAGGCGAAGGGGAATATTTGGAAGGGGGTGCTGCGATGGAACGGGGGAGGAAATGCAGCGTATCCGGATGAGGTGCGAAGCAAGTATTTATTAATTAAGCAGGGGAGATTGCAATGAAGAATGTGAAAGAATTTGGAATTATATTTTTATTGATCACTGTGTTGCTGGGGCTGACGAATGTAGCGACGTGGCATTATACCAGCGATGCGAAGGATACGGAGCGGGAGGCAGCGGTGAAGGCAAAGGATGAGTATTGGCGTGACAAGCTGGCCCATGCATCGATTGAAACGACGGGGACGGCGACGGTTACAATTCCGCCGCCTCCGAAACAAGGGGGAACGGTGCCCGGGAAGCCGGTGATTATTACGAAAGAGGACAGCGCAAAGATTTTACTGTTGACGGCGAAAGCGGATAGTTTACTGGAAGTGGTGTTTTACCTGGGACAGCGGTGGAGCTGGGTGTATGAGGACAGCTTGAGAACGGTGTGGGGGATGAGTGATCCGACGGATCGATCGAATAAAGTGGAAGTAGAAGACAAGCCCAGGACGGTGCAGGCGCCAGTGTTGACCAGGACGGTGCTGCAGGAAGATACAATTGCACCGGATAGGACGAAATGGTATTGGAATGCGGGGAGTCTTAATATTGATTTTGTTTGGAGCGGGAATTTAGAAGCGGGTGTGAGTTACAGTTTTTGGGCCTGGAGCGGAGGGGGGAAGGATCCGAAGCAGATTATTGCCCGGCTGCCGGAGATTGGGTTGAGCAGTAATTTTAACAGGAGAGGGAGTGTATTTGCCGGGGCGCGGGTGAACATAGGGCACTGGCTGCCGGTGGTGCAGGATCTGTATTTGAGCGGGAAGTATGGGTATGATTTTTACGATAAGAAGTGGGAGCCGCGGGTTGGGATAGGGACGGGGATATAGTTTCCGTCGTACCGGCGTGATACCATTTGATATTCGTCACAATATGAAAAACAAAATGCCAGCTAAATGCTGGCATTTTTGTCGGGGTGAGAGGATTCGAACCTCCGACCTCTTGGTCCCGAACCAAGCGCTCTAACCGGGCTGAGCCACACCCCGAGACAAACAACAATGCGGGAAAACTCGAATTGGCGGAGAGGGAG
>Ga0172379_10009630_pt1 | contig 11869 bp, 8 predicted proteins | sample GrowelOW334metaG_FD_119756 | JGI IMG/M metagenome (GOLD analysis project Ga0172379, IMG submission 119756) | Groundwater microbial communities from an aquifer near a municipal landfill in Southern Ontario, Canada - Groundwater well OW334 metaG | ecosystem: Environmental > Aquatic > Deep... | reverse complement strand
CAGGAATTATTTACGCGAGGGATTGGGCATAATAAATTCAAAAAAACCAAGCTTGGCGAAATTCCGGAAGAGTGGGAAACCACGACAATAAAAAATTCTTCAATAGAATTAATAGATGGCGATAGGGGTGCAAATTATCCAAAACAAAAAGATTTTAGTTTAGATGGTTATTGTTTGTTTTTAAGTGCTAAAAATGTAAGTAAAAATGGTTTTGTTTTTAATGAAACGAGTTTTATTTCTCAAAAAAAAGATAATATTTTACGAAAAGGAAAGCTAAAAAGAGGAGACATAATCTTAACTTCCAGAGGTACCGTCGGAAATGTTGCATATTACAGTGAAAATATTCCATTTGAAAATATTAGAATTAATTCAGGCATGCTCATTATAAGGCATGGGAAACAATTCGATCCTATTTTCTTATATAAATATTTTTCTAGTCCACAAATGAAATCTAAATATTTAAGTATGGGATCTGGTTCTGCACAGCCGCAGCTTCCAGTCGGAAGTTTCGAGTTAACTGAAATTCCTATATTGCCAATAGTAGAACAGCAAAGAATTGCAGAAATTCTTTCTGCTGTTGATGAAAAAATTAATGTTAATAAAAAATTAAAGATAAAACTTACCAAACTCAAAAAAGGTCTGATGCAGGATCTTTTGAGCGGGGAAGTGAGAGTGTAAAAATATGGCAATAAATTTACCAGCATTCTGTGATAATCAAAAATGTGGTGCTATCTTTCCATCTGGTTTTATAGTGGATAATGCTATGAATAGCATGTTATCTGGAAACAAAAGCGGTCCATGTCCACATTGTGGTGGTGTCGGATCTATTCCTGATGGAGTTTTCAATTTTGTAAATAATACAATTGAAATAATTTCAGCACCGCAACACACCATTGATGAACTTAATAAACTTTCCAAGATAATAGTTGAGGCAATAAAAAATAGAGAATCTAGTCAGGTTGTGGTTGAAAAAATTAAAAGAGAAACTCCGGAATTTAATCAGCTTGCAGTGATGCTTTTTAAAATCGGAGGAGGATTATTAATGTTTTTGCAAATAGTCAATAATATTATTGATCTAAAAGCATCCTTTCGCGATAATCAAATAACTAATATTAATCAGAATATTACAGTAAATCAGGTTTTTGATAAATTTTATCAAGAAAATAAAGTTATAGTTAATATTAATGAATCCAAAATTGGTCGCAACGATCCTTGCTTTTGTGGGGCGAAACATGAAGATGGGCGACCAGTGAAATTTAAAAAATGTCATGGAAAATAATATGAAATTCAACGAACAAATCACAATCGAAAATCACATTATCAAGTTTCTAAAAGAAGAACTTAATTATAGATATATTAAGCCTGAGCAGTTTGCAAAACTTCGCGAGCTTGAAAACGAATATATTATCAAACCGCTTTTGGCGCAAGCGATTGGAAAAATCAATCCAAATGCAGACGAAGATGAAATTGCAAGCGTTGTGAGAGAAGTGAAAAAGATTGATACCAATCAAGAATTTTTGCGTGTGATGCGGGAAGGAATCAATTTGAAAAATCCCCAGACTGGAAATTTCCAAGATTATAAAATTATTGATTTTGAAAATCCTGAAAACAACCACTTCGTGGTTACCAACCAATTCTATTTTGAAGGCGACAGTGAAAACATTCGTCCGGATATTATGATTTTTGTAAATGGTCTTCCTCTCGTTGACATTGAAGCCAAGAGTCCAACTGCGTCAGAAGGAGTGAGTTTTGAAAACGGAATCGATCAACTTAAGCGATATGAAAAAGTTGCTCGCAAGTTGTTTATTCCCAACTGTTTTAATATTGCCAGCGATGGATTGAAAACTGTCTATGGCGCAACGAGTGCGCCGAAACAATATTTTTTGCAATGGCGTGATGAAGATTTAGAAAAAGAACTTGGAGGAGAACTCGAGATGACTCTCACTGCCCTTCTTTCAAAAAATAACTTTTTGGATATTGTGCAAAATTTCATTCTCTTTGAAAAAGAAAAAGAAAGAGTTGTGAAAAAAATTGCTCGCTATCAACAATTTCGCGCTACAAATAAAATTGTGGAGCGAGTGGTGAATAAAGAAAAACGCCAAGGACTTATTTGGCATACGCAAGGGTCAGGAAAAACATTGACTATGTTTTTTACTGCATGGAAGTTGCGTTTTAATAAATTATTACAAAATCCAAAAGTATTTATTTTAGTAGATCGAGTAGATTTAGATCAACAAATATTCGATACTTTCACTAATGCTGGTGGAAAAAATATTATACGCGTCACTTCGAGGAAAGACCTGGAAGAAAAAATAAAATCACCAGAGCGAGGAATATTCATCACAACAATTCAAAAATTCTCAGAGCTGGGAGACGAAGTTGAAAATCTTGATGAGAATGTGATCATTCTTTCTGACGAAGCTCATCGGGGTGACGAAGGAGTTTCTGGAATCAATATGCGCAGTGCTTTTAAGCATGCTTTCTTTTTTGGGTTTACTGGAACGCCCGTAGATAAAACTCATACTAATACTTTTAGAAATTATGAAGGTGAAGGCAAGAGATATTTAGACTATTATTCCATTCAACAAGCGATTGATGATGGGGCAACAATTCCTGTGACTTATGAAGCGCGTCTTTCTAAATTTTCCATTAACGAAGAAAAACTAGACCAACAATTTGAAGAAATTGCTGGCGACTTAAGCGAAAAACAAAAAACAGAATTGGTGAAAAAATATGGAAAAAAAGCGGCGCTGGTTAAATTGGAAAAACGAATGGAGGCGGTTGCGAGAGATATCGTGGAACATTATAAATTATATGTCCAGCCGAATGGATTCAAGGCGCAAATAGTTGCTTATGATCGAGAAGCGGTGGCTAATTACAAGAAACTAATTGATAAAATTATTCCTATTGAATGGTCAGCCGTGGTTTATTCTCCTGGGGATCCAAACAGTGACGCCGATGATTTAAAAATATATAACACTGGCAAAAAGGAACGAGAGCAAATCATTGAACGATTCAAAGATCCAAATTCTCCATTAAAATTCCTTTTGGTGTGTGATATGTTGCTTACGGGTTTTGATGCACCAATCGAACAGGTTATGTATTTGGATAAGCCACTTCGCGATCACAATCTCTTGCAAGCAATTGCCAGGACTAATCGTGTGTATAAAAACAAGGAAGCTGGGAAAATTATTGATTATTATGGAATTACTCGCAACCTGTATGATGCCCTTAATTTTGATGAGGATGTTATTGACAGCGCAATGATAGATATCGAACGGGTAAAAGCAAAGTTTTCAGATGTTATGAGTGATATAATGAAAATTTTTGTTGGTGTTAATATTGAAGATCCATCAATGGACAATCTTCGCAGATGCCTTAAAATTTTTATTGACAATCAGGACAAACAAAAATATTTTAATGAGAAATATGTGAAACTTAGAGGATTGTTTGAATTTCTTTCTCCTGATCCATTTTTGAAACAATATATTAGACCGTTTGAATGGGTCACGAGTTTTTATTTAGCCTTTCTCAAAGAATTTAGAAGCGAGGACGACAAATATCTTTTAGAAGAATATGGAGAAAAGATACGAGAGCTTATTCAAAAAAGCGATATTATTGATTATGAAGGAATTACAAAAAACTTTCGTGAGCTTCGCGTGAATGATCTTTACACGCTTGAGCGTTTGAAGGGAATGGACGAGGAAGAAAAAGCCTTGAATCTTGAAAAAATGCTCAAGCAAGAAATTTCTGTAAATTTAGACGAAAACCCAGCTTATCAGAAATTTAGCGAAAGACTTGGTGCTATTCGTCGTGAATTTGAACAAAATCAGATTGACCTTGCAGAACGGATTAGGCGCTACGAGGAATTGATGAAAGATATTAGGACAAAAGGCGATGAAGCTAAAAATTTAGGATTAGATCTCAAAGAATATGCGCTTTATATTATTTCTCAAGAATTTATTTCTGGTGGCGGTGATCAAGACACGAAAGACTTTGTTAAAGAATTACGCGCTAGAATTGATGATGATACTGATTCTGGCTGGCAAGAGTCTTCAAAAAGAGATGCTTTTATTAAAGATATCAAGCAAACATTACAAGAACTTATTTTAAGAGACTATAAAAATCGATTTGTTGTAAAAGATTTTCCTAAATTTCTAAATCGATTAGTGGATATTATTATTAAAAAATTCTAATGTCTAAGAAATTGGCGTATAAGTTGAGAAAAAGTAAGCGAGCGAAAAGAATGCGCCTGGCTGTTTTTTGCGACGGAACGGTGGTAGTGACAACTCCTTTGGGAGTGGAAAAAACCATTATCGAAAAATTTATTACTGATAAAGCGCAATGGGTGGCGGATAAAATAAATTTTTTCAAAAGTGTTGATAGTAAAGCTATTAGGACTTTCTCCGAAGATGATTATCTGAAATATAAAGACGAGGCTTTTTCTCTTGTGAAAGTCCGGATAAAATATTTCAATAAAAAATATGGCTTTGCTTTTAATAAAATTAATATTAAAAATCAAAAGACACGCTGGGGAAGTTGCACGAAGAGCAAAAATTTAAATCTAAACTATAAAATTATTTTTTTGCCTAAAAAACATCAGGATTATATTATTGTGCATGAGATGTGTCACTTAAAAGAATTTAATCACTCTCGAAAATTTTGGGTATTAGTTGGAAAATTTTTGCCTAATTATCTCGAGATAAAAAATGAACTTAGAAATCATGAGCTGTTTTATAAATAATTTTGTTCAATAGCTTTTTAAGGATTGTTTTTTTTGCTAATAATTACCTTTAGGGGTAAAATTGAGAGGTAAGTAATTGATTACGTAACTAATATAAAAATACAAAAAATATGGCGGATAAAAAATCAACGGACAAAAACATTCGTAAGTTAACAAAAATTGGCAAAAAATCTTTCGGGATAACTTTGCCGATTGAAGAAGTGCGCTCTCTTGGTTGGAAAGAACGGCAAAAACTTTTAGTCAAAAGAATAAAAGGGGGATTTGAAGTGAGGGATTGGAGGAACATGAAATAAAGTTATCCACAGCTCAAGAGTTGCCAGAAATCGAAAGAGTGATATAATATCATTATAAGATTTATAAAATAAAAATATGGCAATAAAAAAACTACCAGATGATCAAATTGCATTTTATCAAACACCAGAAGGCTCGATAAATATTGAGGTGCTATATTCCGAAGAAAATATTTGGTTGCCACAAAAACGCATGGCAGAACTTTTTAATACGACAGTGCCGAATGTAAATATGCATTTGAAAAATTTACTTAAAAAGGGGGAAATAGAAGGAAATTCAGTTATTAAGGATTTCTTAATAACTGCCTCAGATAGAAAGAAGTACTGGACAAAATTTTATTCCTTAGAAGCGATTATTGCCGTAGGCTATCGAGTAAATTCTGAGCGGGGCACGCAATTTCGTCAATGGGCAACGGGAATTTTGAAAAATTATATTCACAAAGGCTATGCCTTGGATGTTAATCGAATGAAATACGGCTCTCGCTTCAGTGCCAGATATTTTGACGATTTATATGAGGAAATAAAAGATATTCGCACCAGTGAGCGGATGATCTATCAAAAAATTACTGATATCTATGCAACAGCAATTGACTATTCTCCGAAAGCTTATGAAAGCAAGCAATTTTTCGCGACCGTGCAAAATAAACTGCATTTTGCCATCACTGGAAAAACCGCCGCTGAGATAATTATGGATCGCGTGAGTAGCAAAAAAGAAAAAATGGGCTTGACTTCTTGGAAAAGATCTCCAAAAGGAAAAATTATGCCCAGTGACACAGTAATTGCTAAAAATTATTTGGACAAAAAAGAATTGGAACATTTGAACCGCATTGGAAATATGTATCTGGATTATGCGGAGATGCAAGCGGCGCGAGGCAGGGCAATGACTATGAAAGACTGGGTGGAAAAGCTTAATGCTTTTCTTAAGTTTACCGAATATGAGATTTTGACGAATGCCGGAAAAGTTAGTCATGAGGTGGCGGAGGTTTTGGCGTTGGGTGAATATGAAAAATATAGAAATACGCAAAATAGGGAATTTAAATCTGATTTTGATCGTTATCTTGAAATAGAGCAAAAGGCTAAGGAGTTTATGCGTGCGATAGATGAGCATAAATCCAAGGAGAAAAAATTAAAAAAGAATAATAGTAAGAAGAAAAAATAATTATTTTTTATAATACACATGAAAATTGAATTTACAAAAGAAAATAAAAGGGGTCGGGTACCTTTTTAAGATTTAGAAAATTTTTGTTCAGTAATACTTTTTTATGCAATTATTAAAAATAATCAAACACAGCGATTTGTTTTTGGGTGTATAAATAAAAACATGGAAAAAATAAGAAAAAGAGCTGAATCAAGGCTTTTTTTTTAGTTTGCATGTGTTGACAAAGTATAATACATATAATATAATCAAGTGTTGCCAAAATGGTTTGGCGACTCTACTTTTTTTAGTAGGTTTATTACACACTTCTAAAACCCCTAAATCGGGGAAGGGAGACAGCACATGAAAAATTTAGATGAGAGACCGTTCGCAAAGGCTATGGCTTTTTATCATCAGGATGGACTACCAGCCGCTTGGAAACAAGCTATAAATTTTGCCGGAAAGAAAGGACGACTGGCGACTATGCCGGATATCGTTGCGGCCAGATTGGCGACCAAACCTGGAGATGCTCCGTGGGAAACGTATTATACTACTCTCACGGCAGAATATCTCGGGTTTTCCAAATCCGGGAAACGCATACTTATCATTGCTCACGGTATCGGCCCCATGGCAACTCTCGACGGCATAATCAAAACGTACAGTTGGCAATTCAAGGACAAAGAACGAAACCGAAGAGGTGGCAGAATTACTCAGCAGGAATTCTGGGATTTGGAAGCCGGTAAATATGGTGACATAAGCATTATTCCTTTTGACACATACTGCCTGGCATACAAGTATCCATTTATGGAAGTGATCAGATCTTCTAAAGCCAGAATCGATCCCGTTCTTCAAGCGCGACTTGGGCCGTTAGCCAAGCAGTACGTCGATGCTCATACTGATTATGCAAGGAAGTGGCACCTTGAACAAGCCGGCATTACACCTGAGAATAAATGCGAAAAGTCGGAATCGGATTTCCAAGACTTCGTTGCTCGCAGAAAAAATTTACACGAAGGTAAAGCAAGCGGCCTCTTAGATCCTTTTGTTATTGAGATTCAAGATGCAAGTAATTGTTGCTACACTTTCGGTCCTGAGCATGGCCATCGACCAATTGAAGACGGTTATGCTATCGCTCATTTGATTTCCACTGGGCGACTTACTCACTTGCATCATGAACGCAATGAAAGTCTTGTGCTTAATGTTGGATGTCATGAGTGGAACAATGGCGTGAGACTTGTGGGTATTCAAGCAGAGGGAGAAATTATCACCGGTATTCAACCAGGGCCAGATGCTTATAACCTTCTGCGAAAACACTGGAAAGAATTATTTGAGCCGGTTTGTACCTCCAATATTATCCCGGTATGTTTCTGTGCTTTGGTACAGATTGGCGAACAATGGTTCACTCAATACTCTAAGGAAGGCGAAGGGATGGACAATTGGGAGCCTGAATATGTGGTGACATCTATGGAAGAAATTGGAGAACCTCTTCTTTTCCGTACAACAGTTGGCGGATATCACGGTCTTTTTAAGTTCGGGACAAAAGAGGTTCAAGCTATCGCTCCTCCAACTGCAAACGCTTATCGTTTTGTCAGTGAACCTCAAAACGAATGGCATGATGGAAACCCAACCCACCAGACCGCCATGGTTCAGTTTTTCCGTATCGAAGCGGATACGTCAAAACGTTTGATTCGTTCAAATCAGCTCCGTTACGATTACGAGCGGATGATGGAACTTCTCACAAAGGAAGACAAAGCAGCATAGTTCTGCAATGTGCGAGCCGCATTTTCACAATCGATTGATTGTGGAGGTGCGGCTTTTTTTATTTCATCAATGCCATCACTCGCTCTAATTTAGCTTCAATCGTATTCCAATTCGCAAGGATATTTGTCCGCGTTGTGTGCTAAAAGAATAAAATCTAAAATTTTGCAATTTTTTGCCTATTTCTCTGTATTTTGGAAATATCGGGAATAGAAAAATTTGGAAATAAAGCCTTATTTAAGGTTAAAAACAGGCGCTTGACAACTCTATGGTAATGCATTACCATAGAAACATAGGTTTTTATGGTAATTAATAACCATAGTCAAAAATGGCTAATTCGGAGATAAGAAATTACATTTCCAGGCAAATGACTGAACAGGCGAAAATCCTGGGTCTTTCGGCGTATGATCAAGATGGAAAGGAATATCCGAAACGATATTTTTATAACTGCTTGGAAAAACATATTTTGAATTTTTTAGATTCCAACGGTGAACCTCGATGGATAATAATTCCTGGGCTTCGTGGCGTCGGGAAAACGACAGTGTTGGCACAAATTTTTTTCAAATACCGGCAATCATTTGGGCAACGGATTTTGTATGTTTCTATGGATGAGGCGGTAAAAAAAATGGGAAGTAATTTGTTTGAAATAATTGATGCCTATGAAGAATTATTAGGCGTAACTTTTTCAGAATTGAAGGAGGATGTGATTTTGTTGGTTGATGAAGTTCATTTTGATTCGGAATGGCAATTTGCACTAAAATCGCTTTATGATCGTTCTCGGCGAGTCTTTATTATTTCAACTGGATCTTCGGCTATCGCCTTGAATGCCACGACGGATGTTGTTCGTCGTTCTGCTATTGAAAAAATGTATCCGATGAAGTTTACGGAATACATAATGTTATCCGCTTCTATCAACAAAATCGAGGACGATGTTCAGTTTTCTCCCAGAATTGGAAAAGATATTTCAACCGCTATTTTTGAAAGCGCAAATGCGAAAGAGGCACTTCATAATCTTCGGAAAATAAGCGATCAGGTTATGCACTATTGGCAAGGCGTGGACATTCGAGCGATTGACAGATATTTGAAATTTTATTCCATTCCATCAGTCCTTTCTCTTAGAGATGATTCGGCGATTTATGCTAATCTTAACGCAGTTATTGACAGGATTATCGAAAAAGATATTTCGATAGTTAAGCCGTTTTCTCGGGAGATACTTTCCAAAATTCCAGCTTTACTTTTTATTCTTGCTGGTTCGGAGGCAATGAGTCTGGAAAAAATGGCCGGAAATCTAAAAGACATTGAAATAAAAACATTGAGTATTGTTTTGAAAGTCTTAGAGGATTCGGAATTATTATTAAGAGTTTATCCCTTTTCATCTTCCACTCCAAAAAAAGTGCGAAAACCGTCCAAATACCTTTTTTTGTCATCCAGCTTGCGAGCCGCGTTGCTTCATTTGATAGATTCTCGTTCAATAGATATTACCCATCGCGGAAAACTGTTGGAAGATGTTGTGGGGATGTATCTTTATCGTCATTTTTCCAAAAAAATCGGCTGGACAATTAGTTATGATTATGAAAAAAATGGCGCCGATTTTATTGTTGACGGAGCAAATAGAATAGTTATCGAGACCGGATGGAACAAAAGAACACATCAGCAAGCGTCAAAAACATTAAAAAAAGTTAAAGGAAAATATGGAATCGTAATTTCCAATTCGGTGACGCTTGGAGAACAAGACAATGTTTTGTTTGTGCCTTTCGAATATTTTTTTCTTTTGTAATTATGCCAATATTTGAAAGCAATTTCGGGTGGCAGTAAGAGCTTAATCTTAGTTTAAAATTTCTTTTCTTATTTTTTGCAATTTTTTGCCTATTTTCTTGTAGTATAGTACGATTGCATTATATGGGAACTGACATAGAAGAGATAAAATCTAAGCTCAATATAGTGGATGTTTTGGGCGAATATATCAAATTGGACAAGGCAGGGGCGAATTGGCGAGCCCTTTGCCCTTTTCATAATGAGAAATCACCGTCTTTTATGGTGAATGAAGAAAAGCAATTTTGGCATTGTTTTGGTTGTCAAAAGTCAGGCGATATTTTTGCTTTTGTAATGGAGATGGAAGGACTGGAATTTCGAGAAGCTCTGAAGACATTAGCCGAAAAAGCGGGAGTGAAACTGCAATCCTATAGTCCACAAAAATCGCAGGAAAAAAATCGAACATTAGAAATTTTGGAATTAGCCACGAAATTTTATGAAGTGCAACTCTGGAAAGGGGAGGGTAAGGAGAAAATATTAAAATATTTAAAAGATAGAGGTCTAAATGATGAAACTATCAAGGAATTTCGTTTGGGTTATGCGCCGAATGGCTGGAGAAATATATTGTCATTTTTGCTAAAAAGAGGATATAAAATTGAAGAAATAAATAGAACGGGACTTTTGGTGCAGAAAACAAAGAACAATGAACAAAGAACAATAAATAATAACGAAAATAAAAATAGCAATATTGGTCATTGGTCATTGTCTCTTGATAATTGTTATGATCGTTTTCGCGACCGGATTATTTTTCCAATCGGCGATTTTTCAGGGAAAATTTTGGGTTATACAGCCAGAGTGACTCCTGGGAGTGATGAATCGCAAGCTAAATATGTCAATTCTCCAGAAACTGACTTCTATCATAAAAGTCGAATTCTCTATGGTCTAGACAAGGCCAAAATAGAGGTAAAAAAACAGGATGCCATTTTGCTGGTGGAAGGTCAAATGGATGTGATTGCTTCACATCAAGCTGGGATAAAAAACACTGTAGCAGTGAGTGGCACAGCGCTTACACTCGAGCAGATTGCCATCATAAAAAGATACACAAAAAACATCCAAATGTTTTTTGATATGGATAGTGCTGGGGAAAATGCCACCAAGAAAAGTGTGAAGTTATGTTTGGCAAGTGGCATGGCGGTGCGCATTGTGAGTTTGGAACATGGAAAAGATGCGGCTGATATGGCCAAGGAAAACCCGAAAAAGTTAGAAGAAAATGTGGCTGGTGCGTTGCCTGTTATGGAATATTTTTTGAAAAGTTCTTTTCAAAAATTTGATAAAAATAAAGTGGAGGATAAGAAAAAAATAACCACAGAAATGTTGGATATAATTTCAAATTTAGAAAATGAAGTAGAAAAAAATTATTGGATAAAAAAAGTTGCGCAGGACTTAGGTATTTCAGAATCAGCATTGACGGATGAGCTTAAAAAGACTAGTCTTAAAGATAAGAATACTAAAGATAGTGGCCCGAAAGAAGATATTGAAAGAATCGGACCAAAAACTAAAAAAGAGATGCTTATTTGGGAAATGATCGGCCTCATGTTGGTTTCGAGTTTTGCTTGGAAAAAAGCGGGAGAAGAAGCAAGAACAAATAAATTTTTCTTGCCGGATAATCTTTTCAAAATGATGGTGGAAAAGGGAGAAGAAGTTAATTTTGATTTTGATACTTTTTTGAATAAAATTATAGATAATCGAGAACTTAGTGAAAAAGCGCAAACTCTATTCTCTCGCAAAAAATACCAACTGAATTTGAATAATAATTTAGAAGAAATAATAATCGAAGATCCTTGGAAAGAATTTCAAGCTTGTCAGCGAGAAATGGAGAGAGAAGAAAAAAAGGAAGAACTAAATCGTATAGGGAATGATTTGAAACTGGCCGAAGAAAGAAAGGATGAAACAGCAAAGAAATTCTTGCTTGAACAATCAGACAAAATTTCCAAAGAATTAGCAAAGTTAATGGAGTTATAATAATATTATTATGACTTCCGCATTTCCCTTCGAATCTATTGTTCGCTGAAATTACTTTAAAATTCAATTAAGATTATAGATAGAAATTATTGTTTATAAATCCTGCCATTGCACTGGCTACATAAATAGATTCTCAGAAAAATGCGTAAGTCCTAACTATATCTAAACATT
>Ga0172379_10009629_pt1 | contig 11870 bp, 11 predicted proteins | sample GrowelOW334metaG_FD_119756 | JGI IMG/M metagenome (GOLD analysis project Ga0172379, IMG submission 119756) | Groundwater microbial communities from an aquifer near a municipal landfill in Southern Ontario, Canada - Groundwater well OW334 metaG | ecosystem: Environmental > Aquatic > Deep... | reverse complement strand
CAATATCGTTTCCGCGGCGGAGCACACGGTCGCGCTGATGATGTCGCTTGCGCGCAACATTCCTCAGGCCCACAATTCCATGCACGCCGGCAAATGGGAGAAAAGCAAATTTGTGGGCGGGCAGGTTCTGGATAAGAAACTCGGCATTGTCGGCTTCGGAAAGATCGGCCGTCTGGTCGGCGAGCGCGCGGCGGGCCTTGGCATGAAAGTTCTCGTCGCGGACCCGTACACGCCGGCGGCGGCTGTCGAACGCATCGGCGGCAAACTCGTGGACAAGGAAACAGTGTTCAAGGAAGCCGATTTCATAACTTTCCACGTGCCGAAATCCGCCGACACCTTTCACATGTGTTCCACGGATGAATTCAAGGCGATGAAGAAGGGTGTGCGGATAATCAACGTGTCGCGCGGCGGAGTGGTGGATGAAGCCGCGCTCGCGCAAGCGCTCAAGAGCGGCAAGGTCGCCGGCGCGGCGCTCGACGTTTTCGAGTCCGAACCGCTGGGGGAAAGCGAACTGCTTGGGTTGCCGAATGTCATCACAACGCCGCACCTCGGCGCTTCGACTGTCGAGGCGCAGGAAAATGTGGCTCTGGACGTAGCGGCTCAGATGGTTGAATTCTTCGGCGGCGCTCCGGTCACTTCGGCGGTTAACATGCCGGCTATGAAAGCGGAGATCGCCAAGATTCACCAGCCGTATTTCGATCTCGCTGAAAAGCTCGGCGTTCTCCTCGAGGGGATCCGGGATTCTTCAATCGAAAACATCGAAGTCGTTTACGAGGGGAATGTCGCAGGAATGCAGACGCCCGTTATCACGCGATATTTGCTCATGGGAGTGCTGAAGGCTCACATTCCGGAGACGGTAAACATAGTCAATGCGCCTATACTGTTAAAGAACCGCGGCGTGAACATCACAGAGACGAAAAGCGAACGCGGAACCCGGTACGCGGACCTTATTTCCGTAACAGTGAACGAGGCCGGCGCTTCGCATTCGGCGTCCGCGACGCTCATGAACGGCTCCGAAACGCGCATTGTGAAGATCGACGGGTTTGATATCGACCTGATTCCGCAGGGGCACGTATTGGTGATTCGTCACACGGACAAGCCGGGCATGATCGGCAAGGTAGGCACGCTGTTGGGAAACAAGAATATCAACGTTGGCGGGATGCAGGTCGGCCGCAAAAAAGTGCGCGGAGACGCGGTCATGGGGCTCACGATCGACGACGAAGTGACGCCGGAATTGATTAAGAAAATCGAAAAGATAGACGGCATAAGGTCGGTAAAGCTGATCACATTTTAGAGTCAACGTCGGCGAAATAGAAAAAAGTTTGTTTTTTGCATAAACTTATAGTAGAATTCTTCGCCGTTGTTTAGTTTGCCGCAAGGCAGGAGGTTTTAATTAATGGCTTCGTTTAAGGGCAAGATGGATGATGATTTTTTCGGAACGCCGCTGGGAGCAGCAATGAATGTGCCGTTCACACTTGAGGTGGGCGATATCATTTCCGGCAGGATTTCGAAAATAGACGAGGAATTCGTCTATGTAAGCACAGGTTTCAAATCGGAAGGCCGGATACCCGTGAAAGAGTTTAAGATGGGACCGGACGCGGACCGCGAATTCAAGCTCGATGACGAGATTGAAGTGATGGTAGACCGGGTCTCCGGAGAGGAAATCTATCTCTCGTACGAGAAAGTGGTCGGAAGACGCCGCTGGGACGAACTGCAGAAAAAGTTCGAAGACGGCGAAGCGATCGAGGCCGAGATCGTCCAGCAGGTGAAGGGCGGTTATCGCATGGCTATCGGGCTGCCACGCTACGCGTTTCTGCCGGGCTCGCACATCGGCGCTCAATTCGACGATCCAGCGGATGTTGTCGGCAAGAAGCTGACCGTGTACATTATAGAATTCAACCGGGATTCAGAAAATATCGTCGTTTCCCATAAGGAATGGAAAAAGAAGCAGCAGCAGGATGTAGAAGGCGAAGTGTTCGTGACGCTGAAACCGGACTCGATCGTCGAAGGCCGCGTTACTCGGCTGACAAACTTCGGAGCTTTCGTGGACATCGGAGCCATTGAGGGGCTAGTGCACGTTTCCGAGTTGGCATGGTCGCGCGTCAATCATCCTTCGCAGGTTCTCGCCTGCGGCGACACGATTAAGGTTAAAGTGCTCGATGTCGATCCCGACACCAAAAAGATTTCGCTCAGCTTGAAACAGGCATTGCAGGATCCGTGGGACACGGTAGGAGATGTGTTCAAAGTCGAGCAGGAGATAGTCGGCACGGTGTCGAAGCTTGTGAAGTTCGGCGCATTCATAAGACTTTCAGACGAATTCGAAGGCCTTTTGCACATCAGCGAATTCCAGGGCCCCGGCTCCGACGATAAGATTAAGCTTACAGTCGGCGACGAAATCAAGGTTAAAGTTCTGAACGTCGATTCGAAGGGGCACAGAATCAAGCTCGGATTTGACCGCGAATCTGCGGATGCGGTCAGCGGCGATATGAAACGCTACATTGATAACGGTTCGAACAGCGTCAACCTCGGAGATATGATCGACGGCGCGCTCGACGACAAATGACAATTGATGAAATGAAGGGTTTTCAAAGGGCGGTCCGGATGGGCCGCCCTTTTTCGTGGCGCGCGTGTTTCAATAATTAATTACAACGACCTCATTAACTGCTATAATTCAAAAATATGGCAATTCCAGGATTGGCAAGGCGGTTTTTCGCGCAATGAAATTGATAGGGTTGACCGGGACTATAGGGAGCGGGAAGAGCGCAGTGGCGACAATGCTCGCAAGTCTGGGCGCATATATTATCGACGCGGATGAGATCGCCCGCGAAGTGGTTTTGCCGGGAACGCAGGGTTTGAACAAGATAGTGGAAACGTGGGGCGCGGGCCTGCTCGATGAAAACGGAACGTTGGACCGGGACCGGCTTGCCCGGATTGTTTTCAAGGATGAGGAACAGAGAAAAAAACTTAACGGGATATTGCATCCGCTGATAATGCTGGAAACGCAGAAACGGATCTCGGATTCCGATGCGCAAGTTGTGGTTCTTGTTGTGCCTCTGCTTTTCGAGAGCGGGATGGACAGAATAGTAAGCGAGAAGTGGGTTGTGACGGCCCCCGAGGAAACGCTGGCGCGAAGAATATGCGAACGCGACGGCTGCGAGGCGGAACATGCCCGCGACAGAATCGGAAGCCAGATGAGCCAGCGCGAAAAGATCGCGCTCGCGGATGTCGTGATAGACAACGGCGGAACTTTGGAACAGACTCGCAAACTCGCTGAGGAGGCGTGGAACAAAATTGAAAAATTTTAACTTTTCGCTGATCGTCGCCTTATATCTTTTTCTCATCGGCTGGTATTTCACCCGCGCAAAAGACAACCTGGAAATGTTCATTGTCTTTGCGATTGTTGTCTCTCCCTTGCTTTGGCTCGCTATGTACGCTCAGGGCAGGCGGCTCGGCGGGTTCAGCGCGTCGAATCTGAAATCGAATTCCATTTTCTCTCATTTCTGCGCTCTTGTCTGTTCTGTTTTTCTCCTTTTCTTTATTAAATCGATGGGCGAGACAAAACTCGGGCCGGTGCAGTTCTTCGGCAATTTTACAATGGGCTGGAATTACGCGGGCGCGGTGAAACTTCTCGCGATGGTAATCCTTCTCGGAGCTTGCGCGGCTTCTATATGGACCGGTTACGGATTTGCGGAACCTTCAAAAAGCATTTTCAAAAACAAGGCGCCGCGTCTTTTTTTCGCCGGTTTTCCGGAAACGTACAGGTTTCCGCTTTACGTTTATTTTGTAGCCTTTTTGTGGGCTCTGGGTTTCATGAGCGTTCACATTATTTTCGGATACAAGGAAACCGGCCGTCTGACTATAATAACAGCGCGCGCGTTGCTGCCGCTGCTCGCTCTTTTGCCGATCGCGATATTGAGGCTCCGGATTATGGGGCCCGCGAGCTTGGTCGCCGCCGCCGCGTGCGGTTATCTTGTGAAAATTAACGGAAGCATAAGCATGGCGGTTGTTTTTGTCGGCATTCCGCTTGCTGCCGCCGCGCTGTTTCTTTTTGTGAGATATTTAACAGTTCCGGAATACATTCCCGCGCAGGCTGCCGCTTTCGCGCCGGCCGAAACGCAAGCTGTTCAGGAACCGTCTGCCGTATCCGATGAAATCAAGTCCGGGGAGCCTAACAATGGGTGAATATGTGGATTGGGGCCGCGAGGCTTTTGATATCGAAATAGAAGCGCTTGTAACAGCGCGCGAAAAGCTCGGCGCTCCGTTCGCAGCTGCCGTCAGGGCGATTAAGTCATGCAAGGGCAAGGTGATAGTCACGGGAATCGGTAAGTCAGGCCACATCGGAAAAAAGATCGCCGCTACTCTCGCGAGCCTCGGAACCCCTTCGTTTTTCATGCACTCGACAGAGGCTCTGCATGGCGATTCCGGCATGATTGAGGGACGTGACATTTTTATCGCCATTTCTTACTCCGGCGCGACTGCCGAGGTATCCGCCGTGGCGGGACTTGCCAAAGAGCTTGGGTTGAGAATTATTTCCATGACTAAGTCGTGCGCCACTCCGCTCGGAAAGCTTTCTGACATTTGCCTGGAAATAGCAGTTTCGAAGGAGGCTGATCCGCTCGGCCTCGCGCCGACCGCGTCTTCAACGCTGACGCTCGCTCTCGGCGATGCGCTCGCGGTCGCCGTTTCGCGCGCTAAAGGCTTCAAGAAGTCGGATTTTGCGCTCAGGCACCCGCAAGGCGCTCTCGGGGAAAAAGCAAAACAAAAATAACATTATTCCGTATCCGGCTGTTAATATCCGCTGTTAACTTTTCACAGCAAAAAAATTAGTAATTCATTTTGTCGTGGAATTTATTTACCGCGCTTGATCGCGATCGCTCACAAAGGTATTTGAATGATGTGCACGAGGTAGAGCGGAATGAACAGAAACAAGACATATAGAAACGCGGTAAAAATGAAGGAGAAGAAAAGGGCAAGCGTCGACGATATCCAGTCGACGTTGAAAACTTCGCGTACGCCGATAATCAGAAGGATGATAGCGTAGATGTGCACGACGATGTTGACGTAAGGAATAATTTGAAAAATTGAAAGAAATAAAACGAAAGCGAGAATTTTATATGCGGCTTCGAGATTTCCCACGCCGCCGAAGAAGTTCGCTATTCTGTAAAGGAAAATCGATTGAGAATAGAGGATTAGCAGAAACATGAAAGGAATCAGGGAAAGAACGATGAAGGCCGAGACTGAAACCGGCGCGATAGCCTGAAAGCGCGGGTCAATAAAATAACCCTGATGGAGGCTGAGAAGGAAGAAAAGCAGCGACCTTATGAAATATATGATCAAGGCAAAATAAGTCGCGCGTCGAATGCCCTCGGTTATCGTTATTCTCCGAAAAAAAGAAACCGGACCGAGCAAGACATCTCTTGCTATTGTGAAATATGCGAGCGCTCCGTCAAACATGAATTGTGCCTCGATTCACTGCTATTTTATCTGTTTGAGCCCGTATATACAAGACTAATGCGCTTCATTTTAATAAATATTGACCTCTCATGCTAAGGCAGTATCATGTCCTCGATCACATCCGGCGCTGTTGTCAGTCTGACTGCGCCTGTCGCAGTGATCAGAAAATCGTCTTCGATATGCATGCGGAATGAGCCGTCAACAATAAGCGACGGTTCGAGAGCCAGAACGATGTTTTGCGCGAGCGTTCCGTTGTATCCGGAGTAGATAAAAGGACCCGAATGAACGACGCTTGAAAGCCCGTGTCCGGGGATGGATATCATGTTAGCCCCGAAACCGCCGGACGCTTCGAGCGCGTTCTTCATTGTATTATAGAGCGATGTGGCGGATACGCCGGGAGCGGCGGAGCCGGCGGCAGCTTGCAGAGCGACGGTCACAGCGGCGAACGCATCGCGCATTCGCTGGGTTGGCGGCTCGAAAAAATATGTTCGCGAAACGTCAGCGCAAATTCCGTGATAGCGCGGCGCGAGGTCTACAAAAGCGATAGCGTCTGTCGCGACGGCATGCGTCGAGTCGTTCGTGAAATCGCCGTGAATCAGAATCTCGTCGCTTCCTGTGGCTACAATCGGCGGATAACACCAGGCCGCGTCTGCGCCTGCGGCGCTCGCCGCCGCTTTTACAGCGTCCACCACTTCCTGTTCCGTGACTCGCGCGGTCCGCGCTTCGCTCAGTTTCGCCGCAGCCGCTTGCTGGCATGTTACCGCGATCTCCGCCGCGGCGCGCGCTGAAGCGATTCCGTTTGCGTCGAGAATTGCTATCGGATATTGCGTTTCGATAGTGGGGTTCGACTCCCCGCCGCCGCAGCCGCCCGCTAACGCGCAGATAAACATGCCGATAAAGTAAACAGCAAGACGTCTCAAAACTGTTTTGCCCGGCAGCTCGTTTTTTTGCGTTTGGTTCGGGGCGCTCATTGATCGGCATCCTGTCCAATTGCGTCTCATTTCTGATAAAATAATAGCAAACGTGGAAAGAGAGAGAGGCAAATGAAAAAAATAGATCCGGTGGAAGGTTTGCGGCTGATTAATTCCGGGCCGGTGATAATTGTGACGAGCGGGCCGGTTGAGGAGGCGAATCCGGTGACGCTCGCGTGGAACATGGTTGTCAGCAAGAAACCGCCGCTGGCGGCGTTTGCGCTTGTGCCGACCCGGCATTCGCACAAGCTGATTATGGAAAACAGCGAGTTCGTGATAAATATACCCGGCAGCGATTTGCTGAAGGCGGTGATGGTCTGCGGAACGCGCAGCGGGCGCGACGGCGACAAGTTCGGGCCGGCCGGCCTGACGGCTGTTCCGGCGGAAACTGTGAACACGGCCTACATCACCGAGTGTCCGGCGCGGCTGGAATGCGCGCTGTACAAACAATTCACTACGGGCGATCACTCGATCATTGTAGGCGGCGTTCTCGCGGCATTCGCGGACGAGGAGGCTTTTGACGGCAACTGGAAGCTCAATTCGCCGCGCTCGCGCACTCTCCACCATCTCGGCGGCGAAAAGTTCGGAATTCTGAATGAATGGGTTAAGGCTTAGGTTTTTGCGTTTTAATCCGTGTCATCGCCGCTGAGATAGAGCATTCTGGGCAGCGGGCACAGACTGCAGTTCAGAACGTTCTCATCGCAGAAGTCGTTAAAAATCTGAATCAGGCCCTGTTGGTTGATTTCGCGGGCGAGTATTTTTCCGCCGGTCCCGTTTTTCCCCCATAACCGATGTTGCATGAGCTTTGTTATCCGGTGTTTATCCAGCGAAGGGAAAATTGAATACAGGTCGAGAAGCCGGTCCCGCAGCAGCGTGTCCTCGCGTTGAGCGGCGCGCGCGAGCAACAGCGGAACCACGGTGTTGAGCGCGATCGCATGCGCAAGCGGTTCGCCGATTAGCGAAGGCACGGCGTCCAGCCGCTTGCCGCCGGGAACGATGTGGTGAGCCCAGTATCCGTATCCTTCGCAACATAGAAGCGCGCTGAATTTATCCAGTTCGCGCTTTATCTGCTTGATGTCGCCGCAGGATTTGATCGCTTTGCCGAAATTTGTCGCAGCCTCTCCGGGCCCTTTCTCGAACCGTTCCGCCATAAGAAAGCTAAGGCCGGCCATTCTGCGAAGCGGGAAATTCGCGGGCCGCACCCCGGCGAGCGTCCAGTCTTTTTTGTGCAGGCGCACAGGCCCCGCCGCGTATTTGATTCCCTCCCAGGTTTGCGCAAGCGCCTCGCAGTAAGCGCGCGTTTCGGCGTCCCACAACTGCACTTCGATGTTTGAAAAGAGGCCGGACGCGCCGAAATAGAGCGATTGAAGGGTCATCGCCCGGTCGAGCCGCGGCGCGCTGCTCGTTATTTCACGAACCGCGCTTATCGGTACGATGTCCGCCAGACGCCTGAACGGCGCTTTGTTGTGCCGGTAGCCAAGCCCCTCCATGATCCCACGATAGAGCGTTTCATCGAACGAACGCTTCCGCAGTTCACGTTGCAGCTTTTGCGTTTTATTGAACAGCCTCTCGCGGCCTGCCATCTCGAGCAGTTGTTTCAGCCGCTCCGGCTCTCTGTCGATCTCGTATTTGCAATGCCCGACTCGTTCCTCGCTGCAAAACGGGTAGTTCTCTAGGAAGCCAGTAAACAGGGGCTTTTTTACTTGTAGTGTCACGCAAGTGTCACGCAGCCGCGTAAGGTTTGGAAGCCGTGAACAGCGGAATGACTGTACAGACATCCACCTGTCCCATGCCGCCACAATCAAATTTAAAAGGCATCATTCAACGCGTGGCGCGTTTTCAGGCTTCCGGCATACCGAAGGTCGGCTGCGGCATTATCGCGCTTTAAATCGTTTGGATTGCCTGCTTCTCCTAAACCTGATACCGTGAAGCGAGAACATAAGATTACCGGAGCGGTGAGGACAGTTGTTGACAGAGGGGAGTATGTGATAGTATAAGAAACAAAGAGATCATGGAAATAAACAGGAGAAAAGGGGATAAAACAAGGTGTTTATGCTAAACATAGCGAGGCCAAACCCGCAAAACGCAAGACCTGACCCCTTCCTCGAAAGGCGTCAAAAGTGTCCAAGGTGGCTAAATGGATTCCAAATTTCACAGCATATGATATCACAAAAGATGGAAAGGTAATTGGGGAGCAATACGTTTTTGATTTAGGTCCATCATTGGCAATCGGTAATTTAGAAACCGAATCATATTCTGATGCGCGACAAGTTGATCCACTAGTTACGAGGTTCTTGCAATCATTTTTTGATTTTTATAATGGACTGATAGAAAATAGTATGCCTTGATATATATTTGAAAGCCTACAATTAAGGAGTTTAATCGTGCCGCCACAAAAATATTTTCATATAAAGGATATTCTTTGGAATATTTTGACTTTTCTTTTTGTATCTGGGTATTTAGCGTCATATATTGATTTGTTGATACACAAAAATGACGTCCTAATCAAGTTAAAAATAGATTATAAACAAAACAAAAAGGTTTTCGTTTTATATTTAATATTATTAATATTATATTTTATGATACCACAAGTATTATATGGTAAACTTTATAATTACATAGGAGAAACCGAGACAACTGATTCTAAATACTCTAAATTATTAATGATTATTCATATCATAGGCCTTTTTAGTTTTATCGGTTTCTTTATTATTGTGATTTCATTTGTTTTACTGTCAATGTTGCAATAAGAGTATAGTTGATGGTAATTCTGTGGACGTAATACATAATACGGATGAGAGCGATTAATGAACAGATATTGTGATATGACAAATAGCAAATATGATCCGCTCGGACGCCGCATATTCAAGCGTGACGCCGCTTCCGGCATTTTCAAAGACACTTGGTTCGCCTACGACGGCGACGACGTGATCGCCGATTATGCCGTACCTGAGCGATTATCGTCAGGTGGAAATTCGGGGGACAAAATTCGGGGGACACAATACCTAATTATTGTCAAGAATAAATTATCGTCTGCATACACATCACCCACGCCCCCCTCCCCGCAACATACAGACACTTCAAAATACCTCCCCACGCTCATTTACTACACGCCACTCCATATACCATCCTTCATCTTTTTGTTACAGCTTTGTTACAGGCAAAATCATTGATTCGAAAATCAGCAGATTATAAAAAACCCAGTAGACATTCTATTATTTTCTTTGCCCCTACCAAGACTCGAACTTGGCCACCGGGATTAGGAATCCCGCTCGCTGTTCATAAATTATACTAATTGTAAATAATTATCATGCGTGGAATATTTGATGTTACGAGGATTGTTACAGATTCAACGTGGGAAACGCAGGGATGAAAGACAGAATATTTCAGAGATTACAAACCCTGTATTCTATCAAATCGAGATTCTTAATGGAAACCTGCGGTTGGATGGATTTGTGATTACTGTAAAAAGCAAAGGTAAACAGCAGTTCTGGATTTTAAAATTTTGGAATGCGACAATTCATTGTCGCTTTCTAAGTCGGGAATTAATTACTGGCACACTCAATGACAACTTGTTGTGGTTACAATTCACTGGAAGGAAAATATGTATAATGCAGAAAAAAGCAAATATATCGTGAATACTCCTACAACGAACAAGATTGTAACTCTGGAAAAATGTTTAAGATAGAAATCTGACTTTTTTGCAGTTTGTAGCAGCATCATATTCGTGATATTCTTTTTATGTTCGATGTTAAAACTCAACACCCACAATAGTGTGATAAATGAATACATCAACAATATTATTGTTGATGGTGCTGTCCAACAATCCCCATTTGCGTATACCCGATCCAAATCTTGAACTGCGATTCTACACTGATCTCCACTAAATCGATTTGTTTTTTCTTCAACAGTTTCATATGCGGCCCATCTGTATGGTACTTTGCTGATTTTGACATTGTTCCAAGGAGTTGGCCAAATGAAATATACAAATGAAATGAGCGAGGCAATTATGAAAATTAACGATGAGAATCTAAAAATCTTGTTTTTCACAATATCATTATATCATCATTGCATGTCTTTTTGCCTGATCTCAATAAAATCGCCGGGTAACCTTCAGAAAAACCCGCCTACTTTCCAATGTTGATTAGTTACAGTAATCGTCGTACATCAAACTTTCCGATAGGCCTCATTCACTTCACCACTCTCAACACCGTCTTACCGTCACCGTACATCCGATCAATCCACGGGCGGCACTGGTGAACGATGAACCACTCGTCTGTCGTATAATTCTTTTCTAATACACCTTCGTCTCGACCCTGAATCAAATTCAGATCATCCTTAGAGGCACCCGCCATCCGCGCCCTTATCGCGAAATCCTTCCTGAATGTTTTCATCGTTAGACCGCCGATTTGGCATTCTTTAACTGCCTCTCTCATTTGTTGCTCGATGCCAGACTTACCACACCTCACCACTTTTCCGTCTGTCCTGTCTTCATTAATCAGTAACATTAAAAGCTGTCTCGGAATCGGAATTCTCCTCCAATCCGGCGTTTTATTCTTTCTTTTCGTCCTTAAATACGTCAGCGTCAATCTCTCTGGATCAATGTTATTCGCTTCAACTTCCGACGCTTCCGATGGACGCATACCAGTATAAAACATAATGCCTGTGACAATTCTCAGTTCTTTATATCTGTCAGCCCTCATGACTTCTTTCAGTTTCTCATATTCCGATGGCTCGATGATGCTCTTCAGGCGTTTTCTCGGCGCAAACTTAAAGCCATCAAGACAGTTATGAAACGGGTTTTTACTGTTCCATTGCTTTGTTTTGATAAGCCATCTGAACATTGCCGAGGCACTCCAAGCTTTTTTAGAAACTGTAGCTTCATTGTTATGATACTTCTCACAAAGCCATTCAATGAATTTATCGACGCTATCAGGAACATCTGAAAGTGGCATGTCGCCAAAAAACTCTTTGAAGCTGTTACCGTGGTGATCTCGGTTTCTCTCTGTTTCAAAGGCACTCATCGCCTGTCGGCAACTACGATATTTACAACCAATGGATTTGAGCGAACCGTCTATGAATAGTCTCTGGACCAAAATGGCGGCAGCTTGATATACCTTTTGAGTGTAAGCTGGCTGCTCATCGTGAATTGTATTTGTGCCGGGTGTAGCGTACATATCGGGGATGCGCCGGATTATCGAATTGCCTTCTCTGAATTTAACAACCACGCAATATTGGTAGCCATGTTTTTTATGCGAGTTTTTGACTATTCGGAAGTTTTCAATGTCGTTGCCGCTGAGCGCCAAATAATGCCTACTTTTTATATTTTATAAATGATTGGACTGGTGTTTAAAAGGTGAACAGGAAATATGATTACTGTTGAGTTATAGCAATAACCGTCATATACAGGTTTAAAGATTCAAAATCAGGCGGCGACTATTATAT
>Ga0172379_10009628_pt1 | contig 11872 bp, 7 predicted proteins | sample GrowelOW334metaG_FD_119756 | JGI IMG/M metagenome (GOLD analysis project Ga0172379, IMG submission 119756) | Groundwater microbial communities from an aquifer near a municipal landfill in Southern Ontario, Canada - Groundwater well OW334 metaG | ecosystem: Environmental > Aquatic > Deep... | reverse complement strand
TTTTTGAACTCATAAAATCCCATGTCCGGTCTATCTTGTTATTTTAATTCGGTACCAAAAAATTGCGAATGCGATCATAAGAAGCACTGTACCATAGAAAAAGCCCGCCAATCCGGGACCAGCGGCGGGAAGGTCGGTAAAAGCCGCAATCATGGTTGTTTGCGATGGAAAAAATGCCGGCAGCCATTCAATGACTGCCTTGGTTTGGGCACCGGAATAATAGATGGGGTTCTGGAGCCACCCAACATCCAGGTTGGCCAGGAGAACGATAAAAAGAATTCCCTCAAGCTCGCCCTTGAGAATGGCACCGATAAGCAATCCGTAACTGCCGTAAACATATCCGCAAAGTATATAACCCCAGATGATACCCATGATATGAGCCGGATGCATAAACAAGGTAGCCATCAGGGCAATGTACGCGCTGACTATCAAGGTGGTGATCAGCACCACAATGATGATGGCTGCCGACAATTCAACCGGCCGGTATCCGCAGAGAACCAGCCTTTTTTTGGCCAGGGTGTTCCTTTGCATCATGGTCAGCGCCAGAAAGGAAGCGATCAGTCCGGTAGCCGCCAGGCCGATGAAAATGAGTCCCAACTGCTCCTGCACAACAGGAACGACCGGTTTGCCTTTGACCGAACCAAGAATAAAAATGATCCGCTCACTCGATAAGGTTATCCAGGCAATGGAATAGAAAAGGGCCGGCAGGATGAAAAGCAATAGCAGGACCATTTTGTTCCGCACCGTCTCAATGAACCAGAGGCGCACAGCCGAATAGATGTATCCTGCCCTCATACCAGTTTGCCTCTCCTGAGTGTCCATATACGGTCGAGCTTTTCCCGCGCATAAATGATATGAGAAATGATGATAAGGGTTTTCCCTTCATTCCGGAGATTCTCTGAAAACTTCCAGAAGGAAAGGTAAGTTTCCCAGTCAAAAGATGCGTAAGGCTCATCCAGAAGCAAAATATCGGGATCATTCATCAACGCAATGATCAGGTTCAATTTCTGGAGTGTACCGCCACTAAGTTTAGAGCATTTTTTGGAAAGTGGTTCCGGAAAATTGAAAGTCCGAAGAAGCTCGTCCAGCCTGGCTATCCGATGGTCTGTAACTCTGTTTTTACCCATACCGTAAGCCTGTTTAAAAAAACTCAGATTCTCCTCAACCGTCAGGTGTACAAACAGCATCGGGCTCTGCGGACAAAAACCAATTCTCCCATTTATTACCAGACTGCCCGAATCCGCTTTCCAGTATCTGGCCAGAATATTCAGCAAGGTTGATTTACCGCTGCCGTTCTCGCCCTCGATCCCCAGTACAATTCCACGTTCCACCTCAAAGCTGAGATCATTCAGAACATGGTTTGATCCGAATGATTTGCTGATATTCCTGGCAGTTATGATTGTATGTTCAGCCATCCTTGCTTCCGGGTATTAATTATCGGACAATAGGTTTTTTCAAACCGGATTGATCCATGATCAAAACAATCATATCCTGCCATTTCACCACGCTTTCCTTTTTCAGGGTAATCTGATACAGTTGTTTCTCCGGTGGGACATACATTTGCAATTTGTAATAGCTTTCAATGGTAGCACTCTCCAGCTGAGTGAACTCAATAATGATCAGTTCATTGTGATGCAGGAAGGAGATTCCCGTACCGGTAAGATAAACAGGTCCGGATCCCAGTAGAACCATGAGATTATCTTGTTCCTTAAAAAACGAACCGTCGGTGGCGAAAATCAGTTTCTGTCCGGATAATGCCGGTGGTATGAAAAGATCTGCCGGGTGGGTTCCGGCCTGAGTCAGATCCTTTGGACCAATTCTTATTTCACGATAAACCTCATCAATCGTCTGAACGGCTGTCCCTCCTTTCCAAGGATAGGTCAGACTGAAACGGTCATCAATTTCGATATCGCATCCGCAATTTGAGCACCGGAGCATACCGGGTGGGATTTCGTGCAGGGCATCGAGGGTACGGCATACGGGGCATCGATATACTACCAGCGACAAGCGTCCAATCTTATTTTTACTTTTGCAGCGGATGGGTTGTTCAATATTTTTCCGGGGCTGAATTTTTTCAAAAAGGATATTTTCCAGTTCTTCCGGTGTCATTTCCTCATCCACGTGAACAACTTCCTCAAAACAGATACGTATTTTAGCCCTCAGCATCTTCGGCGACCAGCGGGGCCAAAGCAGGTAATTCCCCTCTATCCTTACCGGCAGTATTGGAATGTGTTTATACTTCAAAAATAACCTAAGGGTTTCAGGCTTGAATGTCAGCGTTTTACCTGTCCATGACCGTTCACCTTCGGGGGCGATTCCAATCGGATATCCTTGGTCCAGGGCGTTTTTAATGGCGATAATACTCTTCGTATCATGAGTGTACCGCTTTTTACTGATAGCGCCAAGTCTTCCAAAAATAGCCCGGTGGGTTTTGCTCCTGAACATCTCATAGGTGCTGATGGGCTTAACCGGCCATGGAAGGCCATAACTGATCAGTATTGAATCCAGATAATTGCGATGGCTGTTCACGACAAAAAAAGGAGGTGCCGGGGGAATATTTTTCTTTTGATCTACCCGGATATTAAACAAAATCTTGAAAACAGGAAAAGCAATAAATTTCAGCCATTGATGCAAGCCTGGAATCACGAGTCCGACGAGGTTCCTGTGCTGTTCGTAAGCCTTTCCAAACCGCCTGACAAGGCTTTTTTCCTCGAACCAGATATACCATCCCACTGCAATAATTAAAACCGGCAGCATGACGAATATAAAACCCTTTGACCGAAGGATCATGGCTAAGCCGGCCATGGTCAGGACGGTAAACAGATAGATCGGGTGCCTCCATACGGCAAAAACACCTTTGCGGATAATTATGTTGGTTGGAGTGGCTGATACCGGATATTCCTTTCCATAATACCGGAATTGCACAACCGAAGTCAGCATCATCAGAAGGCCTGAAATAAAAAGGATCCAACCGGGGATTCTGTAACCGGCAGGCAATGGAACACCGTCAAATAAGACCTGATCGACAATCGTTGCACTCACGATCAATGCTGCCGGAAGCAGGATCCAGAAAACCACAAAATAAGCTCCGATGATGGCTGCTTTTTTCATTTACTGATTAAGATGTTCATAAACAATGGCCTGAATATCCAAGGCTACACCTGCCGGAGGCGTATCCCCGGGATTGGGGCTGATCCTGTCGGCCAGGCACACAGGGCTTAACTTTCCGTTACGGATGGTGGCATCGGGACAATGGTAACAAATGGAGAAACTACCGTTCTCAGCATGGTACCGTGGCCCGTCCTGGATGGCCAGGTATTGATACCGCAGCAGGCTCATCCCCTTTGATTGTTGCAGCAATTTAAGGAACGACCCGGTCCTGCCCGGATTAATCAGGCAATCCAGGATTCCGGCTGCCATCAGGGTTAGGTTGAAAAACCGGTGAACCGGAGGTATTCCGAATAATTCCTGCTTTTTTGTCCTGAGATATAAGTTCTGATATAATCTGGTTAATGCAGGCGATAAATAAAATGTTCTTTGGGTTACTGAATTTACGTAATACAGGTAAACCAGCCAGGAAATGGAATGGCCTTCGAGGCTGGATGGCAGGTAAACGGAGGGTTGCAGGCTGAGCGATTGAAGGAGGCTGTCATACTCATTTTTAAGGTGCGGCCCTTCGCTGTTAATTACCCGGTGTTGTACCATCTCATCGAACGACCGCTCGAGCGTCGATAAAAATCCATCGAAATTGGGGTATACGGAAAATTCCCTGATCAGGTCGGGAATCCTACCCTCCCCTCCTTTGTAAATAGTCCAGGAGAGGGTGGTCAGGATATCAAGTTTCTCAGTCTTTTTCAGAAACCGGTGAATCGATTCCATCGGATTTTCATACTCTTCCTGGCCCTCGTCGATATGCAGCAGAACCCTGTCTAATCCATTTTGTTTCAATTGTTTCAGAAGAGTATCATCAGGGTCGGAAAGGAAAACAAACCCATTGGTTAACATCTGGGTAACCACTCCTTTACTCTTGACGTAACTGATTATTTCAGGCAGTTCCGGATGAATGCTGGGTTCCCCTCCAAGAAGAGTGATGGTATCCGCTTTCCGCATGCTCAGTCCCAGGTCGATTTCTCTTTTAATTTCTTCGAGTGTTTTTACCCGGCTCCGGTTCTTATTATAGCAGCTTTTGCATCGAAAATTGCACGTCATGTTGGTCTCAATGGTCAGATGAGGAACCATGTCGATTTTTGGTTTCCATGGCCGGATTGCGAGATTTTTATCAAAGTCCGAGGTTTTCATAAGCGGGCTTAACTCATGCAACTTTCATACAATGAATGTAATGTATGAAATATTTTTCGGTTATCATGACCAAAAAATTCCCGGATTATGATTAAAAAATATTTGATTCTGTCGTTTTTCAATTAATACGGGGCATTGAGTAATGTTGTGACCGGATAAACAATTCCATCTGATTTTACCTGAAGAATTTATACCTTAGCCACCATGGATCGAAAACATGAAATACCAGAGGCGTGCAGTCAGCGGTTTTTTATGTTGGGGATCAGCCTCTCCATGCTTTTATTCATCCTTTATGCAAACGCTGGTTTTTCACAATCGAAAATCAGCACCAGCAAACCCTGGACCTTTTGGTTCTGGATGGGGAGCGCGGTCGATAAAGAGGAAATAAAATTGGAACTCGGTGAGTTTTCAAGATCCGGGATAGGCGGAGTCCATATCGTTCCGGTATACGGGGTTAAAGGATTCGAAAATCAATTCCTTCCATTCTTAAGTGAAAATTGGATGGAAATGGTCCGTTTTACCATCGAAGAGGCAAATCATCTGAATCTTGGGGTGGATATTTCTCTTGGGACCGGATGGCCTTTCGGGGGAAATTGGATCAATAACCGTTTCGTTGCAAAAAAACTCACGATCAAGGAATATAAGATTGATGTCGAAGATATTATTTCAATTGATCCGGATACCCTGATAAACAATAACCGGTTTCTTGAATTAATCGGTATTGTCGCTTCGAACGGAAAGGGCGAACAATTTAATCTAAGTCCACGAATTCCGGAGAAAATTATCCATCAGCATGTTGATCCAGGCACTTGGAAATTGAGTTGTATCGGTATCACCAATACCAATCAGAAAGTTAAAAGAGCCGCACCCGGTGGAGAAGGCCTGGTAATTGACTATTTTGATGAAAGGGCAATGGAAAAGTACCTTGTCCATTTTGATTCCATTTTTGCGGAAACAAAGTTTAAGATTAAGCCAAGAGCGTGGTTTCATGATTCATACGAAGCGTATCAAGCGAATTGGTCATTCCGGTTTCCTGGCCGGTTCAAGGAAATGCAAGGTTATGAATTCACGGAAGCATTGCCTGTCCTCATGGACACTTCGGACAAGGTGCGACCATTAATTGTCCATGATTTCAGGGAGACATTAGCAGATTTGCTATACAATGAGTTTGCGTCAACCTGGACCGGATGGTGCCGGGAAAGTGGATCTGAAACCCGGTACCAGGCTCATGGTTCACCCGGAAACCTCCTCGATTTATATGGGATCTCCGACATTCCTGAAACCGAATCATTCGGCTGCAGTAATTTCCCGATTCCAAAACTCGGGTGCGATCCCGACTATGAAGAGAAAACCTTTGGACGCCCAAGCCCGCTGATGATGAAATTTGCCTCCTCCCCGGCACATATTTTGAATAAAAAATTGGTCAGTTCAGAAACCGCAACCTGGCTGGCCGATCATTTCAGGGAATCGCTGAGCATGGTCAAGCCCCAGGTAGATGAACTTTTTATTGCCGGGATCAATCATATTTTTTATCAGGGAATAACCTATTCCCCGAAAAATGAAACCTATCCCGGCTGGCTCTTTTACGCCTCCACAAATTTTGGCCGTTCTTCGCATTTCTGGGACGAATTTCCATTATTGAATTCCTATATAGAGGAGTGTCAGAACCTGCTGCAGAATTCCAGTCCTGATAATGATATTCTCCTCTACTTCCCGATCGACGACTTATGGACAAAATATCCCGGTGATTTATTATTATTGCTTGATGTGCATCATTATTCTGAATGGTTTGGAAAATCAAGTTTTGGAAAAACCTCCAAACTATTGTGGGATAATGGTTTTGCCTTTGATTATATTTCAGATAAACAATTAAAACAATTAAAAATAAGCAGCAGCGGAAAGCTGTCGCAAAATTCAAATTCATCCTATTCTGTGATAATAATTCCGGAAGTGGATTTTATCAATAAAAATACTTTGAAATTATTAGACTCCCTGGCGCAAAATGGAATCAAAATTATTTTTGCGAATAAATTACCAGAGCAATTTTCGGGATATTTATCACAAAAGGAAAATAAATCAGAGTTAATCAGTCTAAAAAATAAATTAAAAGCAAAAACCATCATTTCAAGTGACCTGGTCAAAGAATTAAAATCAATAAATATCCGTCAGGAAGAAATTAAATTAAAAGGACTTGATTTTATCAGAAAAAGAAATAATAATGGAACTGTTTATTTTATTACCAATTTAAGCAATCAATTTTACGAAGGCAATATTTCACTATCGGTAAAATCAGAATATATTGAAATTTTTGATCCGCTGAATTTAAAAAAAGGATTTATTCAAAATCCGGATCCATTTTTCCTTCAATTACCCCCGGGTAAATCCTGTTTCATTAAAACCTATATGACAAAGCCTGATTCAAGTAGTTGGAATTCCACAATCAATTCTGACACCCTGATTTTAAATGATCCTTGGGAGGTTAGTTTTATTTCAGGAAATAACCTGGGATTAAAATCAAAATATTCTGTTGTCAAGCTAAATTCATGGACCGAATGGGGTGACGACAGTCTGAAATCATTTTGTGGAAAAGCAAAATATATATCCGGTTTTACGATTAATAATTTTAATAAATCGAATACTTACCGGCTGGTTTTTGATGATATCCGGGAGACCGCTAATATATCAATTAATGGCATCCCATGCGGAACAATCTGGTCACTACCCTATTCCCTTGAAATTCCCGGAAATGTTCTCAAGAAAAAAAATACCATCGAAATAATTGTCCAAAATCTCTCGGCCAACCGGATGAGGAAAATTGACCAGGATAAAATTCCATGGAAAAAGTTTTATGATATCAATTTTGTCGATATCAAATATCAGCCCTTCGATGCCTCCCGCTGGGCCCTGGTTCCCTCCGGAATCATTGGCAAGGTTTGTCTGATCACCTGCCTTGGCAGAAATAACATTCCAATCCACTGATTTCACTGATTCACTCATTGTATAATTCATTTGAGTTACCTTTGCGTCATGCAAAACGATATCAGTATTAGCGGGATACTCGGCCATTTAAAAATCGATAGGCTCAATGAGATGCAGGTGGCTTCAATCGAAGCTATTGAGAAAAAAGGCGACGTAATTCTGGTTGCCCCTACCGGTTCTGGAAAGACCCTGGCTTTTCTGCTTCCCCTGGTCAAGAAGCTTGATCCGCAGCAAAAAACCGTTCAAACCCTGATCCTGGCACCTTCAAGGGAGCTGGCTCTTCAGATTGAGCAGGTTTTCCGGTCGCTGGGAACCAATTTTAAAGTTAATTGCTGCTATGGCGGTCATTCGATGAGCATTGAAAAGAAAAACCTGTCGGAGCCCCCGGCAGTGTTAATTGGTACACCCGGCCGGATTGCCGACCATATCGACCGGGGGAATTTTGACATCGGTTTCATTTACAATCTGGTTCTTGATGAGTTTGATAAATCGCTGGAGTTTGGCTTTGAAAAAGAAATGTCCTTCATCCTGAGGAAAGTCCAGTCGATCAGGAAACGCATCCTGACTTCAGCTACCCAATCCATTGAAATTCCCGATTTTGTCGGTCTGAGAACCCCGACCCGGCTCAATTTTTCGACGGATGAGGAAAAGGCCGGCAACCTGTCGGTAAAGATGGTGATATCTGAAGACCGGGATAAACTGGTCACCCTGTTTAAACTTATTTGCAGCCTGGGAGGCGGATCGACACTGATTTTCTGTAACCATAAAGAATCGGTTGAACGGGTAAGCCATTTTCTGACCGGCAAATCGGTGGTAAATGAATATTTCCACGGAGGGTTGGAGCAGGTTGACCGTGAAAGTGTTCTGATCCGGTTCCGGAATGGAAGCAATAATATACTGATCAGCACCGATCTGGCCTCAAGAGGTTTGGATATTCCGGAAATTAAAAATATCATCCATTACCATCTGCCGTCAAAAGGGGATGCGTTTATTCACCGGAACGGGCGGACCGCCCGCATGAATGCAACCGGTACCACGTTTATCATCCTTTCGGCTGATGAGGTGCTTCCTGATTATATTGATCCCGCCCCCGAGGGTTATCATCTCCCGGCCGAATACGATTTGCCGGAGAATCCCCCATGGATTACGCTTTTCATCGGGGCCGGCAAAAAAGACAAGGTGAACAAAATGGATATCGTTGGATTCTTGCTGAAAGCCGGGAGATTGGATAAAGAGGATCTGGGGCTGGTCGATGTCAAGGACAATATTTCCTATGCAGCGGTAAAAAGGGACAAGGCCGATGAGCTGTTGCAGTTGGTATCGGACCAGAGAATAAAAAACAGGAAGGTGAAGATACAAATCGCCAGATAAGGGAACCTCAAAGATTTTCAGGTAATTAGACCTGGGAAGATGTATCTTTGTGCCATGATAAAAAAGACCCTAAAGGTTTTACTTATTCTTTTCCTGACCGGATTTTTTCTGGTTGGGATTTTTATCCTCTCCATTTTTCTCGGGGCATACGGACGTTTACCTGAGCAGGCTGATCTTCTGCAGTATAAAAACAAAACGGCCTCTCTCGTTGTTGCCGAAAACGGTGAACTGATCGGTAAGTTCTTTGCTCAGAACCGTACAAATATCGCCTATGATGTGATGCCCGATCACCTGATCAACTCTTTGGTGGCTACCGAAGATGCAAGGTTTTTCCAGCATACGGGCATTGATACGCGCAGCCTTTTGAGGGTCATTTTCAAGTCAATTCTATTCAGGGATCCTGATTCCGGAGGGGGAAGCACGATCAGTCAGCAATTGGTGAAAAACATGTTCGGCCGGAAAAGTTATGGATTTATTACCATGCCTGTCAATAAAATCAGGGAGGCAATGATTGCACACCGGCTGGAAAAGGTTTACAGCAAGGAAGATATCCTGATGCTATATCTGAATACCGTCCCATTCGGGGAAAACATTTTCGGCATTGAAGCTGCCGCTCAGCGATATTTCAACAAGACCACCGGCAACCTGCGCATTGAGGAGTCTGCCACACTCATCGGGATGCTCAAGGCCAATACAACTTTCAATCCCCATTTGAATCCCGAAAGCTCGAGGTTCCGCAGAAATGTGGTCATCCTGCAGATGGCAAAATACAATTACCTGGAGCGGGCCGCCGCCGATTCCTTATGCACCCTCCCATTGAAGCTGGATTATGCCAATCTGGAATCTGCAGGACCGGCAGATTATTTTCTGGTCAGGGTTAAAAACGATGCCAGGCAGATTTTAGCTGACATCAAGAGAGCAACAGGCAAGGAGTGGAACCTTGAAGAGGACGGGTTGATCATCAGGACCAGCTTGAATTTCAAGCTCCAGAAACTTGCCATGCAGTCTTACCGTGAACATTTACCTGAGATGCAGGAAAAACTCAGGGACCAATACAAGGGGACCAACGGGGCCCGGATTCTACGGGAGATAAATGACACACTAAACCTTTCGGATGTCATCCTTCATGCCGGTTTGATAGCGATTGATCCGGGTACCGGGGAAATAAAAGCCTGGGTGGGCGGCATCAATTTCCAGACCAATCCTTATGATCAGATCCTTGCACGCCGTCAGCTGGCATCAGCTTTTAAGCCCTTTATCTATGCGGCTGCTTTGGAACAAGGCATCCGGCCCTGCCAGTATCTTGATAATAAACCGATTGAAATATCAGGATTCGATGATTGGAGTCCAAGCAATTATGACCTTTCAACCGGTGGAAAATACTCCCTGGCCGGTGCGCTTGCCCGGTCGATGAACATTCCGACAGTCAACCTGTATATGGAAGTCGGATTTGACCGGGTGAATGAAATTTGGGAAAAAATGGGATTTTCCTTTACTCTCGACAACACCCCGTCGCTGGCGCTGGGCACTGCCGAAGCAAGTGTTTATGAACTGGCCATTGCCTATTCCGCATTTGCCAATGGTGGGTATCCTGTAAGGCCTCAGGGAATTGTATCTATTTCAACTCCTGACGGGACCATTATATACAAAGGCTCATTCATGCGGTCGGAGGAAAGGATAATCAGTTACGAAACCAGTATTCTGATGAGTGCGATGCTCCAGAAAGCAGTCAGGGAGGGCACCGGGGCTACGATGGCAAGTGTTTATGGAGTTACTTTCCCGTGGGCTGGTAAAACAGGAACCTCCCAGAATTATTCCGATGCGTGGTTTGGGGCATTCAACCCGAAACTGGTGATGGTCACCCGTGTTGGTGCAGCTACGCCCGCTATTCATTTTAATCACGGATCCAACGGCTCGGGAAGTACATTAGCCCTGCCCCTGGTTGCCCGTACACTAAAGAAAACCGAACTCGATCCCACACTCCGCATTGAACTGATCGCTTATTTTCCGGGATTGCCGTTTGAATTGCAAGGAGCCCTTGATTGTCCGGATTTCAGGGAGGAGAATTTCATGGATAAGGTTAAATCCTTTTTTGGCAAAGACAAAAAAGTGTCCCCACTGGACAGGGAGATGTCTGAAAAAGGCAAGACCCTTGCGGACCCGGGAGCGCCGAAAGTCCCTAAGAAAAGAAAATCGATTTTCGATATTTTCCGGAGAAAAGACAAACAATAAAATCATTAATTGCCTGGGAGGCCTATTTCCGGCCGGATAGATTTTTCGGAATTCTTCCCTGGTTAATGCATTCCGATCGCAATTTCCTTCCGACAATTCTTTCCACCATTTTTCCGGTTTCAAGAATACGATCAATATCCAGGTTCGTTTCGATTCCCATTTCATCCATCATCACCACCATATCCTCCGTTGAAACCAGCCCGACGTTCAATGAATCCTTGTAATAATAAGCTCCGGTTCCGGATACGGGGACGCCATCGACGAAATTAGCCGGCTGCCCCCCGATTCCGCCCATCGTAGACTCGAAATTTGTCATTCCCGCCTGCAGCGCGGCAAGAACATTAGCCAACCCCCAACCGCGGGTGGTATGAAAATGAACGATATGCTTGTGAGGGTTGTCAATGTTATCAAGCAGCATGGAATAATACCGGTAAACCCTGTCGGGGGAAGCCGATCCGTCATGGTCGGCATGTTCAACATCATTAGCCCCGATATCAAGCCACCTTTTAGCAAAAGCAATGGCGTCCATCATGTCGGTTACCCCTTCAATCGGGCATCCCCATATGGTGCTGACCGTACCATTCACTTTGAGTCCGGCCGCCCGCGCTTTCGGAACAAATTCTTCGGCCATTTTCCAATATTCCTTTAGAGAGAGTCCGGAATTTTTCCGGTGGTGGGATTCGCTGGTCGAAACCATCAGCAATATCCGGTCGGGGCCGTTGCCCTCGAGCTTTGCCTGAATAGCCCTTTCGATGGCTTTTTCTCTAATGGTAACCGCGGTTAGGCTTACATCAGCCAACTTATCCTGTATTTTTTTACTACTCCTTATTTTTTTAAACAATTGATCAGCATCCTTGAACTGGGGCATTCCGGCCGGGTTACCATAATTGGTAATCTCGATGTGCTTAAACCCGCATAGAACCAGTTCCTCGGCAAGCCACAATTTTGCTTCGGTGGGAATAAATTTTTCTTCGTGTTGAAAACCATCACG
>Ga0172379_10009627_pt1 | contig 11872 bp, 10 predicted proteins | sample GrowelOW334metaG_FD_119756 | JGI IMG/M metagenome (GOLD analysis project Ga0172379, IMG submission 119756) | Groundwater microbial communities from an aquifer near a municipal landfill in Southern Ontario, Canada - Groundwater well OW334 metaG | ecosystem: Environmental > Aquatic > Deep... | reverse complement strand
CGCAGAAGATCCAAATTCTCCCGGTTCTCTTGACATCGCTATTTCCGAAGCGATAGAAATTGCCGCGCAGGATGAGAATACAAAATACGCATTGGGAAGCGTGTTGAATCACGTACTGCTGCATCAAACGGTTGTCGGTCAGGAAGCTGTTGTACAGATGGAAAAAGCCGGCGATTTCCCGGATATCATTATCGCTCCGTTTGGCGGCGGATCGAATTTTGCAGGACTCACCTTTCCTTTTCTGCGATTCAATCTAGAAAATGGCAAAAAAATCCGTTGCATCGCCAGTGAACCGGCTTCCTGTCCAAAATTAACGCGCGGTGTGTTCCGTTATGATTTCGGCGACACTGTCGGAATGACTCCGTTGCTTCCGATGTTCACACTCGGACACAATTTTATTCCTCAAGCAATACACGCCGGCGGATTGCGGTATCATGGCGCCGGTGTGATCGTCAGTCAATTATTAAAAGACAACTTAATCGAAGCCCGTGCACATCATCAATTGGATACGTTCGATGCGGCCGTTCTGTTTGCAAAAACGGAAGGTATTATTCCGGCGCCCGAAGCAGGCCATGGTATTGCAACAGTGGTACTGGAAGCAAAGCGATGTAAAGAAGAGGGGGTGTCAAAAACAATTTTGTTTAATCTCTGCGGGCATGGTCATTTTGATATGCAGGCATACGATGACTATTTTGCCGGGAAATTGGTCCGTCACGATTTAAGTGACGCAGATATTCAGGCATCATTAGCAAAACTAACAACGCCCACCATTGCATAAAAACTTTTCATACCACAAAGGGCGCACGTTATGGATGTGCGCCCTTTTATATATATCGCCGAAACCTTTCAATCTATTTCGAAGAAATTAGATTCACTCCCCACCGAACAAATGCCAACAAGACAAAAATCGCACCAAGGATAGCAACAACGGACGATCCGGCAGGAAAATCATACTGAGTGGCGAAAAACAATCCGAAAAAACTGCCAAGAAGTGCAATGAGTATTGAAATAATAATCATTGGCTTCATTTTTCGTGATACCAGAATAGCAGCAACTGGCGGGATGATGAGATAGGAAAATACTGGAATCACGCCAGCACTGCGTACAGCAAGAACGATCGCCAGACCGATTGAAAGATAAAAAAGGAAGTTCCACAGATTGAACACACCGATCTCTTCAATTTGATGATTCTCGAATTTTTCAGTCAATTCAAAAAATTTCTTCCGGAAGATCACATGTACAAATCCGATAATTCCGAATGTTACCGCCATTGTGACAATCTGCTCGTAAGTTACCGTAAAAACACTGCCGAACAAGACTTCGGAAATATCCGATTCTCCATGCGGCGATTTTGAGATGAGCAATACCGTCACCGCAGAAGCAACTGCGTAAACAATACCAATGATCGCTTCCTGCTTCAAACGCTTATCTTTTATCTTAATAAATGATAACAAAAACGCTCCAACCATTGTAAAGATGATGGAGATGAGTGTTTGATCTTTCTCGATAAAATTGCCAAAAGCAACGCCTAGCATCGAAATCTGTCCCAGGGCAAGATCCACAAACACAATCCCTCGGCCGACGACATGCACTCCTAAATAGGAAAGTAGCAGTCCCATAATAACGCTGATCATAAGGGCATTTAAAATAAATTCCTGCGTAAACATATCTATCATGATGCGCCTCTATTGAATTGCAGTAAGAATCTGATCGACATTGTAGTCGAAAAGATCGAAATAGGATTTGATTGTTTCCGTTGCTCCGACCGATGTTGCCAACGTTACCACTTTTCCCCCGGTATTCCGTGCTACAAGATCCGCCGATTCAGACATAAAATATGGTGAATTGATAATAATGCTGATCTGTTCGCTCTTCATGATGGAAATAATTTTCGTCAGTTGCGATGCTGTCGGCGGAATACCCGGCTTCGGTTCAAGAAAATCGACGATCGTTAAACCGAACCGATGTTCGAAATAGGGCCATTCGTTGTGATAAGCGATCACTTTCGTGTTTTTGAATCGAGTCAGTTTTCCTTCCCACTCTTTTATTTTTGCATCAATTTTTTCAGTAAATATTTTCAGATTGGCACGAAACTGCACCTGATGTCCGGGATCGAGTCGGGAGAGTGTTGCGGCAATTGTCTGCGCAATAATCTTACCATTCAGCGGATCGAGCCAATAATGCGGATTTCCGTAAATATGGATATCCCCTTCACCTCTGTTGACGCTCGTCGGAATTTGAAGCAATGGAATGTTTGTGGAAGCATCCACATATCCATCTCCTCCTTTTTGTATTCGCTGATTCCGGGCGCTGTTCAGCAGCGCCGGCACCCATCCGGTTTCCAGATCTAATCCTACGGTAATGAATATATCCGCTTTTGATAATTTCAGAATGTAGCTCGGTTTTGGATCTACAAAGTGCGGATTTTGATATCCCGTCGCAATCGAAAACACATTCACACGGTCACCGCCGATATATTCTGCTATACTTTTCAGATCAGGAATCGTCGTCACAATTTTTAATTGTGCGTGCGTACATAATGGAGCAAACAGCAATAATAATAGACTGACATATTTTTTCATACAATTATTCTCCAATTTTACTTCATTGTTTTAATATGCATGCGCCGCATGCGTGCCAATGCCGAAGATCGCCCTGAACATCACCTGATATACTGAAGTCGCATAATTTCTATTGGCATGCTGGAACTCCAGCGCAAATACTTGGAATTCCGTCGGTTGCAGACGAAGCAGCACTGTCACTCTACGTTCATCCATCGTTTCACTCATCGGCAATCCAGCATAATCAAATCGGGTGCCGAGAAAAATTCTTTTTTCTATTTGATACTCGAACAAAGAATATGCTCCGAACGATCGCACATACGATCCTGCCGACGTATCCGTTCTGCACATCACCGCTTCTGTTTGCCATGTAAATGAATGATAGGTGTTAAATTGAACCGGTTTCCATTTATAGGTAAGATCCAATCCGGTCATTTTCGTGTACCGTTCCAGCACATTCACGCCGGACAAGCCCGAAATTCCGATGCCAAGAGTGGAATTATCGGAAAGGTCCAAAAAGGTGTTTAATTGCGCAGTTGTAAGCAACCGGTTACCAGAGCCGTAATCCAGCGCTGGAGTCGTTGCACTCCGGCCGATGTCGACAACCACCTCCTGATAGATATCCCATGAATTTGGAATTAAGAAACTCATCGACAGACCTTCCATAAACAATCCTTCATCGCCGAAATAGTTCTTGATCATTACGGGGAATTCTATAAAACTCAATGCATGAGGATGAAGCTGATTCACTTTCGTGAAATGCGGTTTGAATTTTCCCAACGTTGCCTGCACAGAGTTTGGCAGAGAGAGCGAGGTGAGCGTTGCAATTTCCAAGCCTGCGGAATAGTCTCCATTCAATGAATCCTTTCCAAATGAAAAGAGAAACTTGGCTTCGGCGTACGGATCGACTACCGAACTGAGCTGCACTTCCAATGCATTAAAATAGATCTCGATATTCCTCGGTCCCTGATTTCCATACGATGTGCGGAAGTCACCGATGGCGCTGATATCAGGATTCGTGGATGGCATAATGCGTGATCCTGCATCAGGAACGATTGGAGCATCATTCTGTAACGGTTCTGATGACGATGTATCGACGGAAGACTGCGCCTGTAGTGCAACACAAAGAGAATACACAATGATGAATCTATACAATATCCTCATAGAACTGACCCTTTCTCGAATAGCATAAATTATGATTCCGGAATTTTCACGATTTCCATGAAAAACATTAGCGGATCATATCAATTTTTGATTAAAGAACTACGCGAGAAGTATCGGAGGACCACGCCGGGAAAGGACACTGTGGAAACATTGCTGCAGAGGATGTTGAAACGTTTCGGCATGTTCGCCAATCACTGAATCGATCAACGGAACAATGGCGATGACGCTCGAATAATGGAAATGTGTTGCCGTGGAGCAGAGGGTACAATCAGTATGCGATTCAATCGCATGATGTTCGCAATGTAAGGCGTCTTCGTGCTGGGCGAACGTATGGCTGCCGGTGCCGCTGCTGAGCATTACGTCCTGATGAAAATGCAATGGCACACTCACGAGTGCGAGTGTGCCATAAATAATCAGTAGCGCAACAGAAACAAATGTCTTTGTTCTGTCTTTCATACATTCGGTTTTTAGATCTTACCGGTGCGCACCAATTTGGCGAGCTCAGCGGTTCCGTTCTTTGTAACCGTTTTTAACGCTTTGCTGGTCAATTTTACGTTCACATACCGTTTTAATTCCTGCACCCAAATGCGTTTGCTTTGCAGATTGGGAAGAAAACGCCGCGGCGTACGGTTGTTCGCGTGTGACACATTGTGACCGGTCATCGGACCAACTTCGGAGATTTCACATCGTTTTGACATTATCGTAGTTCCTTGTATGCTGATTGATCTGAATTAGTGCGCGCCCGACTGCATCTTCTTGTACTCTTCTTCCAAGATCGCATCTTCAGACTTATCGTCTTTTACTTTCACCAACTTTTGATTGAAACGGTATGAACCTTTGTCTGTTTTGACCGCTGCCACAAATTTGATCGTTTTTTCCAACCCGCCTGCTTTCGCGGCTTTTTTGGCTTTTTCCTCAAACGATTGTTGTTTTGCCATTGAACACTCTCCTTGCGTTTAAACATTGTTACTATAGGGATTACAAATATACGAAAATCCATCCAAAAAGCGAATGAAAAAAAATTAAATTTTCCTGCTGCTATGAAAACTGACGGAATTAGCCTACTATTTCACAATAGAATGTTTTTAATGAACAATGCCAACTTGTATCGAAGAAGGATATTCTGATGCTCGGAAGACCTTATGTGTTGCTTTTTGAAAATCGCTCTCTTTTGCTGTGTAGATATTGACGAATTTCTGAGGATTGCGGTCAACCAGCGGAAACCAGCTGCTCTGAATCTGCACCATCATTCGATGTCCCTTTTTGAATGTGTGATTGATATCCGGAATAGAAAACCGAACATTTTCCACCTTTCCAGGAGTCATCGCAATTGGTTCAGAAAAACTCTTCCGATACCGGGCCCGCATCACTTCGCCTCGTATCAGCATTTGATATCCGCTCAGTTTAACATGTTGTGCATTCGCCGGATTGTCCTTCGTAGAATCTGGAAAGACATCAATGATTTTTACGATAAAATCTGCATCGCTGTCGGTGGTGGAAACAAATAGATCTGCTGTGATCGGACCAGCAACTGTCATATCATCTGCTATTTCCATTGAATAGGAAAGTACGTCCGGACGTTGCCACGCAAACCTCTGATCTCCTGTCATGTATTCTCGTCCTCGTCCGTTGCTGATATCGGGAATATATGGAACCGGTCGATGGGGATCGCTGATATATTCATCGAATGTCGTTTTAGTTTGCGGTTTGTTGAATGTCAGTTGTTCGTTTGTCGAAAAATAGATAGGTTTATCTTCACGATTTTTGGGAGGCCATTCGGAATACGATTTCCAAACATTGCTGCCGGTTTCAAACGCCGAAACTTCAGGCACTGTAACCGATCCTGTTCCGCACAAATAATAATTGAAGAATGCGCGGATGTGACGGTCATAATACTCCGAATTCTTACCGCCGAAACTGACGTTTCCCAACCGGCTTCCATCCGAACGGACCCAGCCCCCATGGAACCACGGCCCCATCATTAACGAAGTTTGGTTTTCCGGATTATTTTTTTCAATTGAACTATAGATCTGCAGCGGACCGAAGAGATCTTCCGCATCGAACCATCCGCCAACAATAAGTACAGCTGGAGTAATGTGCTTCATGTGCTGTGCAACGTTGCGCGATTTCCAGAATGCATCATAATCCGGATGGGCAAACACATCGTTCCAAAATTTTGCCGTATCACCATAATAATTTTTCTTTATTGTGGCTGCCGGTCCTGCTTCCAACAAAAATTTATACCCGTCTTGTGTTGGATAATCAAATCCGGGTGGCCAAGTGGTTGTCAATGTTGGACGAGGTTTGCCGAAGGAACGATAAAAATTGAAAGCGTCAATCAGCATCATTGCGCCGTTATGATGGAAATCGTCGCCGACAAACCAGTCCGAGATCGGCGCTTGCGGAGAAACGGCTTTCAAAGCAGGATGTGCATCGATCAATCCGTGTGCCGCATAAAATCCTGGATAGGAAATGCCGATCATGCCGACGTTGCCGTTATTCCGTTCCACATGTTTTATCAGCCATTCGATCGTGTCATACGCATCGCTGCTTTCGTCCACATCGTTGTTCGATTTCTTCACCGGTATGTGCGGACGAATATCCTCATACTCTCCTTCGGACATAAAACGGCCCCGCACATCTTGGAATGCCATAATATATTTTTCCTGTGCCATCCAGTAATTATTCCCATTCGCTTTCATATAGTCGCTGCCATACGGCGCCGTGGTATAGGGTGTCCGGTTGAGCATGATAGGATGTGTTGTTGTATCCTTCGGCACATACACTGCCGTGTGAAGTTTTTTCCCATCCCTCATTGGGATCTTATATTCGTATTTGCTGTAATCGTTCTTCAGATCGATTTCCTGAGACATAAGAAACAACGAGACTATCGGAAAAAGCAAAAGGTGTTTTTTCATAATGTTTCCTGTGGAAAGATTAAAAAGAGTGATGATAACGTACTAAAATTGATACTGAGGGTCAATGAAGAGAGTGTTTTTATATCTGCGGGGAACACATTGTTGATTGCAATTTCTCTTTCATTTCCATACAATACGGTTAGTAACTGAAGTTACGCAGAACAAAACAACTGGTCATGGATTTCTGCGCCACGTTGAACCATGTTCCCAAAAAATTAATGTATGCGTAACTTCAACTAATAATGTACTCTGTTAAAGAAACTGTTATGGAATATTCTTTTTATAAACTTCTCCACATTTTCGCCATTATCCTATTCCTCGGCAATATTATCACCGGTTTGTTCTGGATGTGGTTCGCCGTCCGAACAAAAGAGGTGAAAATTATTTCGCATACTATCCGAGGAATCATTCTTGCAGATAATATTTTTACCACTCCGGGCGTCATCATCATTATCGCAACAGGAGTAATGGCCGCAATGATCGGACATTTCCCCATTCTTGGAACAGGCTGGATTTTATGGCCAATCATCTTGTTCAGCATCTCCGGTGTGGCGTTTATGTCCAGAGTGGCGCCATTACAGAGATCCCTTGCAGTATTCACTTCCGAAGCCGAAGCTTCCGGTAATCTGGATTGGATTAAATTCCAATCACTGTACCATTCCTGGGAATTATGGGGAATCGTCGCAACAGTTACGCCGCTGGCTGCAGCAGTGATGATGGTTCTGAAGATGCCGAAGTGATTTCATTTACTAACCGAATCAAGATCCTCAATATCAATCCATACAGTATCCAACTAGTACCGAGCGTATTGTGTTGTACAAACAACGCGAACGATCGTCATACCACCAGTTCTCTGAACGGCATAATAAAGAATGCTGACGCCAAAAGAGTATAACGGTCTCACCCTCTATCCAGAAAAAAAGGGAGCTTCTGCTACATCACTTCCCTCAAAAACGAGGAAACAGTTATACGGAGTATCGAATACGCCGTCCGATTGCTTTCGGGAAAGGAGCGTTTTATCAGACGGAATAAACAATAATTTTTTTGCGATACGCCTCCCAATAGCGTTTCCATCCAAAGTTTATTGCTTATGAGTCAATCCCTCATATATGGCAAAAATCGGTTAAATTAGTCTGCAATCAAGAACTTCTGTCTTGTTTCTCACATGATAGCTACATACATTTTCCGGGTTGTTCACCAGTAGCACGAATTGAATCGTTTCCGCATGTGATTATTGATGTGCGTGCTTTCTTGAGTATCCGATCATGGGGAAGAATGCACGGCATAGTTTACTCGCTTCCACCATATGTATATGTTATCATCATCTAATCCCAGATGTTTAAGCAACAATAGAACACTTCACTTGTTGCAACGGTATGCGTCATTGCTCGTCAACGGTATTTTGAAAGAAATGGTATGAGACAAAAAACCCTGCTTGTTGTGCTGATCCCTATGTTCAGCGTCGGTTTAATTATTTTCGCTAGCTTGTTCACCCTGGAGGAATTGAATGCCTCGGAATCCGGTGACGCAACTGTTGTGATCGGAACAGTGACCGATGGAAAAAATCCTCTCGCCCATGCGGTGGTGAAAATTGCGACGACCACCATTACTGATACGACAGATGAACACGGACGTTTCCGGTTAGCATACAACAAGAATGCGAATGGAACACTACTCACCGCATGGAAAGAAGGGTACTATAACGGCGGTGTTGAGATCAAAGAAAAAAATGTCGAACTGGAGATCGTCTTGACGCTGCTCTCAGACAAGGATAATCCGAACTATCAGTGGGTCGATCCTGCTCCGAGTTTTGTACTAAAACGCTATGCGCTTGCGTTATTGAATAAAGTCTCGAATTGCGGGGATTGCCATGCCTCGATCATCTATGAGCAGTGGCGCAACAACGGCCATGCGCAATCTGCAACAAATCCACGGTTTATGGATCTCTATAACGGTACGGATGTGGATGGAAATGCGGGGATGCATCCGGGATTCAGGCTGGATTATCCGCATTCTAACGGCAATTGTTCCAACTGTCATGCTCCTGCGGCTGCCGTCAGAAACATGATTGGCGTTGATATGAACAAGCTTGAAGGGGTGGAAAAACTGGGAGTTTCCTGCGATTTCTGTCATAAAGTAAAGGATGTCCACCTCCGCGAAAACATGAGCATAAACAGCGGTATCATGCATATGGACCTTCGCCGTCCTCCAGAAAATCATCAGGTCTTTTTCGGACCGTATACAGACGTCCCCCACCCCGACGCATTCGCACCGACCATTTCGAAAAGTCTCTATTGCGCTCCTTGCCATCAAGGTTCATTCTGGGGCGTACCGATTTATGAATCCTATTCCGAATGGCTGGCGAGTCCGTACGCAGCGAAAGGCATCACCTGTCAAAACTGTCACATGCATCCGGACAGCGTAACTACTAACTTTGCTCCGGGGAGGGGCGGGTTGGAACGCGATCCGAAGACGATCCCGTCGCATTTTGATTTCGGTTCGCGTGACAGTGCATTTCTGGCATCCTCGGTAAAGATGGAAACGATCGGGAAAACAGATGACGATTCTCTGCGTGTGAACGTAGCTATCACGAACACCACAGCAGGACACCACGTACCAACGGACCAACCGATGAGGAATCTTATTCTCCTTGTTAGAGCAACCACAGCGCAAGGAAAGGAACTGGTCTATTCCGGTGAAAACACGATTCCCTATTGGGGCGGCAGCGGCGATCCAGCCGATGGAAATTATGAAGGATTACCCGGAAAAGGTTTTGCGAAAATCCTGTTCGAACGAAACCCACAGTATGTTTCATCGTCAAAAAGCGAACTTCAAACCCAAATCTCTCCCTCTCCGCAATGGCGGATCATCAATATTCAATCGGACAATCGGATTCCCGCGCTGGCTACAGACCATTCTGTGTACAACTTTCATATTCGGACGGAAGACCTGCCCGTTACGCTGCAGACTGAGTTGATATACCGAAGAACCTTCAAGAACTGGGCAACAATGAAGAAATGGAATTTGAAGGATATCGTTCTAGCAAAGAATATAACGACAATTCGATAATACGAAACACTGTACGACTATGCACGGAGTACGAACAAAAATGACTACACCAATTCAATCCACAACACAATCCCTACAATTCATCCTCTTGCTTTCGGTTCTTTTCCTCATGGCAGGATGCGGCGAGAATCATACTTCCCAAAGCGGGAAGTATTCGCTCACGCTCCCGCTCGGACTCGATTCCACCGCACAATATATTCCCGCAGATAACCCGATGACAGCAGCAAAAATAGAACTGGGACGGAAACTTTTTTTCGACGCCCGGCTTTCGCTGGACGGAACGGTCTCTTGCGCAACCTGTCACAATCCTTCCCTCGGCTTCTCGGATGGAAGAGCCCGTGCAATGGGTATCTACGGTCAGGAATTCAAGCGAAGTGCACCGACCCTGATTAATCGGCTCTTTAGCAAGGATCAGTTTTGGGACGGAAGAGTAAAAAGTCTAGAAGAACAAGCTCCCCAACCAATTCAGAATGAGCTGGAAATGCGGAACACACCAGAGAATGTTGAACGAACTCTTAAGGCCAGCGGTGAATACCAAGAGGATTTTCAGCAGGTCTTTGGTACGGATGTTTCGATGGACGGTATTGCCAAAGCCATTGCCGCATTTGAACGAACACTTGTCTCGGGAAATTCCCCATACGATAAATTCAAAGCAGGCGAAACAACAGCCCTTACGGAATCAGCACGGCGTGGGCTGACACTCTTTGAAAGCGACCGGGTGAATTGCGTAAAATGCCATACCGGATTCAATTTCACCGATGAGAAATTCCACAATAACGGTACCGGTCAGGACCAGCCTCAGCCAGACCTTGGCCGTTTTGAACAAACAAAGAATGATTCGGACCGAGGTGTTTTCAAGACACCAACGCTGCGGGATATGTCTCGCACCGCACCTTACATGCATGATGGCAGTTTGAGAACACTCATGGATGTGATCAATTTTTACAATAAGGGAGGAATTCCAAATCAACATTTGAGCAAGCATATGAGACCGCTGAATCTTACCGAAGAACAGCGAACCGATCTTGTAGCATTTCTGCGAGCATTGAGCGGAACCAACACGCTCGACTTTTAATACGGCATAAATAATGACAACATCCAATACGAAGGGATCAGGAAAGCGCCTCCGTTTTACTTCTGCTATAGTGATACTCGCAATACTTTTTTTTACCATTCTTGTTGTTGTAGTACGATATACCGGCACCGATAATCGTTCGGCTGAATATGTTCGCGACGGAAAATCGTTGTATGTAAACACGGCACATGATGTAAAATATGTCGGGTCCGCCGAATGTCGTGATTGTCATCAGGAGATCTATACAGCGTACATGAAGACCGTAACGGCACGGTCCATGTACAAACTCGATACATCTAACATCATCGAGGTGTACCCGCAACGTGAACCGGTCTACGATACACTCCTCAATTTCTATTATGAAATGGTGCGGAAAGGCGACAAGTTTTATCAGCGGGAATACCGGCTCGATACCCGCAACAACATCATTCATGAACGCTTCATGGAAGCCCAGTATGTCATCGGGTCCGGCAAGAACCTCCGGATGTATTTTTATGATGAGAACGGGATGTTCTATGAGCTGCCACTGACATGGTACGTACATAAGAACCGGTGGGATTTTAGTCCGGGATACCGTGAATTTGGAAATGTCCGTTTCTCACGGTTTGCCTCTTCCAAATGTTTGGCGTGTCATAACGCTCACATGGACGCTTCTCCCGCGGCGAACGAGAGGTTCGTAAAACTATATCCGCTCGGCGTCGGGTGTGAAGCGTGTCATGGGCCGGGGGAATTACATGTTAAAAAGGAATTGGGAAAATCGGTGAAACTCCCTTCCGACGATGCAAAAACCATCGTCAACCCTGTGGATCTCTCCCCTCAGCGCCAGATGGATGTATGTCAGCAATGTCATTTGCAGGGAAAAGCGTGGGCGTTACGCGGAGAGGCGGAATGGTTCGATTTCCGTCCCGGCATGCTGCTGGAAGAGCTCTGGTCCGTCTATTCTTATGCGGCTGTACACAAAGAGGAGTTCAAAGTAGCAGACAGCGGCTATCGCTTCTCGCTCAGCCGGTGTTACAAGGAAAGCCACGGCGTAACGACCTGCAACACCTGTCATGATTCCCACGGAATGTTCCGCGGATCATCGG
>Ga0172379_10009626_pt1 | contig 11874 bp, 12 predicted proteins | sample GrowelOW334metaG_FD_119756 | JGI IMG/M metagenome (GOLD analysis project Ga0172379, IMG submission 119756) | Groundwater microbial communities from an aquifer near a municipal landfill in Southern Ontario, Canada - Groundwater well OW334 metaG | ecosystem: Environmental > Aquatic > Deep... | reverse complement strand
CCGCCTTCCAGGTCTGGACGTCACCGACGCCCGACCAGTGATGGAACTCCTGGAGCGGCACGCCCGCGAGCGCGGCGACCTTCTCGCCGTCGTTCCGCTTCGGGTCCGAGTCCATGACCACGATGGTGAAGCCGGAGGCGCGAAGCACCAGAGAGAGGAGCGCGAAAAAGCGCGGGGCGTTCTCCACGGTGACCAAGTCGGTGGACTTCAGCGTTTTCCACTGCTCCGCGACCCGCTGCACGACGGCCGAGTCGAGCCGCTCCGCGATCACGACCTGGGTCAACTGCTCGCCACGGTCGAGCCTGGCGAAGACCCTCCCGGCAACCTCGCCCTCGGCGGCGGTCACCGTCGAGGTGCTGGGCACCACTGGAGCAGGTACCGGGTAAGCAACGCGCCAAGCGCGGGCAGCTTCGACCTCGGCCGCGTCCAGGGTAATCGTACCGTCGGGCTCGGTAATACTTTCCATGTTGTCTCCACCCCGCTGCGCGCTCTTCGCCAGATGCCGCGCTTGCGGGGTTTGTTTTTGGTCCTAACGGGACATCGATTCTCCGGCGTTCGCGAGCAGAACCAGTCTCACTCAGAGCGAGCCACGACCTCCAGACCGAGAAGTACGCGAGCGGTATTCCTGTCCCACAGTTTCGTGCGGACGGCGCAGATCGTTCCGCCCCGCAGATACGCGAAAGGCGAATCGGGCACATTCGTGTGATCGGGGGGCGGCCCGCTGTAGTCCTTGGTCCACTCGACCGCGCAGATGAACTCCGCAACGCTGAGCACCTGCACGACCCGGAGGCGGAACTCGGTGCCGCCGTTCAAGTTCTCTTTGGGGCCACGCAGCTTGGCTTCCTCGGGCGAAGGGTAGAAGCGGGCATCCACGAGAGCGTTCTGCATTTGTTCACCTCACGAGCGCACGAACGAGAGCCTTGCCGCGCGCGTGCGCTTCGCGCGGTCGGCGTTCTTCACCCTGGAAAAGTTCGCTTCGATGAACAGCGGCGCCAGCTTCACGGCGCAGCCGGGGCTGGTCTTCACAATCGAGAGCACTTGGGCGGCATCGAGCCTCACGGCGCGACCTCGGCCCCGTTGGGCTGAGCCAAATGACCTGGAGAGGTACGAACCCCGGTCAGCCGCTCAATGCAGCCGCGCACCTGGGCGAGCGCCTTCACGAGCCCATCCTCAACACCTCGGGCAAGATCGAGCGGCATCTGCTCGCTCGACCAGAGGAAGCCGCGACCCCGCCCGAGGCCTTTGAGTACCCGGCGCACGCCCAAGACATGAAGACCGGCGCGAGCGAGCGCACCAACGCGAACAAGCTTCCCGCAGCAGGGGCAACGGAGGTATGGCCGCGCCTGCTGTCGCTGCGTGGGCTGTGCTTCGGCTGGCATGACCCGTAGGCTATAGCCATATGTGACCATACACAAGCGGTCACAAGCAAAAAGAGCACGTACAGTGGGTCAATGTAGCGCTCGTACTTGCCGACAATAAGTTGAGCAATCGGTTTACATATAGTCAATAACCCACAACCCTCCCGGCGCCGAAACTGGGCCAACAGCCTGCCGCCAGGAGGCGGCTTCAACTGGGTCAGTTTCACCACGAGGCTCGCGCGCGGCATCGACGAGGTGTTCAAGTCGAAGGATGAGCGTCATAGGGGCTTCTGTGGGCATCGGCAATCCTCTCCAGGCTTCCTGAACCGATCCGGGCAATCCAAACGATGCCCGAGGTACGCATAGTTCACCATCGGGGTCGAGGGACTATACAACGCCCCGCCCAGCGCTTCCCTCGTATCCTTCGGGTGCTTGAACCCATCCCAAGGCAGCGGCATCAGGGCACCAAGTAGGAGGCCTGAACATTCGCGTTCGCCTCGCGGTAGTCAGGGTTCTCGGTCCGCTCGACGAAGACGTCCTTCTTGTCCTTCAGGAACGCCTTCATCCGCGCGACCGTATACGCCAGGATGTGGTCCTTCTTCAAGTGCAGCGTACGCGTCGCTTCGTCATGGGCCGACCAGTTGCCACACGGCGTGCTGATGAACACGCGCCCGCCGGGGCGCACAACGACCTCAGCAGAAGAAAGAATCCGCTGGCCCTCTTCGGGCGTGTTGTGCTCCAGGACCTCGAACACGAACGCAGCGTCGAACTCTTTCAGATGCCCGACGCCGGAATGAGCGCGCTCGCGCCCGGACCCCGTCGCGAACTCGGCGAAGCTCCCGGCGTGGTGGAGGTTGATCTTCAGCCCCGCGTCCTGGGCGACCTTATGCCCGTGCGCGACGGCCGCCGGGCTCACCTCGACGCCGTGCCACTCGATGTCCGGCGCGGTCTTCTGCAACGGGAAGAGCCCGATGCCGTCCACGGAGCCGAACTCGACCGCCTTCTTGAACCCGAGCCGCCGGCACTCCGCGACGAGCCACGCGTACCTCTGCGAAGCACCAGCGCCCAGGGCATATGCGACGCTCGCGACCTCGGACGGTGAACCACTCGTGTACCAGGCGTTCGGGCCGGAGCCCTCCAGGTCAAGGTGCCCGACCTGCACCTGGTACAGGTTCCGGTACTCCTCCATCTCGGCGCACTCTTCGAGATCGTAGGGCAAGCACTTGAGGAACTCACCGAGCCGCCACAGTTCCTCGTGGATGGAGTAGTGGGTGAACAGCACCTTGAACGCGTCCAGCGCCTTGCGCCGATCGTTCTCCGCGCGCGCCTTCAGGAACACCATGCGCGCGAACGGAGCGTTATTGCCCTCGGTCAACGCCTGCGCGCCAGCCGAGTCGCCGAACTCCAAGAACGTAGCGGCCGTCGGTTGGTTGAAGATGACCAGCTCGGGCACGGGCGCCATCGGCAACACGCCGTCGAACCCGCGCGAGCCCCAGGTGAACGGCTTGGGCTCGGCGCGGCGCTCGCGATGGAAAGCCTCCAAGCGGCTGTCGGCCGGGTCGGTCTTCGTCGGAGGGATGACGACGGCGCTGCGTCGGACCGTCCGGCACTCGGCCGTGACCGAGCGGCAGACCTTCGCGGCCGTGTCCTCGACCCAGGGAACGAGGTGGAGCACCGCGTTGACGGCCGGCGGTAGGACGCTCAGCACCTCGGGAAGGTTCACGAGCATGGGCTTCCGCTCCAGCCCCGTGGTCGCCATCTCCAAGAGCGCGCCCTGGTAGTCGAACCCACCCTTGCACCAGCCCTCCAACGCATCGAACGCGTGGAGCTGCTGCTCCAGCATCGGCATCTCGTTCGCATGAAGGACGGTGACCCAGTCGCCTGTGGCGACGAGCAGGGCCGCGAGAACGGCTTCCTCTTCCGTGCCGGTGGTGCGGACGACCTTCATACCCTCGACGCCGCCCAGCCGGTCACCACCGTGCCCGTGGCTCACGACGATGAGTTCGCCTTCGAGCACAGCGAGCACCCGAGGGAGAATGTGGACCGACGGGATGTCGACCAAGATGATGAACGAGTTCATGAGTCCCTCAGCGAAGCTACGAGCAACTTCTCGGACTGCAGATGGACCTGCACCTTCGTCTTGTCAACGCCGAGCACTCTCGTCAGCTCGCTGACATGAGCCATAACCGCCATCACGAACGCCAGCTCCACTGCCGTGAGTTCCTCCGGCGGGAGCGACAGAATGACATCGTTCATGAGGTCCCCTTCAATGCAACTTCCACGCGGTCGGCCACGGCCGACCAGTTGTGCTGCTCCCACGTCTTCCGACTCTGCTCTGCCCGGTCGAGGTTGCCCTTCATCGCGCCCAGGATGGCTTCAACAAACTCGTCCGAGCCTTCGAGCCCGGACTGACGGGGCATCTTCCACTCGTGGTTCGGGAGCACCTCGGGCAGCGCGCCCGCGTCGGGGAACACCATCGCGCAGCCGGCGGCCGAGGCCTGGACCAGCGACACGCCGAAGCCCTCGGGCATCGGCCCGCCCGGGTAGGCGTACACGCCGGCCGAGAGCATCTCCTCGGCGAGGACCTTGTGCGACACCCAGCCGTGGACAGTGACGCGCGGCGTGGCCTGCACCTGCGCAGCGAACTTCTCGACCTCCTCGATGATGCCGAGTCCGGGAGTCGCCTGAGCCATCGCGGCCGTGACGGCGTAGCTGCCGAAGATGTGGAGTTCCGCGTCCGGCTCGGCGCTCAAGATGCGCGGCCACATGGCGATGAGCGGACCGAGACCCCGGGACAGGTCGCTCGCGTACACGAGCTTCTTCCGGTTCCTGGTCGGCAGACCCGTGCGTTGGCAGAGCGCGAAGTCCTTGGTAATACCGTTGCCCACCACCCAGTGCGGATTCGCCGGGTGATGCCCGAGGTCGCGCAGCAGCCCCTGCTTGGCCCACTCGGAGACGTGCAGCGAGCCCTTCGACCTGACCTCGACGTGCTCGTTCCAGCTCCAGTCGTTGTCGTAGCCGTTGTCCTGGTGCCAGAACAGCGTCGGGACCTTCATCTCCGGGTTGCGCAGCATCCAGGGCGCGCGGCATGCGACGACGATGTCCGCCCGAGGCTCGGCCGCGTTGAACTGGTCCACCGCATACTCCAGCACGCCCTCGACGAGCGCCGGCATGCCGGGAGAGCCGGGGGTGTGAATGGTGACCGGGTAGCCGCGCCTCGCGAGTTCGCGGGCGAGGTAGACCACCGAGCCCTCGCTCCCGCCGAGGCCCTTGGAGTCCACGTCGCTGGGCTTCCACAGCTCGGCAGCGTGCGGGCAGACGAAGGCGATGCTGGGCTTGTCCGTGTACCGGTACGCGACGCGAAAGCCAGTCCCCTCGGGGACGATGCCATCGAGCTTCAGGCTGCTTCCTCGGCTTCTCCGCGCGTAGTCCACGAGGCTCAACATGTCCACGGACTCGCCTACGCCGCCCTTGAACAGCCCCGTGACCCGCCCGTCGTCAGTGCCCATCGGCTCGGACATGTTCGGCGCGCGCCAGGAGGCATCACCGAGCGCCACACTCCGCGCCTTGAGAGCCTGATACCTAGGAAGCGCCTCGATGCCGCGAAGGGGCACGCAGCTCTGCAGCAGGTCGATTATCTCCCCTGCCATTCGCGAACCACCATCGAGCAGGTACTCGATCGTGTCCAGCGCTGCCGTCATGGTCTTCAGCCGGCCCGCCGCGACCGACAGCTGATTGAACGCGTCCAGGGCCAGCGGGTCCTCGGGGTACCGCGCCAAGGCCTCCTTCGCCAGAACGAGCCCCTTCTCGGGCTGGCCCATCGCCAGGTAGCTCAGCGCGGCCTGGCAGCGAGGAGACACCCACTTCGCCAGAGGCTGGTCGAAGGTCGAGAGCGACGCCGCCTTCGCGGCCCCGCGCTCGAAGTGGTCGATGCACGCCTCGGGGCGGCCGCCTCGGAAGAACGCCTCGGCCGCGACGTAGTACGCGTCGGCGCGGCTGGGGAGAACGGTCATGGCAGCCAAGCACTCGTTCAAGCCCACTTCGAGGTTGCCCATCTCCAAGTTCAGCCCGGCTCGGGCGAGACGGTAGTTGTAGTGGTCCAGGTGCGTCGTCGTGCGCTCGATGGCGCGCTTGAGCGACTCGTCGGCGGCCTTCTTGTCGCCGAGGGTGATCTGCGCGTTGGCGAGGTCGAACGCGTGCCGGGCATCGACGGCCATGCCCGGGGTCTGGAGCTTCAGGACGATCTCGCGGTTGCGCGCCGCGCGAGCGAGTACGGCCTCGGCCGGGAAGTGCTGCACGAGGAAGCCGGCGTTGGACACACTGCGCTCACCCACCGACGTAGTCGGGTACAGCACCTCGTGAATGGCGTTGCGCCAAACGTACCTGGTGCTGCGGCGGATAATGCGCTTCATCATCTGGCGCACCACGACGTAGCCGCTGTCGTTGGTCGTGTAGTCGTACGGCGCCAGCACCGCGTTCACGTCAAAGGGGAGCTTCTCCAGCCACTGCTTGAGCGTCTGCGCGGCCTCGGGCTTCTTGCCCGGCTCGGGCGGCGCCGCGACGATGCCTGCATCGCGCTCGCAAGCCTCGATGGCCTTCAAGCCCTCGGGCGTGGCCGCCGAGGCCACGACGTCGTCAGTGTTGTGAAGAACGAAGTCTCCGACCCCACCGACAAATGAGCCGGCCTCAGTCGAGATGTCGTACACCCAGCCCTCAAACTCAGGATATTCTTTGTTGTGCCGGACACCCTCAGACCGTCGCGCAGCAGCAGGCACTTCAGCCTGTATCGCGCGTTTTCCCTTGAGCAATGCACAAATGAAGCTCGTGTCCGTGTTGTACTTCTTGGCGATGTCCTTGAGTAGAACACCGGCAGCACGTAGCTCCTTCATGGCAGCCAGGTCACAAACAGTGAATCGTGGTGTTCTCCAGTGCCCCACCTGCTCGATGCAGCCAACGATGTTGTCCTTGTCCGCGCGCGGGGGGAGAGCCCGGAACTCCCTCCCGAGCCTGCGGTACAAGTACATGAGTCCCGCAGCAAGCAGAGGGCTGTTGGTGTCGAACCGCTGCAACTTCTTGCCCTCCGCAGACACTCGGCGAACATGCCCATCTCCCAGTTCGTATCCACGAACGAACGCTGTCATCACCTCTGACGTAGCGTTGAGAACTTCACGCGGCACTCGCTTGCGTCCACCTGCGCTATAGAACCGGGGCCTGTACCAGTCGTGCATCTCCCGGCAGTCCAGCGTCATCAATCGCCAGCAAGTCTTGTACTTCCCCTTCGAGGACGAGCGAACGATCTTGAACGGCTTCGCGTACGTATGCTCCAAAACTACCTGGTATCGCTCCAGCAAAGCGCGATTGGTGTTGTACAAGCACCAGAAGTGCCGTCCGTCGCCCGTGCGAAAAGTAGACCCTTCAGCCGCGAAGAAGCCCCAGACCTCGGCAAGCGTCTCAGACATCTCGACGGACGCTGCCCCAAACTTACCGTCAGCGTGGTCGAGCGCAGTGCCTACCACTGCATCGGAGCCCTTCACTTCAGTCCCACCCGAAAACAAGCTGTGGTCCCGTGTGACCCGGATGTCACCATCATCCACAATCCGATGAACCGGCTTCTTCACCCAGTGCTGCTTGACGTACTTGATCGCCTTCCAGCCCTTGTGAGTCAGCGCCTCCCACCCACCAAGCGCGTACCGACCCACACTCTTCTTGCCCCGGTGGCACTCGGGAATGAGGTCCCGGATTTCCACATACTCGAAGAAGGGGCTGCCCTTGCGCCGAACCACGATCGGGGTATCACCGGTAACAGAATCCAACCACATCGCCCACTCGCCCGTGGCCAGGACGAAGCTCTCGTTTCGGGCGGTGTCGAATCGGCCCTGCCATGCCTGCCGGAGTACAGTGGTCGGCACGCCGCCAAGCGAGGCGGTCACAGTCTGCCCAACCTCCTTCGGCAAGTCAGGGAACTGCAACGCCGAGCCGGAGCGCCCGGCGCCCGTAGCCATCGCCTGGGCAAGAGCCGCGTCGTTCTTCCCGTTCCAGGCAAGAATAAGTTCGTCCACGAGCGGGCCATCGGCTCGAACGAGCACGCTCTTGAGCAGGCGGGCAAGGGTGCCCACGCCGCCGTCGCCGACGATCATGCAGAGGGAGAGGGTCTTCACTTGTGCTCCGCGTAGAGAAGGTGACAGTGCTTGCAGATGAGGATTCGGATGCCTGCGTCGTTGAACGGGGCCCCGCAGCTCCAAGCGAACGCGGGCTGCCCGTCGAGCACGAGCAGGGGCTCGTGCTCGCAGACCGCCGTCGTCCGGGCCCCGAACGTCTCAGCAGCCAACGACGGCACCACGAGGCTGAACTCGGACTTCACTTGGACTCCAGGGAATCTTCCGGCACTTCGACCATCCGCGCGCCATCGCTCTTGAAGTACTGCCACCCGACGCGCAGCTCGAACGACGGAAACGGCGCAGGCGGCTGGCAGCGCATGCGCTCCCGGTCCCAGACGTACTGCGCAGTGCGCAACGGCGAGTACGTGAGCCGGCGCCAGAGGTTCTTCGCCCAGTTCGCGAAGCCGGGGCCGTCTGGCACGAAGCCCTCGAAGTCGGCCGAGCCCTTGAACGCGCCGTAGCCCATCGTGTTGGGGGCGTGGCGATGCTCGGCACACCAGCCGCCCTCGATGCGGCAGATGGGACGGTCACAGCGCACGAGCCCGGTGATGTTGGGGATGTCGCTGCACTTGAAGAGCGCAGGCTTGCCGCAGTCGCAGACGTTTTCGCTCATAGGGTTACCCATCCTTCGCCCTTGCAGGCGCATTCCATTTCCAGCGCGGCCGCGTCCCAGGTGTAGCGCATGCCCTTGACTTTGGCGTTCGCCAGCGTCTGCGCCTGGTTCGGCAGTTCTCCGTGCAGCCCGAGAACGATCTGCGACGCGAGCCAGCGGAAGTAGTTGGCGTTCGCCTGGGCACTTTCGCCCGCGTCGGGCATCCAGTGGATGGTGTCGCCGTACAGGCTCGGGAGCGCGTCCTTGGGCGTGGTCATGACGAGACAGCCGGCGGCGATGCCCTGGTTGACCGCGCCCGCGAAGCCTTCACAAAATTGGATCGTGTCATACGGATAGCAATGCACCCGACACCGCTTCTGAATCGGCGCGAGCTGATTCCTGGGAATGGCCCCGTGAAAGATGATGCTCGGGTCGAGCTTCGCGCGCGGCACCAGGTGCGCGAGCAGCCGCGCGCGGTCGCCGTAGAGTCCGATGGAACCCACGCCGCCGCGCAGGTAGCGATCGATCTCGTAGAAGACGTGGAGCTTCGCCCGGGGCTCGGCAGCGCGGACCAGCGGCCAGGCCATAAGCAAGTGGTGAAGCCCTCGGTCAGGCGAGGACCAGTAGCCGACGTCATACGGCCGGTCAGCCCAGGCCGGCGCGTTCGCGTACTTCTCCGGGTCCAGGCCATTGTGGACCACCGCGTGCGGCTTGTTCTTCCAACCCCAGATCGAGAGCTGCTCCGCGTGGCTCTTCGACGGGCTAATGATGCAGTCAACCTTGGACCAATCACCGCGACATGTGAGGTCGTTCAACTGCTGGGCCATTGCCCTGATGGGGTACGTTCCGTCCTTGCGCTTCTGCGCCCACTCCAGCGCCTTCAGCCCGCTCCAGCCGATGACCACGTCCCACTCCTGGGAGATGACCTCGGGGTAGAAGGAGTCCTGGAGCGAGTGGAATACAGCGCCGCGCCAGGTGCCTGCGCCCCCGTACCACCAGGTCTCCACGGAGTGACCAAGCGCAGTGAGCCCGACAGCTGCACGGAGACCAGCCTCCTCGCCGCCGCCCACCGTCGGGCCTTCATCGAGGTCAAGTACGTTGCACGGGACGTGCGTTCCCCAATAGCTCTCGAACGCCACATGGTTGAGCACCCTCATGGTCGCGCACCATGCCCGAGGATGGCGCCGCTGTCAACGGAAGGGTGACACAGCGCCGCGAAGCCGCGCCGAACGCAGGACAAAACTAAGCCCGCCATCGCTGGCGGGCTCAGGCCTTTAGGAAGGCGGCGCCCAATGCTGGAGGAGAGGGGGTAACTCCAGCATGGGCACGAGCCGAGAATACCTCACCGAAGCGACCGTGACTATTCTATCCACTGCCGGTGGTTGATGATGTTGCTGACCTGCGACGTACATAGCTTGAACTTCTTCGCCAGGTCCACCAGCTTCCACCCGAACTCGGTACGCAGCCGCCGAATCTCCCGAACCTTTTCCCACGTCAGCTTGGCAGTAGCATTGTTCTCGCCGCCGGCCGCGTGCGGCTTCCAACGCCCACGAGCCGAGATGTCCTGAAGGTTTTGTTTCTGGGTTCCTAGTTTCAAGTGCGCGGGCTCGACACATGGTCGAACATCGCACGAGTGGTTCAACTGCTTGCCGGTGGGTATCGGGCCATATGTCAAGCGCCACGCGACGCTGTGCGCCTTGGCAACTCGCTGCAGCGAAGGCACTCCAACCTGCCCGTACCCGTGATTGTCACAGCTGGCAAGCCACAGCCGGCATCCGTTCTCGTTGGGGGGCGCGACCTTCTTCCAGAAACGTTCAGCCTCTCCGGGCGCAAGTTCGTGTGGGACCGCGAGCGGTCGCGGGTTGGGCTCGTACACCACGGGCTCGGTCACAACGACGCCAGTAACCCTTTTTGCGCGCGGCAGTTGAACGCGACCACCCTTGGTCCAGTGCTTGGGGGTGACGAACTTCTCCCCGCCCCAGGTCGTTCCGCGCAACACGCCAGAGATGGTAGGGCCAGCGACACCTAGACTCGCCCCGATCTCAGCCTGGGTCTCCCCGGCGGCGTACCGGCGATGCACTTCGGGGAGTTGCGCCTCAGTCAGCTTCGCCGTGTTGACCTGCTCGCCTCGCCGCCCAGGACCTGGATGTCTCCCCTTGCGCGCCATGTCCATCATGTTCTCTTTCTGCGTCCCGAGAAAGAGACATAAGTCGTTACGAACGCACGCGGGCGTGTCGCAGTGATGGCATACGTTGAGGCCCTTGGGGATGGGACCGTGCGCCAGCTCCCATGCAACCCGGTGGGCTAGAAAATTATGCTCTCGGCCCCCGCTCCAAATGCGAAGGCGCCCGTAGCCGTTTCGGAAGATTGGTCCCTTCCAAATCCAGCAGCGGGCGCCTTTTTCTACCTGACTCCAGAACCACTCTGCGCTGATCGGTATGCTGGTCATGCACCCAGACTACCGCATCTGGATGCTTTTAACCATCACCGAATGCGAGAATGAAATTGGATATGGAGTATGTCGCCCGGCACGGCGGTCGTGTTGCCGTTGTACCACACCGACACCGCACCCGTGCGCGTCACGAGCGTGGGGCACATGGTGTAGCAGTTCGCGCCTTCGGTGGCCGGGTGCGAGAGCAACGCGCCCGCGTGCGAGGGCTGGAACAGCGCCACGTCCGGGCTCACGCCCGAGGCCATGCCGGTGTTGATGGAGTACAGGTTCGGGAGCAGCGACAGCGCGTTGAACGCCGCCTGGGTGGTGAGCAGCGTCTGGAGACCCGCGTAGATCAAGTTGCCGAGAAGCGAAGCCATGAGGAGCACCTTTCGAAACGGTCGCCCCGAAATGGGACGTACCGTGACGATACGTTGCACTACGTCCTCATGCAACTTCTTGAACTAACTAGGCCCCGGCGAGTTCTACACCGGCCCGCCGGCCCAGCCAGGCTCAGACGAACGGGAGCATGCTCGCCAGATGCGTCCAGTGCCAGGGCTCGCGCACCGACGGCGACGCGCCTTCCTTGTGGTCGAACCCGAACCGCGCTGCGTTCTTCGTCAGCCACTGGAACACGTTGCTCTCGGGCCCGTACGGGGGTGCCACGGCAGTGCCGATGTCCACAGCGACGCCACCCTGGTGGTTGCTCTTCCCCGGCGTGGCCACCGCGCTGATGCGCCCGCCGACCACAGGCGGGTTCGCCTTGATCTTGATCTGCTGCGCCATCGTGCGAAAGCCCGAGAGCGGATAGAGCGCCTTGCGCCCCTGCGCATCACGCCCGTTGATGAGGTCGATGCCGGCCTCCGAGAGAGCCGCTGCGGCCATGGCCAAGTAGGCCTGCCCTGTCGGAATGCTCATCACGGTCGGGCCCACGGTCATGAGCTGCACCATGCCCACGCTGCGGCCGGCGCGGAAGCCCTCTTCCTGGAGCGCGGGCGGGATGATGGGAGTGCTCGGATTGCTCATGATGTCCTCGGTCTCGGGGAAGAGGAACTGGTAGAGCAGGTACCCACCGTAGCCCAGGGCCCCGGCCCCGAAGAACCAGAAGAACCAGATGGGTGTGTCGTCTCGCTTTGCGAGGGCGCTCATTGGCTCAGCGTACCAAAAAGAAGAGCCCCCAGCACTTTCGCGCTGAGGGCTCGTCTCGTGATCGAGGAGGGGACTACTTGCGGCAGCCGCAGACGCCGTGCAGGCGAGCGCGAACGGCCTTGCTGCACCGCTTCTTGCGGCTCTTGCCGTTCGGGCACTTCTTGTGCTTCCGGTGCATCAGGTCGT
>Ga0172379_10009625_pt1 | contig 11877 bp, 9 predicted proteins | sample GrowelOW334metaG_FD_119756 | JGI IMG/M metagenome (GOLD analysis project Ga0172379, IMG submission 119756) | Groundwater microbial communities from an aquifer near a municipal landfill in Southern Ontario, Canada - Groundwater well OW334 metaG | ecosystem: Environmental > Aquatic > Deep... | reverse complement strand
TCACCGGCCAGGATGCAAAGCAGTACCTTTTCTTCACCCGCACACCCAATGGCATCGAAGCCGGCAAGGCGTTCCTGGAGCGACTGAAGGAGCGTTCTGAAAATCGGGACAGGGAGATTTCCGTGAGCGCATTTCTAGCCCAGTTGCAGGCCTTGCGCGCCTGGGGTCAGAAAGAACCTGCGGATCTCTCGGTCGTGAAGCAACCCGTCCTCGTTGTCAACGGCGATGCTGACCGCATGGTCCCCACGCCGAACACACACGACCTGGCGCGGCGGCTTCCGAACAGCACCTTGATCTTCTATCCCGATGCCGGTCATGGCGGCATATTCCAGTTCCACGCCGAATTTGTGCTCAGCGCACTTGAGTTCCTTGGCGGCTCCACACAATAGGGAGAACGATTTGAGCACATACACCTCTGACCTCATTGGCAAGCGCGCTCTGGTGACCGGCGCATCCAGCGGCATTGGCGCGGCGATCGCGCGTGAACTCGCGACGCTCGGCGTCGATCTGGTGCTGACGGCGCGGCGCCGCGACACGCTTGAAGCGGTCGCCGCAACCTGCAAGGGCGTGAAGGTCGAGATTGTCACCGCAGATCTCGGCAAGCCCGATGCCGCGCGCGCGCTGTGGGATGCCGCCACCGCCAGCGGCCCGATCGACATCCTGATCAACAACGCCGGCTTCGGCTACTTCCGCCGCTTCGACGAGGTCGATTGGGCGCGAGACGCGGAGCTCGTCCAACTCAACATGACCTCGCTCGTCGCGCTCGCGCGGTGCTTCGTTGACGCGCACAAGGCTAGCAGCGTTCCCGCGCACATGATGAACATCGCGTCAACCGGCGCCTACCAGTCCGTGCCGAACATGGCGCTGTACGCCGCGTCGAAGGCGTTCGTCCGCAACTTCAGCGAGGCTCTCCATGACGAGCACCTTGGTAAGCCGCTGTCGGTGACCTGCGTCTGTCCCGGTGGCACCGAGACTGCGTTTCATGCCGCGTCCGGCGGGGGCGACTATTCGAGGATCGCCAACGCGTCGATGAAAAGCGCGGAGTTTGTGGCGCATGCCGCGATCCGCGCGATGCTGAGCGGCAAACGCACGATTGTGCCCGGCTTGCTCAACCAGTTGACGTGCTTCGGTGTGCGCTTCATGTCGCGACGGTTCGCGTCGCGGGTTGCGACTCAAGTGCTCGGCGAGCCGCGGTTTGTGCTGCCGGCGCGAAGCTTGTTTTGAGATCGCAGCTAGAACCCACCCACACAAGGATTTCAATATGGGCCACACCCACCTCACCGCCACCACCCGCTTTGTGGAAGTCGATGGCGACAATTTTGCCTATCGTCGCTGGGGCAATGCCACGTCAGACCAACCGCCCATGTTGTTCCTGCAACATTTCCGCGGCGGCATGGACAACTGGGACCCCTTGATGACCGATGGTCTTGCTGAAGGCCGTGAAGTCATCCTCTACAACGGTCGTGGTGTTGCGTCGTCTGGCGGTAAGCCGCGTACCCGCATCGAGGACATGGCCGACGATGCGGCAGCCTTCGTGCGCGCGCTGGGCCTGCAACAGATCGATCTTCTGGGCTTTTCGCTGGGCGGCTTCCAGGCACTGGATCTGACTTGGCGCCATCCCACTCTGGTGCGCAAACTGATGTTGTTGGGTACCGGCCCGCGCGGCGGCAACCCCGACATGGAGCAACGCGTGCTGACTACCGCCGTCAATCCCGTTCCCGATTTCGAAGACTTCCTGTACCTGTTCTTCGGTCGCTCGGCGCAGGCCGAGCAGGCCGCGAAGGATTTCTGGGAGCGGCGTCACCAGCGCAAGGACCAGGATCCGCCGTCCTCCCAGGAGGCCGCGATTGCACAGATCGAGGCCAACGTACTCTATCTGCCAAGGCTGTCGGAGGACGATCCCTTCGCCTATTTGCGCGGCATTCAGCACCCCACGTTCATTCTCAATGGGGTGAACGACGTGATGGTTCCGACCATCAACTCGTTCTACATGGCACGCAACATGCCAAACGCCCAGTTGTTCATCTACCCCGACGCGGGCCACGCCGCACAGTTCCAGTACCCGCAGCGCTTCCTACGTCACGCTGTCCAGTTTCTGAGCGAGTGATGTGATGACAGTCATAGTCCGAGCGCGCTCTTCACTTCTAAAGGATGCCCGAAATGCTTAAATTCAAATTCCTGTTGTGGGCACTCGCCCATATGCTGCAACGAAAGATCAAGCACAACCCCGACTGCGCACAATATGTCGGGGCCAAACGCCTGGTATTTCAGATCCGCACAACTTCCGGTGCCGGGCGCCACTATGTCATCGAAAACGGTGCGATCCGATCCTTTGCCGGTTTGACGTCGAATCCCCAGTTCACACTCAGCTTTGCAAATGCCGCCAAAGGTTTCGGGATCCTGTCAGCCAAGGACGCCCAGGCAGCCTTTATCAGGGGCGTGGGCAGCAAAGAATTGACCGTCAGCGGCGACTTTCGCGAAGTGATGTGGTTCCAGGGGCTGACGGCATTCCTCCAGCCCCCGAAGATCGTTTCTCCTTATGAGCGCACCGCGTTTTGAGGCCCCCATGAACACAGACCTGTTGAATCAAGCGTTGACCCTTCCCAACGGCACCGTGCTGCGCAATCGACTCGCCAAAGCGGCCATGAGTGAAACGCTGGCCACTTACGACAATCGCCCGACCCCGGGCTTGGTACGACTGTACCGGCGCTGGGGTTCTTCGGGGCTAGGTCTGATCTTGACGGGCAACGTGATGATCGACCGCCGCGCACTGGGCGAGCCAGGCAACGTCGTGATCGAGGACGAGTCAGATTTGACAGTCCTTAGAGACTGGGCGCAGACAGCGACAGAGCAGGGGGCGGCCATCTGGGCACAGCTCAACCATCCGGGCAAACAATCGACCAAGGGGTTGAATGCGTACAACCTCGCGCCCTCGGCCGTACCTTTTCGGGAGGACATGGCGACATTATTTGAGACCCCGCGCGAAGCCACCACATCCGAGATACAGAACATCATCGAGCGATTCGGCCAAAGCGCGGCCATCTGCAAGAAGGCCGGATTCAGTGGCGTGCAGATCCACGGGGCGCATGGCTACCTGGTCAGCCAGTTCCTCTCTCCGCACCACAATCGCCGCAATGACGAATGGGGCGGCACTCCAGAAAAACGGCGACGTTTCGTGCTGGCCGCTTATGCGGAAATTCGCCATCAGGTTGGTACAGGCTTCCCGGTGGGGATCAAGCTGAACTCCGCCGACTTCCAGCGCGGAGGCTTTACCGAAGAAGAATCAATCGAGACGATCCGCGCGCTGGCCGATGCGGGCATCGACCTGATCGAGATATCGGGCGGCACCTACGAGGCCCCCGCCATGGGCGGCGCGATGCAAGAACCAAAGAAGACTTCCACCCTTGCCCGCGAAGCGTACTTCCTCGAATTTGCCGAGAAGGTGCGTGCCGCCGTGAAAGTACCGCTGATGGTGACCGGCGGCTTCCGAACGGCGGCCGGCATGAACGCCGCCCTGCGTTCCGGTGCGCTGGATGTGGTGGGCCTGGCGCGGCTGCTGGCGATCGACCCCGACGCACCCGCCGCCTTGCTGCAAGGACGTGACAGCCCGCAGCAGGTACGCCCGATCAAAACTGGTCTCAAGGCAGTTGATCGCCTAGGGATGATGGAGGTGTGGTGGTACGAGCGCCAGCTCAAGCGCATTGCAAGGGGCAAATCGCCGCGTCCCGACGAAAGCGGGCTGTCAGCCTTCTTGAAATCTGCTGTAAGCAGCGGTTGGGGCACCTTTCGCACGCGCCGCATGCGGACATAACTCATGCAGAACGGACTCGCGTTGGGCAGGTTGACAGCCGGTGGAAACTGGTTGAGGGTGATCGTGCGCGTCCTCCCAGGTGCATCGTCACCAGGCGGCCGAGATCCAGGTGCCGTCCTGATAGTAGTGCACCTGATCATTCCACAACAGCGAACGGTCGTTGCCGATGTAGCGCTCGTTCGGCAGGCTGGAGACCAGGGCCGGACGCGGGTTCAAGCTCAGGTCGGCCAGGCCGATTTCAAAGCGCTGGAGCTCGGTCCGGGTATAGCCGAAATAGTCGCTGGCCCTGCCGGCGGCGAACAGTGGCGGGCTGTCGTGCAGGCTCACCGGCAGGCTGACGCGCATCGTGTTGCCGACTGTCTGTAGCGCAATGCCATGGTGGTCGTGCAGCACCGTGGCGTCCGTGCCGCGCCGGCCGACGATGCTGCGTGCGGCTTCGCGCGGGTGCGCCGGGTCGCTGACATCGACCAGGGAGAGTTTCACGCCTTGATACCAGGCGAAACGCCCATCTCCGGCCGTGCCGTCGGTTTGTGCATCCTTGCCGACGCCCAACAGCAAATTCTCGGTAAGGGGGAACAGGTAGTCGGAGTAGCCATCCACCTGTAGTTCACCGGCCACCTTGGGATCGGCTGGGTTGGAGAGATCCAGCACGTACAGCGGATCGGTGAGGCGGTAGGTGACCAAATAGCCGCGCGTACCCAGGAAGCGCGAGGCATAGAGCTGCTCGCCCGGTTTGCCGAGAGGTTGTGGCCGCGTTGTGTTGGGCAATTCCCCGATGACCGCCAGGGTGCCGGCGTTTTCCTGGAGCATGGTCAAGTGCCCCGGACTGTCAGTCGCCGTCGCCGGAGTAACTGTCGAGGATGATGTAACCGCGGGCAGGACAAACCATCCTCCCCATGTGGTCTGCGTTTGGGTAATTACGCGCAGCACGCCGTTGTGCTCGCCCATGCGGAAAGACTTGCGGTTCTGGTCGAAGCCCAGGTGTCCGGTCACGCTGCCGGAGCCGCGATAGCTGATGTCCAGTCCGTTGAGGGCAAATTTATGGATGTCGGTACCGGTCTGCGCCGAGTAGACCGGGAAGGCGCCGCTGTAGGTGTAAGTGCTGCGTGTCGTGGCCAGGTACAGGCTCTGCTCCGACATGTAGAAGGCCTCGGTGCCGCCGGTGAAACAAACGGCCGCGTGCCGGTGCGTGGCGGAGGCCAGGTCGATGCCGACCACGGTAATGACGTCGGCGCTCTTGACGGCATTATTTTCCTGGGTGAAGCACGAGGATGCATCCACCAGGGGTTGTTTCGCGCCGCCATCGATCGACAGCGTCGGCAGCAACTCGGAGGCCTGTAGCGCATCGACCACCGCGTTGTTGGCCGCGGTCTTGGTGGTGGGCCAAGACGGGTCGAGACCGGGCACTTGCGGATAGCTGCGCAGCACCAGGTAGAGGGTGGCGCCGAGCCGACGCGAGCCGATCAGCCGCGCGTCGATGCGCAAGGTGCGGCGGGTCAGCATCTCCGCGCTGGCGCCGGTGTCGATCAATGCCACTTCGGTGACACCCTGTCCCCACGACTGCGGCGAGAACCAGGCGCTATAGATACCGAAGGCCGTCATTCCCTCGGCCACCGCGGCAAGTTGCCGGCGGTCGCTGTCGAGGTATAGACCGGTACCCCGAACGTCGCCGGAGAACGGGATCTTCAGGCTGTCGACCGGCGTGAGCGTTGCATCCCCGGCGGCGGCATTGAGCTTCTGCCGGCGCAACAAGTTGCGCGCGGAGTCCTTGCTGCTCGCCTGGTCCAGACTGAAGACCTGCGTGCCGTCGCTCTTGATCAGGTCGGCCTCATCGACGCCGGCCTCCTGTAGCGTGGTGCCGGAAAATATCGGCGTGGCCGAGGCGGCGGCTGGGACTGTGGCCGTGGTGGCGGTAATGACATCGGTCGCCCAGACGCTACCCAGATAATTCTTGCTGGTCGGCCCGAGCGCTTCGCGGAAATACGCCGTCAGGCCCGCTGCGGCGGTGGCGCGCAGGGCCGAGGGCGGAAGTGCCGCGGCACTGGCCGCGGGGCCACCGCCGCCGCACCCGGGTAGGTTCGCCATGAGGGCGAGACCAAAACAGGCTAAGCCGAGAAACCCCAACCTGAACCGTAAGCTTCGATACGCGATATTCGATTCCATGACGACTCCCGGGAAAACTCCTCTATTTATACTAGTCCACGAGGAGCGCATGATCCTGTGACCAGGATCACCCTGGCAACTTCCGGAAGATCCGCCGGAGCATCCATTTGCTAGAGCAAGAAGCGCGGCAACGGCAACCCAGGTCGACTTTGAGGTGACGCGCGAAAATCACTGCGAGGATGCGCCCCGGGGGAACTTCCGAAATCCGGGTGTCAGACGCATAAGCGAGTAGCAACACTGCCATATCGCCCTCGGCAAGGGCACACAGTGCACGGCAGATCAGTAATGTTCCGGATGTTGATCCGCCGCCTGTCTGAAGAAGTTTAAGAGTCAAGGAAACCCCAATTAAACCTGCACTTATGAAGTTTTGATGAGTATCGTTGTACATCATATTGATGTAGCATTAACGGATGCCTCCGGGAGGAAATAGCCAAGGTAACTCGGGTCAGGTTCGATGAAGTCGGGGATAAATGGGATCAGGTCGAGCCTCAGGACGCGAATAGCAGTCGCCGTCTCCGCGCTCTTCGTCCTGGCCTCAAGCGTGATCGCACTCTGGGCCTTGACCCTGTTCGAGGCGGAGAAGAAGGCTACGCTGGCTGCCCATTCCTTCGCTATCGTGTCGAACCTTGCAGACGACCTGGACGCCAAGCTGCGGACGGCACACAGCGTCGTTATCGCGGTAGCGGCGACCGTGCCTCAGCGAGCGATGGAGGATTATGAGACCTCGGAGGCGTTTCTCGATAGGCAGGTCGCGCTGCATGCCCTGTTCGACAACGGGTTATTCCTGGTCGCGCCCGATGGCAGACTAATCGGGGAGAGTCCTCCCAGGCCATACCGCCGGGGCAGTGACGTTTCCGCGCGCGAGTATTTTCACAAGACGCTCGATACGCGCAAACCGTATGTCTCGAAGCCCTACCGCTCGACCCATAAGCCGGGTGAGCCGGCCTTGATTATGACCGCCCCGGTGTTCGACAAGGCTGGCAACTTGATCGGGCTGCTCTATGGCAGCATGGACCTGCTGGGTTCGAACATCCTGGCTGATATTTCGAAGCGGCGTATCGGCCGCACCGGATATATTTACATCGCGGACGGGCGGGACACGATGATCGCTCACCCTGACAAGAGCCGCATTATGAGAACTGCGGCGACACCAGGGGAGAATCGGGTTTTCGACAGGGCGATAGATGGCTGGGAAGGGACGGACGAAAGCGTTAATTCGAAAGGCGTGAAAGCGCTCCTTTCCGTCAAGCGACTCAAGACGACCGGATGGATAGTCGGCGCCAACCTTCCCCTTGAGGAATTCTATGAGCCCATCCGCGAGGCGCAGCGCTATTTCTTGTGGTCGACCGCGATCGGCACAATCGTTATTCTCTGCCTGGTGTGGCTGCTGATCCACCGCCTGATCCAGCCTTTGTCGAACGTGACCCGGCAAGTGCATTCGATGGTCGAGGTTCCAGGCGTGGACTCGCGATTGACAATTACTTCTGTCGATGAGATCGGTGTGCTTGCCCATGCCTTCAATTCCATGCTTGACAGGCTATTGAAGCTTAACGGCGAACTCGAAGATCGTGTCAGTAGGCGAACAGCGGAACTACAGGCGGCGAACAAGGAGTTGGAATCCTTCGCCTATTCCGTTTCCCACGATCTGCGAGCGCCCTTGAGACACATCGACGGGTACGTGGATCTGCTGGTCTCGCGCTGCCGCAATGGCCTGACCGACAAAGGTTTGCACTATGTGGACACCATCGCCGCTTCCGCCCGCCAGATGGGCATTCTGATCGACGATCTGCTGCAATTCTCCCGGACCGGGCGTGTGGATCTGCACCGCGAAAGCCTGGATATGAACCAGGTGCTTAAGGAAGTATTGGCTCCCCTAGAGAAGAGTAATGCGGGGCGCACCATCGAATGGGTCGTCGGCGACCTGCCGTCCGTCCCGGGCGATTCCGCGCTGCTCCGTCAGGCTTTGACTAACCTGCTGGGGAATGCCGTCAAATACACCCGACAAAGAGAGACGGCACGGATCGAAGTCAGCGCGCGAGTGGGCAACGGCGAAATCATTTTCGTCGTTGCCGACAACGGGGTGGGCTTCGACATGCAGTATGCGGGGAAGCTCTTCGGCGTCTTTCAGCGCCTGCACTCCCAGGATGAGTTCGAGGGCACCGGCATCGGCTTGGCCACCGTCAAGCGCATCGTCGAACGCCATGGCGGCCGAGTGTGGGCCGAAGGCGATCTGAACCAGGGAGCCAGATTCTATTTTACGTTGCCAACCATCGAGGTGAAAAACGATGCTTGAAGTCAGACCAATCCTTCTGGCGGAAGACAGCCCAAAAGATGCGGAGTTGATCATCGAGTCCCTGGCCGACTGCAACCTGGCCAACCGGGTCGTGCGCGTCTGCGACGGCGTGGAGGCGATGGAGTATCTGCGCTGCGAAGGCAAATACCAGACGCGCCAGCCCGCCAATCCGGCGGTGGTGGTTCTCGACATCAAGATGCCGCGTATGGACGGTATCGACGTGCTGCGAGCCGTTCGCTCCGATCCGGCATTGAAGCTGATCCCCGTGGTGATGCTAACCTCCTCACGGGAGGAGCATGATGTGCTCCGCAGTTATGAACTCGGGAGCAATGCCTATGTGGTCAAGCCGGTGAAGTTTACGGAATTCGTCGAAGCCGTGAAGCAGGTTGGGGTCTTCTGGGCCATGCTCAACGAATTGCCGCGAGAAGGAGCGTCCATGCATGAGTGATGAACGTGGCGCCCAGGTGCCTTTGCGAATTCTGCATCTGGAAGATTCACCACGGGACGCAGAGATCATCCGGGAACGGCTGATCGACGCCGGTCTTTCCATGCAGGTGGACTGGGCCGCCGACGAACGGCAATTTTCTTCCTTGCTCCTGCGCGGCGGGTACGATCTCATCCTTGCCGATTACCTGCTTCCCGGTTTCGACGCCCCGGCGGCACTTCTGCTGACTAAGACCTTCTGTCCCGACATACCCTTCATCGCAGTTTCCGGCGCCATCGGCGAGGAAAACGCCGTGGAACTCCTCAGATTGGGCGCCACGGACTATGTCCTCAAGGACAACCTTCGCAAGCTGCCGCTGGCGATTGAGCGCGCGCTCGATGAGGCCAGGGAGCAAAGGGCGCGGCGGCAGGCTGAGGACGCGCTACTTCGGCTGACTCGGGAACTGCGCGCCGTCAGCAACTCCAACCAGGCGCTGGTGCGGGCCGATGACGAGCAGGCGCTGCTCGAAGCCATCTGCCGCAATGTTTGCGACGAGGCCGGCTACCGCATGGCTTGGGTGGGCTACGCGGCGAACGACGATGCCAAGACCATACGCCCCCTCGCCTGGGCCGGGGACGAGGCGGGCTATCTCGAGCAGATCAGGGTCACATGGTCCGACACAGCGCGCGGACAAGGCCCCGCCGGAATGGCCATCCGCAGCGGTGAACCCGCCTATTGTCAGGATTTCGCCACCGATCCGCTACTAACGCCGTGGCGCGAAAGCGCCCTGCAACGTGGCTACCGTTCCGCAATTGCCTTCCCTCTCAAGGACGAAAGCGCAACAGCGTTCGGTGTTCTATTGATCTATTCAGCGCAGATCAATGCTTTTACGCCGGGTGAAATCCGGCTCCTGAAGGAGCTCTCCGGCGATCTGGCGTTCGGCATCGTCGCCCTGCGCAACCGCGCCGCACGCAAGGCCGCGGAGCAGCGCCTACAGGCTAGCGAGCGGCACTATCGCACGCTGGCCGAAAACTCGCCGGACCTGATCATCCGCCACGATCTGGATGGCCGTTTTCTTTATGTCAATCCCACCTGGCAGCATGCGACAGGCATACTCGCGGGCGCAGCCCTGGACCAGACGGCCGACCGACGATTGTGGTTTTCCAATTCGGACGAGTACCAGGCCCGGCTGTCGGCGGCGATCCAAGGTTGCGGCGACGACCTCGATGCTGCCATTGAGAGCCCGAGCCTGGGATTGCGTATCTACCACCTGCATTTCGTGCCGGAGCGCGGCGCATTTGGGCAGGTGCAGAGCGTCCTGGTCATCGGCTGCAACATCACGGCTCAGGTTGAAACGGAGCGTCGGCTGGAAGAGTCGCGCACTCAACTGCGCGACCTCGCTAGCCGCCGCGAGGCGGCACGGGAAGAAGAGCGCCGCCGTATCGCTCGCGAGCTCCACGACGAACTCGGGCAGCAATTGTCAGCACTACGGATCGGGGTAGGCCTGCTGGATTTTCAGTACGGCAAAAACCTGCCGGGCCTGCACGAGCAGACCGCCAAACTGCTTGATCTGGTGGACAAGACCATTCAAGTCACGCGCGACGTATCCACCGCGTTGCGTCCGGCGGTGCTCGACATGGGTATCGTCCCGGCGCTGGAATGGCTGGCGGCGGAATTTTTCCGGCACAGTGGGGTTCCTTGCGACCTGACGGTGCCGCGTGGCGATGTCGATATGCGTGAGGACCAAGCCGTCGCCGCGTTCCGCATCGCCCAGGAGTCGTTAACCAACGCGGTGCGCCACTCGAACGCCGACCGCGTGCAGATTGTTTTCACGCGCCAAGCGGATGCTCACGTGCTGGAGATCACGGATAACGGCGTCGGGTTTGATACCGACGGGCCGCGCAAGCCGCAATCCTTTGGCTTGGTCGGCATTCGCGAGCGGGCGCTCGCAACGGGCGGGGAGGTGGCCGTGTCCAGCGCGCCGGGTCGGGGCACCACGGTGCGAGTGTATCTCCCGGTGAGGGGAAGCCAGGGGGAAGAATCATGATCCGATTACTGCTGGCGGACGATCACAGCATCATGCGCGAAGGTTTGAAGCAGCTCTTCTCCTTAGCGGAAGATATCGCGGTGGTGGGGGAAGCCATCAATGGCAATGAGGTCCTCGACGCGGTGAGGAAAGGCGGTTTCGACCTGCTGCTGCTCGACATGACCATGCCCGGAATCAGCGGCGTTGAGCTGATCGGGCGGGTAGTAAGCCGGCAGCCGAAACTGCCTATCCTGGTTCTCTCCATGCATAACGAGCCGCAGATCGTAAAGCGCGCGCTGAAGGCAGGGGCCGCCGGGTATCTCACCAAAGACTGCAATCCGGAACGACTGCTCGCGGCGATCCACAAGGTAGCAGGTGGCGGTCGCTGCATTGACCCGGCCATCGCCGAGAAATTGGCGTTCGAGGCGAGCAACGGCAAGGACTCCGGCCCGCTGCACGATCAACTGTCCGATCGCGAATTCGAAATACTCAAACTGCTGGCGATGGGGACAAGCATAAACCAGATCGCCGCCATGCTCTCCATTAGCAACAAGACCGTTAGCACCTACAAGGTGCGATTGATGGAAAAGATGGAAATGAAAACCAACACCGAACTGGTACGCTATGCGCTGGACCACGGTTTGGTCGATTGACGTGTTAGCGGGTGGATTCAAGTCCGAAATGCAATCGCCGAAAGCCCCGGACTGCCAGCTGTGGGCGGATGGCCAGTGTAGGACAATCCCTATCCATCTTTTCCCTTGTTCCTACTACAAAATAGGTAATCGTCCGATAGCGGAGTGGGCCGGCCTGCGGCATTCTCGCTGTATCATGCATAACTCATTTCCCGTGGCTTGCGATCTGTGGCGCGTAATGCGAAGGCCGAAAGTGCTTGCCGCCGAGTGCCGCACGCATTTGACCCGGCGTGGTGACGTATGAGCGTGGGGACATCGATGATCCGCCTTTTTGTCGCAGACGATCATGCCATCCTTCGCGAGGGATTGAGAGAACTCTTCGCTCTGGTCGACGACATTACAGTTGTCGGCGAGGCCATGAACGGGGAACAGGTACTCGATGCCGTTCGCGATGGCGACTTCGATCTGCTGCTGCTTGACATGAACATGCCCGGGATCAACGGCGTCGAACTCCTCGTTCGTCTCCGC
>Ga0172379_10009624_pt1 | contig 11877 bp, 3 predicted proteins | sample GrowelOW334metaG_FD_119756 | JGI IMG/M metagenome (GOLD analysis project Ga0172379, IMG submission 119756) | Groundwater microbial communities from an aquifer near a municipal landfill in Southern Ontario, Canada - Groundwater well OW334 metaG | ecosystem: Environmental > Aquatic > Deep... | reverse complement strand
TCCAATCAATTGATTGATCCAAATGCGACAAACTCTGGTGGCACCAATTCTGGTTCGCTAACAGACGGGCTCATCGGCGTCGATGGTCAGCCAATTTCCAACATGCAAGGTTCGCAACCTGACAGCCAGTCCGCTGGTCAAGCTGTCACTCAGAATTCTGGCACAACACAAGTCCCTGATTGGCTCGAGCAAGCGACTCAACATCTTGGCCTGTCGCCAATCGAAGTGAAAGCGCCGAACCCTGACCATAAAGTACTTGAGCCAGAAAGCGATAGAAGGCCGACTATCTCGTCCGACGCCGGAATTGTATCTCAATCGCCAGTTGCCGATACGAGCAATGCCTATCAATCCGATAGAATTGATCAAACGATTCTAAACAATCCAATTATTGCTGATTCGAATTCAGCTAATAACTACGGCACCATCAATAGTGCTGATAGCACACCGCTCGCTGGGAATGATTACGGCATCGTGGCTGCCGATCAGCAGGTTGCTGCAGAGCAAGAGCGTATTCAACGGATCATGGATCAACAGGCTAGAGACGAGCGCGATCTTGAACAAGAACGCTTGACTCGTCTTGATATCGAGAATTCGCGAAGAGAGGCTGAGCTACGTCTAAGCCAAGATGAGCTTGAGAAGATTAAGCGTAGAGAAGAAGATGAGACTCGCCGCAAGAAAGAAAGCGAAGAAAGAATTGAGAAGGTCGAAGACAAGCGTCATTCGGACGAGATTCTTACTGTCATTGCAATTAGACAGCAGGCCGAAGCTGAGGCTAAAGCAGCGGCTCAACGTATGGCCGAAGAGCGACAGCTTGCTCAAGAGATTGTTCGCAAAGACAATTTGCAAGAGAAATATACTGTTCAGCCTAATGACACCATAATCAAGATTGCTTTGCGTAAGTTTAAAGACGTTCGCCTTGTAGACCTTATTTACGAACTGAACAAAGGCAAAATCGAAGTACGTTGGGAAGGCGGTAAGCGAGTCTATATAGTCAAGCCTGGTACTGTCTTGACTATGCCTAGTGCTAAGCAGGTTAGAGAATGGACAGCTCGTCTCAATAACGTCGGAAGTCGTACAAGCCACCAAGGGCTAGAGGCTCGTAGTTCAGTTGCCGCCGATCAGCGCAAAGCTAATATCGAAAAAGTATTAGGAAAGATCAGAGAAGCCGTTGATGGTGGAGCTGAAAAATCCTACCCCGTGCGGCTCGGTGATACACTGCGCTCTATTGCAATGAAGCACCCTGACCTGCGTGATGTGACACTATGGCCGCTATTGGCCAAGAAGAACGGTCTGAGCACCGATACTGATAGCAAGGGTGCACCGCTGGCGGTGGTTATCCGCGGCTCCAACATCGTTCTTCCTACTCGCGAAGAAATTGAGATGTTCAGAAGTAATACTGCTGAACTGAAACCAGTGGCGCGTGAGCCTCAAACTTACGTGGGCGCCTACGGCTCACTCTTCAATGTTGCCACAAAACCTTGTGGTGGCTGCCGTCGCTTGATTAGCGAGAATGCAAACCTCTGCCCTGCATGCGGTTATGTCTTCGAATTACAGCAAGAGCCTTCTATTGAATCACAAGCAACCACCTTCAGTATGCCAAATGGTGATACCACCTTGTCGCTACCTGAGCATACAGTTGTTGTGAGCAGTTACGAAGAGCAAACCACTGTTGTTGATTTCGAGCAGACCACTTTGTCGTTGCCTGAGCAGAGCAAAGCCAACGGCTCCGCTACCGCTAAGAGTGATAACGGCAGTTCTAATGGCAACACTTCTGTTGGCAAAACAACTGGCAGCAACAGCAATAGCCGGGCAATTGATAGCTATGTTACTGGTGGTCACAGCAGCGCACCTTCTGTACACACTGGCGGCAATTCTTCTAAATCTGGTTCCGCCAATACTGGATCAGGAACTGGAAATACAGATTCTAGAAACACAGGCTCTAGAAACACAGGCAGTACTGGAAGCACTGGAAACACTGGAAACACAGGCTCAAGTATCTCCTCCAATCTGTCTCGTAGTCTAGACGAGAGAGAAAATGCAACTGAACTAAGCCGCACCATTGAGACCCTGAACGACAACTGTCGCTTGGTCAAAACTGAGAAAGAATATGACGGCATGAACTTCATCTGTCAGCAGTTGCAAGTACTCACTGGAGACGAATGGACGCCTGTTCTTAGCTATGAAGTAGGCAATGATTCATCTGTTCGCCATGAGTATCACAAAGATGGTCGTAAGAAGACTATCAAAATTGATCTGCCTAGTGGTGCTGTTGGTGAAATGGTCTCCAACGAGCTAACCTCTAACTGGTTAGATTACTGCCAACGCTACCTTGCAGGTCGCAAGCTGTCGGCGTAATCGATCAACTTGTCTATTGTTCGATATCTGTATTGACCATAGCGTCTGGGTCAACTCTTTCGTCTGCTTGAGTGGTGTCGTCTATGATGCAACTCAAACCAGGAAACTGTGAGATTTCGCCATTGACTGATTTGTTGCGCAGTTTATAGACGTCATCGGTAGTCAGTCTTTCTTCTTTGTCGTTAAAGATGAAGACTAGCCGCTCATCAGGTGTCAGCACCACAGCATAGTGTTTTAGTGTGCCTTCTTTTTGCTCACCGAAATAGTAAATAGGAAAGCCCTGATACTTTGCTGTTGGAATTTTCTTTGGTACACCAAGCTCGTCTAGAACAATACCCCTGTCGTCCACCATGACGACAATTTCTTCTTCTGGTCCTTGCTCGTAAAACGGCAACTGTGGCGGGTGCAGAATCAAGAAGTCGTCGGCCCACTCCACTACGGGCGTGTCCCTACCGGCGGTGCAGAATACTTTTCCGTCCAAGTCTGCCATCGGTTCATAGATGTCTCTGATACCTAGTTCGTCAACTAGTGATACGTGCTCAGAATCGCTTGGCTGACTCGAATTCTGACTGGAATTCGGGCTGGTAGGGTGATTTGAACTTCGATTCAAGTCCTGATCTTCAGAAGATGGCAAACCGTCATCATCCTTCATCGCCCGCTTCGGCCTCGCTTTCATTTTGGAAGTTATCCAGAGCGTTTCTTACTTTGTGCAGTAACACCAACTGGGCGTCTGTTGAAAGTTGCTGATCTTTGATCAAGTGTGCAGCTAGGCAGTAGGCCAAGTCTACATCTGGCATACCGATTAGTCGCTCTGTAAGCAAGCGGCAGAACCAAGCTGCTGAGTCGGATGCTGGTGTGTCTTTGCGGTTAATTGAAGAGTTGAAGTCAAATTTGATTTTGGGGTCGCGCACCACTTCTGATACTTCAAAACGATAGAGGCATTTTGACGTGCACGGAGCACAGGTAGGAAGCGGACCTTGGTCCCGTTTGTGTAATTCAAGGAAGTCGTCACGCCATTGGCGCAACACTGAAATGTCTAGACGTCTGTTTACTTCAGTAGGCTGGAATGCTGGTCTAAGTAAGTTGAGCCAACGCAAGTGCTGTTCTTTTACTTGATCGTAGAACCAGTAGTTCTCTTCGCCTTTGCGTTCGAAATAGCGCTCAGTTGCTTGTGTCAATGCGCACCAGGTGATACCCGTGATGTTACCGGTTCTTGCCCGGCCGCCAATAACACGCTGAATTTCGTGAATGATCTGGGCTCTGAAGTGAACTAACTGAGTCAAGTCTTTCAAGGTTGAGAGAATATATCGGTTGTAGACTTGCCTGAAGATTTGGTCTTCTGCCACTGGTGAAGCTGTGTCCAAAATCTGTGAGTCACAGCGGTGCAAGCAGAACTTGCAGCCCAAGTGGCGATCGAAAGTGCCGACAATGTTTAAGTGCTTCATGGCATCGCGCACAATCTGATCTGATTCTGCTGGCGTGTCTGGCGGTGGCACCATTTTTTCTTTATCGAACATGATCTGCAGGTGATATGGTGATTCCATCTTTTCTGCATAAACAAGAGCACGACCTTGACCAAGTGCTGTTACGTGCCTTTTCTGCACGTCGTCAAGGTTCATGGCACCACCCATAGAATCGCGGTCATCTACGGCCACAATTCTGTGCATGATTTTTAAGTTGGTGTTTTTCAGCGCTTCTGGCGCCAGTTTATTTGGAATTTGGTCAGCAATGATGAAGCCCTGACCATACGAACGAATTTCTGCAAGCATGTTGGTAAAGAATTCAACAGCCTTACCGGCTGGGTTGGCAGTATCGGCACCGCCGCCAGTAGGAACGTTTTTGAGGAGGCGGTGAGCCTCTTCAATCAACATTACGTGTTTTAGGTGTTCGTGCGGGCCGCCCACTTCTCGGTACTCGTAGAGGAAGACGAAGAGCATACCCATGAGGAATGATTTTTCGTTATCTTCAGAAACCATTTTTAGTTCGACAACAGTCGGTCTGCCGAACAATTGTTCGCACGGTATAGAGCGGCGGGTGTTGAGCATTTGCCCTTTACCGCCAATCAAAAGTGAGCCAATTCTGGCTTTGAGAGCGGCTTGTACGTCGGGACCGATTTTGTCTGAATAGCCGAAACTTTCGACCACTGGGTCAATGATTTCGTATAGATCTTTCATCGTCGGGAAAATTTCAGCAGGACAATCAGGGTCTGCCAAAGTCATGCCTGGAGGTAGACGACGGTTGAGGTTGTTAACTAAGTCCCATCCACGCACAGCGTAAATTTGGTTGAGCGCTTTTTCTAGTACCTGCGGCATCGGCGAATACATTTCGAAGCTGGCATTGAACACTGATTTGAGCGCGTCTAAGTGAGTCTGAACTTTAACGCCTTTGAGAATTTCAAATGGATTCAAGCGGAACGGTGATACTGTTTCGTCACCGAGCGAGAATGCCTGACCGACTCCTTTGAAAGAGTCTGACATCAACATCATGTGACGGTATTCTGATTTGGCCGGTTCGCACACCATGAATGGAATTCCGAAATTCCACAGTTGCCCTAAGAGGTAGAAGCAGGTGTTTGTTTTACCACCGCCGGTAACACCACAAACAATTGTGTGTTTTTGCAGGGCATCGACGTCGATGTAATAGAGGTTGCCTGTGTCTTCGCCGCGGTCCAGAATGTTGCCGATGGCGATAACTCTGGTCGGGTCTTTCGGTGGAATCTCGGCAAGGCTGAATTCAGCTGATCTTCTAATTCTGAAGCCAGGCATTTCGCGCTTTGGCAAGTGGATAAAAGCAGAGAGCATGCGCGAATTGAGAGGGCTCAAGAATTTGTATTCCATCATTCCTTGGAATACTTCTTCTGAACGCTTATTTCGCAAGAGACCAAATTGTTGAATGTGTGTTGCTAGCCCAGGTATATCATGGGTGCGCATTGGAGTTGGACGGCTTGATTCATCAACATAGGTTGCTCTTAAAAGCGATTGTAATCTGACAAAGTCTGATTTGTCTTTGGTGAAGAAATACGGCACAGTCAGCCACATTCCCACCGCAGTGCCAAGTTGAATATGCTTCAAATAAGCATCTTGCAGTTCAAGATAGTATTTGATTTTGCGCTTTTTTTCTGGGTCTTCGTTTTCTTGCGCTCTTTGAATTTGATCGACTACTGCAAATTCTTCTTTCGTCACGTTCATTGGCGGTATTGGCACCGCTAGAGTGAGAAAGGCGAATTCGCGACCGGCCAGACCTGCTGCCAGTCTTTCAATTTGTTCTGATTCGATTGTCTCGCCGCTGGTTGATTTTAGTGCGGGAATACCAGTGACGATGCCTGTGTATTTAGTAAGTGGTGCTACTAGCTCATGAATCTCATCAGATGAGAACGGCTTTTTATAAACGTCTACGCCACCATAGACACTGTGCAAAATTGATTTGAGACTTTTGTATGCAACCTTTTCAGGCGATTCTGTGGAGTCATCGCCTTCGGTAACGTGCGGCTGTGAGATACCCATGTAGTAATTGACGCCAGTCTTGCCGCCAATGACAAGAAAGGCAATATTGGCTTTCTCACCGTACAGACCAGTCAGAGCGTCTTCCATCAAGTACATGCGCTTTGGTGGTTTAGACGGATCTGGATCTTGTTGAGCTTGTTGACCGTGCTGTTGCTTTTCTCGTTCGATATCCCACGAGCGCAGAATGCCGTCTACTCTGACAAAGGTCATTCCAGGTACGGGCCAACTGATAATATCTTCGGGAGCCACTGGATCGTTTTCCAGATTGTCAAGATCGTATCTTCGAAGATCGGCTATCTTCTCTTCCCAGATATTGCGATTGTTGGGCCCCTGAGTCATTTTTTCATTGCAACTGAATGCGGTTACTGCAAGCTACGGGTATCTTATCAAGTTATCTTACAAAGAACTGCTCTTAGTTTAATTAGTCCCAGAATCTGATAGCTCAATCTTCGCTCTTGCCAGCTGTGACTTTTCCACCTGTAATCTTGCCAGAATCAGCCTTGGTTGATTTTTTAGCTGTAGCCAAGCGCATTTTATCAATCAGTTTTTCGTTGACCTTCTCATCCGGAATATCTTCAAATGGGTGCGACTTCAAGTTGAACAGTGCACCTTCAGCACCCATTCTGTAGGCAAAGAATGTCCGCTCTTCTTGACGCACGACTTTGTCTATGTTGAGCTTTTCTTCGTCTGATACTAGTTCGAATTGTGGTGTCGAGTTAACAGGGTTGAAGAAGTTGGTCATTGTTGTGTTCTTGATCTTTCTGCCGTCGATAGGGAACATCTGAGGTCCCAGTAAATCGCCGTCTTTTTTAGATAGAGCAAAGGTGACCAGTGTGCCGATGTTGATGATCAGCTCGTTGCGGAAATCTTCCGGCAGGTGTTGCAAACTCTTCGTCACGCCGACCAAGCCAATTTTGAATTTCTTGGTTTCGGAGGTGATGTTTTCTAGAGTTTCTTTTTCAATGAAGGTATCGAAGTTATCTAGATAGAGAGCGACAGGATTCTGCTTGCTGGCGCCGCCCGATGAAAGTGTCAAAGCTGCTTGCTTGACGCCACTTACTACAAGTGAGCCTAGCAAGTTGGCATCTTGTCCGAACTCACCTTGAGGAATTTTGACTAAGAGAATTTTCTTCTCCATGATCACATTGAGCAGGTGCAGATCGCCTTCTGGTTTGGTCAGAATCGAGCGAATGCGCGGGTTGCTGAGCATCGGGTTGACTCTGTTCAAGATCGGCTCTACCCAGGTGATCCACTGATCTGTTCTGGCGAGTTTCTTGTATCTACCCCACTGATCTAACAAAGTAGAAAATTCAATGCGCTCGTCTTTTTTGCGCTCGACGTTTTCTAGCAAGACATCGCGGAAATCGTTATCGTTCAGCAGGTTCGGCAAATCAGTCAAGGTCTTGTTGTTGGCCATTAACAGCAAGACAGCGTTACGCAGAATGTCTGCTGTTTGGGCGTTCCACTGCGATTGCGAGCCCGGAGGCTCTGTGTAAATCGCCTTGAAGCCGTAAACAATGGAGCCAGCTGCAGTCTGCACGTCTCCCATATCACCCAATTGCAGTGGGTTGAAGGCGCTGGTATTACCCTTGTGGGTGGGGTCAATCAGAATCACTCGTTTAGCAATTTCGCGCGCTTTTGGATGGGCGGAGATCCAGCGGGAGAGCAAGTCTACCAATGTTCCATCCGAATCGATCACCACCACTGCTCTGTCGTCGCTTAAGATGTCGTGAGACACCATATTCGCCACTAGTCTGGTCTTGCCTTTACCGCCCTGACCTAATATCAACACGTGCGGATTGACTTTGCGCATTTCTGGTGGCAGTGCCAAGTCTTTGACTACCCATGGGGCAGGGAACCACCATTTCCACTCAGTTCTCTGACCTAAAGGCAAACTGCCTTTTTTTAGACCCTTAGCCAGTTGTGCCTTAACTTTGTTGTGTTGAGCACGTACTTGAGTTGGAATGTATTGCTTGGTGATCCAAACGTTGATTTGACCGGTTGGTCCAAACATTGTGAAGGTGCCCATCACTAGGGCTAATCCCACACCGACAAAGACAAAGATGCCGTTGCCAGTTAAGAAGTCAAAGGCATTGAAGGCCTTGCCTGTTTTTGTGCCTTCTCCACCAGAGTTCATCACCGACGCTACATTATTGTCGATGAAGCTCCCTTCGCTATCTAGGGGTTTCGAGCGATCTAGCTGAGCAAGCCAGTCTCCTTTGATCTTTGAAGTCGAAGCTTTATTTAGATAACCAAAGCTAGAGCCTGATTTTTTTGTGTACTCCCACATTCCCACGACATGAAGTGGAATGTGGTCGAGCAGAATATTGCCGACAAAGAATATGGGTGGCCCAGTTTCGCGTTTATTTGGATCAATAAATCGCTTCGTAAAATTGAGGGTTTTCTTGTTGGTATCAATGAAACCAACAATAGTATATGGCCCTATTCTATCTTGGCCAGTTCCAGTAATTTTGGTTCCGCTCTGGTTTAGCTGCATCTGACCAACAATGTTGCCTTGCTTGATGCGAATGCGCCAATCACCGGCAAGCCTTGGCATTTCAGGGTTCATGGCTGCGAGGCCAGCTCCCTTGTCAGCTGTATTTTGCCCCGCAGTTAGAGTGGCCACATTACCGAGAACGTGGAAGAGAGCAAAAGTGAAGAAGCCGATAATACCAATGGTGATGGCAATGAGCTTGACGCCCACAGGGAATCCAGCCAGGGTAAAGAGACCTTGACCGCCGCTAAATTTGCTGCGCAGGCGGCTGGCGTCGTCGTCATCTTCGTCATCGTCTTTTTTCGATTTTTTGATGTCGCGCGAGCGACTGCTCTTCATTGCTGGTTTACTAACGCTGCTTTTGAGATTGGCTGCTGAGCCTGAGAATGAACGACGTTGTGGAATCTCGTCTTCATCGTCAACAGCATCTTCAATATCGTCGTCTTCATCATCGTCGTCGTCATCATCTAAATCGCGAGAGCGTTTGACAGGAAGTTTTTTCTTTGCTTTCGGTTGCTCTTCTTCGTCGTCATCATCATCATCGTCAGCCGCTTGAGTGCGTCCTTTTCCTGTGCCACTCTTGGGCTCTGCAATTGTGGGTTTGGCCCCTTTTGCGGAAGCCTTAGCCACGTTACTGCCACCGTCGACTTCGGGATGACCTCCAGTAGGACGACTTTTTGTGTTGAGCAAGCTTTCGAAGGTGCCGTGAGCGTCTTTGTCTGCTTTATTTTCGCGCCCTTCATTGTTGTCTTTACTGTCGCGGCTCTGGCCGCTTGAATTTTGGCTATCAGAATTGGAAGTAGATTTTTTGCTGCTTGTGGCACTGTCGGCGAAGAAATCGAATGCCGCTGCCGTGGCGGCTTTGGCTGGGCGCCCTAACTCTGATGAATTGCTTGAAGAATTAGAGGAATTACTGGCCGATTTGGCACCATTTTCTTTGGCCTTGTCTGAGGCAAAGAAATCGGGTGCGGCCACGTGTGGTCGGGTAGGCGCCGGTTGCTCTTTGTGAATATTGAATGTTTCTTGTGGTGCCGCGGCTTGAACCTTAGGTTGTTCGGCTGGGACAGCTTCGACTTGGGCACTAGAATCACTGCCTTGGTCTGCGGCCAGTGCATTCGCTAGCGGCTCCAGGGCCTCTTTTTTGTATTCCGCTCCAATCTCCTCAGCTGTAGCTTCAGGCTCAACTGGGCTACTAAATGGCGATGATTCTTCTTGCTGTTGAGCATTTTGATTGAAACTAAATTGATTTAGCGAGACCGATTCGTTGTTAGTAACTGAATGGGAATCTGATGCTGAGCCAGTTTCGCTTTCCGAACCCTGATCGCTTTCTTCTGTAGCATCATCCATTTCCCAGGGAGCTACAGTTGGAGTGGCTTGATCGGCTGCAAAAAAGTCAGCTGGTGCCGCGCTTTGACTGCTTGGTCCCACTACTTCAATTTCTTGGGAATCTTGTTGGTTTTGTTTTGGTTCGCCATTACCGGTGAAGAAATCGTGGCCATTGCCGTTGCCATGACCGTTTCCGTTGCCGTGGCCATTGCCGTTACCATTTCCATGGCCATTGCCAAAGGCTTCTACAATTTCTGCTGGTCGCTCAACTATGGCTGGGGTTGAAGTGGATGATGCCGTAGAAACAGTTGTACCAAATAGGTTAGGAATAAAATCTTGGAATGAATTGTCGCGGTTAAATGGGTCAGCATAACCGCCGTCATTGCCATAGGTGCTGTCGCTGCCTGGTATCAAAGTGGCTACTGAGCGTGAAGACACGATCCTTTCTAAAATCAGCCTGTCTGGAGCTACTGACACCACCATAGGTGCTGCTGCCGAAGCTAAAGTCGGCACCATGGTCGCAGCGAACTTTGACTGCGCCGCACCGCATGCACCGCAACCTTTTACCTTTTGCTTAATTACTGCCCCACAATTTGGGCAGATGGCGATTTCCACCTTGTTACTCCGGTCTTTCTAAGACGTTGGCACACCAATTATTATTGACGATTCTATTTAATATTTACCTCGGATCCGCTAGCAAATCTCACTTGCAATCTTGCCAGCTGCCGATAAATGTCTTATTTAGTAAGGTGAACTTTGAGGAATTTTTAGATAAACGGCTAAACCACTAGCTTTTAGACGCATGGTACAGTCGAAACGACCTCTTGTCAAGCGCTTTTGGCGCTCTTCTTTGCCTCGTTTGCGGTATATACTTAATAAGTTGGCGTGTGGAATTAAGGGGTGTCATTCAACAGTTCTAGTAATTTGTTGATTTCGCTATTTCACTTTGAATTTTTACGGTCCTGGCGGGTACATATCTATTAGGTGCCTCAGGTGACATCAGGTGACATTAGGAAGGGATTGTTAGATGGCTCGCGAAGACAAGGCAAGCGCCACCAGTTCTACTCAGGACGCGCCTTCGGGGAAGTCTGGCGATGATTCATCTCTCGCTGCCAGGCGAGCACGGCTGCGTGGCACCTTAGCCAAGCAGACAGTTCCTCCTGATGCATACAGTCCTGAACCTTACCAACTAGCTTCTGAACCTGCGACTGTTCCTCCTTCAGCGCCGGCTACTGTACAACCACAAGCTTTTGAAGAAGCTGAAGAACTTTCGATCGAGGTATCCCCGTTGGCTTCTCCTAAAAATGGGCGCTCTGAAAGCACCGGCAATATTGTGTCTGATAATGCTATTGCTGTTTCTGAGCCGGTAGTAGATGTTGCTCAAGAAAGTTCAGGCGATGACGGCAATCAAATTGCCCCACCAGACTTTTCTGCTTTGGAGATACCGGTAGTTGATAGCCGTGAACTCGATAATCCCGGTCACGAAACTCAAAATACAAGCGGTAAAGCTGTGGAAGCGTCAGAGATAGCGATGCTGATAACGCCTAGTCAGATTGCGGCCCTAACTGCTCAAGGTAATCATGTAGTGGACACTGCGCACCAAGAGCAAGTAATTGAACTTCTCAACACTCTCGATCAACAGCTCGGTATTTGCTCTGTCAATATGGCCCAGATTTCTAAAGCGGCCAATGAGCAGCTGGAGATTGTCAGAAATTTGGCTGAGACAATTCAGCATCAAGCTTTTAATGAGATTGGCTTGAGTTTGAATAGTTTGAGCGAGTCAATGTCTGCAGCACTCGAGCCGATGCAGGCGGTTGGTGAGCTTGTGCCTGCCATTGATAATTTGATAGTAACTCTCGAGTCGAGAAATGTTGAGCCTCCTAAGGTCGAAGCAAAGCTTACTCCTGAAGAATTAGTGCATAGTTTGGCTGATCAGCTGTCCTCCGCCAAGATTGATGCCTGGACATTCAAATGCGCATACATGGCCGTGTTTCCTTCGGAACATCCAGCGGACCTCTTGCGCAAATTAGTTGATTTATTGGGTGCCCAGCGTATTTCTGGCGATTTCTTCCGCGCTGCCTATGACGCGGTTCAAGCACCAGACCCTCCTAAACCGGTTTACACTCTCAGCTCTGCCACTGGCAATGAAATTGTTCGCGAAGTTGAAGTCGTCAGAGTTGTTCAAGATGAGACCGTCTT
>Ga0172379_10009623_pt1 | contig 11877 bp, 15 predicted proteins | sample GrowelOW334metaG_FD_119756 | JGI IMG/M metagenome (GOLD analysis project Ga0172379, IMG submission 119756) | Groundwater microbial communities from an aquifer near a municipal landfill in Southern Ontario, Canada - Groundwater well OW334 metaG | ecosystem: Environmental > Aquatic > Deep... | reverse complement strand
CTGCTAATATTGCACAGATAAAAGAACACTTTTGACGGCACCTACTTTGTATATATTCTGTTCTGTATATAGATTGGTTCTTGTCTAAAATTGTTCGATGCACCAGTGAGGATTAGATTGAAATGACAGTTACCAAAGATAAAACAACAAAAGCTAAAGCAGTTAAGACTACAACTTCAAAAGCTAAAGCTTCTAAAGTTGCGGAGGCTAACTTGTCGACGGTGGTAGAGCAAGTTGTTAGCACTGTTACTATCACTCCCGAAGTTGCTTCAGTCTCTGCTTCTGTCACCCCTCGTTCCGTAGTCACAAGTGAGCAGGTTGCTGCCCGTGCTTATGAAATCTGGCAAGCTGCAGCCCATGTGCATGGTCAAGACGTCGCCCATTGGTTTGCCGCCGAACAAGAGTTAAAAGCCTAAAAATATAGAAGCACCTTCGTAGTTTCCCCACTGAGGCGCCCAGAATTTGCCAAACTTGGGCCATAAAGTGAAAGTGTTCACCGCAGAACGCAATTTTCTTTGTGAGGACCAACAATGCCTATTCTTGAATCTAACGATGCCAGTGCAAAAGAGTCGACCGAGCATTCAAACGTTGCTGCCTTCTTTGAAGATGCATACAAAGATCACAAGGTCGCCGGAGCTTCTATGGCGGTTGGCGTGCTAGCAATGACTAAAGGCCGCTCGGGGGCCGGTTTGCTAGCTACTGAATTGGCTGTTGAGGGTGCTGCAATTAAGGGCGCGACGATGGTTGCTGAAGTCGCTGGCACTAAACTGGCTGCCCAAGCGATGGCCCATCCACAGGCGATGCGCAATCTTCTGATTGAAGGTGTTTCGCATGTAACCCCAGACGCTGGCAGCAAAATGGCCTTTCAAATGAAACTTGGTCTACCTCGTAACCTTGATGCTGCGACTACGACAAAGCTGGCTGAAGGCGTAGTGGCAAAAGATTCGGCGCAGGTTGGCGCTATTATGGATGATATATTTAGTGGCAGCAGTTATAGTGCCATGACCAGAAGATTTGGCAGTTAACTCAGGCTTTGAACTCTTGTTTAAGCGTGGTGTGAAATTTGCAGGGTATTCATTTTCCAAGCCGCGCCGATTGGCGCGAAGAGGCACGCGATTTAGGCTTTAATGTCGCGCTTCTGGAAAGACCAGCTTATTGGGTTGAAGCTCTCGAGCACCCGTTCTGTCTGCGCTTCTCTGTAGACGAAGTAAAGGCTATTGCCAAAGCCACCGAAGAAATTAACGAGTTAGCATTAGCTATGGTGGCACATGTGTGTGCTGCACCAAATTCTGACGAGTTGATGGATAAGCTTTTAATTCCGCCAGCTTTTCGCCAGGCCATTCGCAATTCGTGGCAGCGCCAAGACCGCTCTTTGTATGGTCGCTTAGATTTAGCCTTTGATGGCAGCCGCATCAAGCTTTTTGAATTGAACTTTGATACGCCTACCGGACTACCTGAGGCTGCTGTATTGCAGATGGCCTGGTACCAAGCAATTTGTGCGCAGCACGAAATTAATGCGCAGGGCGTGCCAAGCTTAATTCCGTCGTTATCAGATCAGTTCAATTTCATTCAAGAGAATTTGGTGACAGCCCTAGGTCCGTCTGCCTGGCCTGAGACAATTAGCGGAATTCACTTTGCCTATTATCGTCATGCTGACGAAGATGCTGAGACTGTCAAATATCTCTATGGCTGTGCTCAAGTGGCTGGTCTTAAGGCAAAGCTTCTAGTTTTAGACGATTTGAAACTCTCTAATGATGGTGTCATATATGATGGCGACCAATGTGCTGTGCAGGCACTGTTTAAGCTCTACCCGTGGGAGCAGATTTTTTTAGACGAGGAGCGCTTGAACTGTGAAGGCAAGTCTCTGTTCTTGCCCCATGTGCTCAATAATCAGACTGTCTTTGTTGAGCCTGCTTGGAAGGCCTTGCTTGGCTCTAAGGCTTGTTTAGCTATACTCTGGCAAATGTTTCCGCAGCATCCACTGCTGCTTGAAACATATTTTGAACACGATAGTGCTGCCGCTCAACTGTGCCAAAAACCCTACGTGCGCAAAGCAATTTTTGGTAGAGAAGGAGCTAATATCGAAATTGTTTTTCCTGGTGATGGCTTGCGCGGAGAACAGAGTAGTGGCGAATTTCGGCATCGTGGTTTTATCGTACAAGCATACGAGCCCATGGCTACCTTTGAAAATTACAATCTGTTGATTGGTAGTTGGATAGTCGGCAGTCGTGCTGTAGGTCTAGCAGTGCGCGCCGATCAAAGCAAAATCACCGGTCGCAAAGCACTGTTCGTACCGCATTTCGTGGCTTAGTTCGAGACGCCTATTTTTATTTGGCCGCAATGTGTGATTTTTTGTCTTTGTCTACCCACTGCTCGATTTCAACGAGGCGAGCGGTGACAGACTTTTTGGTATTCATGCGTGTGATTTTGTCGGCAAAAGGCAATTTTAAACCACTATCTACAAATGAGCTAAGAGTGACAGATGTTTGACCATCAGCCAATTTCGTCAACTTCCATTCGCCTTCAAAAGCGACGAACTTATTAGAGTTTGTCATCTTGTATTCGAGTTTGTGGCCGGGCAATTCATGCTGCGTGTATTGGCAGGTTACCGTCCCAAGCACGGGCACATGATTGAAAGTCTCTTCAACTACACTAACTGGGCCGCTGGTTGAGAGGACGTGACGGTTTACTGGATCATTGATTTTCTGTGCTTTGACTGCTTCCCAGACTGTGTTTAAAGGTGCTGAGATGACTTTGGTCTCATTAACGAAAGCACTTTTTTTCATGGTTGTGTTGTCTAAAGCAAGGGCTGGAAGAATACTTGCGGACAGAAATCCGCAGACTAGAAGCTTACCAATATTGTTCATCGTTATCTCCAGCGCTGACTCAATCTAGTGACGTCAGTTTGGCAGAAATGATTCCAAAGTGGGTCTTCCTATAGATTAGTAAAGTTTCCAATTCCTGCGAATGGGCCTCCAAGCGGGCCTGGCGCCATATGAAGAATATGAGTTGTAGTAAATTTTTTGGAACCAATTGGCCTTTTTACGGTCGCGCAGCTATGTAGTGAGGCCCAGTATCAAGGTTGCGAGGACAGAACAATGTCAAAAATTCTCATCATAGTGACCAATGTCGATGAGTATGAAAAAGTTGGATATCGCACTGGGCTCTGGTTTAGCGAGCTTGTACATTTCTACGATGTAGCCGAAGCAGCCGGCTTTTCTATGGTTGTTGCCAGTCCCTCTGGTGGAAAAGTTCCCATTGACCCTGAGAGTTTATTGCTGAGTGAATTAGGTGACGCTGTCGGTTTCAAGAGTGCTGTGTTAAAGCGCTACTTAGATCGCGGCTTTATGGACCTACTTTCGCACTCTGCAAAAGTATCTGATCTAAGTGCTTCAGAGTTCGATGCCGTGTATCTAACTGGTGGCCACGGTGTTATGTTCGATTTTCACTCAAAACAAATGGCGAGTCTAATTGCAGATTTTTACGATGCGGGTAAACTTGTCTCGGCTGTTTGCCACGGCCCTTCTGGTTTGTTAGATGTAGAGTTGAACGATGGCAGTTACTTGGTGACAGACAAGAATCTGACTGGATTTTCTTGGCAAGAAGAAATTCTGGTGAAGAGAGATTTTGCTGTTCCTTATAACCTCGAGGACGAGTTGCAAAATAAAGGAGCCGTCTATAGTAAGTCGGCAATACCGTTTGCCAGACACATCGTAGAGGATGGCAATTTGATTACGGGCCAGAATCCTAGCAGCGCTCAGGCAGTAGGAGAAGCCGTAGTTAAACGACTAGTTGCATAATGGCGTGGGCTAGTCGGACCACTCAGGCATCGGCATGTGAGTCGTCTGAATCTGTTGTATAGGTGTAATAGACAATCCACTGATCGGCCAGTTGTTGCTCTACCAGTGATTGTTTCATGGCCAAGCTGCGCATTAGATTGACGGTGCTCAATTTTTCAGCCGCTGGATTGACAGCCAGCTGGAAGCGTAAGGCCTCTAATAAATCGTAGTAAGAAACTTTGTCTGGTGCCTTCTCTCTTCTCATCTTGCCTTTACCTAGGTTGCCATAGTCTTGCGTTGTTATTGAAGACAAATTTCGTGCCTAAATGTTCCGGACAAGACCCAGGTCTTGCCTGTGTTAGCACTTGGACATTAGGCCAGCGCTCGATTTTGCCAATTTAAAGATTTGCACAACCGGGAACTAAATCTCCCAAACTGTGTCTAGAGACAAGCTGAATCAGTTCGGAGTATTAGCATGAAAATTTTGGCAATTTTTGACAGTCCTGATGCTGAAGCGGCTACAAATAGTTTGCGCAAGCAGCTGCACTCCGTTGATGTGGTGCCTAACCTCAAATCAGCGCTGACTGCGCTACGCAACAGTAAGTATGATGTAGTACTTTGCCAGCCGCATGTTGGCAATAGAAAAATCAGTGTATTAGATCATCTACGCTCTATAAAGTCAGGCACGGAGCATAGCGATACTCCTTTTATATGTTGTGATGTGAGCGGTGGGTTGACTGATGAAGGCTTGCAAGAAATTGCAGCGGAGATTCATATGCTTGGTGGTCAGGGAATTATTAAAGCCCATGATTTTAATTCGCGAAGTTTAGTGCACCACATCGCTAGGCATTTGAGTAGAGCTGTTGCCTCTACCTGTGTCACTTCTAAACTATATTAGAGTTAGACTTGCGAAAAATGGAACTGTCGCTGAAAGATTCAGTCTGACCCTGAACCCTAACTCTCAGGTAATTTGTCAGTGAAGATCATCAGTCGGTTTTTCGAAAAGTTGTCTGTAAAGTGTACTGAATTTGCTGGAAGCTCTGCTGGTTTTGCTACAGCTTTGACTATAGTAGTAGTGTGGGCGCTGTCCGGGCCTGCCTTCAAGTATTCCGAGACTTGGCAGATTGTTATCAATACGGCTACGACAATCGTCACATTCTTGATGGTTTTTTTGATCCAGCGCTCGCAAAATAAAGATATGGTGGCACTAAATGCCAAGCTAAATGAGTTGATTGCAGCTAATGAGGGTGCTAGTAATCGACTAGTAAACATTGAAGATTTGGATGAAGATGACCTTGCCGAGATTCGCAATCGATATCACTCTTTAAGCGACAAATCAGATACGAGCAAGGCCAGAAAGTCTATCGAAGATGTAGAACAACAGACGGCCTAGGGCCATCTGCTGCAAGTTATTTGATACCGAGGTGATGAGCTATACGGGGGAAAATATACCAAGCACCTAGAAGTAGAACCAGGGTGCCACCACCCATGATGAAAGCTAAATGATCTCGATCTATCGCCATTTTGGTCACCAATCCTACTTCACAAGACAAGGCAACAGCGAGGGGTAAGAGTGCGACAGTAAGTAGAGTGGATGACATTTTTGCAAAATGCCTGGTTATTTTGTACGTACCTGTTTGACGGTCATATGCTGCCGGTGTCATAAGCAAGCAGATGCAAACTACAATCAATGCAATGGCGAAGATGTGAAGCTCCTTTAGCGGTACGCTGAGGTCGTGAAAAGTCTGATTGAAGACAGCGATCAATTGAAAGCCGAACAGTGCTTGAACGCCAGGCAAGACCATGCGCGCTTCTTCACAAATTTGCGATACGCACGACTCGACGTCACGTTCGACTGTCTCAGTCTCGTCGTGCCGTTCTCTTGGCCCGGTTAAGCTCTTCATCTCAGCTATCCCAATTTTTGCGGACACCCTTGATTTGGTCCGGTACTGAGACTGTCACAGCAGTCAATTGTTCCAGTCAAACATGGAACTAATTGTGCAGCATTAAGTCTACTTGCACCGATTAGCAATACTCTAAGTGGGTGCATTGTGAGTGAACCAATTGCATTGATGAAGACCTACTGTGGCAAGACTCTTTGTTTTCGTTTTAGAGCAATCTTCATTCCAATATCAATAATGATTGTGTCTTTGTTCGGCCCGCTTTGCTGCAGCGTTTGGGCTGCCGAATCTATTGTCGAAACCAGACCTCGCCTTGTTTTGGCTTTATCTGGAGGCGGCTGTAAGGCTGTGGCAGAAATAGGCGTGTTGCGCTACCTTGAGCAGCATAATATTGCCGTTGACGCAATTGTGGGAACCAGCATGGGGGCAACTATTGGTGCTCTTTATTGCTCTGGCATGCCGGTCGATAAAATTGAATCACTTTTTCTTAGTGGCGAGTTACAGCACAGCATGTATAAAGGTATATGGAGGCGCATTGTCACCGCACCCCTGGCTCCTCTTGCCCACGCTGTAAAAGGTAAGCCCTATGCCGGTCTGACTACGGGCAAGAGTTTTGAAAAGTATTTGGCAAAACACTTGCCACCAACTTTTGAGCAGTTGAAAATTCCATTCGCGAGTGTCGTTACCGATCTAGTCGATGGTAGCACTGTGGTGCTCACTAAGGGCGATTTGCCTACAGCTGTACGTGCTAGCAATTGTGTGCCTATTATGTCGCAACCAGTTGAAATGGATGACCACCTCTATGTCGACGGTGGCTTGAAAGCCAATTTGCCATCGCTAGTGGCTAAGAGTTTTAATCCCGACCTTGTTTTGGCAACGCTTGTAGACTCTGAGTTGAAGCCTGTTTCAAAAGAGCTTTTCCGCTCCAAGATGCAGGTGGCTGGTCGGGTTGCCGATATTATGTTGGCTCATGCCGATAAACCTCAAGTGGCCAATTCTGACGTCTTGATTTATCCCAAAGTAAGCGAAGTACCCTATCTCACCTCTGATGCCGACATCTTGAAAGCAGCTATTCAAGCTGGAGAAGAAGCGGCGCACGGGGCTGAGCACGAGGTTCGTGAACGATTAGCCACTGGCAAACGCGGTTCTGCCATTGTTGCCGACGAAGTGAAAATTAGTCAGTAGTGAAAATTAGTCAGTAGTCGAAATTAGTCAGTAAGAGGCAAGAGGGTCTCCTGCGACCATCGAATTTTTATAGAGCAAACCCAGAGCCGTATAGCATTTGCAAGACTCAGCTTCAAGTGCCAAGCGATCTAGAATAGTGATTTTGCCTCTCACGTACGAAATAATCTTCCGTTCCGATAGCCTTACTGCAGTTGCGTTAACGATAGTGCGAGAGATGCCTAGCATGTTCGCTAAGAACTCCTGAGTCATAGGAAAAGTACTGCTTTCGCTGCGGTCGTGGGTGAGAAGAATCCATTTTGCGCAACGTTTGTCGACAGAGTGTGTCTGGTTGCATCCAGTGGTCAAGGCGATTTGCTCAAAGAGAACCATGGCATAGCGTAGACTCAACTGTACCAGCGATGGAGCTGTTTTCTTGAGTTTGTTGAAATCTGCTATTGGTATGCGCCAAGCAGATGATTCGACCTGGCACATTACTAGAGCTGAAATGCTGTGTATATCTAACGCGACAGGGATATCCAGCATACCTTCGTTGCCGATGGTTGCTAACTCAACGGCAGACCCGTCTTCCATTATCTTAAGCAGTGACATCACTCCACTTTCAATGAAGTGAATGAACTCAATTGGCTCATCTGGCTGAACGACTTTATCTCTGAGATCGTAGTGCACAAACTCTGAGGCCTTAATTATGTTTGCTGATACTTCTAAAGGTAAGCTGGCCAGGAGGAGATTGTTATTAGTGCTCATGTGCTAACCGCAGGTCTGAGGGACAAACGGTTTAGCTGAGTAGTCAATCTGAGATCAGCCGAATGTACCTTCACTATGACAGGTTAGAGCAGACTGCGCCGAACTATTTGCTAAATTCCTTGTCTTTAGCCAAAAGTTGTGATTGCAGAACTGAGTTTCTAGTTAGACTTTTTCAGCTAACAGTTTTTCCAAATCAACTAACGCTGCGCTGAAACCTTCGATGCCTTCTTTGAGTTTTTCGTTGGCCATGCGATCTTCAGCATGCATTTTCTCGAAGATCTCTTTATTCATCTCAATGCGTTCGATGTTCATTTTCTGAGCAGCAGCAGCATCTAATTTGCGCGGCAAGTCGCCTTCATTCGAAGCAAGTTCTTCTAAGAGCTTCGGTGAGATTGTCAGCAAATCACAACCAGCAAGCTCGGTAATTTCGCCCATGTTGCGGAAGCTGGCGCCCATTACAACGGTCTTGTAGTCGAATTTCTTGTAGTAGTTGTAAATGGCAGTTACTGATTTGACGCCTGGATCTTCAGCTGCTGTGTAATCTTTGCCGGTATCTTTTTTGTACCAGTCTAAGATGCGACCGACAAATGGTGAAATCAGGGTGACTTTGGCTTCGGCACAAGCAATGGCTTGGTGCATTCCGAACAATAGAGTCATATTGCAGTGAATGCCTTCTTTCTCTAAGGTCTCAGCAGCTTTGATACCTTCCCAAGTGGAGGCGATTTTGATCAAAACGCGTTCGCGGGTGTAGCCATCTTTTTCGTAGAGGGCGATTATTTCGCGGGCTTGTTTGATTGTTGCTTCACTATCGTATGACAAGCGGGCGTCGATTTCGGTAGAGACGCGACCAGGCACTATTTCTAAGATTTTCTTGCCAAAGGCAACTGCCAAGTGGCTAAATGCTTTTTCGGCGACGGTCTTTTTGTCGGCGTCTTTGCCTAGTTCGGCTTTGGCGTCGGCGATGACACTGTCAATTAGGGCGCTGTACGCTGGTAACTTGGCTGCAGCCATGATTAGAGATGGGTTGGTCGTACTGTCTTGTGGTTTGTACTTGACCATTGACTCAAATTCGCCGGTATCGGCCACTACTTTGGTCATTTGCCGCAATTGTTCTAATAAAGTCGCCATAAAAAAACCTCTCCATCAATGCCCTAATAGCATAACCGGAATATCTTGCCGCTGGTTATTTACTAGCAGCCAAGAGGCAATAAGGTGACCGAATACAATATTCTTGTTTGTGCCACGGATCACGGTAACAACGATTTGCGAAACTATTTTTATGCTCGGTTAACATCGTTATTCTTAGTCTTCTCTTTCTCTTTTGAGCCTTCATTTGCTCTATCTAATCGAGATTTGTTCCAGCAGGCTGGCTCTTATGAGACCCAAGGTCAGATCAATAAGGCAAAGCAAACCTATGGCCAAATCAGTGACGCTGTCAATTCGCAAGACCCTTTGGTATTTCGCAGCAAGGTGCGAATTGCTCGCCTTAACTTAGAGCAGAGTAATTGGAAAGAAGCGAATGCCATCTATCAAGCAGCCCTCAAGCTAACGCCAGAGCAAATGAAGAAAGATCCTGAGCTTATGATCGATCTAGACGATTTAGCTGAGTCGTATCTAAAGTTGGCGAAGAAGACTCCCGACGGCAAAATGCTTCACCTCCATGCCCTGCAACTGCGCTTAAAGATTGACCCCAACCATCCCAGTATCAGAGATTCGTATCGAGAACTGGCTTCTTATTCGCTCTATCACGCCGACTTAGCTGAAGCAGCTCGCTTCATGACCACTTCGATTGAAAGGCAGAAAAATGCGAACACTCCGAAAAAGCTTACTAGTCTTGCATCTGATCAAGTCATGCTGTTAGGAATTTATATCGGTCAAAAGCGCTGGGCCGAATGCGAAGCAAAGACAAAGACAATGTTAGTGGAGACAAGTAAACATCCGACTCTTCATTGGGTTTGGCCAGAGCTGCATGGTGTTTTAGCGATGTGTTATGCGCACCGCGGAGAGTATGATCTTTCAGATAGCGAGTACCGCAGCACCATTGCTCTAAGTAAAAAATATCCTGGTGTTAGACCTGAACTCATTGCTGAGTGCTGGCAAGGCATCAAGAATAATATGGTGCTGCGACAGAAGAAAAAGAAAAATCATTGACCATAAGTGGTATCAAGGCATTAGGGTATCGAACATGTCAGCGGCGTTTTTGAATTTTCTTCTTTCATCATTTACGAGACTGGCGCTTTTTACCGACTTGAATTTTTTCGGATTTTGCCACTCACTTATCGGAATTGTTATGTGCGTCATTGATGTGGCCTGGAGAGTGGTTTCGCGCTTGCCGTCTGGATAGACATTAGTAGATTTTAGTGGTGGGCCGTTGAGAAATGGCATGCTGAAGCGATAGCGTACAAAGTCTAAAACATGCTTGGATATCTTTTTGTCTTGCAGTTCCAGTACTTCCATCCTCGAGTAATCGTGAGCTCTTTTGGTGCTGCTGCGATAGAAGAATTCGCCTTGATTTTTCAATGATTCCATCGGTTCTATTGTTAGATACAACCATGTGGCTGGCATGCCGTTAAAAGTTGAGGGAATTGTGCTTTTTGTTTTCACCTTAATTGGAGATTTTCCTTCTTCTCTAAGGTGCCAATGGGCATATTCATAGATACGTGCGCGATTGGTCGAAGTGTTGAAAACAATGATGTCCCATTTGGGGGCCATACAGTAATAGATGATGCCGGTATTCGGAACGCGCCAAATTGCGCCATCGTCACCAAGTAGCAGTGTGCTCGTGCCGTTGATTTCGACTTTGAATTCAAACTTGTCGACTTTTTTGCTAGATATTTTTGCAGCGGCGCATGGTTGAGGCAGTAAAAGTGACAGTGTCACTGTGCTCGCCAATGCAAGAACGGCAATCGCTTTGCCAATGTCTCTTAAGGCTATTGTGCCGACTCGATTGAGCAAGAGGTCACCTACTGTTTTGGCACTGTGATTCGTCTTCTATCTGTAAGGTCACCTATAGCTTTATCTTACCAAATGGTTAAGCCTGCTTCAGCTTTAGGCAATTTTATCGACTTTGTAATCCCTCGTAAATGAATGCTCTGTCATAGAGTAACAATCTGCGGTTCTTCCCATTGCTCCGAATTTTTCCGGCTGTATAGTTGAGTTCTAGAACCCAATGGCGTATCACAAAAATTGAGGGGTGTTGCTGCATGGCGATGATATCGAGTCTTTTGAGCACCCTGATTGGCCATAACAAATCGGCTGCAAGCAAGCGCAGTGCACCTTCGGCAAAATCAGCGGCTGTTTCGGACAAGAATTCGCATTTATCGTTGGGCGAACATAATTACATTCACTTAGAAAAGCGCAAATTGGTTGCCACCCGCAGTCAGCTTGAATCGCAGTCTAATCCAAAGCTTAAGCTTGAACAGTTGCGTGCTCGCATTGAAAGCGATTCAAGAGAATATGCAGAGCTGCGAGAACGGCAACAGACTTCAATCTCCCGTTGGTTCGGTGAGCGCTCCACTGGTATTGACGAGGCTGCTCTAACTAAGCGGTTAGCCGCTCCGACACCAAGATTGAGCCAAGATGAGCTTGAGCTCAGCCTTAACTATTCGGATATTTATCTACCCGACCACTATGAGAGCTCAGGGTCTCTCCCGTCTGGCTTTGCCATTGATTGTCCTGAAGATCTCGCACCTAATGTAGAAGTGAATCTAGAAATAGAAGATATTATCGATATTTCTGATACTGCCGATTTCTCCGATTTGGCTGATGATTTCGCCGAAGTATCTCTCCTGCCGCCGCTAGTGGCTTTGAGCGATAACATTCCTGAGTTAGATGACTTGCTGGCTCGATTGCAGATAGCTGAATGGCTCGAGCAACAAGAAAGCGAGTCACTAAATGAAAGCAGTGAAGATGAGCATGAGCGTCATGCTGACTTGCATATCGTCACTCCGTTTGAGGTTTGCCAGCCTGCTGCCGCTAACAGCCCTGTGCCTATGATCAAACGGCACGGCAAGGGCAAGAAGGCGCGCCGTGCTCGCAGCAAAGAAGCTGCTAAAATGAAGAATGGCACAAGAAACTAAGTAGTTGCCATTCTAAATTCTAGGGGGTCTGTTGAGATTCGGTAAATTCGACCTCTCGATCATTCGCGAATGTGTCTTCAAGCTTGATGGTGGCGCCATGTTTGGTGTTGTGCCCAAAGCATTGTGGAGCAAGACTTCACCGGCTGATGATGAGAATCGCGTGGTGCTTGCCTGCAACCTATTGCTAAT
>Ga0172379_10009622_pt1 | contig 11881 bp, 13 predicted proteins | sample GrowelOW334metaG_FD_119756 | JGI IMG/M metagenome (GOLD analysis project Ga0172379, IMG submission 119756) | Groundwater microbial communities from an aquifer near a municipal landfill in Southern Ontario, Canada - Groundwater well OW334 metaG | ecosystem: Environmental > Aquatic > Deep... | reverse complement strand
CTATTGTAATTTTTGCATTAAACCCAGCCAGGTTATTTGATAACTTCCGGGATTCTAAAAGAGTTACTGATATCCAGAGTATTAACAAAGCCATAGTCTTCATGGAAGCTTGGAATTCAGGGTTTTCTTATGGAACTACAACTAACCTATATATCTCTCTACCTGATACCAGTTCTACTTGTTCAAGCTATACCTTACCAACTCTACCAACAGGCTATACCTATTATTGTAGTTCTCCTACAAGCTACAAGAATACTGACTCGACTGGCTGAATTCCAATTGACTTTACCATATCAGGTTCTAATTCTTATATATCAAGTCTACCGGTTGATCCAGTTAACAATGCTAGTTATTTCTATACTTACTACTCAGGAGGTTCTTACGAACTAACTGCAATGCTCGCTAATCCCAATAAGAACTCCATTAATGATGAAGGTTCATTAACCTCTACCTTTGAAATTGGAAGTCCTAACCGAACGTTTACTACTCCATTACAGAGAGATAAGAATCTGATACTCTACTATGACTTTGATGAGACATCGGGAGCTTCAATGGATTATTCTGGTAATGGACTTACTGGTACTAATAATGGACCTGATAGAGTTACAACTATTGGCACTAATCAAGCTATGTACTATGATTCTTCTGGTACAGACTATATTCGAACTCCTAGTTTTGCTATAGCTGATACTGGAGTTATAACTGTAGAAGCGTGAATGAAGAGTATATTTAATGCAACAACTAGACAGGTAATAATAGGAGAAAATGATAGTGGCGCTGCGATTGGCCTTCTATATTTAACTAGATATCATAATACTGATAATTTTTATTATCGATACAGTGATGGAGCCTTGGGACAATGGATTAGTTTTTCTAATTTTTATCAAAATTTAGATAACCAATGAATTCATATAATTACAGTTTGTGATTATAATAATAAAACATTAAAAGCCTACAGAAATGGAATACAATTTAGCATAACAAAACCATTGTTAGGCGCACCTCTATTTCCTACTACTAATAGAGTTAAATATATTGGTTCTTACAGTACTGGTAGTTATAAACTTGCCGATGGTTCTCTCGATGAAATAAGAATATATAACAGGGGGTTGAGCGATGAAGAGATTTTTCAACATTATAATTCTACAAAAGCAAAATTTGGATTGTAGCTAGTGAGCCAAACAAATAATCAAAATATTTTTTACTTTGTATTGTTTAAGAATTTTGGCACACTCGTTTAGAGTGGAACCAGTAGTGAAGACATCATCTATCAAGATGATGTTTTTGTTTTTTAAGAATTTAATTTGTTTGGGATTAATTTTAAAAATATTTTTTACATTTTGAATACGTTGAGTTTGATTTTCAATATTGGCTTGAGGCGGATTGTTTTTGTAACGAATTAGAATATTAGGATAATACGGGATATGTAAAATATTAGAAATTAATTTTGCAATAATTTCGGATTGATTAAAGCCTCTAATTCTTTTTCTTTGAATATTTAATGGAACAGGAACTATAATATATTCATGTTTTTTAAAATATTTTTTGTAATGTTTTAAACTTTGTTTAAGAATTATTCTGAAAGTTGATTCTAGAGCTAAAAGACGTTGGTATTTGAATTGATGAACAATTTCTTTTACAATTTTGTTTTGATAATTCAAACAATAAAGAAATAGAGAAAGTTCGGAATCTGAGCTTTTACAACAAACAGTAGCTTGGAAAATATCAATTGTTTGGTGACATTTGATACAAAGAAAATCATGATGGATAGTTAGATTTTGAAGGCAATTGTTGCAAAGAAGTTCTTGATTTTTGGTATAGGAAAAACAAGAAAGGCATTTGGAGGGGAAAAAGATAGATAATATTTTTTTAAATTTGAAAAACATGATTAGCTCTTGTAATTTTATTAAAAATATATTAGAATATATTCAAGATATTATACAAAAGATTAATTATAAAAACAATGTTTTTTGAGAAGAAATGTTTGGGGATTGATATTGGAACAACTACTATAAAAGCAGTGGTGTTGTCTTTGAATAAAGAACAACCTAAACTAGAATCTTATGGTATTTTAGAGAACTATGCTCATTTGGAAAGAATTAATGAAGCTATTCAAACTAGCAATTTTAAATTAGTTGAAAAGACAACGGCAAAATACTTGGGAGATTTATTAAAGAAGAGTAATATAAAATACCGAGAGGCAATATTTTCAATTCCATGTTTTAATACTTATACCAATATTTTAGAAATGCCACCTTTAAGTCGTAAAGATTTGGAGAGAGCAGTGTATTATCAAGCCAAGCAATATATCCCTATGTCTTTGACGGAAGTATCATTGGATTGGCAGATTGTATATCAAGATAATACTAAAGTCAAAGTTTTATTAATTGCAGTTCCCAAGGAGTTTATAAATCGCTATATGTCGATCGCAAAGATGCTAGGAATTAGAATTGTAAAAATGGAATTAGAGAGTCTAGCAAGTGCAAGATCTTTGATTGGTAACGAAAGAGGAGTGGTTAGTATTGTTGATATTGGTGGAAGATCAACTACAATTTCAGTTTTTGAAAACAAAGTTTTGCAATCAATGAAAACAGTTGATGTTGCTGGAGGGGATTTGACTCAGGTCATTTCGACTGGATTAAATATCATTCCAGTGAGAGCTGAAGAAATTAAAAGATTGTATGGTTTAAAACCACCAATGGGACAAGAAGAAGTTATGAAATTAATGATTCCTTTGCTTGGAGTAATTGAACAAGAAATGCAAAGAGAATTTAATTTCTTTATGAAGAAAACTGGTAGACCAATTGAGAAAATTTATCTAACTGGTGGAATTGCTAATTTGCCAGGAGTAACAGAATATTTTAGTAATGATTTTAAAGTGCCAGTATTTGAAGGAAATCCTTTTGAATTAGGAGTTATCAAATTTGATAAGAAATTGGAACCAGTAATAAAAGAGATTGGATCAAGCTTGAGTGTGGCGTGTGGCTTAGTTATGAAAAATTAATAGGATAATTTATGCTGTAATCTAGTTTTAAACATTCTGGGCTAAAACACTTGATTTTATTTAAAAAATTGTTTATACTATAGTTAATAAATTGAAATAAAAATATTTTTTATGGCATTTGATTTTGAAAAGCAAAATGAAAAATGAGAATCTCAAATAGATAACAAAGCAACTTGACCAAAGGGACTATTGGTTTTTGTTTTTATTTTACTTTTTTTAGCGGTGGGTGTAAAAGTTGGTTTTGATTTCTTAAATAAAAGTCAACAAGCTTCGATAAAGAAATACGATGATCAAGTGAAAATTGCTAAAGATAATTTTCCAGTTGAAAATCAAAATGCAGTTTTGGCTTTTGAGAAGAGTGTTAAAAATGTGAAATTGATTTTGGAGAATAAAGTACGAACTTCAGCATTTTTAACTTCGATTGCTAATAATACTCACAAGGATATTTATTTCACATATTTAAACTCTGATATTAAGGGCAACAATGTTGAGATTGGTGGTGTAGCTAAAAGCTTGGTGGTGATTTCCCAAGCAGCCTCAGCTTTTTCAGGAATCAGTGGAGTAGAAAATGTAGAGATAAAGAATATTAGAAACTCTGGGTCGAATGTTACGTTTATTTTAAACTTAATAGTCAAAGATTCATTTTTTAAATAAAATCTATGAAAGAAGCAACTAAACAATCAGTTTCAATTTTGATGATAACCCTCGTGGCTTCTGTGGCAATTTTTGTTTTAAATAAATTTACTTTACCAGCTTTTTCAGAATATCAAAAAAATAGAGTTCTAATTCAAGAGAAAAAAGAAGTTTTAACAGAAATCGAAAGATTTAAAAAATTAGCAGAAGAATTGCAAAAGAAATACAATTCTGTTGGAGGTGATTTTTATAAAATTGCTGAAGCAGTTCCTTCAAGTCCTCAGTTTTCAAATTTATTAGCAATATTAGATTCTATTGGTAGAGAAACTGGAGTTACAATTACTGATGTTACTTTTAGAGATGTACAGAATAAAAAAACAGACTCAGACCTATATAGCTTAGCTGAAGTGAGTTTAAATTTAAGAGGTAATTATGAAGATATTACTCATTTCTTTGAAGAAACTCAAGAGGAAATAAGATTAATGGATGTTGTAAGTCTAAGCATGAAAAAGGGTAATGCTGAAATTGTTAGGAATAAAAAGGTAGCAACTGAATTTATAGAAGCTAGCGTTGTCATTCAGGCTTATTATCAAAAATAATTAAATAAAATCCATGGCTATAGAAATTGAAAGAACAAAAAACAAACATAATGGTCCAATGCTAGTGATTTTAGCTATATTTTTTGTAGTAGTATTTCTAGTATTTTTGAGCTTAAGAAAGAATTTGGGGGTAGTAGTTGATAAAGCTGATGTTCAAAAAGTTATTGATAAAAATACTAGAGAATTAGAAAATATCAATAAGAATTTGGATAAAAATATTGATGCCATTTTTCAAAGAGAGGATTTTAAAAAATTATACGAGCATAATGATGTAGGCGTTGAGTTTGATAAGGGAAAACCGGATCCGTTTAAATCTTTTTAAAATATATTAGTATGATACAATGAAACATTCTATTTTCAGTATTAAAAAATAAAAACTATCAATTTGACGAAAAACAAGTTCTGGAAGACGCAAAAATGTTTAGAAAGGGAGTTGAAGATGTCTTGTTGGAAGATAGTATTATCAAAGATGAAGAACTGGCAAATATCAAAGGGGAGATATTAAATTTGCCAGTTAAATTTTTTGATAAAACTGATATTATTACTAAAGAAATTCTAAATATTGTTGAGGAAAGCTCAGCTCGAAATTACAAGTTAGTAGTTTTTGATAAAAAAGATTCAGAAATTTCTGTAGCTATGCTACATCCAGATGACGAGAAGGCTTTGGAAGCAATAAATTTTGTAGCAAAACAAGCGGAGTTAAAATTAAAAATTTTTGTAACTACAGAAAACAATTTGCAAAAAGCTTGGAGGTTCTATAATAACTTTGCTGATAATTTGACCAATGTTTTAAAAGAATTACAACAAAAATTGGCACCACAATTGAAAAAGTTTTTGGAAGCTCAAAAAAGTAGCGATCAAACATTGGATTTGAAAACAATTGAAAAGAATTTTGCTGAAGAAGCACCGATTATTAAATTACTGAGTATTATAATCACCGAAGCAGTTAGAATCGGAGCGTCTGACGTTCATTTCGAACCTGAAAGAAAAGTTTTGAGAGTTCGTTTTAGAGCTGATGGCAATTTATATACTTCAGTTTTATTACCATTAGAAATTCATTTGCCAATAATTTCGAGAATTAAAATTATGGCAAGCTTGAAAATTGATGAAACGAGAATGCCTCAAGACGGAAGATTTCGTTCAATAATTGATGAAAAGCCGGTTGATTTTCGTGTATCGACTTTTCCAATTAATAATGGCGAAAAGGTGGCAATTAGAATTTTGGATTCAGCTACAGGGCTATTTAGTATTTCTCAATTAGGGTTGAATGATATGGCGGCTAATGTAGTTAAGGAAGCTATCAAAAAACCTTATGGAATGTTTTTAATTACTGGTCCTACTGGGTCAGGTAAAACAACAACTTTGTATGCTTTATTACAGATTTTGAATCATGATGATGTCAATATGGTGACTTTGGAAGATCCAGTTGAGTATACAATAGAAGGAGTCAATCAATCACAAGTTTTGCCAGAAATTGGTTATACTTTTTCTAAGGGTTTAAGACATATTGTTCGTCAAGATCCAGATGTAATTATGGTTGGTGAAATTCGTGATACTGAGACAGCTGAATTAGCAGTCCATGCGGCTTTGACTGGGCACTTAGTATTATCAACTTTGCATACTAACAATGCGGCTGGAGTAATACCAAGATTGGTTGATTTGAATGTTCAAAGATTTTTATTACCTTCAAGTTTGAATTTGATGATGGCTCAACGTTTAGTTCGAAAATTATGTCCGTATTGTAAAAAAGAAAGATTGGCGGACGCTATGGAAACTAAAGTTATTGATGATACTTTGAGTTTAGTAAGCAAAGAAGTTTTAGAAAAGTTAAAAATTCAAAAGCCATATAAACTATATGATAGTGTTGGGTGTAATGAATGTGGTGGCAGAGGATTTAAAGGTAGAATTGGTATTTTTGAAGTATTATCAATGAATAAAGAAATTGAAAATATCATTTTAACTGATATGTCGGAAACTAAGATTGAAATGGTAATGAGAAAACAAGGGTTGTTGAATTTGAGAGAAGATGGTATTGTAAAGGTATTGAATGGAGTTACTAGTTTATCAGAAATTATGAAGGAAACTGATTTAAATTAAAATTTAAAAAATATATATGGATCCAGTATTGAATCAAGACAAATATGCAAAGAAATTAATTGAATTAATGATTTTGGCTTCTCAGCAGGGAGCATCGGATTTGCATTTAGGAGTTGGTAAAAAACCAATATTGAGATTGGATGGAAAATTAATTGCAATTAATAAAGAAGAGGTAATTACACCAGAAGTTATTGCTGGGTTTGTATCAATGCTATTGAACGAACAACAACAAAAGTTTTTGATGGAAAACCGAGAAATAGACTTTGCATTTTCATTAGAAGATAAGGTTCGTTTTAGAATTAATATTTTCTTTCAAAAAGGCTATTTATCAATTGCTTTACGTTTAATTCCAGTAGCAATAAAGACTTTAGAAGAATTAAATTTACCACCAATTTTGCATACTTTATCAACTTACAATCAAGGATTCTTTTTGGTAGTTGGTCCAGCTGGTCAGGGAAAGACAACAACTCTAGCGGCGATTGTTGATGAGATAAATCATAATCGAATGGAACATATTATCACAATTGAAGATCCAATTGAATATATCTATATGCCGGATCGAGCAATGATTAGCCAGAGAGAAGTTGGGGAAGATACTTTGAATTTCAATAATGCTTTAAGGGCATCTTTGCGTCAGGATCCAGATGTAATTATGATTGGAGAAATGAGAGATCCAGAATCAATGGCAATTGCTTTAACAGCTTCAGAAACTGGACATTTAGTATTCTCAACTTTACATACAAATTCAGCTAGTCAAACGATTGATCGTATTATTGATAGTTTTGATTCATCTCAGCAATCACAAATTCGTTCGCAATTAGCAACATCTTTGATTGGCATAGTTTCTCAAAGATTAATTCCAAGAATTAATGGTGGGAGAATTCCAGCTTGCGAAATTCTATTGGTGAATTCAGCAGCTAGAAATTTGATTAGAGAAAACAAGATTTACCAAATCGATTTGGTAATTGAAACTGGCTTGAAAGAAGGGATGATTAGTTTGAATCGATCTTTAGTTGATCTGATTAGAAAAAGAGAAATTTCAATGGAAACAGCGGAAATGTATTCTAACAATCCTTCGGAGTTGAGAAATTTGTTAGGCTAGGTTGATAACTTTTTAAAAGGGTGCTATAATTTATATTAAATTAAAAACTTTGTAATGGAATTTATTTATAGGGCAAAAACAAAAAATGGTGAAGAAAAGACTGGAAAGATTAATGCTCGATCTGAAGAGCTAGCTCTTCAAATATTACAAAGTTATGAATTTATTGTAGTTGATTTGCAGAAAAGAAAAGAAGAAACAGTTTGGGATAAATTGTTTTATAAAAGCAAAAATATCAAAGGCAGGGAACTAGCAATATTTTTAAGACAATTGGCAACAATGTTAGCAGCGAAAATACCTTTGATTGAATCTTTGAAAACATTATTAAATCAATCGTCGAGTGTGACAGTTAGAGATATGATTTTTGATATTACTTCAAGCTTGGATGGTGGGTTGATGTTATCCCAAGCTATGAGTGAAACGAATGTATTTTCGACTTTCTATATCGAAATGGTTCGATCAGGTGAAGTTTCGGGAAGACTAGAACAAGTTTTTAGTTATTTAGCTGATTATGCTGAAAATGAAGCTGAGCTAGATGCTAAAGCAAAATCAGCAGCTATTTATCCAATTTTTATTTTATTAGTATTTTTAGTTGTTGGATCAGTAATTACAATTTCAATTGCGCCACAGATGGTAGATATTTTTCAAGAATTTGATAAAAAACCACCAGTATTAACCATGGCTTTAATTAGTGTTGGAAAATTCTTAATTAATTGGGGATTTTTAGTAATACTAGCTTTGATTGGATTGTTTTTTGCGGCTCGAAATTACTTTGATAGCGCTGAAGGTCAGAATGTGAAATCTTACTGAATGATGAAAATGCCAGTATTAGGTAATATTTATAAAAATATTTATGTTTCTCGTTTTGCGGAAACTCTAAGCACTTTATTAGTTGGTGGTATTTCAGTAGTTGAGGCTTTGGAAATTTCAGGTAGTGCTACGGGCAACTTTGTATTTAAAAATATTGCAAGCGAAATGGCAGATGGAGTTCGAAGTGGGGAACAAATAAATAAACTAATGAAAAAATATGAAGAATATTTTCCACCATTAGTTTCGCAAATGGTAGCTATTGGCGAAAGCACTGGTAGATTATCAGAATTATTGAAAAGGGTAGCGGTGTATTATTACAATCAAGTTGAAAGAGGCTTTAGCGTATTATTGGAATTATTGCAACCAATTTTAATTGTAGTTTTAGGAGGTTTGGTTGGTATTTTAATTGCTGGGGTATTATTACCAATTTATCAATTGGCTCAAACAATTTAAAAAAATTAAAAAGATATTATGAAAATACAATTTAAAAATTCAAGAAAAGCCTATACTTTAATTGAAATGTTGATGGTAGTTGCTATTATCGGAGTATTAGCTTCTTCGATTTTAGTAGGGTTGAGTGGGACTCGTGCTAAGGCTAGAGACTCTCGAAGAATTACTGATTTAAAAAGTGTTCAAACAGCTTTAGAGTTGTATTATGGCAAATACAATTCTTATCCATCTAATATTGGAAATTGAGATGATTTAACAACTGTTTTGACAAGCGAAGAGACTGGAATTCAAGTCAATAAAATACCCAAGGATCCGCTATCAGGTTCTGGTAAAATGTATCTTTATGCTTCAGATGGTCAGACATATGTTTTAGGGGCTCAGATGGAAACTAAAGACCAGTCATTAGATGATGATTTGGATGGTCAACAATTGGGAATTGATTGTGGACAAGCAGTAGGGGATAATATTTATTGTATTAGTTTGTAAGAGATTGAGTTAAAAAAGAATGAAAAAACATTCTTTTTTAAATTAAGAAATAACTTGTAAATTATTTAAAATTTTGATATATTAATATGTATATATTAAAAGGAGAAAATATGATTCCAAAATTTATTAAAAATTATTTGTGATTTAGTGATACTAAAAAGATGAATTTGGAAGAAGATTATCGAAGAATAATCTTGAATATTTTGAATATTGGAAGTAAAGAAGCCATGGATTGATTGCTAAAACAATATCCAAGATCAGTGATTAAGAAAGTAATTATTGAACGGGGGGCTCTAGGTGAATTAAATAAGAAATCGCTGAATTATTGAACTATAGTTTTTAAGATTAATAAGAAAGATTTAATAAAAACAAGATTTTAATATGTTTTTAAATGTTTTAGATAAAAAAAGAATAAATGCTTTGATAGTTTTAAAAGAATTCAAAAATGATTTTTATTTAGCTGGTGGGACTGGATTAGCTTTGCAATTAGGTCATCGCGATAGTGTTGATTTTGATTTTTTTTGCGAAGAAGATTTTGATACAAGTGTAGTCCTTAAGAGAATTAAAAATGTATTTTTAGGAAAAGAGGTAATAATAATTCAAAACGAAGAAAACACTTTAACTGTTATTGTAGATGGTAGCATTAAGATTAGCTTTTTTAGCTACAAATATAAAATGATTGATAAGATGGTTGAAACTGAATATTTAAGAATAGCATCAATTAGAGATATTGCTTGTATGAAATTTTCAGCTATTACTAGTAGATATACAAGTAAAGATTATGTTGATTTGTATTTTATTTTAAAGAAGTTTAAGCTAAAAGATTTATTAGTTGATTTGAGAAATAAAATGCCAGAAATTGATACTAATTTGGCATTAAAAAGTTTGGCGTATTTTGAAGATATTGAAAAAGAAAGAATAAAATTTAGAAACGGCAATAATGTTGAATTTAAGAAGGTTCAAGACTTTTTGACAAAAGAATCTCAACGGATATATGGTTAGTAACATATAAAACACCAGCTAAAACACTTTGTGTTTTAGCTGGTTTATACTTGTAAATTATTTAAAATTTTGATATATTAATAGTATTAATAACTTAAAAATTTAATATGCCAAGTATTGCTATTTATTCATTATATGCGTTTCTATTTTTATTTGGAACGATAATTGGAAGTTTTCTTAATGTAGTTATTTTGAGAACTGAGAAAGACCAAGAGATTATTAAAAATCCATCTCATTGTGATAATTGTGGATACAAATTAAAACCTTGAGAAAATATTCCTTTGTTTAGTTATATTTTCTTAAGAGGCAGATGCAGCAATTGCAAGAAAAAAATATCAATTATTAATCCAATGTCTGAAGCTTTAGTTGGATTATTGTTTGTATTGGTGTTTTGAAGATTCTTGCAAATTCCATTTTTTAAAGCCGCATTTATTAATACTGATGTTCTGCATGTAGTAGCTAATTTTATTCCATTATTCTTGTGATTAATGTATGTTGGAATTTTGTTTTTGATTTCAACTTATGATATACGAAATCTAGTAGTATTAGATGGTTTTTTAGTTGCTGGTTTTAGTATTGGATTGATTGGCGAAGGATTACTATTTTTGATAAACAAATACAATCCAATTATATTTTTTGATTTTTATCATAACTGATTAGGGGGGGCTAGCTTCTTTTTCCCAGCAGTTTCTGGAATATTTAATAATTTATTGGGATTGATAATTGGTTTTGGATTTATAAAACTAATTGTGTGGTTATCTAAAGGCAGAGCTATGGGAGATGGCGATCCTTATATTGCTGGTTTTATTGGTTTTATTTTAGGAGTACCAGCAGTTTTTGCTTTTCTATTCTTATCATTTATTGTTGGGGGTATTGGTTGCTTTGTATTGATTGTTTCAAGGAAAAAACAATTTAAACAATATGTGGCTTTTGGCCCATACCTAGCTTTGGGGGGATTGTTGACTTTCTTATGAGGAGAAAGAATTTTACAATTGTATTTTAATTTAATGACAATACATTAATTTTTTGTTATGAAAAAAGCGTTTACATTGATAGAATTATTAGTAACTTCCACTATCATTATGATAATGTTGGGGGTTACTATAACTTATAGCCAGAAAGGGGAGAATATTAACAAAGTTAATAGGGCTATGGAAAGATTAGCTTTTGATATGAGAAGAATTTCTAATTTATCAATGCAAACTCGACAAACAGGAGAACGGAAAATATGTGGTTGAGGTATTTATTTTGATAGCAATCAAAATGATAGGTATATTATTTTTTCTGATTTTTGTGATCCAAATACTAATAGTGGTGATAAAATGTATTCAGAAAATGAAATTCAAGAAACAGTGAAATTAAATCAAGGGATTATAGTAAAATCAACTGATATTTCTTTTGTGATGTATTTGCCACCAGAACCAAGAGTAGAACTTTATGATGTTTATGGCAATCAAGTAAAAGAAGGAAAAGTTGTTTTAGCTTCTAAGGTTGGCAATTTTTCAAAAACTTTAACTATAAATCAACTTGGAAGAGTTGATACGGATAATTAAATAACATATCATGCAAAAATTTAAGAAATCCTTCACCCTAGTAGAACTTATGATAGTAATAGCCATCTTAGCAATACTCTCAGCTATTGTAATTTTTGCATTAAACCCAGCCAGGTTATTTGATAACTTCCGGGATTCTAAAAGAGTT
>Ga0172379_10009621_pt1 | contig 11881 bp, 11 predicted proteins | sample GrowelOW334metaG_FD_119756 | JGI IMG/M metagenome (GOLD analysis project Ga0172379, IMG submission 119756) | Groundwater microbial communities from an aquifer near a municipal landfill in Southern Ontario, Canada - Groundwater well OW334 metaG | ecosystem: Environmental > Aquatic > Deep... | reverse complement strand
TTCCAAATTGTTAAGACCATACAGTTTTGATTTTTCTAAATCTACTAAAGGTTTTAAAAAATCAATGGAAAATTTTTGATAATTGAAGGGGTGCGTAATTTTTTGATGGAAAGGTAAAAATTTAAAAGGGGAGGCGATCTCCTTGAACAAAAGGTCTATCAAAGTATCAAAAATTGAGTCAAGATCATCTTGGGAGATTAGCTCTTTGGTAGCATTTTTATAACTAAAATAAAAATCCGATAAATTATCAAAATACTTCTTGGATATTTTTTTTTCTTCAAAAAGATTTTGAAGTCTTTTAATAAAATTACTGTTAGACATTGATTTTTTTCCCATCAACAAAAAAATGAAAATCGTTTAAATGCAATGTGTCTTTAATTTTAAATTCCAATAAGCACTTGGCATTGGATGCAAGTTTAAAAAAATATTCCTTGTCAGTCATTTTTAAATAATTATCAACGTCTGGGTGAGTTGTGATTTTAATATCCTTATTTTGAGAGTTGTGCAGCTCTTTTTTTAAGGCTCTTTCGATTTCTATAGAAGTTGATTCGAAGTTTTTGATATTACCATTCCCTGAGCAGTAAGGACATGGATCAAAAATGGTCTGAATTAAGGATTCTCTTGATCTCTGTCTTGTCATTTCGATTAATCCGAATTCGCTCATTCCAAGGATAGTGCATTTGACAGGATCATCTTTCATGCATTCTTTGAGTTTTTCTAAAATTCTTCTCTGGTTTTTTCTAAGTCTCATGTCAATAAAGTCGCAAATAATCAAACCGCCGACGTTTCTAAGTCTTAGCTGTCTTGAAATTTCTTCAACTGCTTCAAGATTTATTCTTACTAAAGTTTCTTCAACATCTTTAACCTGTTCAGAAGAGCTTCTGCCGGAATTTACATCGATTGTGTACATCGCCTCAGTTTTGTCAAAATAAAGATAGCCGCCGGATGGAAGCCATACTTTTCTTTTAAGGGCTTTCTCAATTTCTCTTTCAACATTGTTTTTCTCAAAAAGCGGGGTCCTTTCTTTGTAATGCTCGATAATCAATTTGTGTTCTTTTTCATAATTCTTATATAAGTTTAAACATTTTTGATAAGCGGAAAAATCATCAACGATGATTTTATCATATTTTTTATCAATTGCTGTAAGTATTGCCTTTTTTAATAAGGTCCATTCTTCAAATAAAAGCTTTGGTCCTTTGGCTGCATGGAATTTATTTACAATATCTTCCCAAACTTTTAATAGCTCATTAGCTTCATCGATCAGCATATCAGTAGTAGCGTTTGCGCTTGCGGTCCTGCAAATCAGTCCCATGTCTTTAGGCATTTCAAATGATTTAATTAATTTTTTTAATTTATCTCTTAAAACTTTGTTTTCAATTTTTCTGGAAACGCCTTTATGTGAGGTATTTGTTAGAAGAACCAAATATCTTCCGGGTATAGAAAGGTTTGAAGTTAATCTTGCTCCTTTAGTGCCGATTGATTCTTTTACTACCTGCACTAATACAGGCTGATCAATTTTTAATAAATCGGAAATATTTCCTTTTGGTTTTTTTTCTTCATTTTCATCTTCAATGTCAAAGTCCATATCAAACATTTCTTCGAACTTCTTTTTGTTTTCAAGAATGTCATTGATATGAATAAAGCCGTTTTCTTTTTCTGCAATATCAATAAATGCTGACTGGATGTTATGCAAAATGTTTTTAACCTGGCCTCTATAAATATTTCCGGTGATCTGTCTTGTTTTTTTTCTTTCTATAATTAAATCCTGGAGAATGCCAAAACGCATGTATGCATATCGAATTTCTTTTGATTCGACGTTAATTAGAATTTCTTTCATTGTTACACCACTATATCTCTTTTATAAAATAATAATTGAAATCGAAAACTTTTACCAGTTTAAAAAAAATTATTGAAGATAAGATTTAATTGATAAAATTATATTGTTTTTTACAAACTCATGCGTTTCGATAATTGCACTTATTATTCCTTTTATCGAAGAATAACCATGACATTTGATTACAATTTTATCCAATCCTACAAGAATGGCGCCTGGATATTCGCCAAAATACAATCTTTTTTTTAGGTTTTGCAAGATGTTAAAAATCTCTTCCCGTTTTTCTTCCTTTGCAATGTTCTGATAGATTTTATCTAAAACAAAACTAGCCAGTCCTTCAGATGTTTTTAAAAATACATTCCCTGTAAAACCATCGGTTACAATAACGTCCGCATTTCCTTCAAAAACTTCTTTACCTTCAACATTTCCGACAAAATTAAAAAAATCATCAAATTTTGTTAGTTGGCTATATGCATTTTGATGATGAGAGGTGCCTTTCTGCTGTTCTGTCCCAATATTTAAAATTCCAACCTTAGGCTTATTAATATTTAAAGATTTTTGAAATGCAGCGCCTAACATTGCATATTGCACGAGGTTATCGGCATCAAAAGAAATATTTGCCCCGACGTCTAAGATTGCCGTTAAATTTTTTTTTGTGGGGATTAAGGCCAGCAGCGCAGGTCTTGAAATGGATTTCAATTTATTTAATATTACATTTGCCCCTGTTGTCAAAGCGCCGGTATTGCCGCATGAGATGAAAGCATCAATTTTGTTGTCTTTTAGATATCTTAAGCCTTCAAAAATAGTAGATTTTTTTTTTCTTCTAATAGCTAAAAGAGGATTTTCATCCATCGAAATAGAATGTTCTGTATAAACAACATCTAAGGAAATATTGTTTTCTTTTTCAATATCAGTAAATTTTGAACTCAGATCATTTGTGGCAAAAAAAACAAAATTTATATTTTCAGAATAATTATTTTTAAAATTTATAATGCTTCTTAAAATTTCATCGGGTTTATTTTCGCCACCCATTAGATCTATGCCAATATGAATTGGCAATTCATTATTTTTCTGATTGTTCATTAGTTATTATTGCTCTGTTTGAATAAAAACCGCATTCTGGACAAACTCTGTGAGGCATTTTAGGTTTTCCGCAATTTGAACATTTTGAAAAGCACTTTGCTTTTAGGGCGCTATGTGCGGATCTTGAACCTTTCTTAGCATTAGATGTTCTGTTTCTTGGTACTGCCATTTTACTTCTCCTTTAAATTTGCAAATGGAAAATTTTGATTTTTTTGATTCAAAAAATTATTTAAGCTCTGTCTTTTTGAACATTTATCTTTACATTCTACATAAGATGGGATTTCTAAAAAACAAGCATTTCTTACTTCTTGTTTGAAATCATAAGAATTATCAATGTTAGAAAGCTTTTCAGTGATATAAAAATTTTTAATAATAATTTCTTTTTCGAACAATTCATTGCAAAAACTGCAAGGCAATGAAACGTAAAATTTTATGTCTAAATTAATAATCAAAGTATCTTCAGTAAGATAAGCTTTGCCTTCGATAAGAATTGGTTTAGTGAAAATCAAGTCTTTTTCATTAATCAACTCTAATGCTTCAGCTTCAATCTTTTCATTGATCGACATAGAATTGTTTTTTAAAAATTCTATATTAATTTCTGTTCTGCCGGACATTTAAAATTCCAATTATTTGTTAAATAAGTTTATAACTTTAAGCATTTTAATAACAATAAATTTCATTTCTCGATTGAAAGATTATTAATTTTAAATATCCTTATAACAAAATTTGCATAATTTATTTGACACTCTTTTAAATTATTAATTAAAAACAACCCGTTCTAAGAAAAATTTAACTGTCTGTTTTCTAATTATAAAATTCGGGATCTGATTCAAGGTCTAAAAACAAAAACCTAAAAAAATATTTTAGGTTTTTGTTTTTTTTTATCAGCTGTTTTTTTAGATTACCATATGAGCATCTTTTACAGGTGTGAATACTTTTTTTACAGGTGTGAATACCTTTTCTTTTATTTCGTTAATTATTGGCAGACTTTTTAGTTCTAAAGGGACCCATACTTTTTCTTTTAATGAAACGTAGCTGATTCCAAGTAGGTGGATTCCGATACCTGATAGCAACCCTCTGTTTCCGCCAACGATTGCCAATGCGGCGGTAGTTGTTAGAATATAACCTGCTAAATAGGTGTAAACAATATTTTTATCAGCAACAGCCAAATTGAATGTGTCAGATGTGACTTTTGGGATCTCTATAAGCAGAGAAGCGCCTAAAGTAATTCCCTCGTAAAATGATTTTACAAATGAAACTGTTTTTTGAAAAGTGGTTGGTTTTTCTGCAGGTATTACTGCAGGTGTGCTTTTAGATGGTTCTGTTTTTGGTGCATTAGATCGATGAATCATTTTATGTGCGATAGCACATAAATCAAATCCAGCTGTAATTAGGAAAATTGATCCAAGTGTAAAGATAATTAGCGCAACTTTTCCAATTTTTTTTAAAATTGAGTCAGCCTGCTTGGGTAATATACTTTTAGTGTAATCAAAACTTAATAAATTACTTGAGATATTTTTAACGCTCATATAGCCTCCTGCTAGTAAAATATGAAAGTTTTAAACTACGTAAACTTTTTTTTCAATAATTTTCTTTTAATTTAAAGAAATAATGATAGAAAATGATAATTTTAATTTATTTTTATCAATTAAATATTTTATTTGATAATAAAAACAATAAATTAATTTATTTTTTTAGTAATAAAAGAAATCTATTTCCCTGTTTTTCAAAATTTTCATAAAATATTATCTAGTGTGAATATTTTTAAAGATGTTTAGAGGCGTGTATCAGGAAAAAAAACTTTTTAGGATTCAGCATAATACATTGAGCCCATTTCTTTAATCTAATTTTGTAATAGATAAAATTTGTTTTGCTGCAACTTGACTGGGACTTGGGGTTTTCAAAAGATTAATAAGGTTCTGGCATTGAATTTTACAACTTCTTTGAAGATCTTCATTATATAGAAGCTTTTTTGTCTGGTTGTATAAGCTATCAATGCTTAAGTTGGGTCCATATAATTCTACAAAAACTTCTTGGTTAAGCAGGATATTAACAATGCAGTAAAACGGAAGATTTATCCTTAGAATGTTTTTTGCGATGAAAAGATCGAGGGGCTTTATTAGAAAATTGACAATTGTAGGGATTTTATGAAGTGCCAGCTCAATATTTATTGTGCCGGAAGTTGCCAGTGCAATTTTTAGTTTGTTCATATAAAAGTAGTTCTTATCGCTATTGAAAAAAATGAAGTTGTCTGTATCAAAATTTTGTTTTTTTATAATCTCATCGATTAATTGCCGGTCAGTTACGGATATGGCGAATTTTAAATTATTATCTTCTTTTAAAAGTTTTTTTACAGCTGCAAGCTGTATAGGGAAATTTCTTTCGATTTCTTTTTTTCTGGAGCCGGGAAAAATTCCAATAAGCTCTTTTTGGCGATCATCATCAATTTTTGAAGAATTGATAATTTCAAATGCAAGAGGATGTCCAATATATTTTACTTCCAGATTAGTATTTGAATAGTATTTTTTTTCAAATGGGAAAATTGTTAATAAAAGATCTAAATATTTTGCCATGGAAAGAGCTCTTTTTTTTCTCCATGCCCAGATGGTAGGACTGATGAAATGCACAAGTTTGTTTTTGTAACCATTTTTTCTAAGTGATTTTTCTAATCTTAGATTAAAATCCGGATAGTCGATGAAAATGCATGCTTTAGGGTTTAATTTTAAAATTGTTTTTTTTAGGAAAAAAAAGTTTTTTATCAGTTTAGGCAAAAATGAGATAACATCTATAAAACCCATCACCCGGAATTCTTCCATGTTCATTAATACATCGATTTTTTCTTTTCGCATGAAAGGGCCTGCTACAGCCAAGATTTTTACGGATGGGTTTAATAACAGAATTTCTTTTATTAAGCTCTGTCCGTATCTATCAGCGCTATTTTCGCCGGCAAAAATAAATAAATCAAAGCTATCCATATGATTTTTTGAAAAAATTTCTTTTTTTATTATGGGATTCAACAAATTTTTCATTCCATAAAGTATAGATTTTCAGTAAATCAGGATTTTGAGAGCTGCGTAAATTAAAAAAATCTAATGCTAATTTAAAAAGAGGATCTTTTGGGATTTTAATATGCTGATAAGAGGGTTTTATAAGGGGCATTATTCGAAATTGATTCGCTAATATTGAAGATACATCTGTTTTTAGTTTTTTAGGAATTTGAAAAAAGGGAAAGAAAATTTTATCAAGAGTATTTCTTGTCTCTTGCAATATTATTCCAAGATGTATGGGTATATTTTTCTCAATAAAATTTTTTGTTAGATTTGATTCCAAAATAAAAAAAATAAGTACTGATATTAATATGGCTCGATCCAGGGTCTGTAAATGATTTTTTCTGTTATAAAGATCAACAATGTCCAATAGCTCGTAGACCTTATTATTTTTTTGCAGAAATGCAGCAAGGCCAGGGGATAGAATATTCAAAATCTCATATTTTGTAAGTAATTGAAAAAATCTTTTTGCCGATCCGGATTCTAGCATTCTTAGCAGTTCTTCGAAAATTCTATTAGGAGAGCTTTTTATTATTTCATTTTTACATTTCAGCATTGCATTGAAGGTTTCTTCTTCTATAAGGAAATCAAATCTTGCCTTAAATTTAACAAGCCTTATCATTCTTACCGGATCTTGAATAAATCTTGTGACAGGATCGCCGATAGTCCTCAATATTTTTTTTTCAATATCTGTATAACCATCAACGTAATCGATTATTGTTTGAACTTCAGGATCGTAAAAAAGACCGTTTATAGTGAAATCTCTTCTTAGGACATCTTTTTCGGGTGACCCCCAAACATTATCCCTTAAAATTAAAGTAGCTTCTTCTGTTTCTCCTGCTCTAAAGGTAGAAACCTCAAGAATTTTTTTACCGAATCTTACATGGGCCAACCGGAATCTTCTTCCTATCAGGATGCAATTTTTTTTGAACAGATTTTTAATGTCTTCTGGTTTTGCTGATGTTGAAATATCAAAATCTTTCGGTCTTACGCCCAACAGCAAATCTCTTACGCTGCCTCCGACTAAAAAAGCTATAAAACCACTGCTTCGCAATTTCTCAATAATGTAATAGGCTTGTTTATCAATCTTGTAGGCTGGGATTTTATGTTCGTCAATAGAATAAACTTTTGGAGGGCGCACTTGATTTATTGGTAGGTTTAGGGTTATTAAAATAGTTCTTTTTTTAATCCATGCTAATTTAAATGAATTTAATTAGTCAATATGGAAAAAGCATATGTAAATTATTAATGATTTAATCTTATGAAATTTTATTTTTCAAATCTTATCTATTCATAGTAAACTGGTCCATTAAACAACATGCTGTCTATTGTACAACGTGATAAGTTTTTTTTTAAATTATTATGCATGAAAAAAATATTTGATTAAATTTTCAATCGTTCTAGTTTTGATTTTTTAGTCGGAGTATATAAATGTTCATTTGCCGATAAGAGTTTAAATGAAATATTTTACAATATAAATATACAAAATTATATTAATTAATATAATTAAATTTTTATTTAATAATAAATATTTTTTTAAATTACAAAATCTATAATAATTTAATCTTATATAATATATAATTATTTACATGATTAATGATTTATACTCATTTAAAATTGGCTGAAAAAACCTATGAAAGCTGAAAACATTACAAAGATATCAAATTTTCAAACACATTAAGTGTAAGTCTAATAAAAAAAATTTGCAATTTTTAAGGAAAGATTAAACATGAGTTGTCCAGTAAGAAAAAACTTAAGCGATATTGGTTATTATACCGATGTGATAGAAATATTATCTCATGCTGAAGAAGGGGATAAGATAAGTTGGTTTAATCAAGTTCCTTATGTCTATAAAAAAGAAAATGTTGTTAGTCAGTTTTTTGGGAAAATTAATCAAAATTTAGGCGATGTCTTTGGAAGAATTGAGCAAGGATGCTTGAGATCCTTGAATAGTTCTGCGAATGGAGTAGATGATTCAGTAGAAGCTAGAAAATTTACTATATCTTTAATAGATTTTATGAATAAAAATACTCAATCTAACGAGAAATTTAATATTGACCAGATACAAAAAATTGTTAGGGTATTTCACTCTTTAGCTAATGAATATTTTCGTAAACAAGAAGCCGGTCAGGTAAAAGGTCTGTTCGGGGGTGATATAGATTATTTATCTGCCGTCGAAAATTATAAAAATGCAGCTAACAGTCTATTTCAATTTTTTTTAGAAAAAACCCCTCTTGAAACACCTTCTCAATCAGAATCATCCTCTTCAGCATCTTCACCAACTGGAAAATCTGATGATCAAAGCAGATCTCCGGATGTTCCTCTTTCTCCGCCTGTGCCTCCTCCATTTTCTGCATTCCAATTTAGACCAATTTCAAGATCTTCGAATTCTAGCGAATTAGTTGCTTCCTCATCTTCTAACCTTTCTATATCAGCTAATCTTCTAGCTCAGATATCTTCAGGCCCTAAATTAAAACCAAGAACTAAGGAAGAATCTCCCCCTAAAAACGTAGATCCGCAGGTTGCTTTAATAGCGCAATTACAAAATAGGACTAGAAATTTAAAAGCTTCTGTAAATATTGAAGCTCGGATTGAAAAAAGCAAAGCTGAGAGGAGACAAGAACCCAAAGAGCTGTCTGCAGGTGAAGCTTTAATGGAACAAATACGAAAGACGACAAAAGAACGGCTTAGAAAGATAACAACATCTTCTGCTTCTCTTTCGAAAGGTAAAAATGATATGAAAGAAACTGACACACAAAAACAAAGACCTGAGAATAAAGCTAAATCTCAGATTTTATCAGGTCAAGATAAAGAAAATGATTCGGATGATGATTCTGGATTTGTAAGCGCTACGGAAGATTTTGACAATTAAAAAATAAATAACTTTTGTCTACTTATATGAAATAAAAGTTTTTTTATATTTTAAAGTTCAGGTAAAACTTTTTTAAAAAAAGCCTTAGAAAAATATCTTTTTTTTCTCCATAATAAAATCTTATGAAAATACTTAAATTCGGACATGTTTTAGGAGGGGCTTTTTTAGTTGCCGGCACATCAATTGGCGCAGGCATGCTGGCGCTTCCTGTTATCAGCTCTTTAGGAGGTTTTTTTCCTTCTTTATTCATCTACCTCTTTTCCTGGATAATAATGACTATTACCGGATTATTATTTTTAGAGATTTCATTAGACATGAACAAGGATTCAAATATCATATCCATGGCTGATAGATTTCTTGGCAAAAGCGGAAAGGTTTTTAGCTGGATCATTTATTTGTTTTTGTTCTATTGCCTTGAGGTTGCTTATATTTCAAACGGCGGAGAATTGGTAAATAATGTATTTAATACACTTTCATTGAATAGCTGCATATTTATCTTTACGCTTTTGTTTGGATTTTTTGTGTATGTGGGGACATGGGCGGTTGACAGGATAAATATTGTTCTGATATTTGGGCTTGCCGTTTCCTATTTTCTTTTTGTTTTTTTAGGAATAAAACATGTTGATGTTTCCAATCTTTTTGTTTTTAACTCCAAATATGCAATTTATTCATTTCCAATCATTTTGATTTCCTTTGGATATCAGGGAATGATTCCATCTTTAACTTATTACATGAAGAAAGATTATAAAAAAGTCCGTATGTCGATTCTGCTTGGGACAAGTATTGCATTTTTTATATATCTTTTATGGGAATTTCTGATTCTTGGAATAATTCCGATAGAAGGAAAAAACGGATTAAAGGAAGCTTTGCTGCAGAACAAAGATGCAATTGAACCTTTGAGATATTATACAAAAATTAAATCGGTTTATTACATAGGAAGATTTTTTGGATTTTTTGCTATTACAACTTCATTTTTAGGCGTATCTCTCGGCCTTTTTGATTTTATTGCAGATGGATTTAAAATTCATAAAAAAGGAATGAATAAAATACTTATCGCCCTGATTACCTTTTTGCCTCCTTTAACTATTACTTATTTGAATCCTCATATTTTTATTACTGCTTTAAATTATGCCGGTGGAGTCGGGGGAGCTTTGCTTTTAATATTTTTGCCAGCTTTATTTGTTTTCTCAAAAAGATATATAAAAAAAGAAAAATCAACTTTTCAGGTTTTTGGCGGCAAACCTTTATTAATATTTATCTTTGTTTTTGTTTTTTTTCTTATCCTGATGCAGATATTTCAGCAGATAATTAATTTTGCAGCTTGAAGATTTATCTTATTTCATATATTTATAAATTTATGAAAAAAGATATTGATAAGCCTTTAGTTTTAATTACTGCATTTATTTTCAGTATTATTTTATTTATAATTTTTTCAATAGACCTATTCTACCCTAAAAAATTAGATACTGAAAATGCCCTTAGGTTCGGAAATAATAATTCATCGATCAAAATAGTGGTTTTTGAGGATTTCAAATGTAAATACTGCAAGGACTATATTAATAAGATTTTCCCTCAGATTGAGACTTACATAAATGATAATAAAATTTCATATAGCATTGTCCCTCTTGCATATATCTATGGCTCCCAGCCGATAGCAAGCGCTGCAATTTCTGTCTATGAACTTAATAAATCTAAATTTTTTGAGTTCTTAAGAATAATTTCAGATAAAAAAACTTTTTTAGATTCAAAACAGGATTTAATGGATGTTGCCAGGAATCTGGATGGAATCAATTTAAATATTTATAAGGATTTTATCGATAAGGACGTTTTTAAAGAATACCTTAAGAACAATCTGCTCTATGCAAAAAAAACAATGAAAGGCCAGATTGAGGTTCCTTCAATTTATTTGAATGGCAAGAAAGTATCAATGCATAAGCTCAAGCTTTTAATTGATGCTAAATTGAAAAAGGATTCCAATTAATGAAAAAAATAATTAAGAATTACGGCCTTTATTTTGCCTGGATGATTTCATTAGTTGCTACATTAGGCAGTTTGTTCGCATCTGAGGTTTTAGGGTTAAAGCCTTGTCCTTTCTGCTGGTACCAAAGAGTGTTTATGTTTCCGCTGGCAATAATTTTAGGATTGGCAGCCTATCATAGAAATAAGAGTATTATATCATACATTATCCTGCTGCCAGTAATAGGAGCTTTTATCGCTCTAATTCAATCCTTGGTTTCATTTTTTCATCTTTCAGCCTCTTTTTGCGGGAATGAATGTATCCAGGGCAATGTTAAGTTATTTGGATTTTTAGATTTATCAATCCTTAGTTTTTTAGGATTCGCGGCAATATTTCTTTTGCTTCTATATACGAAAAAATTTGAGTTTGAGAAAACAAAAAAAAGAAAAAAATAAAAAGCTTATTTTAAATTTTTTTTAATATTCTAATTTTTTCTAATTTTTTAATTTTTAAAAATTAAAAAAATTGCTTTAATTTTACTTTAATTTTTTAATTAAAAAGGATGATTGGTAATGTTTAAAAAAATATTCATTTGCGCTGTTTTCTTATTTAGCTGTTTAAATGCTGCAATAAATTGGAGCGATCCAATAAACCTCTCGCCAAATTATAATTCGTCTAATATAAAAATTGCGATTAATAATCTAACCGGTGAAGCTAGCGCCGTATGGCAGCTATTTGATGGTCAAACAACTATTATTCAATATTCTTATAGTTCAAATTCCTTGCAGAATTGGTCAGAGCCGGTTAATTTAACACTAGCTACTGAAAAAGCTGAGATGCCGAAAATAGTAATCACCTCTGCAGGGACTGTTGTTGTAGTTTTTAGAAAGTTTGATGATGATAATGGTTATTACAGAATAGTTCAGACCAATTCATCTGATAATATAAATTGGTCGAATCAAGTTTATATATCTGAGGCTATGGGACATGGCAATAATGTTGAAATTGGTCTAATACCATCCGATGATGCAGTTGTAGTATATGTTGTTGATAATCAAATTAGACTGACCCAGAGCTCAAATAATTTT
>Ga0172379_10009620_pt1 | contig 11882 bp, 9 predicted proteins | sample GrowelOW334metaG_FD_119756 | JGI IMG/M metagenome (GOLD analysis project Ga0172379, IMG submission 119756) | Groundwater microbial communities from an aquifer near a municipal landfill in Southern Ontario, Canada - Groundwater well OW334 metaG | ecosystem: Environmental > Aquatic > Deep... | reverse complement strand
TCATGGAACTGATATGATCAACGCCGACGACCAGCCCTTTTCGATACAATTCGCGAGCCGATTGATGCGGATTTGTCTCAATTAATTGTTCAACCGCGGAAATCTGCGAAATCACGACATCATCCAGCACGCCGAGTGTACCAATAATAATGCCCGCAAGCAATAACCCTTTGAAATCCACCGCGTGATTCAACATTCCGATTAAAAATGTCGCGTCTTCTTGAATGCCGGACAATTTGGCGAATTCGGTAAATAAAACGGAAATTATTCCGGTAATAATCAAACTGCCCAAAATACTCACGACCGCGACATGCGCTTTTTTATTGAAACCCCAGGTAACATAAATAATCGCGCCTAAAATCAAAATTGAACAAAGCACGCTCGCAAAAACAGGATTCCAGCCATTGATAATCATCGGCACCAACAATTTCAAAACAACCAGAAAAGTCAAAGCGAGACTCAGTAATGATTTCAGCCCCTTGCCGCGTCCAAGAATTATCAATGAAAAACAAAACAATAAAAATAACCAAAATAACGCGCCTGTCCTAACCGAATCAGTAATCACATAAAATTTTTCTCCGGTCACGCTCGTGGTTTCCTGCACAAGCACTTTATCGCCGGGTTTTACGGTCACACTTTGCATGAATTCCAAATCGCCAACGCCAATGACAACTTTTTCCTGACCTTCAAAACCGCGATCCAAACCCACGATTTTAACATTTTGTTGCAATGCGATAGAGCCATCTTCGCGCGTGATTTCTTTTTTCTCAAAAACCTCTTTCACAAGGCCGGTAAATGTTTTTTCACTGCCCGCCGAAAAACCTTCATTATCCGCAATGATTTCTTTTTCTTGCGCAAAAACCGGCGCGGTCAATGACCAACCGATTAAAACAACCAGACCGAATAATGTTTTAATAAATATATTCATCTGTCGCATTGTACCAAAATCACCGCCATTAAACAACCGGGAAACCCCCAAAACGAGGTTGACTAATTCAAAATTTTGACTTATTATTTACTTTGTCGGCACTAATAAAAACATTATTCGGGGATCGTCTAATGGTAGGACTCAAGCCTTTGAAGCTTGCTATTCTGGTTCGAATCCAGGTCCCCGAGTTTTTTTATTTAGTTGATAGTTTATAGTTGATAGTTGGAAGTCTAGTCTTCAGTCCTTAGTTGTTAGTCTGAAGTCCATAGTTTACTTTTCATTGACTTTAGATTTCAGACTTACAACTGAAAACTATTAACTAGACTTCCAACTAACAACTAGTGACTAAAAATTCAACGACGATAGTTTATAGTTTATAGTTGGAAGTCTAGTCTTCAGTCCTTAGTTGTTAGTCTGAAGTCCATAGTTTATGTTTTCATTGACTTTAGATTTCAGACTCACAACTGAAAACTATCAACTAGACTTCCAACTAACAACTAGTGACTAAACTTCCAACTAACAACTATCGACTAGACTTCCAACTGACAACTGACAACTAACAACTATCGACTAAACTTCCAACTGACAACTAGTGCCTAATGACTTGAAATTAAACAAAAGAATCAGCAATTTTCAGTTGCTGATTCTTTGTATTTATGAAGGTTTATTTGTTTTGAAGCTTTGCGGTTAACTCTTCAATTTCTTTCTTTAGTTCAATCATTTTTAATTCTCGATTTACCATTATTTGATTTGTTTTTTCTATTTCCAACATCCGCTCTTTTAATTCCTCGTCTAACTGGATACGCGAAGTAATGTCAATCAAAACCGAACGGCTATACAGAATATTTCCCGAAGCATCTTTAACGGCGGTGGCGTTTGCCAGTACAACTGTAACAACGCCTGGTTTGCTTACTATTGAAAACTCAACATTTTCAATGTGTCCTTCCTTTAAATAAATTGGGAATTTTTCTTTGAAATTAATCTGACTTTTTTCATCTATCACATCAACCCAATGTTTTTTACCAACAACTTCTTCTCTACTATAACCGAGCCATTTTAATTCAGTGTCATTGATATGAAGGAAAAGCCCGGTATTATCAAGCGAATGATATCCGCACGGGGCATTATTATACATATCCAACAACTCTTCGTAGGTAAACTCTGGCGACATAATTTAGGAATAATTAATTATCTTAATAATATTATTATAATCTATTCACGCGGCTATTACAAAGATGTTCTTTTTCTTCTTTTAAAATAAAAAAAATCCTCCGCTTCGCCATTGCGAACCGGAGGACATTGCCCTCAATCCGAGCTTTCGGAAAACTCACTTACCTCAAAACGAACAAATCCGGAATCCAACTGCGTCGTTCGACTGGGCAGATACTGCCCCAACGGCTGCAATCTCTCTTCTTCCAGAAAAACTTCGTCGTCGACGATCCGAATCGACCTCGGATCCAGATACTTGGAAGATGCGAGCACATAACCATTGGCAATCGCCACAAAATTGTCAGTAAAGACATACAATTGGTTGTTGCGGTACCATGATCCAACGTACGCTGTCAAACAGAACCCCAGACTGGGAATCTTCATCTTCATCAATCGCTCTCCATCAAACATGGCAGTATCCCGAATACCTTTGAGTTGAAGGGTAATCAAAGGAAACTCTCTGTCTGCGGAAAAATAAATGTGCTTTTCATCTGGTTCACGAGAACACGGAAGTTCGTAATACTGTTTTCCGTCGACAATGATCTTCAACAAACACTGCTTCTCATTGAAAAAGACAAACATGTATCGGTTGCCTTCGTGGAAAAATCGTATCAAACGAAAACCCGCGAGACTTTTCACCGCTTGCATCGACAAGAGTGAAGGATCAAAGGTTTTAAAAAAATAAAGATCTTCCAACGATTGATCAATCTTCGAAAACACAAAACCTTCCGTGATCGGGCAGTCACACATGCGACCAGCACGACAGTTCATTCCCAAGTTCCAATAACAAGTACTTTGGTTACAATATTGCCGTGCGATCATGTAACGCCTAACAGTATTAACAATCCACTCCTCCATCTTTTTGCAAATTCCCTCAAACAGAGACTTAACCGCGATCTTGTGACTCGCGTCCCTCAATACCTCTGCTGTCACATTCTCTGTATTTCCTGATATCAACGAAGTTGTCACCAAGCCTACCGCTTCACTCAAAGGCTCTGGCGGTTTGTCGGGAGAAAGTTCCAAAGAAACATTACCGTCCCTGAAATAATGACCACAGGAAATGAAAAAACCTTTTCGCCTGACTTGCCAATAGTACAACGGAACAGGTGGCTCTTGACAAAAGCCCATGTCGCCCACCTCCTTTGTGAAAAGAACCGCTGCACGGTTCATCGTTTTATAGAAAACCGAGAGAAATCAAATAATAACATATAAATTTCCCAAGATCAAGATAATGCGATTCAACTCATTTTCCCCAATTCCTAAAAATTATAAACAAATTCCCCCAAAAAAAATTACATCGAACAATAAAAAATGTTATAATAAAATAATTATGACTCCACACAAAAAAATCGCTTACATAATCGCGGTTGACATGGGCTACGGCCATCAACGCGCCGCATATCCCTTGCGCCATTGCGCGAAAGGCGGAATTATCAATGCCAATGCGTATCCCGGCATGCCAAAATCAGATCGTTCAATCTGGCAAAACAGCCGCGAGGTTTACGAATTTATTTCCCGATTCAAAAAATTCCCCGTGATTGGCGATTTGGCGTTTAATCTTTTCGATAAAATTCAATCAATCCCCGACTTCTATCCGCGAGACAACCAGACAAAAGCAAACTTGCAAGTCAAATCGATTTATTCTTTGTTCAAACGCAAAAAATGGGGCAAACATCTGATCGATAAACTGGCAAAAAAACCGTTGCCGATAATCACCACTTTTTTCACCACCGCGTTCATGGCCGAATATTATAAATATCCGGGTGAAATTTATTGTCTCGCGACCGATACCGATGTGTCTCGTTCGTGGGCGCCACTGAACCCGCAAAAAAGTCGGATTAAATATTTCGCGCCAAGCCATCGAGTCGAAGAAAGATTGCAATTGTACGGCATTCCCAAAGAAAATATTTTTGTCACGGGATTTCCACTGCCGGAAGAACTTGTCGGCAGAGACAGAGCAACGGTTAAAACCGATCTCGGCCACCGGCTTTTCAATCTTGACCCGAACAACGCGTATTTAACCGATTACAAAGAAACAATCATCAAACAATTGGGTAAAAATAATTTTCCCACCCATTCGAGACATCCGCTGACAATCACTTTCGCGGTCGGCGGCGCGGGCGCGCAAAAAGAATTGGGCATAAGAATCGCCAAAAGTTTGAAAAAATCAATTCAAGACGGCAAAGTTCGCCTATTTCTTGTCGCCGGCATTCACAATCATGTTAGCGCATTTTTTCGCAAAGAATTGATTCATCTGGGACTCGGGAATGAACTTGGAAAAAACATCAGAATTATTTTCAATCACACAAAAAAAGGATATTTTCAAAAATTTAATCGCATTATCAAAGAAACGGATATACTTTGGACAAAACCGAGCGAACTCAGTTTTTACACCGCACTCGGATTGCCCATAATCATGTCCGAACCAATCGGATCTCAAGAGCATTTTAATCGCAGCTGGTTGCGCACCATCGGTTCCGGCGTAGTTCAGGAAAATCCGGATTATACCGATCAATGGTTATTCGATTGGCTGAAAAGCGGTTGGTTCGCGGAAGCGGCCATGGACGGATTCCTGCAAGCGACATGCCACGGTTTAAAAAATATTATTTCCGTGGTGTCAAAAGATCCCTCTGTCGCCGGCAACAAACTGAAAAAATTTTTGAATTATTGAATATAAAAGAACGGCGCGAGGCCGTCCTTTTTTTTTATTGTTTGAATCTGTCTTTATATCCGGCGCTTTTATTTTCTCTGACGCACACCTCAATGAACAAGTTGAATAACGGATGACCTTCGAGCGGACGAGATTTGAATTCAGGATGAAATTGTACGCCCAGAAAAAACGGGTGCTCGGGCAGTTCGCTCATTTCCACCAAATGTCCATCAGGAGACACGCCGGAAAAGACCATTCCCGCTTTTTCCAATTGCTCTCGGTAATCATTATTCACTTCATATCGATGACGATGGCGTTCGGAAATTTCCGTTGATTTGTACGCTTCGAACGCTTTTGTTCCTTCTTTTACAATACATGGATATGCGCCAAGACGCATCGTGCCACCGTAACGGCCGTCTGTCATGTTTTTCAATTGCTCCGGCATTAAATCAATCACCTTGAACGCGCTGTTCGGATCCATTTCACAAGTCGTCGCGCCGGAAATGCCGCAAACATGACGACTATATTCAATAACCGCCAATTGCATGCCATAACACAAACCGAAATATGGAATTTTCTTTTCTCGGCAGTATTGAATCGCCGAAATTTTTCCTTCCACTCCACGAGTACCGAATCCGCCGGGGACGATGACGCCGTCGAACGCGTCGAGCTCGTTGATTCTTTCCGGATGTTGTTCGTAAACTTCGGAATTTATCCACACGATATCCGGTTTTTTGTTCAATTTCCAAGCCGCGTGCTTGATCGATTCCAAAACGGAAATGTACGAATCTTTCATCACGAAATCACCGGTTTGAAAATATTTTCCCACAATTCCGATTCGCACTTTTTCTGTTGCGGTTTCAATTGTCTTCACCAAATTCGCCCAAGATTCCGAACCGACTTCTTTTTTTGGTTCCAATTCCAAAGTCTTCAATATCTTTTCCGCTAATTTTTCTTTTTCAAAATTAAGAGGCACTTCGTAAACCGACTCCACATCGGGCGCGGAAATAATATTATCCGCAAACATATTGCAATTGGTCGCCAACTTCTGCTTACGAATATCATCCAGCGCTCTTTCCGCTCGACACAAAATGAAATCAGCTTGAATGCCGGCGGAATTAAGAGTTCTTGCGGCATATTGCGTTGGTTTGGTTTTCATTTCTCCGACTTTTGATGGAATCGGCAAATATGAAACGAGCACAAACGCGACATCTTTATAATTACGCAACTTCATCATGCGCGCCGCTTCCAAAAACAATAAATTCTGATACTCGCCGACCGTTCCGCCGATTTCGATTATCATAATATCAGCGCCGCTCTTGTCACGCGCATTATTTATGCGTCTGATTATTTCTTCGGGAATATGAGGCACGACTTCCACGCACTTTCCGCCATATTCCAAATTGCGTTCTTTGTTGATAACGGTCTGATAAACGCGACCGGTCGTCATGTAATTGTCAGAATAAATATACTCGTCCAAAAATCGCTCATAATTGCTCAAATCTTGATCAGTCTCAGCGCCGTCTTCGGTAACAAAAACTTCACCGTGTTCGATTGGGTTCATTGTGCCGGCATCAACATTGATATACGGATCGATTTTTATCGCCGAAACTTTAAACCCTTTGAATTGCAAAATTTTTCCGATTGACGCCGCGGCAATGCCTTTGCCGACACTGGACATCACGCCACCAACCACAAAAATGTATTTGGTCATAAATTTTATGCGTTTTCCGCTTCAATATTTATTTCACTTTTCACGCCGGGCGCAACATCCACATAAATTTTGTATTTGCCCGCTTTTTTCAAAGGAAATTCGCCTTTCAACTGTTTTTCCCTGAGCGAAATTTTCTTGCTTTTCAACGCGTCCACAATCTTTTCTCTGGTAATACCCGCAAAAAAAGTTCCCTTTTCATCGGCTTTTTCTGAAAATTTCAAAATGGTAACGCGCAACCGACCGGCCAAATCCGTCGGCCGAATTTGTTTCGCCAAAACTTGTTTTTCCTTGCGCGCAAAATTTTCCTTTGCGACCACGGCCGCACGATCAGTTGCCGGCACCGCCAAATTATTCGGCAACAAAAAATTCCGACAGTAACCGTCCGACACCTCCTTCACTTCCCCCTTTTTTCCGATTTGATTGACATTTTTCAGCAGAATGACTTTCATATTGATTGGTTAGTTTTCCCCAAAATCAAAGACTATTTTACCGGTTTTACTTCGTTCAATGGCGTGCATGCTTCGAGAACGAGGAGAAGCTTTACTTATCTCTAAATTTTCAAACACTTCGGCATATGTCATTGTGAAAAGAGTAGTTCTGTCGGATTCGGTTTTTCCTTTCTTGAATACTGTAATCACCACCAAGTCCTTCGGTGGCGTAGAGTCCCGATAGCTCGGCTCTAACGAGCTAAAGGTTAAATTAGGGATGATTTCACCTTTCTCATTAATCACATTAGGACGTCCGCCTTGAGACCAAACACAATAATAACCGAATTTGACTGGAGCCTCAGGATAAACTTCTTTCCCAAACGGAAACTCACCGTTTCGATTAATGAGCAACATATCTCCGCCAAGCATGGTTAACGCTCGGGCATAACCGTTTTTATCAAATCGACTTATCCACACATACCCCAACTTATCGGCCAATCTCTTTCGCATATAGACGCCGCTGAATGCGTTATCACCGACATCAGATAACCGTTGTTCGATTTCCTTTTTTATTTTAAGCGCGGCTATTCTTTCGGTTTTCAAATCTAATCGTTTGAAATTTTGAACAACTTCAAACAACTGATTATATTGCGATTGCAATTGTTCACAAGTTTGTTTCATACTCAAAAATGAAAGATATCGTTTCCCTTACTGTCTTTTTCAATAAAATGCCTTGTACCGGCAGCGTCAGAATGAATAACAATATTTCCCCATTCTTCAAAATGTGACCAAGCCGCCAAAACACGACCATCTTTCAAAATCGATTTTTCATTCGCTTTGTTGTAACAAACAACAATATCCGGTAAAATTTCGCCTTGTTTATTTATTACAACAAAATCACCTACCTGCGCTTGTACATAAAAACAGACACTGTAACCGTTTTTAAACGGCGTCAACGGACTAAAATCTTTTTTAAAAAGAGGTTCCCCTTTTTTATTTATTAAACGGCGACTAAAACCATTATAATACGCAATTGCGATACCATCTTCATCAAACAATCCGACACAAGCGTAACCGAATTTGTCCGCGAGCCTCTTTCGATTATAAATATTGTTAAACGAAATCTCGCGTAAAGTCATAAAAGAGCGCTTCAACAATCTATACAATTTCAACGCAACCAATTTTTCATCCGTCAAATTTATCTTTTTAAATTTTAAAATCAACGACAGTACAGATTCATATTCTTGATTAATTTTTTCACAAGATTCTTTCATGCAAGTGATTATTTTTTGAGCAACAACTCGATCGCCTTATTCAATTGCGCGTCGATCTTTTTTTCCGCGTCGGCTTTGGTGACATCAACTTCAATGTCCGGTTTTATGCCTTCTTCATTGATGCTTCGGCCTTTTGGCGTTAGCCATTTGGCGATTGTCACTTTGACGGATGAACCGTCGGGAAGCGGTCGCAACTCTTGGACCGAACCTTTGCCGAAACTGGTCATGCCGACAATTGTGGCAAAACCATAATCTTGCAACGCGCCGGCTAAAATTTCCGAAGCTGACGCACTGCCTTGGTTGATAAGCACAACCGTCGGAATGCCTGAAAATTCCGCGCCGTTTTTGGCGAAACTTTTCACTTCGCTTCCGTCGCCGTATTTCTCGATCAACACAGGCTCTCCGTCTTTGATCCAATAACCGCAAATTTCCAATGCCGTATCCAAAAGTCCGCCCGGATCGTTGCGCAAATCAATGATTAAACCCTGAGGATTATTTTTTTTGACTTCGGCTGCGAATTTCTGAAACGATTCCAGCGTATCTTCGCCGAAAGAGCTGATATGAATATAAGCCAATCCGTCTTTGCGGAATTCGGAGGTTACGCTTTTCATGAGAATCACATCACGCACGATTTTCACTTCCAACGGATCATCGGCGCCTCGCAGAATCAACAATGTGACGGTCGAACCCTTTGGCCCGCGAATCATTCTAACCACTTGCTCAATCGTCATGCCAAAAGTTTCTTTGCTGTCAACGGAAATTATTTTGTCGCCGGATTGCAAACCCGCTTTTTCCGCAGGAGACTCAGGCATTGGCGCAATAATCGTGGCGATTTTATCCTTTAATCCGAGCTCGGCGCCAATACCTTCGAACTTGCCTTCGATTTGCGTTTGGAAATCCTCATTCATTTCCGGATCGAGAAAAACCGTGTACGGATCGCCAATACCTTCCACAAAACCGCTTAACGCGCCGTAAAATAATTTTTGTTGGTCGATTTTATCTTTGTCGACATAATCATTTTTCAAAACCGACCAAACTTGCTTGATCAAATTGTTTTGGAACATGGCCGGCAATTCTGTCTGCTGATAAAGACTGTCATCCACTTTCAAAGAAATTTTCTTGTCCGTCACCTTGCCGACAATAAACCCGCCGGCAAAAAATGTACCCAAAAGAAGCAATAACGCAAAAAAAGACAAACCCAATTTTAACCCTTTATTTTTTTTCAGCATAAAGAAAATATTTTGGTTTTATTTATTATTTTGATTTTCAAAACAGACTTGCAAATATTGATTGCTAATCAACTCTTCGAATATCCGCGCCAACCGCTTTTAATCTTTGCTCGATTTTTTCATAACCGCGGTCAATCTGATAAATATTATCGATTTCAGTCGTGCCCTCGGCGATTAAACCGGCCAAGACCAAAGCAAAACCAGCGCGCAAGTCCGGACTTTCCAATTTGCGACCGACTAAACAAATCGGCCCGTGGACAATGACGCGATGAGGATCACACATGATAATACTCGCGCCCATTTGATTTAATTTATCCGTATAAAACAATCTGCCTTCAAAAATTGTTTCATGCACCAGACTCACACCGGCAGCTTGGGTAAGCAACACCACAAACGGTTGTTGCAAATCGGTAATAAAACCGGGATATTCGTGCGTCACCAAATTTATCGCTTTCAATTTGTCGGTGGCTTTTACTTCAACCCAATCTTTGCCCAATTTGTATGGCACGCCCATGCGATCAAATGCCGCCCAGAGAGATTCCAATAATTCCGGTTGGCAATGAGTAACGCGAATCGGATTGCCGCAAAGCGCGCCGAGAATCGCAAAACTGCCTGCCTCCACTCGGTCGGGCATAACTTCGAAAATACCGGCGGATAATTTATCCACGCCTTCAATAATTATGGTATTTGTTCCCGCACCGGAAATTTTCGCACCGCAACGATTGAGATAATCCGCCAAGGCCGGAATTTCCGGTTCGCACGCGCAATTTTTGAGAATAGTGGTGCCCTCGGCCAGTGTGGCGGTCATCATCAGAGATTCTGTCGCGGTAACGGAAATCACCGGAAAGAAAAATGACGCGCCTTTTAATTTTTTCGCTTTGAATATATAACCTTCGGAATTTTCTTCGACATGCGCGCCCAATCGCTTGAATCCATCAATAAAAATATCAATCGGTCGCTGGCCAATCGCGCAACCGCCGGGATGTGGCATTGTAACTTCGCCCAAACGCGCAAGCAGAGGTCCGATAAGCATCACGGAAACGCGGATTTTTTTTACCAATTCGGGATTTAATTTTGTGGTTTTTATTTTTGCCGCTGACAGTTGCACTTCTTCGTGATCGCGTTTGACATGAACGCCGAGATCAGTGCAGAGTTCGAGCAATCGATTCACTTCTTCGATATTGGGACAATTCTTAATCGTAATTTTTTCTTCGGACAAAAGCGAAGCTGCGATAATTTTCAAAGCCGCGTTCTTCGCGCCATTAACCTTGATCTCGCCTTTCAACTTTTTTCCGCCATTTATAATGAATTTGGGCATAAATTTATAAATTATTTACAGAAACAGTTTATCACAAAAACCAGGGAAAAACAAAAAGGAGAAGCACCCGCCTCTCCTTTTAAGACCCAATTATTTCAAAATATCAGGACCATGTTCGGTCGCCATCAGCGCTGTTTTGATTCGACCCATCGCCGAGCTTAATCGCTCAATCTCTTCATTATTACCCACAGATCGAGCATAATCCAAGGTACGATTCAAAGAACTCAATTTTTCCAACTGCGGCTTGACGGCAATAAAATCCTCATTACTCAATTCCAACAATTTGTCGCTAAAAAGACCGGTTCTGAGGAATTGCTCAGGTAAAACAGGAACCGTATCGCCAATCTCCGATTCACCCAGATTAGCGGTAATACCACCTTCCGGTCGAATATTCTCATCCACCGGCAGTCCGGCACTTTCACCGGCAACCGTCGGCGGATTCTCAACATCAAACGCGCCCAATTTCCCCAAACCTTCTTGCGCGTTCGGACCGTATTCCATAGCATCGGTTTGTGCGGCTATATCAGCTTCCAATACACGCCTCGGCACCTCATTCAAATCGGCGGTAATACCAACGCGTGGTCCTGCGACTTTTCGCAATCGCCCTAGACTTGGCTTTTTTCGCATATCATCCGGTACTTCGATTTTTGTGGCTATCTCCGGTTTCGCCGAGGCCATATCTCGTTCCGCCGGCAAGTCAACGCCACCTTTGTCTCCGGAAACACCTACGAACGCTCGCTCATCAATATTTGGAGAAACATCAGCAATTTCTTCGGTTTTGATCTCCGGAACCAATCTTCTGATTTTTCTAACCGCTTTTGCGACAGCAGCTTGTGATTGCTCTGCACCACTGAAAGCGCGCGCTTCATTGTTATCCATTCCCGGCACTAAATCTTTTGGCACAATTTTAGGAATCGCGACGCGGGTCGCTTTTTTCCCTGCGGCAATAACGGTTGCATCTTCTTCGCCAAAATTGACTTCCGAAACTTTCGGTCTTGCGCTGACAATCGGTTCCACATCTTCTTCACCAAAATTAACTTCTGCAACTTTCGGTCTTGCGCTGACAATCGGTTCCACATCTTCTTCACCAAAATTAACTTCTGCAACTTTCGGTTTTGCGCTGACAATCGGT
>Ga0172379_10009619_pt1 | contig 11882 bp, 12 predicted proteins | sample GrowelOW334metaG_FD_119756 | JGI IMG/M metagenome (GOLD analysis project Ga0172379, IMG submission 119756) | Groundwater microbial communities from an aquifer near a municipal landfill in Southern Ontario, Canada - Groundwater well OW334 metaG | ecosystem: Environmental > Aquatic > Deep... | reverse complement strand
GGCTGGCATTCCTGGCCTTTATGCTGGTGATGGCTTTTCTCGGCCTCTCCACTTACTGGGGCATCAAGCGCCTCGAGCGGCATTAACCCGCGGCCCCCTAGTCCTATGGGCAACAAAGTCTTCATTGTTTCACTCGGCTGCCCGAAGAACCTCACCGACTCCGAAGTAATGGCCGGCGAACTGGCCGCCGCGGGTTGGGAGCTTACGCCCGAAGAGGCCGGCGCCGACGCGGCGCTGCTGAATACCTGCGCCTTCCTGGGCTCCGCCGTGGAAGAATCGGAAAGCGAGATACGCCGCCTGCTGGCCCTTAAGGCGCGCGGGGAAATAAAAAAGGTCATGGTGGCCGGCTGCCTGGTGGAGCGGGAGAAGGAAGGCCTGCTTACGCGCTTTCCCGGACTGGACGCGCTGGTGGGCATACACGCGCTCGCGGACGCCGCCGAAGCCCTTGAGAAAAACAAAAACTATATCCTGCCGTCCGGGGGCCTTATTTCTGCGCCCCGGCTTAAAACCCGGCTTACCGCGCCGCACAGCGCCTACCTCAAGATCTCCGACGGCTGCGACAACCGCTGTGCCTACTGCCTTATCCCGTCCATCCGCGGCGCCTTCCGCTCCAAGCCGGTGGAAGCCCTGGCCGAAGAAGCGCGCAAACTGGCCGAAAGCGGAGCCGTGGAGGTCTCTTTAATAGCCCAGGACACCACCGCCTACGGCACCGACCTCTACGGCAGGTCCCGCCTGGCGTGGCTGCTGAATACGCTGCTGCTGATAAAAAGCGTGCGGCGCTGGCGGTTGATGTACGTCTACCCGGAGCGCCTGACCAGGGAAGTTATCGAAATTATGCGGTCCAATAAAAGCGTATGCCATTACGTGGACATGCCGCTGCAGCATGTGGCGGACCGGGTGCTGAAGCGCATGAACCGCGCCTCCACGGAAAAGTCCATAACCGCGAAGATAGCCGAGCTGAAGCGCGCCATGCCGGATATCGCCATCCGCACAAATTTCATCGTGGGCTTCCCGGGCGAATCGCAGGAAGATTTCAACAGGCTGCTGGCCTTCGTAAAAAAAACGCGTTTCGACAGCATGGGCGTGTTCAAGTATTCACCGGAGCCGGGCACCCCGGCCGCCGGTTTCCCCGGGCAGGTCCCCGAAGAGGTAAAAGAGGAGCGGGCGCAGGCACTGATCAGCGCCCAGAGCCGGGTCCTGGACGTTATCAACGCCGGGCTTATTGGGCAGAATTTGGAACTCCTCATGGATTCGCCCCGCTTCGGGCGCGCCTACCGCGACGCTCCGGAGATAGACGGCAGGGTGGCCGTGGCGGCGAACGGGAAAACCCCGCCGAAAGCGGGAGACCTGGTAAAAGTTAAAATAACGGGAGCCTCCGGCTATCTGCGCCGTGCCGAACTCATATAAGGAAACCATGAAAGCTAAGAATCTGGCCATAATGCTCACGGACATAAAAGGTTTTACGGACAAGACCTCGCGCAAATCCCGCGACCAGATAAAAGAAATGCTTAACAAGCACAATGACCTTGTGCTGCCGGTAATAGAGAAATTTCATGGCAAGGTAATAAAGACCATCGGCGACGCCTTCCTGGTTACTTTTGAAAGTTCCACCGACGCGGTGCTGTGCGGGGTCTCGATACAAGAAGTGCTTTTGGCTTTCAATAAGGATAAGGCGCATGACGACCGCATAGACATCCGCATCGCTATAAACGCGGGCGAAGTTTCCATAAACGAGACCGGCGACATTTTCGGCGAGGCCGTGAACATAACTTCCCGCATTGAAGGCATAGCGGAGGCGGGTGAAGTGTTTTTTACGGAGTCCGTCTACCTTTCCATGAACCGCAACGAGGTGCCGTCCAGCGAAATAGGCTACCGCCAGTTCAAAGGCATTCCGGACAAAATAAAGGTGTACAAGGTGCTGCACGAGGACCCGGTGACTGCGGAAAATCCCGCTGAAGCCGCCGCCGCGGCACAGGAACCGCAAGCGGAAAAACCCGCGGCGGACCCCGGGAGTACCGGCGCGCGGCCGGAAGGCACGGCCGAAGCGGAAGCTTTAGACGGCCTGAACAAGATGGGAAAGATGGGCGGCCTGGCCGGCATGATAACCGGCCTACTCGGCAAAATGGGGATAAACGACATAGATATAGACGAAGATAACGGGAAGGGCCGCCAGAAGGTAAAGATACAGAACGGCGAAATACATGTGGTGGACAAGAACCAGGAGATCCGAATAGGCAAAGACGGCATCCGCATCCGCAAAACAAAGCCCGATGGCGAACCGCCGAAGGCCTGAGCCTGTTCCACCCCAAACAAAAACGCCCGGCATCCCGGGCGTTTTCGCTTTACATTAACGAATATTTACGCTTTATCGACAAAGCCGGTGGCTATTCAGTACAGGCCTTTGCGCAGGAGTTCGGCATCGGTTATGCCGAAGTGATGGGCTATTTCGTGCATTACCACGTGCTGTATTTCTTTTTCCAATGCCGCCGGGTCCGCGCAATTCGCCTCTATATTTTTTCTAAAAAGGGTTATCTTGTCCGGCATGGCTCCGCTGTAATGAGCCGTCCTGTCCAAAAGTGATATCCCCTCGTATAACCCCAGCAGGCCGCTCTTGAACCGCCGCTGCTGCGCGGCGGTCGGCGCGTCGGCTGCAAGCACCACTACGTTCTGCATCTTGTCTTTGAAGAATATGGGCAGGCGCCGGAGGACTTTGGCGGTAAGTTTCTCGAAATCTTCAAGGGTCATATTAAAATCGGAAATAGAAAGTCGGGGATAGGGGACCAGGCTGGATGGCAACTTTACTTTGAAATGAAATATATGCCGCCGGACAGCAGGAGCGTGCCTACGAACTTGTTGAGCGTGATACTCTCACCAAGGAACAGCACCGCCAGCGCGAAGGTGACAAAAGGGTAGGTGGAACTGAGCGGCACTATCTTAGTGGCCGCGCCGCCTGAAAGCGCCTTCAGATAGAAGAATACGCCGCCCATGGAAACTATTACACTGCCCAGCACGAACAACGGCCCCAGCTTATCAGAACCCAGCAGCGCCTGTTTCGTGGGCGCGTATTTCCACGCCGCCAGCGGCGCGAAGATAATTACCATAAACAGGCTCCGCACGTAAAAAGCGCCGGCCGGGTCAAGGTGCTTAAGGCACAGCTTGTCGAAAAAGGCGCCCAGCCCCCAGCCAAGGATGGCGAGCAACAGGAATATTATAGTGGGCAGTTCCATTATGGCGGCGGCAGCGGGCCGGGCAGCTCGGTTTCCGCGTAGGGTTTCTTAAGGTAATTATCTATGAATTCAGAAAAGCCCCATTCGTCTTTATAGGTTTCAGCCTCTTTATACAGCTTCACGGCTTTTTCCCTGTCGCCCTTAAGATCGTAAACATTTGCCAGCCTGACGATGGACCAGACCGCCCAGCGCGCTGGAGGAAGCGAAGGCGTTTCTTTTATCGTGGCCGCGGCTTTGGCGAAATAGTCCGCGGCCTCGTCGTATTTTTTCTCCACCAGGTACGTGGTGCCTATGGCGGTGAGCACGCGGGGCAGGTAGCGACGCCTGTAGACAGACACGCCGTCGGTGACCGCCTTCAGGTACGCCAGCGACTCTTTGCGCGCCTCGTAGTATTGTTTGTCCTCGTAAAGAGAAACTATCTCAATAAAATGCATCTGCGCGTGCACCGGGTACGCGGCGCGCAGCTCGCGCGCCCACTTCACGGCCAGCGCGGTGTTGGAGAATCTGCTGCCGGGCTGGGTGTAAATCTCAATAAGCAGGAGTTTCGAGCCAAGGGCGTTAAAAAAGCCCTTTTCCCGGCAGACGTTGATCATCTCCAGCCCCTTCTGGGCGTCGCCGCTCATAATAAGTTTGGCCAGGAATTTCACCACGCCGGGTAAAGTGCCTGCGTAGTATTCGTACATCCCCAGCCCCAGGTACGCGTCGTAAAGCTCGGGATCGATCCGGGCGGCCATGCGCGTATTGGAAATGGCTTTTTTTCCGTCGAAATACGCCTTAAACCAGCGCCGCTGCTGCACGGCCAGCCTGGCGCGCAGGCCGTAGATCCCGCCTACCGCCAGGTAGGCGTTGGCGTCACCGGGATGTTTTTTCAACCAGTCCTGTCCAACGTCAACGGCTTTGTCTGTAAGCCCGGAGTATTCCTTCTCCAGCTTCGGGTCGGACTCGTCCTCCAGGTATTCGAGATGCGCCCACTTGGCCATGGCGATGCCGAAATGCCCAAAGGGGTGGTCAGGGTATTTACGCAGGGCCAGGCCGAACTGCTTCTGCGCCTCCTCAAGGTCTACGGCGTAAATTGCGTCGATGCCTTTTTTGGAAAGCTGGCGCAGCTCTTCCGGCAGGGGCTCATACACCGGCGTTTTAGCCGCGGCGGAGGCGGTCAGCGCGCAGGCCAGCGCCGCCTGTAAAAATAATTTTATTATCACAGCATTATCCTGTCAACCGCCATGTAGCGCTCAAGCGCCTCGGGCACCGTAACCGAACCGTCAGCCTGCTGGTAATTTTCCAGTATCGCGGCGAAGGTGCGCCCTACGGCCAGGCCGGAACCGTTGAGCGTATGAATGAATTCAATTTTTTTGCCGTCGACCCGCTTGAAGCGGGTGTTCATCCGGCGGGCCTGGAAATCCCCGCAGTTGGAGACCGACGAGATCTCCCTGAATTTCCCCTCACCCGGCATCCAGACTTCCAGGTCGTAGGTTTTGGAGGAAGAAAAGCCCATGTCCCCAGTGCAGAGCTCCAACACGCGGTAGGGTATCTTGAGCAGCTTCAGTATTTTTTCAGCGTCGGCGCGCATCTTTTCAAGAGCGGCCATGGAGTCTTCCGGGCGTGACAGCCAGACCAGTTCCACCTTGTTGAACTGGTGGTTGCGTATAAGGCCGCGCGCGTCCTTGCCGTAAGTGCCGGCCTCCTGCCGGAAGCAGGCGGTATAGGCGGCGAATTTCTTCGGCAGGTCCTCTTCCTTAAGAATATCCCCGCGGTACATATTGGTCAGCGGCACTTCCGCCGTGGGAATAAGGTACAGGGGCGGCTCGCACGCTATTTTATAAAGGTCTTCCTCGAACTTCGGCAGCTGGCCGGTGCCCGTCATGGTCTCGGCGGTAACAAGGTACGGCGGGAAAATCTCGGTATAGCCGTGCTTCATAGTCTGCACGTCCAGCATAAGCTGGATTATGGAGCGCTCAAGGCGGGCCCCTGCGCCGCGCAGCAGCGCGAAGCGTGCGCCGGAAAGTTTGACAGCCATTTTAAAATCAAGGATCCCCAGCGCCTCGCCCACGGCGTGGTGGTCCAGCGGCTTGAACGGGAACTCACGCTTGCAGGAAATATCCTCAAAAACCACCTTATTCTCTTCGGGGCCGCCGCCTTTGGCCACGCTTTCGTGCGGCGGGTTCGGCAGGCTGAGCAGCAGTATATTCAGCTCTTTCTCCAGCGCGGCCGTCCCTTCCTCGCACGCCTGGACGGCCTGCTTGGCGGCGTTAGCCTCGGCCATGGCGGCCTGCGCCCCCGCCTCGTCTTTGGCGGCCTTCGCGATCTGTATTTTTTTTGAGACCTCGTTGCGCTTAGAGCGCAGGTCCTCTATCCCGGCCAGGGCCGTCCGGTAAACGGCGTCCTTGGCGAAGACCTCTTCGAGCAGGGGCAGGTAACGGACACCGCGGCTGGCCAGCGCCGCCTTGACGCCTGCAGGGTTCGCACGGAGAAGTTTAACATCAAGCATGGTTATCAGGGGGCGGCAGCTTTCAGGGCTTACGGATCTCAAGCACCGATTCCTTCATGATGCCGGCGGGGTCGTCCCCCAGACGGGGACAGAGCATCGCGTCCATCTTAATAGCGATCGGAGCGAAACCGCTGCCTCGGAGTTTACGCAGCTGCTCGGCGATGCCGAATTTAAGGACGCGCGCGGACCGCTCCGAAAGTGCGTTGACCGCAGCCACGCGGATCTCCTCGGTATAGAACGGCACGCCCCAGAAAGCCTTTTCCTGCGGCTCTCCCGCCTTCAGCAGGCGCAGGCGCAGGGAGTAGCTGATTACCAGACCATCCGCTTTTTTAGCCGAAGTATTACGCAGGGTGATTACCGCGCGCAGGCTGTCGGTAAACTTCAGCGCCGGATCGGCGCTCAGCACCGCCACCGGAGTGAACGGCAGGCGTTTTTTAGCCTGCAGCTTCGACAGTTCCCAGTCGATCTTAAGGATCTCGGTCTGGGCTGCCGCGGGCAGGGCCAGGCCGCCCGCCAACGCTAAAGCGCAGAACAGAACTCCGGGAGGGAAATATTTACGCATGTTGATTCTCCGAATGATGAGGAATTTCAGTGACTCTTACCCTCGCCGCCCTGCGGCCAAAGCCAGCTCCAGGCTTTCCGGAATCACGGCGACGACCTCGCAGCGGGTGATGGCGTCGTCGCACTGCAGGTCCAGCATTATCGTCACTACACTATTGGGCCGCTCTTCTCCGAGGGCGGACCAGAGCGCTTCCAGCAGGTACTGCGTTTCGCCGCTCACGCATTTGGGTGCGGAGGGCAGGAAACTGCGCTGGAGCGCGTTGGAAAGCGCGCTTATGACCGCGTTTAGGATGATGTTCCCAAGCTCGGAGAGCAGCAGTTCCTGCGCCTGGGTAAAACCTGGCAGTTTTGAAAAAGAAAAGCCGAGAAACCCGCGCGAAATAGTTTCAATGTCTTCAGGCCTGAAGATCACCATGGAAGCAAAAGGATAATCCCCTTTCACCTCAAAAAACACCGCTGCCCCGGTCATAGCGGCATGGCCGCGGATAGTTTCTTCCATGCTGCGCCGCAGCACGCTGATCCCGGCCACGCCCCACTTCCCGGCGGCAACGCGCGTCAGCCGGACCATGCATTTCTCCATGCTGGCGCAGGCTATTTTCTCCAGTATTTTATCGTTTTCAGCGTCCATCAGGCCAGGCTCTTCATCAGCACCTTGAAATCATCGTAAGAAAACGGCTTGCGCAATATCGCCTTAACGCCCTTGTCGGAAAGGCGGCGGTCCAGCTCGTCCTGGTCCACGGCCGTTATGATTACAACGTTAGCCGCGGGGTCCACCGCGCGCAGGTCTTCCAGCACCTCCACTCCCGACCTGCCGGGCAGGATAAGGTCCAGAAACACCACATCCGGCTTAAATTTCGTAAAAAAATCCACCGCCTCCGCCCCGCTCTCTGCTTCAGCCACGACCTCGTGGCCCAGCCTGTTGAGCAAGGCCTTTATGGTGTAGCGGGTAAGCGCGTTATCGTCCACGACCAGCACTTTCATAAGCATCCTCCCCCTGAAATCGCCGCCGGCCGCGCGCCGCGCAACCCCACAGTTCTCCGCGGCGCGCTTTTGCCGGTTCAGCAGCAGGCGCAGGCGCACTCGTTCTTGGGCGCGGCCGCAGCCTTCTTCTTAAGCATCTCCGCCGCGTTCGTCTTTTCCCACGCGAACCCGCTCCGGCCGAAGTGGCCGTAAGAAGCGGTCTTGCGGAAGATAGGCGAGCGCAGGTTAAGCGTCTTTATGATGCCGCGTGGCGTCAGGTCGAAGCTGCCGCGCACGATCTTGGACAGTTTCTCGTCGGCGATGACGCCTGTGCCGTGGGTGTCCACATAGAGCCCGACGGGCTCGGCAACGCCGATGGCATAGGCCAGCTGCACTGTTACTTCGCGGGCGAGCTTGGCCGCCACGATGTTCTTGGCGATATAGCGGGCCATATAGGCCGCGCTGCGGTCAACCTTAGTGGAGTCCTTGCCGGAGAACGCGCCGCCGCCGTGGGGGGCCACGCCGCCGTAGGTGTCCACTATGATTTTGCGGCCGGTCACGCCGGCGTCAGACTGCGGGCCGCCCACCAGGAACTTTCCGGTGGGGTTGATGTAAACCTTGGTGTTCTTGTCTATCATCCTCTTGTCTATAACCGGGGTGATGACGGCCTCGATGATTTCGCGCCGGGACTTCTCGGTTATCTGACGGCCGCTCTTATCCAGAATCTCCTCAGTGTGCTGGGAAGAGACCACGATAGTCTCGATTCGGACCGGCTTGCCGTCGTGGTATTCCACGGTCACCTGGGTCTTGCCGTCGGGCCCGAGGTAGGGCAGGATGTTTTTTTTGCGCACTTCGGCGAGGCGCATGCTAAGGCGCTGGGCCAGTTGCAGCGGCAGCGGCATCAGTTCCGGGGTTTCGTCGGAGGCGTAGCCCACCATCAGGCCCTGGTCGCCGGCCCCGCCGGTGTCCACGCCCTGTGCGATGTCCGGGCTCTGGCGGCCGATCACGTTAATAACGGCGCAGGTCTCGTGGTTAAAGCCGTACTTGGCGTGCGTGTAACCGATGTCCTTGAGGACCTGGCGCACGAGGGTGTCCACGTCCACATAGGTTTTAGTGGTTATTTCGCCGCCCACCACCACCATGCCGCGGGTAATGAAAGTTTCGCAGGCCACACGGCCGGCGGGATCCTTCTTCATTATCTCGTCGAGTACCGCATCCGAGATCTGGTCGCAAACCTTATCGGGGTGTCCCTCCGTCACCGATTCTGAGCTGACATAGCGCTTGCCTTTGAAGTTCATTGTTCCTCCGTTTTATTTAACCGTTCCGCTTACTGCTTGATATCCACCAGCTTGAACGCCAATTCCAACAGCTTTTTAGTGTTTTCCTGGCTGTCGGTTTCTGCGTAGGTGCGCAGCAGCGGCTCGGTGCCTGACGGGCGCATAAGCACCCACCAGTCGTTATCCAAAACTATCTTGAGCCCGTCAATGGTGTTGGTCTCCGTGATCTTGTGCCCGACCAGCAGCTTAGGGAGTTTCTTTTTTATCTTCACCGCGAAAGAATGCTTGTTCACAATGGCCTTGGGCAGGGCGAAATCGCGCCGCACGAACACGGACTTGCCGTATTTTTTCTCCAGCGCGGCATAAAGCGCGGAGACGGTCTTGCCGGTCTTCATCACCATTTCCATGACCAGCAGCGCGGTAAGGGCGCCGTCCCGCTCGGGGAGATTGCCCTTCCAGGTGTAGCCGCCGGACTCTTCCACTCCGAAGGACACCGTTTCATGGAGCATTTTTTCGGCTATATATTTAAAGCCCACCGGCGTTTCCTCGAAGGCCAGCCCCGCCGCCTTAGCGATGCGCTTGGTGAGGTAACCCATAGAGACCGCCTGCACCACCTTGCCGGTCAGGCCGCCTTTTGAAATAAGGTATTCCAGCAGCAGGGGGGCGGTCTGGCAGGGGGTCATATACTGCCCCTTATCCGACACCAGCGCGAAGCGGTCAGCGTCGCCGTCCAGGGCCGCGCCGAACAGCGCCTTGTGTTTTTTTACGGCGGCCACCAGTTCCTGCATGTTTTTTTCCACGGGCTCCGGGGCCATGCCGCCGAAGAGCGGGTCGTGCCTTTCGCGCAGCTTGATTATGTTTTTCGCATTGAACAGCGCACCGGCCGATTCCGCGCCGACGCCGTGCATAAAATCCATCACCACGGTGCCGGAAAGTTTGCCCAGCGTTTTTGCCGCGGGGGCCCTGGAAAGGATGTACGCCAGGTAGGCCGGCCCGAAATCTTTTACCGGCACCGGCACGGAACCGGGCTTCATAGGCACCGCTTTGGCCACATAATTCTCTATCTCGGCGGTAACCGCGGGAGGCGCGGAGCGGCCGCCCTGCTTGATCTTTATGCCGTTGTAATAATGGTTATTGTGGCTGGCGGTAATGACCACGCCCAGCCCGTAGCCTTTAGTAGTGAGCAGGCTTATGACCGGGGTGGGGGTCGGGGCCGCTGACAGCGTGACATCAAGCCCGTTGGCGGCCAGCACTTGGGCCATGGTTCGGGCAAAGCGGTCCGACATGAACCGGCGGTCATAGCCCACCACTACGGAGGGCTTTTCCAGGCGCATGTATTTATAGGAAATATAATCAGCCATACCCTGGGCGGTCTTCCTTGCCACGTCGTAGGTAAAATCGCGCGCGATTATCCCCCTGATGCCGTCCGTGCCGAAAGAGATATTTGTCTGGTGGGAACTCATTAAAAATCCTCTCATCACTTAGCGGTCATTCTTCTGCCCGCTGCTATATATATACTATTAAATAAATAACCTCTGTTTCAAACCGCTACCGCTTCTCCGGCAAAAAAGCCGGCCGCGCCAGGCGCGCTCCTTCACGGAACGCTGCTCAACGCGGCCAGCCGCCGGTTTTAATAGCGGTAGTGATCGGGCTTATAGGGCCCGTCCGCCTTAACGCCTATGTAATCAGCCTGTTCCTTGCTTAGTTTGGTCAGCTTAACGCCTATTTTTTCAAGGTGCAGCCTCGCCACCTCTTCGTCAAGGTGTTTGGGCAGGCGGTACACGCCCACAGCCATCTTCTTGGTCCATAGTTCCAGCTGGGCCAGCGTCTGGTTGGAGAAGGAATTGCTCATCACGAACGACGGGTGGCCCTTGGCGCAGCCCAGGTTCACAAGGCGGCCTTCGGCCAGCAGGTAGATGGCTTTATTGCCGGGCAGGTCGAAGCGGTCCACCTGGGGCTTGATGTTGACCATCTTCACGCCTTTGGCGTTCTTCAGGGCTTCCACCTGGATCTCGTTGTCGAAATGGCCGATATTGCAGACGATGGCCTGGTCCTTCATCTTGAGCATGTGCTCGAGGCGGATGATGTCCTTGTTGCCTGTGGTAGTGACATAAAGGTCGCCCACGCCCAGCGTCTCTTCCACAGTAGTCACCTCGAAGCCTTCCATAGCGGCCTGCAGCGCGCAGATGGGGTCGATCTCGGTAACAATGACGCGCGCACCGAAGCCGCGCAGACTGCGGGCGGAACCTTTGCCCACGTCGCCGTAGCCGCAGACCACGGCCACCTTGCCGGCTATCATCACGTCGGTGGCGCGCTTAATGCCGTCGGCCAGAGATTCGCGGCAACCGTACAGGTTGTCGAACTTGGACTTGGTCACAGAATCGTTCACGTTGATGGCGGGCACCATCAGGGTGCCGGCCTCGTGCATCTGGTACAGGCGGTGGACGCCGGTGGTGGTCTCTTCAGAGACGCCCTTCCAGTCCTTCACGGCCAGGCGCCAGCGTTTAGGGGAGACCTTGAGGATGGCTTTCAGGCATTTATTGAGCTCCTGTTCATCCTCGCAGTCGGCTTTTGCGTCGAGGATCTTCGCGTTCTTTTCCGCAGCCACGCCGCGGTGCAGCATCATAGTGGCGTCGCCGCCGTCGTCGACTATAAGGTGAGGGCCCTTACCGCCTCCAAAGTCGAGGGCGCGCTCGGTACACCACCAGTATTCCGCCAGCGTCTCGCCTTTCCAGGCGAACACCGGCACGCCAGTGACGGCTATGGCCGCGGCGGCCTGGTCGCTGGTGGAGAAAATATTGCAGGAGCACCAGCGCACTTCGGCGCCCAGCGCAGACAGCGTCTCGATAAGGACGGCGGTCTGGGTGGTCATGTGCAGGGAGCCCATCACACGCGCGCCCCTAAGGGGTTTTTTTGCAGCGAATTTTTCACGGATGGACAGAAGGCCCGGCATTTCTTTTTCAGCTATCTCAATTTCCCGGCGGCCCCACGGAGCTAGGGAAAGATCTTTTACTTTAAAATCCTTATGCATGGCTGAGTTTCTCCCCTGGGTGTTCTTTTCGGTTTTTGTCGCGGCAGGCATAACGGCTCCTTGTTCTCACATAACGCGCTTACTCAAGGCAATTATACCTTTTTCTGCACTTCCGCCAAAACACGGTGATGTTTCATCTCTGCGGCAAGGCTTAAAACCGCGGCATTGCGCCCCAGACGTTCAGCCTCTACGACCGCCGCCTGCGCAGCTGACGCAGTAAAGGATGCCCTCCAAAACATCAATCGCTATTAAAACGCTCATTTCTAAAATGATAGAATAGTGAGCCGGGAACAGCGAATATTCTCCGGCATTAAATGAAAAAAATAAAGCCCAGCGTG
>Ga0172379_10009618_pt1 | contig 11884 bp, 17 predicted proteins | sample GrowelOW334metaG_FD_119756 | JGI IMG/M metagenome (GOLD analysis project Ga0172379, IMG submission 119756) | Groundwater microbial communities from an aquifer near a municipal landfill in Southern Ontario, Canada - Groundwater well OW334 metaG | ecosystem: Environmental > Aquatic > Deep... | reverse complement strand
CCGAGATACATTGTCATATGTTTCTTGGTTAAAATGAATAATACCGTTGGCGGACGAGGCCAACGGTATTATGTTATATCAATAGGTTCACAATGTCAGTCCGAAACGTTTGTGATTCTGGATAAATTTTGTGAAAATTGAAATATGAGATATTCCAAATGGGTTGCAAATTAGACTAAAGTGTTATATAAACAGAAAGGAAAAGTTTTTAAAAAGAGGAGAGAAAAATGACCGAGGTTACTATTGAAACCGCGAGAGATCGCTTAGTTCAGCTGTTTGAAGAAAAAGAATTTTGTTATTGGCAATGCGGGGAAGATGCAGGAAGTTTCGGAGTGACGCTTTCATGGCCCGATATGAGCAAAGCGAATCTTGAAATTGCACAGATGATAGCAGTGATTAATACTTTCAATTCCGAACATCTCACCGCAGGGATCAAGCTGTTGAATTCACAGCCGACATTTTCCGCCGGCGGAGCATATGTTGTCTATTTTGAGATAAAAAGTTCGTAAAAAAAATAAAGGCCCGTTTTGTTCGGGCCTTTTTGTTTGGGTTAATGAAAAGGGTTAAATAATTTTTTGCTTTGGTGTTTCAAATATCAGATCACTGTTTCTTTTAATCTTTCACAGTAATTGATATATTTTCTGTACGCGGCATTCTCTTTTTCACATGATCCGTATGTGACTATCTTTGTGGCTTCGATCTCGCAGGCTGTTAGAGCGGCTTCCTTTGCTGCGCGGAGGGTCTCCTCCAGACACTCGATCACTCTTTTTGCTTCTACGATCCGTTTAAGTTTTTCGAGTTTTGCGAGATAGAATTCGCTATCCTCGGATCCTTTCTCAAATTTTTCGTAAACGTAAGTACGGTTTGCTGAGGCTATTGCTCTTTCGAGTGTATCAATGTCTCGATCCTCCTTTATCGCGATCTCCTTCGCGTTGCGCCTTTCGTCCATACTATTATCGAACGTCATCTTGTGGACAATAGAAACGCAATACAAAGCATTTGCGAGTATTGCCAGATCCTCTTCGCTTGCAGCTCTTTTTGGCCTCATGTAGGGCAACAGCAGCATCTCTTTTTCATCTTCTCCTTTCATAATCGATTCCTTTTCAATATGTGGCTGTAAAAAATCAATTCTTGTTTACTCATTACATGTTATAACAAATCAATGAATTTGTCAAGTTATTTTGAAAATCTCGCTATTCTTCGAGATATTTTTTGTTTATTTAAAGTTCGCTTTTATTCTTCGAGATACTTCCTGCCCTTAATTCGTTCCGGCAGATAATCTTGCTCCGCATCTTTCGGGTTTTCGAATTTTGGGGTGTATTTATATCCTTTGCCATATCCGAGTTCTTTCATGAGCTTTGTCGGGGCGTTCCTGATGTGGAGCGGGACGGGGTCGCTTGGAAAATTTCGGATGTCGTTTTGTACACTGAGGTATGCGGTGTATATCGCGTTCGATTTTTTTGATTTTGCCATGTAGACAACAGCCTGCGCGAGATTGACGCTGCATTCGGGCATTCCGATAAAATGACAGGCTTGATAAGCGGCGACGGCTTGCGGAAGCGCCAGCGAATTGGCGATGCCGATATCTTCAGAAGCAAAACGAATGAGCCGCCGCGCGATGTAGAGGGGTTCTTCTCCGGATTCCAGCATTCGTCCGAGCCAGTAAATGGCAGCATTGGCATCGCCTCCGCGCATGGATTTATGGAGAGCGGAAATGACATTGTAATGTTCTTCGCCCGTTTTGTCGTAGAGCGTGCGCGAGGTCTGCAGAACTTCCTTCACGAGTTTTTTTGTGATCACCTTGGCGCTTCCGGCGCACGCTTCAAGCGTATTTAAAGCAACGCGCGCATCGCCATTCGAAAATCCCGCCATGACCGCAAGCGCATCGGCATTAACCTTAAGTTTTTTCTTTCCGAGACCGCGCTCTGTGTCGGTGATCGCGCGCTCTAAAAGTTCGGTAATATTTTCTTCCGAAAGAGCGGAGAGCGTAAAAACGCGCGATCGGGAAAGAAGTGCGGAGATAACTTCAAAACTCGGATTTTCGGTTGTGGCACCGATCAATGTGACGGTACCGTGCTCCACATGAGGTAAAAGAGCGTCTTGTTGCGCTTTGTTCCAGCGATGAATTTCGTCGATGAAAAGGATCGTCTTTTTTCCGTGAGCGCGATTTTCTTCGGCTTTTTCTATCACCATTCGCAGATCTTTCAAACCGCTTCCGACGCCGGAAAGTTCCAAAAAATCCGATCGTGTTTCCTTGGCGATGATCCGCGCGAGGGTAGTCTTTCCGGTGCCGGGCGGTCCCCAAAAAAGAAGCGAAGGCACGGTATCGCTTTTAATCGCTTTTTCGAGAAAGGTACCTTTCCCGACCAGCGACTGTTGTCCCAAAAATTCGTCCAAATGAGCAGGGCGCATGCGATCGGCAAGCGGGGATGAAGTTTTTTTGGGAATTTCCATGTTTCCATAATATCATGATTAAAAAACAGCGAAACACTTGACAACATACATTTACAGTGATTCAATTCGATCTGATGATCGCATCGTATATATTTGAAATGAGGATAAGATTATGATATCAGATTCAGTAGACATTCCATCATTGGAGGATCAAGATGTTGGTCTCTATTTTTTAGAAGAAAGGAAAGATATGCTTGATGAAGCATGCTATCCTCGCAAGGATACTATGCAGAGAATAACCCTCCATGTATCCCCGACAGATTCAGTGGAACAATAATTCAAGTAAGATACCGGCAGCTTCAGTGTTGCCGGTTTATTTAAAATTGACAAGCATACATCAAAACGATACCCTGAATGAGGATCCTTGTTTATTACAAAGAAGGAGGAGAAATGAAACTACTACAAGCGCTCTCGATGGACGAGATCGTGTATGGAAAAAGATACTTGTTCGCGGAACTTTGGTATAATCACGAATTTCGATTCAATTTAAGCACGATAGAATTTTGTGAAAAACTGCCGAAAGACTTTATCGGCGAGCGAGCCATGGTCGTGCAAAACGGAACGATCAAAGAACGATATTTGGTGAATCTCGGTCTTGAGCCGGAAAAACGGATATTTTTTCATCGAGTATTGCCGCTGACGATTGAGAACATTCGCGTTTTGGCACACCATGTGTTCGAAGAAGACGCTCTTGGTTTTTTGATGTCGTTAGGCTATTCGGAAAACGAAGCCTTGACGGAAATACGTAAAAAAAAGAACGGTCCCAAATCGCATTAACTATTCGTTAATGCAAATACTCGGATGTCTCGGCATCCAAGTATTTTTTTATAGTACTTTCGCCGTCTAATCTTACCACTGTCATATTCCCGCATATGCGGGAATATGACAGTGTTTGAAGCGTGTAAGTCGGTAGGGTAAGTGTAAGTCGGATCTTATTGTAAAAAAGTTTAATTTTGATACAATAATACCACTAATAGTTAATATACATTCATATGGGCGTAAAAGATTTTTTTGTTAAAAAACTTATTCAATCGAAGCTGAAAGGCATACCGCAGGAACAGCAGGATGCGATCATTGCACTCGTGACCGAAAACCCGGAACTTTTTGAGAAGATCGGAAAAGAGATCCAGCAAAAGACCAAAGAAGGAAAAGGAGAACAGGTCGCCGCAATGGAAGTGTTGCGAAAATATCAGGGCGAGATACAGAAAGCGATGATGAAACGCTGAAAAAGTATCAGGGAAAAGTATCAGTATCAGGAAAAAAGCTCTAGCATTCGCTAAAGCTTTTTATTTATGCGCTTTTCGTTCCTGATACTGATACTTCTCCCCGATACTGGAAAACTTTTTGTCGCGACAAAAAGTTTTCCTTTGTGGAATTTTTTTTCGTTTAGTATAATAGAAAGAACATTTACCAACTAAAGTTTTTTTCTATGTCTCTTGATAACGTACAAAAATTTAAAAAGATTTTCGTTTTTATTGTTCTTGGAGTGCTCGCCGTTTCCATCATACTTTCACTGGCGATCGGGTTCATGAAATTCCGTGCAAACGATGAAGGCATTTCATTTAATTCGTCTGCTCCGTACGGCATGATGGGGAAGACCGCATCGCGAGGAAGCATCGACGGCTATATCTCGGAAGAGGTTATGATGCCTTCGTTCGTTCCGCCCACTCCCGCTTCTGAGCCCATAGCGGATACTGATACCGCAGGAGGAAGCGCTCTCGGGGATCCGGTGATCGTTGAAAGGAAACTGATGCAGGATGGAAATTTGTCTCTTGTCGTCTCAAAAGTGGAAAAAGGCGTTGATACTTTATCGAAAGTTGCGGTGAAATTCGGCGGCCGAGTCGATTCAGTGAGCTATCAGAACGCAGACTGGAATGAAAAAAAGATGGCGACGGTCGTGCTTCGCGTACCCGCCGCGAATTTTGAAAGCGCCATGTCGGAGATCAAATCCGGGGCGCGCAAAGTAACATCCGAAAACATTTCGACTCGCGATGTGACCGAACAGTTCGTCGATATGCAGGCGCGCCTCAAAACATTAAAAACGACAGAAGAGCAGTATCTGGAGATCATGAAAAAGGCGGTGAAGATCGAAGACATTTTAAGCATTTCCCGGTACCTCTCAGATGTTCGCACGCAGATAGAACAGCTTCAAGGTCAGATGAATTATCTTTCGCGCCAGGTTGATATGTCCATAATAACGGTCTATCTTACTTCCGAGCCTGAAGTGGATCCCGGCAACGTTCTCTGGAATCCCAAAACGACCGCGCTCGATGCCATGCGAGATTTTATGCAGACAATATTTTTGTGGGGAAACATCATAATTCGATCAGTTCTTTATTATCTGCCGATACTGATCTTGCTTGGAGGCGTGGCATATCTGGCCTTTCTGTTCTATTCGAAAGTACTGCGGCCATGGTACGAGGCGAGTAGGGATCTTTTTCACTTCTAATAAGGACTTACGCACATGGCGATCTGCTTGCCAAAATCTGCGATACTCGCGTCGTCGTAAAAGGTTAGTATACGCCTTGCTCCGTTTCTCTCCGCCAGCTGGCGGATTGGCGGCGCATCTCATCCAAGTGCGTAAGTCCTATCTAAATCATTTCTTCATTCTTTTTTATTGTGGTATTATAAAGGTATAATTAACAGATCATCAAACATACATATATGACCTCACTTTGGATAATATTAGGGATCATCGCCATTATCGCTCTCTGGGCGCTTATGGCATACAACACGTTCGTTCGTCTCACTATTAATGCAAAAGAAGCATGGGCTGACATCGATGTACAGTTGAAGCGCCGTTATGATCTTATTCCCAATCTGATCAATACGGTGAAAGGCTATGCGACACACGAAAGCGCTACTTTCGAGAAAGTTACCGAAGCCAGAAGCAAGGCTATGCAGGCGGGGACACCGGCTGAAAAAGGAGAAGCGGAGAACATGCTTTCCGGCACTCTAAAAAGTCTGTTTGCCATTTCCGAAGCATATCCCGAGCTTAAAGCAAATCAGAATTTCTTGGCGCTTCAAAGCGAACTTTCCGATACGGAAAATAAAATTCAGGCTGCGCGCCGATTTTATAACGGCAATGTTCGTGATCTGAATACATCGATCGAAATGTTTCCGGGCAATATCATAGCGGGGATGTTTCCAAAATTTACAAAAAAAGAATTCTTTGAGCTTGGTGAAGCGGATCAAGCCGCAAAGCAGCCGGTAGAAGTGAAGTTTTAAACGAAAAATATACCAATATACGAATGGGTACCAATATACAAATGAATACGAATACGATACCGGAACATTCGTTGCCATTCGTATTATTCGTATAAATTCGTATATTGGTATCGCAAAGCGAAGTTCTTTACATTATAAAAAAAATATCAATATGGATAAGCAAGAAAAAATGCATCTTTCCGAGAAATCACAGGGAATTTTCCGTGAAAGCTATCATTTAGCAAAAAAGAGTTTTAGTTTGATGAGGAAGGATCATCATCTTATACTCTTTCCGATTTTATCCGGAGTGCTCACTGCCGTATTATTGGCCGGCTTCTTTGTTCTGCGCCATGTATTTCTTGGCGGCGGGGGAAGGATCTCTCCGGCGGCGATACTTTTATTGTGGTCCATCGTGGTATTTTTGTCGACTTTCATGAAACTGAGCGTGATCGCATGTTTTCGGTCGTATCTTTCAGGTAATGCGATCTCTCTGCATGAAGCGTTTCGAAAATCAGCCATGAAGATCGACCTGATCCTGAGTTGGACGATAATATCCTCATTTGTCGGCGTGTTTTTGTTGATAATGCCTTCTGAAATTTATACCACAGTGATCTCCGGTGTTTTGGGAATATATTGGTCACTTTCGACTTATTTCATTATTCCCGCTTTCAGCGAAGATGGAGCGACTTTATCGGAATCTTTCTATCACTCGCTCGAGGCGCTTAAACGCGCTTGGAAAGAAATGATGATCATCAACGTGGGATTTGAATTTTTGTTCGCTTTCGCATTCATCCTTATCGCTGCAACGCTCGGTGATTTCCTCTTTCTCTTTCCCTTGATCAGCGCTTCCGCTCCGTTCCTTTCAAGCGTTTCTTTTATCATTATTGTTTTCCTGGTATTCATATTGATAGCTTTATTTCTTTTCTCCATTCTCTATCGTATTTCATTCAATCTGGTTCTTTACCTTGCTGCCGTACCAAAACCCATCAAACGGATCTCCAAGAAAAAATAGTTTAGTCCAAAATTTTGACATGAAAAGATGGTGAAGATACTGTTTCAGCTATCTTGCGCATGTTGTTTTAACATAGTATAATAATCGACTATGGCTACTTTATACACTCTGCAAAATCTCAATACTCGCAGAACATGGTTTTTAATGACCGTGTTTTTCTGTGTGATCATTGCTCTCGGATGGGCGGCGAGCCTCTATTTTAGAAATCCGGAAATACTGTACGCATTCTTTATTTTCAGCATGGTTATGAACATCAGCAGCTACTGGTTTTCCGATAAGATCGTCCTTTCGATGTCCGGCGCGAAAGAAATATCCCGCGAAAGTTATCGCGATCTTTGGAACGTTGTTGAAAATCTTTGCATCACGACAGGTCTCCCCATGCCGAAAGTATATGTGATCGATGATCCCGCTCCGAATGCCTTTGCGACAGGACGCAATAAAGATCATGCCGCAGTGGCGGTTACTACGGGACTTCTCGGCATGATGCAGAGGAACGAGCTTGAAGGTGTGATCGCTCATGAATTATCTCATATCGGAAACAAAGATATTCTTTTACAGACCGTAGTCGTTGTGCTCGTCGGCTTCATCACTCTTCTCGCGGATTTTTTCATCCGTTCGACCTTCTGGAACAGCGGACGAGACCGCGATTCGCGCGCGGGGGCTTTGGCGCTCGTCATAGGCATCATTCTTTCGATCCTCGCTCCGATCTTCGCTCAGCTTATTCAACTCGCGATATCGCGAAAGAGAGAATTTTTGGCGGACGCCTCCGGAGCTCTGCTTACTCGCTATCCCGAAGGGCTCGCATCGGCTCTTGAAAAAATTTCAAGCTACGGCGGAGCGATGAGAACAGCCAATCGCGCTACCGCTCATCTATTTATAGCGAACCCATTCGGACCCAGAGGTTTTAAAGGCAAAGTATCGACACTCTTCATGACTCATCCGCCCGTAGAAGAAAGAATCAAAGCATTGAGGGGAATGGCGTAGTAGGGGTATCAGGAATTAGTATCAGTATCAGGGTCGAAAAAAACTCCCAAGGGAGTTTTTTTTCGTTCGACGCCCCGATACTGATACTAATCCCTGATACTCATCGCGTTATGCACTTTATTCGTTGTGCGCGGTGCGGTCTCGCGATATACTGAATATGATGCAAGTCCATCTCAAAAACAAAAAGGGGTACACGCTTCTTGAACTCATCGTGGTTATCGCGATCTTTTCGATGGTCACGTCTTCCTTGGTGATGAACTATCGCGGTTCGACAAGAGCGGTGCTTTTAAATACGCTTGCTCACAGGATCGTCTCGGAATTTCGACAGGCACAAACCTATGCGCTTGGAAATGTCGATAAAACGAGTAATTTTCTCCCATATGGCGTTTTTGCGTCGACGAACAATACAAGCTCCATCATATTTTTTGGAGACACTTCAAAAAATAAAAAGTATGAAGCGGGTGAGCTTGTCGAAACGCTAAGATTCAACACCGGAAATGTCATTACCAAGCTTTGTGTGAATATGAAAAAGGACGGCAGAGATCCATCCAATTGCACTTCCGTAACTGAACTTCACGTCACTTATACTAGGCCATATCCGGAACCAACGATCGTACCGACGCCTTCTGTTGCCGGAGCACCGTATGCCGATGCGGAGATCATAATTTCCACCGGTACAGGCATAACGAAGACCATCGTCGTGTGGATGACGGGGCAATTAGCGATCGAATAGGTCACTTAGGTAACATGAGCAAATAAATGAACATATCTCTTAAAACTCTCCGCCCGTCGGCGGACTTAAAACTAAAAGGTCGCCGCGGCTTTACGATCATTGAACTTGTCGTGGCCGTCGGGATCTTCAGCATGGTCTTTGTTTCGGTTTCCGGAGCGTTTATCTCGGTCATTGACTCCTACCAAAAAGTCACGAATACCCGTACCAATGTCGATAACCTGACCACCGCGATCGAAAGTTTAACGCGCGGTGCGAAAACCGGGACAAATTTTCACTGTTCTTCCTCTTCCGGAAATTTTGATACGCCGATGGATTGCGCGGGAGGTGGAAACTATTTTTCTTTTACCAACAAGAATATCCCGCGCCCTCCGGGAAGGGAGAACGATCCGATCGTTTACCGCTTTGTCCCTTGCGTGACGCCTCCCGCCGCCTATTGCGACAGAATACAGCGTTCCGATGACGGCGGCTCCACCTATTATCCGGTAACAGTGGCTCCTCCGGCGATCACCATTCAGTCGGTCAAATTTTACGTTATCGGCTCAGATCCTTTTCCTAACGAAGTACAGCCGCAAGCCATTATTGTTTTAAGAGGAACCGTCGGAGTGAAACCAAAGATCGTCGTGCCATTCAGTATTCAGACCACTCTCAGTCAAAGAGCTTTAGACGTTTCTGCCATGTAAACGCGTTAAATTTTTTACGAAATAAAACAATGAGAAATATTTTTCATCAAAAAATTATCAGTCTGCCGATCATTACAAAGATCAAGAAAGGTTTTATCATGGTTGAAACGATCGTCGCCGTTTCGATTATTTTGATGGTTGTTCCGGCAGTGCTCGGCATGGCAACGAAGGGTATTACGCTCGGCACATCAGCCAAAAGCCAAATGATCGCCAGCTATCTTGCGAGCGAAGGAATAGAATTCATCCGCAACAAAAGGGATTCCAATCTTTTGAGATATCAAAATGGAGTTTCCGGCGCCAAATGGGATGATGGTTTTACACCGGGCGGCGCTTCACCGATGTGTAAAAATAATCCGTGTACGATAAATCCTCTGGCAGCCCCATCCAATATAATTCAGCGATGTTCCGGCTCGCTGGCTACTCCAAGCCCGTGTTATAGACTCTATTTAGACAGCTTCGGTTTCTATTCACATGACACCGGCGGTCAAGCGACGCAATTTTACAGAGGGGTAAGTGTTATTGACGCTCCGGGCAACTCCAATGAGCATCTTGTCACCTCAACCGTCGTATGGAGCACGGCCTTTTCTCAAAAAAGCCTTACTGTAACGGATTATATAACGAATTGGACACAATAAATTTCTATGTTTCAATATCATGTAAAAAAAGTCAAAAAGAAATTTTCGAAGCCGAAGACCGGTGGCTTCTTTCTATTGTATGCTATTTTGTTTTCGACCATCATGCTCATTATAGGTATGGCGATCCTCGATATATCTTTGAAACAGCTTCAATTCTCCGGGATCGATCGGGAATCCATGCGCGCATTTTATGCAGCCGATGCCGCGATCGAATGCGCTATTTACGGAGATATGGTCAACGATGTTTTCAGTACGAGTACGCCCGGAATTCTCCTATGCAACGGCGACACCACTTCGATGGCCCCCGGTCAGCCGACCAACCCGCCTGCGTTCTCCTTTATTTTCCGCATGAATCAAACCAGCGCCAAGGAAAAAACATGCGCCAAGGTGACGGTGACACGCACGATCAATCCCGTGGACGGATCGATCGCCACAACCACCATTTCCGCACTAGGTTACAACACAGAATGTCCGCCCGGCGCCGCCACGCGTTTTCCCGTAGTGGAAAGGGGACTTAAACTGGAGTACTAACGATGTATAGGTATCTAGTATATGTATACGACGGACGACATTATTTTAAAGATAAAAAATACCCCGCGGGGTATTTTTTTTGAAGTGGTGTAAAATTGGAATTGTAAACCGTTATTTAGAAACGGCCAAGGTGTCGTATATCGCCTTCACCGCGCTCGCAATATCCGGTTCTGTGCTTCCGCTCACAACGCATACTTTCGTAAGAGATCTTTCTTGTGTTGCTTGTTGAATCAGAACAAAAAGCCACGAGTCATTTTGCTGCGATATCCATTTTTCGAACGAAACAGTATAAGAATTTTCACCATCAAAGAATTGGCGTTCTTCGCTTGAAAGTCGTGTCGTTTCTTCCATTCCTTTTCCGTCCGGCGGACAGTCAATAGTGAAACCCGCCTGCTCGGTATCTTTTTTGACAAGTGTATGTGTTCCGCCCATATAAGGCTTTTCATATACCGAACCATGCCAGCCGGGTGGCAAAGTAAAAGAAAAACCGGCAAGAGTAATGGGTGTATCGGTCGCCGTTGTCCATTCTTCCATAGGTTTTACCGCATTCGGCGGAATATATACAGGTGAGGTGCTTGAAACAGAGGTTGAAATTTTTGAACAATCGGTCGTCGTCGCAGATTGATCGCAACCCCTCTTCCGAAGCCGTTCGGTTAGTTCTGTTAATTGTTTCCCAGCAGCACGGTCAGTAAAAGTAGGAGGAATAATCTCCATCGCACAAGGAGGAAATTCTTTACCTTGAGCGCGAGATTCGGCACTCAGCCGCCCACATTCTTCATTGTGATCCAATTTTGCGTTACGATCAAAAGTATACAAAGCCACCGAACCGCCAAACAAGAGAACGGAAAACAAAAGAACGATGAGTATGAGAATGTATATTTTATTCATGATGCGGGTATTTATGGTTATGTGTTTTGCTTTTTCAGCGGGCGATCTGAACAAAAGTTCGAACATCAGATGTTTTTCCTAAAATGTTGAACCAATCTGAAAATAACAATTCCACTCAAAATTAATCCGACCATTAACACCACAGCCATCATGCCAATATCATAAATTCCGTAACAGGGAAATGAGTTCATAGGATCTTGAATACACGGAGAAAATCGATTTATGAACGCTCCAAAAAAAAGTCCCATGTTTTCCATTTGGAAAACAACCGAACACACGCCTATGCCAAACAATAACCCATATACTTTTTTGAATAAGATCATATCATGTTGGATCATCGATTGTTTTATATACTGAATTGATTTTTCTCTTCATTCTGCGAAATCGCACGACTCCGACGATTCCGGAAACGATACTGAATGCGATCAAAATATAGCTTGTTATGATCATGAGCAACTCACCTTCGAACACCCGTAGAAAGGTTATTGAAGACACGAGAAGAAATATCGAGGTGCGAAGAAAAGAAAGGAGTGTTCTTTCGTTTGCGAGCATCGTTCGATCAACCGCAAGATGATCGCGCAATATGAGCTCTTCAGGATCGAATTTTGTATACATGAATCCCATTATATCACACAGAACGCAGAAAAGATAAAAGTCATTAGTTCACTTTGCCACAGATCTACGAGCCACACTTTTGACTGGATCGGCAAGGCACTCGGGTCGGAGAAAATATCAATACTGTGAACATAGCAATTTTGCT
>Ga0172379_10009617_pt1 | contig 11884 bp, 7 predicted proteins | sample GrowelOW334metaG_FD_119756 | JGI IMG/M metagenome (GOLD analysis project Ga0172379, IMG submission 119756) | Groundwater microbial communities from an aquifer near a municipal landfill in Southern Ontario, Canada - Groundwater well OW334 metaG | ecosystem: Environmental > Aquatic > Deep... | reverse complement strand
TTGGTTCAAAGTTCGATCAATCGAAACCACCAGATTTTCAATTTCCGGCTGATGATAATTGGGCAAATTAAAAGCGTAAACTCCCAAAACCGCCTGAGGTTTTAACTTGGATTTAATCTCATTAAAAAATTCATCCGTATAATAATTATTAAGCCAAACCGTAGCCGGCAGCGGTAAACTGATAAAAGCCAGGTCAAAACTTTCCGGCGTGGTTTTAATAAAATGCTTGGGGCTGTCATAAATAATATTTAATCTTGGGTCGACCAAATCAATCGCTTCATCTTTTGTCGAATATGTCTTAATTAAATTAATTAATTTTGGATTTGGCTCAAGGTAATAAACCGAATCAACTGGATATTTTAAAACTTCGGTCAAAGAACCGTCAGCCCCACCGCCGATGATTAAAATATTTTTTGGTTTTTGATGATACAATAAAGCAAAATCAAGCGCTTTTAAAGACTGCCCGCCGTCAATTGAATCTAGCTGATAGCTGTTTTGATAAAAATCAAACTGGTTTTGGTTTTTCACAACCGTGAGTAAACCGTTTGGCGTTTTTTGAATTTTTACAACTTCCAATTTTGGAAAAAGCCAGCGAATTGTAGTGTAATTTAAGGAATTCAAAAATGATATAATTGAGCCAAAAACTAAAGCTAAAATGACAATTGAGCCAAAAACTATTTTTATTTTTTGGCTGTCACTTAAAATAATGACAACTAAAAAATTGACAATCACTAAAATAAAAGCCACTGAAACCGAATCCAAATAAAATAAAACCAAAAAATAAATCAACGAACCAAAAGTTAATCCCAGAGCCTCGTAAAAGTACCCTTGATTAACCAAGCTGATGGTATTGACTTTTTTTTCGGAAAAAAATAATTTTTTAAACCAAAGCAATATTTTTTTAAAACCGGTTGGTTCTTTTTCCCGGTTAACAAGGGCAAACCGGGTTAAGGCATTAAACCAAAGGCCAAACAGCAAACAAAGAGGCAGGGTGGTTAAAAATAAATAACCGCAAACTAAAATCAAGTCTGAAGCTTGGTTAAAAGATAAAAATATTTTTGTCGCCCGCAAAATAATTATTTGGCCCAAAAAAATTAAACCAGAAATTGAATGGCAAAATATTAAAATTTTACCGGGATTAAGCCGGGAAAAAAACTTGGCAAAAACAGTACTACCCAAACCAATAGCTATCAACCAAAAACCGATAACGATTGAGACTAAAAATTCGTTGCCAAAAAATATGGCCATAATTTCGCTAATGACAGCCAATTGGGCTATGGCCGAAGTTACGCCTAGAGTAAAGAAAGAGATTAATAGGGTTTTTTTCATAAAAATTGAATTGCCAAAGCAACTGAAATCATTTTAGTATAATTTGACCAGATAGTAAAAGGAGACCAAACGGTGGAAAAATTAACCCTTGCGTAAAAAATCTAGTTTTGCTAAACTAATTTTATTGAAATTTAATATGTCTGAACAAAATAAGATAAAAATTGCTTTACTTGGCATTTTTTTATTAACTGTATCATCAGTTATTTTGGTTTTTCCGCAAGCGATTGAAAAAAGCGGTCTACCAGTGCCAAAAATCATGAATCAACCTTTTAGGCTTGGTCTTGACTTGCAAGGCGGAACCCATCTGCTTTATTCGGCTGATATCTCAAAAATCCCAGCCGCTGATCAAACCAGTGCCATTGAAGGCGTCCGTGATGTAATTGAACGACGAGTTAATTCTTTTGGCGTCGCTGAACCGGTTATCCAAACTACCAAAAGCACCGAAGGCTGGCGCATTATCGCCGAATTAGCCGGTGTTTCTGATGTTAACCAAGCCATTAATATGATTGGCGAAACTCCGCTTTTGGAGTTCAAAGAACCAAATCCCAATCCTCAGGTTCAATTAACCGACGCTCAAAAAAAGGAGCTTGAAGACACTAATTTAAAAGCTAAAACCACTGCCAACGAAGTTTTGGCCAAAGCCTTAAAGCCCAAAGCCGATTTTGCCGCCCTGGCCAAGCAATACAGTGAAGATCCCGGCTCAAAAGACAATGGCGGCGATTTAGGCTTTGCCGGTCGCGGCACTTATGTTCCGGAATTTGAAACTGCCTGTTTTGATAAATTAAAAGTGGGTGAAATTACTAAAGAATTAGTTAAAACCGGTTATGGCTATCATATCATTAAAAAAGATCAGGAAAAAACCGAGGGGGATAAATATCAAGTTCGCTGTAGCCATATTCTAATTAAAACCAAAAGCGAAACCGATTTTGGCGCACCAGCCGAAGAATGGCTTTATACCGGTTTAACCGGCCAGCAATTAAAAAAAGCTCTGGTCGAATTTGATCCCAATACCAAAGCGCCACAGGTCAGCCTTGAATTTAACGACGAAGGCACGGAATTGTTTGGCGCCATTACCAAACGTAACGTCGGCAAACCGGTGGCTATCTTTTTAGACGGCACGGCAATCTCCACGCCAACGGTTCAGGAAGCGATTATGGATGGCAAAGCTGTAATTAACGGTAAATTCACAATTCAAGAAAGTAAAATATTGGCCCAAAGACTTAATGCCGGCGCTTTGCCCGTACCAATCACTTTGATTTCTCAACAAACAATTGGTGCTTCTTTAGGCAACGAATCAGTTCAAAAAAGCTTACAAACCGGCATTATCAGCTTTATCATCATTTGCTTGTTTATGATCGGTTATTACCGTTTACCCGGGGTTACCGCTTCAATTGCTTTATTATTTTACGCCCTGGTGGTTTTAGCCATATTCAAAATACTAAACGTAACTTTAACTTTGCCAGGCATTGCCGGTTTCATTTTATCCTTAGGCATGGCAGTTGATGCTAACGTTTTGATTTTTGAAAGATTCAAAGAAGAAATTAAAAAAGGTAAAACCTTAACCATGGCTTTAAATGAAGGTTTTAAGCGCGCTTGGTCATCAATTTTTGACGGCCACGTTTCCACTTTAATTTCTTGTGTGATTTTGATGGGCTTTACCACCAGCTTGGTTAAAGGTTTCGCTATCACTTTGGCGGTTGGTACTTTGATGAGTCTTTTTTCTGCCGTTTTTGTCACTCGCGTAATTTTATTGGAAATTGTCAAATTCAAAATATTCAATCACCTTTGGCTTTTCGGTGTTTCCAAAAAAAACATAACTACTAAATAATTATGATTTCCATAATAAAAAATCGAAAAATCTGGTTTACCATTTCATCCGTTTTAATGCTTGCCAGCATTGCCGCTTTTGCCATGTTTGGCTTGAAACTCGGCATTGATTTTACCGGCGGCAGTCTTTTGGAATTGAATTTCACAGTTGCTCGACCAACTATTGCTCAAATCAGTGAAACTTTCAGCTCGCTGGATATAAATAATGCCGTAGTTCAGCCGGTAGGCGATACTGGCGCAATTATTCGCTTCAAAACCGTTGACGAAGCCACCCACCAACAGATTCTCAAAACGATCCAGGAAAAATACCAAGTGGCCGACCAACCCGATAATAAAGTAATTGAAGAAAAACGCTTTAATTCGATTGGTCCAAATATTGGTCAAGAACTGAAGAAAAAAACCATTTGGGCAATCATTATTGTTTCGGTTGCTATTATCGTTTATATCGCTTGGGCCTTCCGCCGCGTCTCTAAGCCGATTGAATCTTGGAAATATGGTGTCATCGCAGTCGTCGCCTTGATTCATGACATCATCATCACTGTTGGCCTGTTTGCAATTTTAGGAAAATTTTACGGCATTGAAGTTAATGCGCCGTTTATTGCCGCTTTGCTTACCATCTTTGGTTATTCCAATAATGATACTATTGTCGTTTTTGACCGCATCCGAGAAAATTTAATCAGACATGCCGGCGATGATTTTGAAGATATTATCGATACCAGCATCAATGAGGTGATTGTTCGCTCAATCAACACTTCATTTACCGTTTTATTGGCTTTATTGACTTTATTCCTGTTTGGCGGTGCTACAATCAGAGATTTTGTTTTGGCTTTAATCTTTGGTGTTATTATCGGCACCTACTCATCAATTTTTTTGGCCAGTCCGTTATTGGTTGTCTGGGAAAAATCAAAATTCAAACGTCTCAAATAATTTAGAAAGAAAAAATAGCTTAAAAATACTTAAGCTGTTTTTTTATTATTAAATTAAAATACAAATAGGGAAGTACCGTCAAGACTTGACGCTTAACTATTTTTATGATATACTAAAGATAATTTAAATAGAAGAATCAGTAACTTCTAAATTTTTAGCTAATTTTAGCCAATAATTATATGAATAGCCAAAACTCAATTTTAGACAAAATCATGGAAAGTCAAGAAATCCGTCAAGCCGCTCAGTTTAATCCCAACGAGCTGGTCTCTGGTTTGCTTAAAAATATTTCCAATAAAGAAAGCGACATTTTAAGCCGCCGCTTTGGTTTATTGGGTAAAAATAAAGAAACTTTGGAACAAATCGGTAAATATTATGATATTACTCGGGAAAGAATCCGACAAATTGAGACTGCCACTATCAAAAAAATCAAGGATTTGAAAACATTTAGATCTCAAATTGAAGCGGCCGAACAACATATTTTGCATTTATTGGAAAATTACGGCGGTATTATGGAAGAAAAGTTTTTACTGGACGAAATCAGCTACCCTGAATCAGGCCAGGATGAACAGCAAAAACAAGCTTCTCGTTTTATTTTGAATAATTTACTTGATGATAAAGTGGATCAAATCAAATCCCATCCGGATTTTTTAAATGGTTGGAAACTGCCGGTCGTCTCAACTGACGTTATCTCCCAAACAATTTCGGAGTTAGCTTTGATTATTGATCAAGAAAAACAGCTACTCAAACTGGAAGACTTGTTAAGTCAACTGCAGAGTAGGGAATTTTATCAAGGCAATAAATCACAAATTGCCGCTTTGAAAATGGGCGCCGATGAAGATAAAATTGAAGATGAAATTCAAAAAGTCATTCATTCTTACCTGAAAATCAGCCGAAAAATTGATCAAAATATTTTAGGTGAATGGGGATTGGCCGACTGGAATACCGTGTCGCCAAAAAGAATGAGCGATAAAATTTATTTAATTCTGAGAAAAACCGGCAAACCGTTGCATTTTACCGAAATTACTGATTTAATTAATCAATCGGGCTTTGATAAAAAAACCGCTTACCCGGCCACCATTCACAATGAATTGATTTTAGACGACCGATACGTTTTGGTTGGTCGCGGCATTTATGCCTTAAAAGAATGGGGCTATCAACCAGGTACGGTGATGGATATTATCGTTGAAATTTTAAAAAATGCCAAAAAACCGTTAACCAAAGACGAGATTGTCAAAGCGGTTTTGGATCAAAGAATTGTTCGCAAAAGCACGATTTACCTTGCCTTAACCAACAAAGATAAGATTAAAAAATTACCCGACGGCACTTATACGGTAGCTGAATAAACTTTTTAGCTAATTAATGTTAAAATTAGCTAAGGTTTATTGGTGATGATTTAATTTATTAAACCGGTTAACCCCGGCACCAAAAAAATAAAAAGAAAAACCACAAAGATATGGAAATCACCCTAGATTTATCCGCAGTTCCAACAGAAAACCCAATTGTGCTTATTTGGTGGTTTTTTAAAACCATCGGCTGGATTTATCCAGTCTTTTTATTTTGTCTGGCTTTAATTTTATATTATCAACTTTGGATTAGAAATAACTACCGAGCAACTCGGAAATACATGCTTTTGGCAGTTGATGTCCCAAAAGAAAACGAACAAGGTCCAAAAGCCGTAGAAAATATTTTTAATCAGCTGGCCGGCGCCCATCAGCCTTTAGGTTTTTACGAAAAATGGTGGCATGGCGAAGTGCCGGATAGTTTTTCTTTTGAAATCGTCAGTCTTGGTGGTTATATTCAATTTATTATTCATTTTGACGCTAAATATCGAGATTTAATTGAAGCAATCATCTACGCTCAATATCCTGACGCAGAAATTGTTGAAATCGAAGATTACACCAAAGATTGGGATTTAAGATTTCCTAACGAAAAATACGACCTTTGGGGAACCGAATTGGTTCAAACCAAAAGCCAGTATTACCCGATCAGACTTTATGAAGAATTTGAAGACACCGAAGGCTATAAAGACTCAATGGCTGGCTTTTTGGAAGCTTTGACCCGAATCGGCCCCGGCGAACAAATTTGGACGCAACTAGTAGTCACGCCCGCCGACAACGATTGGGGCGACAAGTCTGAGAATTTAATCAAAAAATTAAGTGGTGCCAAGGTTGAAAGCAAAAAAAATATTTTTGATTATGTTTTTGACGTTCCCAACATGATAATTAGCGAAATCTTTAGTAGCGGCGCACCGGCAACTGAAACCCACAAAAAAGACGAGCCTTACAATTTAATGATGCATTTAACTCAGGGCGAAAAAGATACGATCAGCGCAATTGAAAAAAAGGTGGGCAAAATCGGTTTTCACACCCGGATCCGAATTCTTTATTTTGCCGAAAAAGCCAGATTCAATAAACCGGTAACTAAAGCCATTTATGGCGCTTACAAGCAATTTAATACCCTGGATTGGAATGGTTTAAAACCACTTTCTAAAACTTTAACGGCAGGCTTGGTTTGGTTTAAAAATTACCGTTTAAATATCCGCAAAAGAAAAATATTTTACCGCTATAAGTGGCGTGGCCACTGGCTAGAGCCGGATAATTTTATCGGACCGGGCAACTTTGGCAAAATTTTTAATTCCGAAGAATTGGCGTCAATGTACCACTTCCCAATGCTAACCGTTAAAACTCCTTTACTTAAAAAGACTGAGGCCAAAAAAGCAGAACCACCAATGAGTTTGCCAATTAACAACGGCCCAAGCGGCATTGTTCAAAAAGATTTGTCACCCAAATCCGGCCCGCCGGAAAATTTGCCAATTGGCTAAAAATCAAAAACAAAATATAATTAGATTATGGAGGAAGAAGAAAATCAAACGACAATAGAAACGCCAAAGAGAATACCTAATCCAAACGGTGTTGTCTTTTTTGCTAAAACCAATTTTCGCAACCAAGAAACAAAATTTGGCATTAAAAAGGATGACCGCCGGCGACACATGTACCTGATTGGTAAAACCGGTATGGGTAAGTCAACGGCCATGGAAAATATGATTATCCAGGATATTTACAACGGTGAAGGTGTTTGCTTGGTTGACCCGCATGGTGATTTTGCCGAAAAAATCCTTGATTTTATCCCTAACGACCGAATTAACGATGTAGTTTATCTCAATCCGGCCGATATGGAATACCCAGTCGCTTTTAATGTCATGGAATCAGTCAGCTATGAACAAAAACATCTGGTCGCTTCCGGATTAATCGGCGTTTTCAAAAAACTCTGGGCTGATTCTTGGGGGCCGCGTTTGGAATATTTACTCCGCAACGCGATTTTAGCTTTACTTGATTTTCCCGGCAGCACTTTACTTGGTGTCATGAGAATTCTAGTTGATAAAAACTACCGCCAAAAAGTCATTGAAAAAATTCAAGATCCAGTGGTTAAATCATTTTGGGTTGAAGAATATTCAAAATACCCTCAGTCTTTTCAGGTTGAAGCCATTGCTCCAATTCAAAATAAAGTCGGACAGTTTTTATCTAATGCCTTAATTCGTAATGTTATTGGCCAAGTTAAGTCAACTTTGGACATGCGTTACATTATGGACAACCGAAAAATTTTGATCATGAACCTTTCCAAAGGCAGAATCGGAGAAGACTCTTCAGCCTTATTGGGCGCGATGATGATTACCAAAATTCAGCTGGCCGCCATGAGCCGAATTGACATGCTTGAACCCGACCGAAAAGATTTTTATTTATACGTTGATGAATTTCAAAACTTTGCCACTGAATCTTTTGCCGCTATTCTTTCTGAGGCCAGAAAATACCGCCTGGATTTAATCATCGGCCATCAATACGTTGAACAACTCGATGAAATCGTTCGAGCGGCCGTTTTTGGTAACGTTGGAACTTTAATGTGTTTTCGAGTGGGTGCGGCGGACGCGGAATTTTTAGCCACAGAATTTGCCCCTTACTTTATTGAAGAAGATTTAGTCAATTTGGCCAAATATGACACCTACATGAAACTGATGATTGATGGCGTTTCTTCAACGCCGTTTTCGGCAAAAACTTTGCCGCCGCTGGGCGAGGAATATTACACCGGCAACGCCGAAAAAGTAATTCGAGTTTCCCGCGAACGCTATGCTAAACCAAAAGCCGTAGTTGAGGATAAAATCGCTCGCTGGACTGGCGTGATCATTGAAGCGGAAGAAAAACAAATGGAAGAATTTGACAAAATTAAAAGGGAGCAACGGTTTGGTCCAAAAAAGAAAAAAAACTCCGCCGGTGAAAAAACCGCCCCAACCGATACGCCAAAAGCTGATAGCCAAAAGAGTGAAGACAAAGATACTTACACGGTTGATTGCTATGAATGTGGCACGCCAACCGAAATCACTTTTGTCCCTGACGGCGTTAGGCCGGTTTACTGCCAGACTTGCTTTCAAAAAATCAGGGAAAAATTAATGCACGGGCAAGCCGATGATGTTAAAATGGCCGAAGTTCCGACTAACAACGAACCGGAAATTTCTCTGACTGAAGCGTTGAAAAAACCACCTCAAATGTTTGAGAAAAAAACCAGCAACCCGCCTGGCTCACAAAGACCAAAAGATAATCAAAATAATCATTCCGACAAGCTTAGTTTGGAAGATTTAATTGCAAAAAAAAAGGCTGAAGATACTCAAAATTACGGCAGTCAAAGAAGGGCTCAACCCGCAGATGACAACCGCCCAAAAACCATTAAGCCAGGTCAAGTTATAAAATTCTAGCTTTGACAAAAATATCTTTTTTCGCTAGAATGTTTGTAACAAAGACTGAAAAATTACGTCTAAATAAGTAATTGATTAGGATCAAAACTTAATCATTTTTTATTTTAAATCTTATTTAAAGCTAGGCCGAAATTACTATTTGGCCAACCAGCCTTTATTGGGTTGGGTAATAATTTACCAAACTTTATGAAAATAGCGATCGTCGGTACCGGCTACGTTGGTTTGACTACCGGAGTTTGTCTGGCTGACTTGGGCCACCAAGTTGTTTGTATTGATAATAATCCGGAAAAACTGGAAAAATTAAAACAGGGCAAATCACCGATTTTTGAGCCGGGATTGGAAGAATTAATTATCAAAAACCAAAAAACCGGCCGGTTAACTTTTTCTGATAATATCAAGCCGGCTGTAAAGGATTCCGAAGTAATTTTTATTTGCGTCAATACGCCGCCAAAAGACGACGGTCATGCCGATTTAAAATATGTTGAGGGCGTTGCCCGAGAAATCGCTCAGGTAATCAATGGCGACTATAAAGTAATTGTTGATAAAAGCACCGTACCGGTTAAAACCGCCGAAAAAGTCAAAGAAACAATTTTACGCTACAGTCAGAATGCTAATTTTGATGTCGTTTCCAATCCGGAATTTCTCAAAGAAGGTACGGCTGTTAAAGACACTTGGGAACCGGATCGAATTGTGATTGGCGTTGATAGTGAAAAAGCCAAAGATAAAATGCTTGAAGTTTATAAACCCTTGATTGATAAAACTAATGCACCGGTCAAAATCGTTTCTGTTCGCAGTGCGGAACTGATTAAACACGGCGCCAATACTTTTTTAGCGGTCAAAATTTCTTTTGCCAATTTAATCGCCCAAACTTGTGAAGAAGCCGGCGCTGATGCTTTGGAAGTACTGGAAGCAATCGGTTTAGACGAAAGAATCGGCAAACAATTTTTAAATCCCGGCATCGGTTTTGGTGGCAGCTGTTTTCCTAAAGATATTGCCGCTTATCGAAAAACTTTGGAAATTTTGGGCATTGACGATTCTTTGGTAGCTGCCGTTCAAAAAATTAATGAGGAAGCCAGCCGCCGTTTTATCAAAAAAATTGAAAAAGAACTTTGGGTTTTGGATGGTAAAGTGATTGGCGTTTTAGGTCTTTCTTTCAAGCCAGATACTGATGACATCAGAAATTCTCCGGCTTTAAAAATTATTGAAAAACTGCAAAAAGAAGGCGCCAAAATCAAAGCCTACGATCCGCAAGCCATGGAAAATACCAAAAAACAATTGGCCAATATTGAATATACCAATAATCCTTATGATGTTGCTTTGGGCAGTGAGGCTTTAATAATTTGTACCGAATGGCAAGAATTTAAAGATCTTGATTTGGAAAAAATTAAAAAACAAATGGTTGCTCCAACGGTTTTTGACGGCCGAAATATTTTTTCGCCAAAAAAAATGAAAGAACTTGGTTTCAAATATTACAGCGTTGGCCGGTAATTAGCAACTGACCGAATAAAAAACAGGGGGCTAGCTTTCCCTGTTTTTTTATATTTAAATAAATATGTTATAATTAAACATATGAAAAAATATATTGCCGCTGTTTCGATGTTGGTTGGTACGATTGTCGGTGTTGGCATGTTTGGCTTGCCCTACGTTACCAATCAAGTTGGTTTTTTGCCGATAATTTTAATTTATTTTCCCGCCTTAGGCCTGTTGGTTTTGGCGGTTCATTTAATTTATGGCGAGGTTTGCCTGCGAACTGACGGCTTTCACCGTTTGCCCGGCTATTGCCAAATTTATCTGGGCAAAACCAGCGAAAAATTGGCCATAGCTTCTGCCCTGATTGGCTTTTTAGGCTCACTTTTAGCTTATTTGATTTTAGGCGGGCAGTTTTTAGCCGGCTTACTGATACCAAGCTTAGGCGGTAACGAACTAGTTTACGTTTTAATCTTTTTTTTCTTGGGCTCTTTGATTGTTTTTTTGGAAAATAAGGGAATTGCCAAAGCCGAATTTTACAGTTTGATTCTTTTGTTTGGCGCTTTAATTTTTTTAGTAATCAAAGGCTTTCCCCAAATTAACGTCAGCCATTTATTAACTTACCAATTCCAAAATCCTTTTTTGCCCTATGGCATAATTTTATTTTCTTTGGGCGGACTTTCAGTCATTCCCGAGCTAGAAGATTTGCTGGCAGACAAAGCCAACCAACTAAAAAGTGTAATCATTGTCGGCACTTTAATTCCAATCATTACTTATATTGTTTTTATTGTTTTGGCTTTGGGCATTAACGGTAGCAATGTCACTGAAGACGCATTAACTGGCATGCAAGCGGTTTTAGGGCCAAATATTTTAATTGCCGGTTTTATTGTCGGCATTATGGCCACTTTTACCTCATTTCTCACCGTTGGCCAAACTTTAAAAGAAGTTTTGCGCTATGATTTAAAATTTTCTCATTTTAGCAGCTGGGTGATTGCCTGTTTTATTCCCTTGATTTTATACCTGGCCGGTTTTAAAAATTTTATCGGCATCATCGGTTTTGTCGGCGCCATCACTATTGCCGCTGACGGGGTTTTGGTATTTTTAATTTATTTGAAAGCCAAAAAAACCGGCACCGTTAAACCGGCTTACCAAATCAATTTGCCCAACTGGCTTTCATACTTAATCATTATTCTTTTTTTGGCGGGCGCTGTCATTGAAATTTTATAATCTAAACTTCAAATTTTAACCGGCAATGTCCGGTTTTTTAAATTGACAAAAAAATGAATTAAGGCTTAAAATAAAAATCTAAAGGCAGGTTAACTTTGTGGCGCTAAATCCAATCAGGGAGGGTCTAATTGTGCTACCACCAATTAAAGAAGGGGTACTGTCTCCGCCGTCAGTTTCGGCACGAATTTTGGGAAAACAGGGGGCGCTTAAAGCCATGCTTAAAGACAAAGGCATTGCAGTCAGATTTACCAACGACAACGGCTTTACGATCATTACTTTGCCCGATCAGCCAAATCCTAATCCGGGAGACAAAAGACGGCTCTTTGCGATTCCTGAAGAGATCCTTGGACGCGAGCTAGATCT
>Ga0172379_10009616_pt1 | contig 11885 bp, 10 predicted proteins | sample GrowelOW334metaG_FD_119756 | JGI IMG/M metagenome (GOLD analysis project Ga0172379, IMG submission 119756) | Groundwater microbial communities from an aquifer near a municipal landfill in Southern Ontario, Canada - Groundwater well OW334 metaG | ecosystem: Environmental > Aquatic > Deep... | reverse complement strand
TGATGCCCGGCATGGACGGCTACGAAACCATGCGCGCGATCCGCGAGCGCGGCGAGTTCGAAACCATGCCGATCATCGCGCTGACCGCGAAAGCGATGCTCGGCGACCGCGAGAAATGCCTGGACGCCGGTGCAAACGATTATTTATCGAAGCCCATTGATGTCGACAAGCTCCTATCGATGATGAGAGTTTGGGTGAGACCCCGCGCTTAGCGGGCACGGCCCGCTGCGGGGTCGAACGCCCGGCCAAGGATGGCCGGGCCGGGGGGCGGGCAAATGGGGTGAGATCGCGCCAGGATGGCGGGAACGAAATAACCGAACGAAGCTGCAGCGCTTAGCGGGCACGGCCCGCTGCGGGGCCGGGGGTGGGTGAATGGGGTGAGATCGCGCCAGGAAGGCGGGGAGAAGTTTCCGAATGAAGTTATAGCGCTTAGCGGGCATTGCCCGCTGCGGGGTTGAACGCACGGCCAAGGATGGCCCCGGGCCGGGGGCGGGCAAATGGGGTGAGATTGCGCCAGGATGGCGGGAACGAAATAACCGAACGAAGCTGCAGCGTTTAGCGGGCATTGCCTGCTGCGGGGTTGAACGCCCGGCCAAGGATGGCCGGGCCGGGGGGCGGGCAAATGGGGTGAGATCGCGCCAGGATGGCGGGAACGAAATAACCGAACGAAGCTGTAGGGGGCATTGGCGCCAGTGTGTTGGCGGGTTTGAGGGCGCGCCGTTGGCGCGCTCAATCGGTGGCGCCAGGCTTTAAGGGCAACAGAAAGGGATTACAACGATTAACAAGCCGGGATCGCGCGTGGACGCCGAAGACATTGAACTCGAGTTATTTGTACAAGCGCTAAAACTGCGGCACGGCTACGACTTTGGCCAGTATGCGCGGGCGTCGCTGAAGCGCAGGGTGAACGATTTAGTAAAAAACGCCGAGCTCGGCACGATAGGCGCGCTGACCTCGCGCGTGGTCCACGACGAAGCATTTCTGCCGCAGGTGATCGCTGGCATTTCGGTGCCGGTGTCCGAGATGTTCCGCAACCCTGAGATCTTTAAAGCACTCAGCGCCGAGGTGTTCCCGGTGCTCGCTTCCTATCCACACATCAACATCTGGCAAGCCGGCTGCGCGCGCGGCGAAGAAGTGTATTCACTGGCGATCTTGCTGGAAGAAGCCGGGCTTTACGACCGTACGCAGATTTATGCCACTGATTTCAACGATCACGTTCTCCACGTCGCGCAAGAAGGGATTTTCTCAGTACACGAGGCGCGGCTGTATGCCCAAAACTATTTGGCGGCGGGCGGCAAGCATACGTTGAGTCACTACTGGCACGCGCGTTATGAGCGCGTCAAGCTGGATGAACGTTTGAAACGCAACATCACGTTCGCCAACCATAATCTTGTCGCCGATGGGGTCTTTTGCGAGGCACACCTGATTCTGTGCCGAAATGTTTTGATTTATTTCACCAATACTTTACAAGACCAAGTGCTCGGCTTATTTCGCGACAGCCTTGTCCGTGGCGGATTCCTCGCGCTGGGGAACAAGGAAAGCATTCATTTTTCGGCGAATGCACGAGAGTTTCTGGCATTTAACAGCGCCGCTCGAATATTTCGCCTTGGACCGTCTGTCGGAAAATGAGCGCGCGGCGTCGAATTGAAGCGGTAGTGCTCGGCTGCTCGGCCGGCGGCGTGCAGGCGATGCTGGCCTTATTTCCCAAGTTAAGCGTTGATTTTAAACCGTATCTGATTGTTGTTTGCCATGCCGGCGCCGAGGGGGTCGAGCTGCTATGCGAGGTGCTGGGGCGCGTGTCAGCCCTGCCGGTACGGGAGGCTGCCGAGCGTGATAGCCCGCAGCCCGGCGTAATTTATCTTGCGCCGGCTGGCTACCACTTGTATCTTGAACGTGAGGGTCAATTCGCGTTGTCAATTGACCCTAAAGTTTGTTTCGTTCGGCCCTCGATTGATATTTTGTTCGAGTCGGCCGCAGCTCGGCATCGCTCCAAGCTGCTTGCCGTGGTTCTGAGCGGGGCCAATGAAGACGGTGCACGAGGTTTGCAGTACGTGCGCCGGCTTGGGGGCTATGCCATTGTTCAAGACCCTGAGGATGCTGCGGTGCCCCAAATGCCGGAGGCAGCGTTGCGCATTGCAGGTGCTGATGATGTGCTGCCGCTGAGCGAGATCGCAACGCGAATCAACGAGTTTTGTTCATGACTGCGGCTATGCAAGCGATGTTGCCGAAAATTTTGATCGTCGACGATAACTCGGCGAACCGGCTGTCGCTGCGCCGTTTGCTGGCGAAAACCCAGGCCGACCTAATCGAGGCGGACTCCGGTAACGCTGCGCTGGCCGCTTGCCTGGATCATCAGTTCGCGTTGATTCTGCTCGACGTCAACATGCCGGATATGGATGGCTTCGAAGTCGCCAGCCTGCTCAGCGATGAAGAAGGCAGCCGCGATACGCCGATCATTTTTATCAGCGCCGCCTACGACGACTTAAGCCGTCTGCGCGGCTATGGTTCCGGCGGCGTGGACTACATCGCTAAGCCAGTGAACGACGTTATCCTGCGGTCCAAGGTCAACGTTTTTCTGGAGCTATACCGGCGCAAACAAGAGCTGGAAGTGGCCTTGGAGCAGCTATCTGATCATACCAAGGCGCTGGAGCGCGAGATTGAGCTGCGCCAGCGTAGTGAGCAGCAAGTCTGGCATCGCGCCTCGCACGATGCGCTAACGGATCTGCCGAACCGCATGTTGTTCATGGATCGGATTGCCAACGCGATCGAACGCGGGCGTCGTCACCAGCGCTCATTTGCGCTCTGCTACATCGATATCGATGGCTTTAAGCCAGTCAATGACACCTATGGCCACCAGGTTGGCGATGAACTGTTACGCGCGATTGCGCAGCGTCTGCGGAAGCTGGTGCGACCGGAAGATACCGTTTCGCGGCTGGGCGGCGACGAATTTGCGGTGATTCTCGAAGAGATGATTGACACCGCAACGACCGCGCAGCGGTTGGGTGAGGATGTCTGTGGCGAGTTGCGGAAACCCTACCTGCTGAAAACAACGCAGGGGCTGATTCCGATCGAAATCGGCGCCAGCCTCGGCATCGCGATGTTCCCACTGCATGCAGAAGCCAGCGATCCGCTGATTTTCGCCGCAGATCAAGCGATGTATCGCGCCAAGCGCAGCGGTAAAAATCGCTGCGTGATGGCAGATCTGCACGTGCGGCCAGAACTGCTGTAAATCCCGCAGGATTTTCACGCCAAGCAGGGCAAAACTGCTGGCGATGCAAACGCCAGCATTCCGGCCGGTACCGCTGGGCCCGCGCTGAGCCGCCAATTCCTGGCGACGACTCAGCGCGGGTACTCTAGCCGCCCAGCGGCTTGCCAACCAACGCGTCGAGGATATGCTTAGGCCGGATCGGCAAATGCCGCACGCGCGCGCCAACAGCGGCGTAGATCGCGTTGCCGATCGCCGGCCCGACGACGGTTGTGGCCGGTTCGCCTAAGCCGACCGGTACTTCGGTGCTGGCGATAAATTCGATGTCCAATTCCGGCACATCGCGCATTCGCAGTGGCGTGTAAGTGTTCAGATTGGTGTCTTTCACTTGGCCGTTTGCGAATGTTGTTCCTTCGTGCAGCGCCATGCTGGCGCCCCAGAGCGCAGCGCCCTCGGTTTGCGCTAGCGCGCCGTCGGGGTGGACGATCGTGCCGGCGTCGATGACGACGGTGAGCTTTTCCAGCTTCACACGGCCGTCCGCGCGATTAACTTTCACCCGCGCGACGCAGGCGCACCACGTTGGCATATCGCGTTCCTGGCCGAAGCTGGTCGCGATGCCGATGCCGGTGTCCGGCGGCAGCGGCGTACCCCAGCCGGCTTTCTCAGCCGCGCGTTTCAGCACGGCCGCTTGGCGTATCGCGCCGCCCACTGCATTCGGCGCGCTGCCGGCATTTTTACCGTGACCATCGAGTAAGGCCAGCCGGAACGTCACCGGATCAATGCCGTTGAGATGCGCGGCTTCGTCGATAAAGCTTTCCAGCGCCCAGTTGGTCCAACCTGGGCCGACTGCCCGTAGCCAGCCTGGACGGAAGGTTTTATTGGCGAGATCGTGCGAGATCGCGCGCACGCGGTGCGCACCCACGTTGTACCAATGGTCGGCACCGGAGATCGAAAACGGATCGAAAGGCTCGCCGTTTTTGCCTTTCGGCATGAACGACGGCGCCATCACCTGCGTCGGCCAGCCGGCCGTTGCGTGATGCTCCATGCCCAGCACCTTGCCGCCGTCGCCGAAGGCCATGCGCACGCGCTGCACCGAGCATGAACGGGGCGAGTCGAAACGGGCGTCGTCCGGGCGGGTGAACATCAGCTTCACCGGCTTGCCGCCAAACGCTTTCGCCGCAAGCGCGCCGGGCACCGAGTAGTCGCCATTCAAGCGCCGGCCGAAACCGCCGCCGAGCAGGTAGGTGCGCAGCACCACTTTTTCCTCGGGCACCGCGAGCGCCTTGGCCAAAGTCGGCAGAATCAGCGACTGCCACTGGTTGCCGGTATGAATTTCCCAGACGCCGTCTTTTTCAAACGCGAGCACGTTCACCGGCTCAAGCTGGAAATGCAGCACCGTGTTGGTCGTGTAATTGCGTTCCAGCTTGCTCTTCGCCGTCGCGAAGACGTGGTCGACGCCAGGATCATCCACCACCAACGCGCCGATTTTCGGCGTGTCGATGAGGCCGGCGCCGTGCGCGAGCAGTTCACGTTCAGAAACCGTGGTGACGTCGCTGTTTTTCCACGTTACACGCACTTTATCCGTGGCCTGATTGGCGGCCGTAAACGAATCGGCGTAGACGATGACCCAGCCCGGCACCGTGCCGGACGGATCGTCCAGCGCGACACTCTTGATATAGCCCGGAACGCTTCTCGCGGCCGAGTCGTCGATCGACAACACGGTGCAGCCGTAGCGCGTCGGCGGCAGTTTCGGCCGCGCGTAAACCATGCCCGGCACTTCGGCGTCGATGCCGTAACGCGCCGCGCCGGTGGTTTTGCCGGGAATATCCATCGCTTTTGTCGGCAAGCCGATCAAACGCCGATCAGCCGCCGGTTTCACCGGCATCGCTTTCAGTTCTTCGGCGGTGTAAATCCGCGCCAGATTGCCCTTGCGGATGATTTCCGCATATGTAATCGACTTGCCACCGCCGCTGACCACGCTATTGCGCGCTATACACGCGGTTTTTGGCACGCCAAGCAGACGCGCGCCTTCTTCGATCAGCGCGATGCGGCCTGCGGCGCCGGCTTGGCTCAGATACGGGAAGCTCTGCCAGACCGACCAACTGCCGCCGGTCACCATGTAGCCCCATTTCGGGTTGGAATCGACGTAGCTCAGCCGGACGCTATTCCAGTCCGCTTCCAATTCGTCAGCAACGATGCGCGCCAGCGAGGTGCCGACGTGTTGACCCATTTCGGCGCGGATGATGTTGACGGTAACAATGCCGTCGCGATCGATGTCGTACCAAACCGAGGGCTCAAACGCGCCCTCGGCGACTGCGGCTTCGGCGCTGCTGATTAGCGCGTCCGGGCGCAGAAACGCTAGCGTAAAGCCGGTGCTGACAGCGCCGATTAAAAAGCCGCGACGGCTAACGCCAGTGCTGGTTTCAGCACTTTCCGCGTATTTGGCGAACTTACTCATGGGGCGCCCCGTTGCGGATTTCTGCAGCTGCGATCTTGATCGCCTGACGAATGCGGACATACGCCATGCAGCGGCAAAGATTGCCGCTCATGACCGCGTCGATGTCGGCATCGCTGGCGTTGGGAAAATCTTTCAGCAGCGTCGCTGCTTGCATGATTTGCCCGGATTGGCAGTAGCCGCACTGCGGCGCCTGTGTCTCGACCCACGCTTTCTGCAGCGGGTGCTGACCGGCTGGGTCTAGGCCTTCGATCGTCGTGATCTGGCCGCCTTTGGCATCGGATAACGGAATGATGCACGAGCGAATGGCACGGCCGTTCAGATGCACTGTACAGGCGCCGCAGGCGCCGATACCGCAGCCGAATTTAGTGCCTTTAAAACCAAGAACGTCGCGGAGAACCCATAGCAGCGGGGTGTCTTCGGCAACGTCCACAGTGACCGATTGGCCATTGAGGGTGAATTGCGTCATGAGAGAAACAGCTCCAGGCGAGGTCAGTGTGAAGCCGTTAGGGATTTGCGATTCGATGCCACCGCCTCGATCAGATTCGGCCAAGCCGGCTGATCGGTGCGGGTGCGTCGGAGATAGCTCGCAAGCTCAGCGATGTCGTCATCGGACAGGCTCTTAGCAAAACCGGGCATATACAGCCCCGGGATGCCGTCTTTGCTGCCAATGCCATCCAAAACAACGTGAATAAAGTTCACAGGGTCGGAAGCAAAGATCGTGCTGCTCAGCGCCAATTCCGGCCGCGCAGGGGCCGGGCGCTCGGCGTTGTTGTAATGGCAGTAGGCGCAGGCGGTGCGGAACAACTGCGCGCCGTGATCGGCCTCGCTACCGGTGTCATTCCGTTCCCGGGCCATTGCGGTGGCTAATGCCGGCGCGGCGTCGACTGTAGCGGAGCCGTTGAGATCGGCGAAAAAGACCGCGATTGCGCGGACATCCGCTTCCGGCAATTTCGCCAAGCCCATGTGGACGACTTCGGCCATCGAACCCGCGGCGACGCCATGCAGCGGCGATGCGCCATTCCGCAGGTAGTCGAATAAATCGGCCTCGGTCCACGGCAACGGCGACGGGTTGGTGTGGGTCAACGATGGCGCCAGCCAGTGATCGATGACGGCACCGCCGTAAGCGTGATCCAATTTCTCGCCGCCAAGCGCGTTACGCGGCGTGTGGCAGGCGCCGCAATGACCCAACCCTTCAGAAAGATAAGCCCCCCGATTCCAGGCTTCGCTTTTGTCGGCACGGGGTTGGTAAGGCCCTGCGCTGCTGTTGACAAACAGCAGCTTCCAACCGGCCTGCAGCAGCCGGATATTGAGCGGAAACGGCAAGGTGTTGCGCTGCTTCTCGGCTTTTACTGGCGTACGCGTCATGAAGTAGGCGTACAGCGCAGTTAAGTCGGGATCGGTGATTTTGGCAAAATGGCTGTACGGAAATGCCGGCAGCAAATGCGCGCCGTTACGCGACACGCCTTTGCGCATCGCGCGGAAAAACGCCGCTTCAGACCAAGTGCCGATACCGGTTTCTGGATCTGGCGTGATGTTGGTGGTGTAAATAATGCCAAAGCCGGAATCCAGGCCGAGCCCGCCAGCGTAGTCCTGCCCGCCGGGCACCGTATGGCAATTGGCGCAAAAACCAGCAAGCGCTAATTGCTCGCCCTGGGCAATTTGTTCTGCTGGGAATGCCGCCGCTTGCGGCGGTTCGATTGCAGTCAGCGCAGGCTGCCACGCGAAGAATAGAAAGCCCAGTCCGCTCAACACCATGAGCGTGACGACACCGGTAAATAAGCGTTTAACCATGCTCGGGTTCCTGACAGGGCAATGCGGATCACGCCGCGGACAGGCCGCGACGAAGGAAGGGAGCTCGGATCATTCGAACGTAGCAATATGTATGCCTCGTGTAGGGAAACGCCTGAATACTGGTGCGACGCACCATTCCCAAGTTGAATGTGTATCGACCTTGGGAATTCCAGTGCTGTATCGAACAAATGCGTCATTCGATGTCGCGCAAATGGCGCGCAGTCGATACAAATTTAGGCGCTTTTAGTTGCAGCTTGGAGATGAAGCCAGCGGAAGGGCGCTAAGGCCGGCGCAACTTGTACAGGGCGATTTCGCAGAACAGATTCGGAAAACGGCGGATGTGTAGCGCGTCGTGATGCCGCCGATCATGCAGGGCCCGTTGTAGCACGTCCCAGCCGGCGCTGCGGCACAGGTCTTCAAAATCAGACAACGTGCACAGATGAATATTTTCGGTGTTGTACCACTGCGCCGGCAGCGCCGGCGTCAGCGGCATGCGGCCGCGCAGCAGCGCGAAGCGTACCCGCCAGTGGCCGAAATTCGGGAACGTGATGATGGCTTCCCGGCCGACGCGCAGCATCTCCGCTAGCACCCGGTCCGGCCGCGCCAGCGCTTGCAGCGCCTGCGTCATCACAACGTAGTCGAACGATTGATCTGCGAAATCGCTGAGGCCGTCATCGACGTCGGCCTGGATGACATTCACCCCGGCAGCGACGCAGGTAGCGACGTTCGTCGGGTCGATTTCCAGGCCATAACCGCTGACAGCGCGGTGCGCTGCCAAATGCGCGAGTAGTGTGCCGTCACCACAGCCGAGATCGAGAATGCGCGAGCCGGGCGCGATCCACTCGCTGATCTGCGCGAGATCGGCGCGCAAGACGGCTGTTTCACTGCCCACAGTGGCGGCTCCAGATCGATCGCCGCAGCCGACTCGGCTTGGCCAGCCGCGGCTGCATCCATTCGCAAATCTGCGTGAGATCGGTACGGATCTTGATCACGCCACGACCTCCTCGGCGGCGCGGTTCAGATAGTTCCGGAGCACGGCGTGGTATTGCGGGATGGGCATCAAGAAATCATCGTGGCCTAGGCGTGAATCGATGACGGCATAAGTGACATCGCGGCCGGCAGCGACGAGGCTTTTAACGATCTCGCGCGAGCGTGCCGGCGAGAATCGCCAGTCGACCGAGAACGCCACCACCAGAAATTTCGCCCGCGCTTTGCCAAATGCGGCGCTGAGGTCGTCGCCGTATTCGCGCGCCGGGTCGAAGTAGTCGAGCGCCTTGGTCATCAAAAGGTAGGTGTTGGCGTCAAAGCGGTCGACGAAGCTATTGCCCTGATGGCGCAAATAGCTTTCGACTTCGAATTCAACGTCGTAATTGAAATTGAACTGGCCGTCACCGTCGCGCAGCAGGCGGCCGAAGCGCTCGCGCATCGCGCTATCGGAGAGATACGTGATGTGACCAAGCATGCGCGCCAGCTTCAGGCCGCGCTCCGGGCGCACGTTATGCGCGACGTAATGGCCGTCGTGAAATTCCGGATCGGAGCGTATCGCCTGCCGGGCGATTTCGTTGAACGCGATGTTCTGTGCCGAGATCCGCGGCGCAGCGGCGATCACCAGCGCGTGGCGCACGCGCGCGGGCAGGTCAATCGCCCACTGCATCACCTGCATGCCGCCGAGGCTGCCGCCGATTATGGCGGCCCAGCGCTGAATGCCGAGCTGATCGGACAACAGCGCCTGCGATTGCACCCAATCTCGCACCGTGACGATTGGGAAGTCTGGCCCCCAGAGTCGGCCGGTTTCGGGGTTGATCGTCGTCGGCCCGGTCGAGCCACGGCAGCCGCCGAGGTTGTTCAGGCAGACGACGAAAAAGCGCCGCGTGTCGATCGGCTTGCCAGGGCCAATCGCAGAATCCCACCAGCCGGGCTTGCGTTCGTCGTCCGAGTGGAACCCGGCGGCGTGGTGGTCGCCGGAGAGCGCATGGCAGATCAGCACGGCGTTACTCGCCGCGGCATTGAGCGTGCCGTAAGTTTCGATCATCAAATCGTGGCGTGGCAGCGTTTGGCCGCAGGCCAAGGTCAGCGGCTGCTCGATCGCAATCTTGCGCGGCGTGACCACGCCCACCGAGGTTTCCGCGCCGTTGCGGGCGCCCGTTTCGGTCATCTCAGCAATTGATCAATGGAAGGGGCCGAGCAACGACGACAGCCACGCGTCCATCGCTTGAAAAATGATCATCACCGGAATCGGCGACAAATCCAGCCCTGCGATCGGCGGCAAAATGCGCCGCACCGGCCGTAGTACCGGCTCAGTGAGGCTCCACAACACCGACGCCACCGGATTGTTTACGCCAGGGCCGACCCAAGACAGAATCGTCACCACTAGCAGGCTCAGCGTATACGTGCGCAGACCGAGGCTGATGATTTTCAGCAGCGCGAGCCAGATCGACTTCGTCCACGGAATGCTGTAGCCAAGCACGCTGCTGACGATCCAAATATCGAGCAGTGCGACCACGGCGAGCAGAATCACCGCCGCGACATCCACCCGGCCCCAGCGGGGCACGAGACGGCTCAGCGGCATTGTCACCACTTGGGTAACGCGCCAGACCAACTGCGAAATCGGGTTATAGAAATTAGCGCGCACCAACTGCAGCGCCACGCGCAATAAGAAGGCGCAGATGACCAGATCCAATACGGTCGTCAGCAGGCTTACAAAGACGTTGATGATGGCGAGGTCCTCCCGGTTCAGTAAGCCAATTCAGGCCAGTGCCGCTAATTCGTCGCCGCGCAGACGGGCACGGTCGACGGCGGCAACGAGCGCCGTTTGAAAGATGCGGCGCAGATCGGCAGATTCAAGCGCAGCGACGGCCGCTTCGGTCGTTCCGCCTTTTGATGTCACTTGTGCGCGCAGCGTTGCGGCGTCGATGCCGGTTTCGCTGAGCATTGTCGCGGCGCCGGTAAACGTTAGCCGCGCCAACTGTTCCGCCGTGGCAGCGTCGAGTCCGAGCGATACGCCGGCTTCGGCCAGAATCTCGGTCAGTAAAAAATAGTACGCCGGGCCGCTGCCAGACAGCGCGGTGACGGCGTCGATCAATTCTTCACGTTCAACCCAGCAGGTTGCGCCGGCGGTGCGCAGCAGCGCATCGGCCTGGGCTTTCGCCGTTGCCGGGGCCTCTGGCGGTAGATAGGCGCCGGTAACGCCGGCGCCGAATAAGGCCGGCGTGTTTGGCATCGCGCGGACGATCGTCGGCGCGGCGCCGAGCCAACGCCGCAGCGTTTCGATCCGCAGGCCAGCAGCAACCGAGATCAGTACGGTGCCCGGCGCTAGCTGCAGCCCGCGGAGCACATCCGCCGCCTGTTGCGGTTTCACCGCGAGTACGACAATCCCGGCGCCCGCCACGCAGTCGGCGAGTTGGGTCGTCGCCGCTACGCCAAAGCGCAGGCGCAGGCGCTCAACGCTTTCAGCCCCGCGTACCGCCACACGCAGGTTTTCAGCGGCGTGCCCGGCCGAGAGCAAGCCGCCGATCAAGCTCGCCGCCATATTGCCGCCGCCGAGGAAGGCGATCGTCGAGTCGTGCGAAAGCGTAGTCATTACCGGCTGTTTCCGCGGGCACTGAGGATTGGGGCGGTATGATACGCGACCCCGCAGGCTGATCGACGCGATATTCGCCGCGCCGCCGCCGCGGATCTGCCCAAGCCGTACAGGAGCCGCCGTGACCGACGCCCCTTCGAAGCCGCCGCGCCAAACGCGGGCGCAGCTTCTTGCCGAATATCGCGATCGTATCGCCGTTGCCCAGGTTTACGATGTCGCAATTGTCTCGGCTTTGGAGCCGGCGGCGAAGCTTTCCGCGCGGTTCGGCAACCGCATTCTGCTGAAGCGAGAAGACCAGCAAAGCGTGCGCTCGTTCAAGTTGCGCGGCGCTTATAACAAGATCGCCCGGCTCTCGGCCGAGCAGCGGGCGCGCGGGGTCATTTGCGCGTCCGCTGGTAATCACGCACAGGGCGTGGCGCTGGCCGCCCAGCGCCTCGGCATCCCGGCGTGGATCGTCATGCCGCGAACAACGCCTTCGGTGAAAGTCGATGCCGTGCGCGCGCTCGGCGGCAAAACCGTGCTCCACGGCGATGCTTTTGACGACGCTGCGCTGCACGCCGCCGGCCTCGCCGAAGAAAAAGGCCTGACGATGATCCCGCCGTACGATGACCCCGATGTCATCGCCGGTCAGGGCACCGTTGCTAAAGAAATCCTGCTGCAGATGGATGCGCTGAACGACCCGCACCTCGACGCGGTTTTCGTCTGCACCGGCGGCGGCGGCTTGCTGGCCGGAGTCGGCGCTTGGATCAAAGCCATGCGGCCTGAGGTGAAGGTGATCAGCGTCGAGCCGGACGACTCTGACTGCATGGCCCAGGCATTGGAAGCGGACCGCCGCGTCAAACTGGCCCAAGTCG
>Ga0172379_10009615_pt1 | contig 11886 bp, 13 predicted proteins | sample GrowelOW334metaG_FD_119756 | JGI IMG/M metagenome (GOLD analysis project Ga0172379, IMG submission 119756) | Groundwater microbial communities from an aquifer near a municipal landfill in Southern Ontario, Canada - Groundwater well OW334 metaG | ecosystem: Environmental > Aquatic > Deep... | reverse complement strand
CGCGACCGCCGCCTGCCAATCACGAATAGATACCGGTATAAAACGTAAAATAATATTCAAGCGCGTTATGTGGCGCTTACGCCTTGATTCCTGTGAGCAACTATTTCCCGTCCGCCTTCGGCAACTCGACATCGCACAAGAGCGCGTTGTGGTCCGGACCATCGGTGATCGGTTTGCCTGCGGGGAGGCCGTCAAGGCGCGCTGTGCCGGGGGCGACGCCGAGCGTGACGCATTTCCCATGCAAGCTATTCGAGATCATGTGATCGATAGCGCGTCCGGCATTCGTCGGATACGGCGGCTGATGTTCCGCAATCCCGCTTAGATAATGGAACGGCTTTCCACCGCCTACGTATTTCTGCCAGATTGCGACATCTTCCTTCAGCGGGTCGCCAACGTACGGGTCCATATTCATATCGCCCATTATGAGAACCGGCCTGTCCGCGATGGCGAGCGCAGGAACATCCTCATAGCCCTCGAACATGCGGGTCAGCGCTCCGGCTCGGCACACGCGGTCGGAAGCCGCCGGGTGGCCGTTAACTATGCGCATCTTAACGCCGTGGATTACAGCGTCGGCGCCGAATATAACAGGATACGGCTCGCAGCCTTCCGGAAGTTCATGAGTTAGGCCGACGCCTTCGCGGCACAACTCGCCCGCCGGGCATCCGTTTATCGTTCCGGCAGATATTTTTACGCCGAGGCACTCGAAGTTGCTGCGTCCGTCGCATACTATCGTATATTCCGGCCCGAGCAGGCGGCGCCCTTGGTGCAAAGGCTCGCGGTTTCTAAAGTTGTGGCATACTTTTTTTGCGTCTTTCTCGATCCCTTTCTGCTCGCACCATTTAATGTCGTAAACTTCCTGAAGGGAGATTATGTCTGGTGAAAGAGCGGCGATTCCGTCGGCGATTTTTCTTTCCCATTCGACAAGACAGAGTTTGAACAGATACTTCGGGCCGCAATTCACAAGATCGGCGTTGCCGACGTTCGCCGTGACAACTCGAATCCGGTCCGGCGCCTCCGCAGTCGCGACGCGGCACGCGAAAACCGCCGAAATCAAAACACATATGCTGATCGATATGAACTTTTTCAATTCGTGGCTCCTAAGCTCTTAACTGCATAGTTTCTAAAGAACGCAAAAAACAGCGCCCATTTGATCTAATCATAATGAAAATGCCGGATATTCAAATATCAAAAAGAATTCTTCAAAACGTATTTGTTGATATCTAATAATTGAAGGCGCAGTTCGTCTATTTCATATCCTGATCGTACTGCATCTGCGTGAGCCGCCGTTGTCGAAGAACCGCCTGAAGGCAGTCGTTGATATCCTCGAGACTGCAAGGCTTGCAAAGATAGCGCTGAGCGCCGGCGACATAGCCGGTGAGCTTGTCCGGCAGACTGTCCTTGACCGTGAGCATGATGATGTTGCTTGTGCGTGTCCGTTTGTCTGCTTTGATCTCCCGGCAGATTTCGAAGCCGCTTCTCGACGGCATCATGACATCAAGCAGAATGACGTCTGGCATTTCATTAAGCGCCTTGTCGAACACCTCGGCGCCGTCGCGCGCTTCGACAATACGATACCCCTCCCCGGAAAGAAAGACGCTGAGCATCTCGCGAAAATCGTCGTCGTCGTCAGCTATCAATATTTTCGGATTAGTATCCATAATAATCATCTCCCATCAAAAGCCCGCGCTCAAATCCGACACGCGAGGCCGCATTCCAAGCTCCGAATCCGGAATAGGCACTATTATTATATCAGTAGCCGCCCTGTCATCCAACTGTACCATCACATAATCCACCGATACCCTGATCCGGCTTACAAGTTCCGTGGGCACATTCCTTACGTAAAGCACGCCGCCGATATTGTCGCGCCCGCTGGCCAACACGCTGATTTCAACATTCGGGCACTCGGCGCGTATCTTTTGCTTGATAGGCTCAATGAATTGTTCGGCGTCTATAATCAATTCCATTTGTTTCTTCTCATCAGGCGTCATATTCAGTTTCCTTATCTGTGCCATAATTGCATCCTCCCGCGGCGCGCCTTACAAAAGCGCGATAATGTGAATCCGAGCCAACTCCAACGGCGTTTTGACGATGCGCAAACCGAGCCCCTATCGTAGGAACCGTGAGGCTTCGTTACCTCTTCGCGCCTTCATCAGCGCAATGCCGGAATCCAGATTATTGTAATTGTCTATGCAGCCGTTAAAGGCTAAAGCAAATCTTCTATCAAGATAATCGCTTGCGCGATATCAGCCATAGGTTTGTTCTCTTCCTGACTCTTCGTTCGAATGGCGGCGTAAGCCTCATTCTCAGACATGCCTTTCTTTTGCATGAGAAGCCCTTTGGCATGCTCTATCACTTTCCGGTTAGCCAAGGACTCTTTCATATCGTCCACCGTGGCTTTCAGCGCTATCATCTCTCGAAACCTGTCGAGAGTGAGAACAATGGACGGCACGATCTTATCTATCGTCACCGGCTTGACCAAATAAGTGAACACGCCGGCGAGCGAAGCGCGCTCTATATACTCCGGCCTGCTGTACGCCGAAAGAAATATTATCGGCCGCGGCTCAATCGCATTTAGCTTCATCGCCACTTCTATGCCGTCCATGCCGGGGTCCATCTTTATATCAAGAATCACAAGAGTCGGGTCCAACTCTTCCGTCATCTGAATCGCCTGAACGCCATTGCTTGCGACGCCGACAACTTTCATGCCAATATGCTCAAGCTGATCCTTTAGCGTCTCGGCGACATCAACCTCGTCGTCTACAACTAAGACAGTAGTGCCTTTAATTTCTTTATAAATGTCCGGTTCCATACAATATATATTCAATCTATCCGCTAAAGCGCTTTCGTTAGAGGCCGGAATATTCGAAAGGTGTGACATATTGTAGCCTCATTGTTAAAAGCCCGCCGCCAAATCTTATTGTAATTCTAAGTTTATGGACGGTCCGGGCAGTGTCAAGGTATTAAATCAATATCACAAAAGAAACATTGACTTTGTGAAATTATTAACAAGCGTCTATTTTACACTCAGCATTTTCATGGAATACGCTTTCGGGACAGGAAATATTTTATATTGTAAAAGAAAAATGGATCACGCGTCCGAACCGCGTTGAGAAACAAAAGAATATTGTGGGCGGCGAAAAATGAGGGACAATATTTTTCAAAGTTCCTCTTGAGCAACCAACGGATCGTCCCGGGCTTTAACAACGGGACAAGCGCAAAAAACACAGGAAACCGCATAAGAACAGCGTTTATGCCGCTCGCGCCGCCGCCGCTGTAGCGATGGCCGCCCTGCCCGCTTTCGATTCGCTCCTTGTCGGCCTGCATAATCAGTCCGGCTTCGAGCGCCTTGTCCATTATCTCAGTCCCCGGATAATATGTCAGCCAGAACGTAAGCAACCGTTCCGGTCTCATTTCATTGTATAAAGCGATCGCCGAACGAAGGTTTTCCGACGTATCTCCGGGCAGCCCGATTATATGATCGGCGGAAACAACGATTTTGCGCTCCTTCAGAAGCGCGACCGTTCGGAGGGCCTGTTCATTTGTGTAATGTCTGTTCAGAGCAACGCGGCGCTGCTCTTCATCAGCGGATTGTATTCCGATTGTCACATAAGAGCAGCCGCCTTCCTTTATCAGGTCGGCGGATTCGGCGTCGAGCGCCGCCGGATGCGTGTAGCAGAAATAAGGCAGCCCGATCTTGCTTCGATATTCCGCGGTGAATTCCCTAAGCCATTTCTTTTGCAGCGTAAAAACGTCGTCGCGGAAGACAACCATCTTGACATTCCATGCCTTTATCGCCGCCTCAAGTTCGCCGATTACATTTTCGACAGACCTGCGGCGGATAGGATTTTGCCCCGGAGGCGAAAATGCGGAAAGGCTCTTATAACAGTATGTGCAATTATAAGGGCAACCTCGCGCGGTCATTATCATGTATTCGCTTTGCAGCGCGGGAACGCGGCAGTAGAACAAATCCTTTGCCGGAAACGGCAACGAATCGAGATCAACCGGCAACTTCGGATCAGGCCCTCGTATAATTTCGCCGCCGCTTTTTATCCAGACGCCTGCCGGAGCTTCGGCGCCAATGGGTTTAACCACTGCCTCGCACATCCGGGTGAACACCGCGTCCGCCTCGCCGAGCGCAACCCCGTCAACAGCGTCTTCAGCTATCACTCGCTCCGGAACGGCTGTGACGTGCACGCCTCCGAAAATATTTTTTATGTCAGAATTTATCTTTTTGATTTCGCACGCGATGGAAAGCGCCCAGAGATAGTTGCCGGTGAAACATGAAAAGGCGACAATGTCCGGCTTTTCGTTCCTGACGCGCTCGATAATTCTCGGCCGGAGATCGAATCGTTTTGCGAGCGCCGGAACATCCCACATAAGATGTCCGCTGAAAATCGCCGGATCGAAAGCGAGGTCGGCCTCGTGGCCCGATGCGCGAACGACAGAAGCAAGGTATTCGACGCCCAGATTCTCGGCGCCCATGTAAACAAACAGTATTTTCACAGAGTTATTTTAGCGCATTTGACGATAGACGGAGCTTAAAATCCAAAAACGTTGATTTTCGTCGCTGTCAAACAATGTTTCAATTCATCTATTCGGACTGCGGCGGCGATGACGCCGCTTTGTAAGCCGGCAACATGTTGCCGGCAATGAAAGCGACATCATGCAATGACACTTAACAATCACGTTAGCTTTAGTTTTAGCTTCAATTGCTTACACGCAACTACTTTTCTTTCGATTTCCCGACAGTCTGTTCCTTAAGAAGCTCAGCGATGCCGGCGATGCTGCCCATGATGCCTGTCGTTTCAAGCGGCAGAAAAATCTTGGTTGCCTGTCCCTGCGCAACCTGGCCCAGAGCTTCGAGATATTTAATCGCGATAAGATCGTTGGTCGGATTGCCCTGATGGATGGCGTTATATACGTTCATGATAGCTTCTGATTCGCCGCTTGCGATGGCAATTTTCTGATACTTTTCGGCGTCGGCTACCATCCTGATGGCCGACGCTCTACCCTCGGATTCGAGAATAGCGGCCTGCTTGCGCCCTTCCGCGGATTTAATCGCCGCTTCGCGCTGCCCTTCGGCTTCGAGAACCGTCGCGCGGCGTTCCCGTTCAGCCTTCATCTGCCTGTGCATCGAGGTTGTGACATCCTGCGGCGGATCTATGCGCTGTAACTCGACGCGCGTGATGCGAACTCCCCACTTATCAGTCGCCGTATCGAGAATCTCGCGCAAATGCACGTTGATGGAATCGCGCGATGTCAGCGACTCGTCCAGCGACATATCGCCAATTAGATTTCTAAGATTCGTCTGCGCGAGCTTAACTGTTGCCAAATAGAAATTCTGTACGTTATATTTTACCTTTACCGGATCCGTCACCTCTGTGTACACTACGGCGTCGACAGTAACGACGACGTTGTCCTTCGTGATGACTTCCTGCGGCGGCACTTCAATGACCGCCTCCCGCATGTCGACCTTCGCCAAGCTGTCGAATATTGGAACAATGATTTTCAAACCGCTTTCCGCAGTGCGGTTATATTTGCCGAGTCGTTCGACAATCCCTTTTTCCCACGGGTGCACTATCTTAAGCGACGATGCTGCAAAAACGAACAAAACCACTAAAACAACGGTGAAAAAAGTTGCAAGCGCCATATCAGACTTCCTCCTGTTTATTTTGTTTCACTCTTACGATCAATCGCGTGCCGTCTATGCGAATCACTTCCGTCCAGTTGTCGGCCGGAATTATTTCGCCCGATTCAGATTCCGCCCGCCATTCTTCATTGTCCACACGCACCATGCCGCTTGCATTTTTAACATTGATTTCCTTCAACACGTAAGCGGCCTTACCGATCATCCTGTCAGCTCCGACATTCTCCGGCGACCCGGCGTCCAATTTTACAATTATCCGGCGGCAGAACGCGAGCAACAAACCTGAAGAGACAGCGAAAACCAAAAGCTGCAGATATACCGGCCCGTGAAAATATGCGACAACCGCCGCCGGGATCGCGCCTACCCCGAAAAAAAGTATGAAGAACCCTGAAATGAAGATTTCCCCTATGATCAGCGCCGCGGCGAATATAGACCACATTACCCACGGTTCAATATTTCCCATGCCTTTTTCCCACCTCCCTATTCAACGATTTGCTTGCAAGCTAAAAAACGGTTATACAATTATAACATAACCGCGCCGCCGGATATGGGAAATGCAACCAAAATATTTTTGGCGGCGGATTGATCGGTGAAAATGGCGAAAAAGCGACTGGACATTTTACTGGTGGAACTCGGCCTTGTGGCGACGCGTCAGAAAGCGCAGGCGCTGATCATGGCCGGCGGAGTTATCGCGAACGACAAGCCTGCTGAAAAAGCCGGAGCGCTCTTCGACGAAAACGCTGAAATCAGACTGCGTTCCGAACCATCAAAGTACGTGAGCCGCGGCGGCGACAAGCTCGAAGGCGCGCTCAACGCGTTCGGACTGTCGGTCGAAGGACTCGATGCGCTCGACGCAGGCGCTTCAACCGGCGGCTTCACCGACTGTCTGCTGCAGCGCGGCGCCCGCTCAGTCTGCGCGCTCGATGTCGGCTACGGGCAGCTTGCCTCTCAACTCCGAACCGATCCCCGCGTGACGGTTTTTGAAAAAATGAACGCCCGGTTTTTGACACCCGACGACTTCAAATTCAAATTCGACATTATCACCATCGACGTTTCATTCATTTCGCTTACAAAACCACTTCCAGCTCTCGCGAAATTGCTTAACAGCAATGGCGCGATGGTAGCTCTCTTAAAGCCGCAATTCGAGGCCGGACGGGACCGGATCGGCAAAGGCGGCGTTGTTCGCGACGCGGCAACGCATGAATCCGTGATCCGCGAAGTTATTGCAGCAGCCGCCGAAATCGGACTCCATACAGTCTCAATCGTCCACTCCCCCCTGAAAGGCCCGAAAGGCAATATCGAATTTTTCCTGCTGTTCAAATTCGATCGAATCACAAGCCCGGAGACCGACCCGTCCGTTGCCGTTAAGCGCGCCCACGAGGAACTGAATAAAAAACCGTCTCTTGACACATAGTTCCCGGACGCTTATATTTTCCTCTGAACCCGGCGCTGCCGAGTTGGAAAAAAGCAAGAAGCAGCGTCGAAAATGCCGTAAAATCATCAAGCGCCGCCTGCATATGTTTCAAGGTCGCGAGCGCTTGGTTCGCTGGCGCCACAGCTATATATTGTGGGTTATGATGTTTCTGATTTACGTGAAATGGCTTTGCCATTATCCGCGGTCAAGTGGAAACATATCCGTGTAAAAGTCCAGCCGGTAAGCGGTTATTAACAGGAGGCTGCATCTGTGCCAAGACCAACACGTGTTGAATTTCCCGGCGCATTGTACTTCATTTCAACACAAACCATGCCCGGCCAGACTCTTTTTCAGGACGACATTGATCGCCGGCGGCTGTTAGAGATTCTTGACAATGCCGTACGGCGTTACGGGCTGTTATTGCACGCCTTTACGCTTCTCGACGACGGCTATCGTCTGCTCGTTGAGACCCCAAACGGCAATCTCACTAAAATGATGCAATATGTAAACAGTCACTATACTGCATATACTAACACTCGGCGACATGCCAACGCCCAACTTTTCAAAGGCCGCTATTTGAGCACGGTAGTGGATAAGCCGAGATACCTGCTGAAACTCTGCCGGTACATACATCTGCTGCCTGTACATAGGAAACTTGCCGAAAGGCCCGCCTCTTATCCTTGGAGCAGTCACTCGAAATACGTGCTTCCGAACGACCAGCCGCCGATGATTTATTCGAAAGATATCCTCGACAGGTTCGAAGGACAGCCGCGGCGCGTCAGACTCCGTTTCCAGCAGGTTGTGGAGTCGGGAATCGGTTCCGATCTGACTGCGATGACTCAACTGCTCAAGAAAACGCGCATTCTTGGCAGCCCCGGTTTTGCAGAAAAAATGAAAGTATCGATAGAAAAACCCGTTCCGGAGTCGATAGACACAAAACTTATCGTTCGGGAAGCGGCAAAATTCTATAACGCATCGGAAGAATCCGTAGTGGACAACCGAACTAAGCCGAATCCGGCCAGGAACGCGGCGATCTATCTTTGCCGAAACATGACGGATACGCCGCTCGAAAAGCTGGGCAGTCTGTTCGACGTCGGCCCGTCATCGATATGCAACACAGCGAAACGAGTCGAGGCCCACAAGAGGTCTGAAGAAGCGATGAACAAGGAACTGCGGCAGATAGAAATGAATGTGCGCAGTGCGATTTAACGGCAAAGCTGTCCAGACAGCCGCAGACAAGGCCGGGGAGAACTTTTGCCGTTTATTAAATTTGATTGAAATATAAAAAAGCTTGTGCTATATTAAACAATTCAAAGCCGGAGACTTGATCTGAACGGCAGTAACGAGGTAGAAAACAATGCAACCGACATTTAACCCCCATAACCGGCGCGCGAAGAAGAAACACGGCTTTAGAGCGCGCATGAAAACAAAAGGGGGCCAAAAGGTTATCAATGCACGACGGAGAAAAGGCCGCAAGCGGCTCACAACCGTCTAAACACGGTCCGCCCGCGGAATCCGTGCGCGGTCGCCGCGCCATCGACAACCTGTTCCGGACCGGCAAACGCCTTAACGGGAAACAAATCACATTGATATACAATGACCGGACGGACGGGAGTGTGCGATTTTCAATATTCGTGCCGCGGCGATTGGGCGGCCCGGTGCGGCGCAATCGAGCGCGTCGAGTCCTGCGAGAATTCATCAGGACTCACCCGCATCCGGCGATGGATGGTAGAGAAATTATAATACTCTGCAAGCAGCCGATTGACAGTGTGACTTTGAAAAAAGCCGGCGAGGAACTGAGCCGTCTGCTCAGCCGCCTCGCAGGAGATAAAAAACAGTGCCGTCCCGTATCGCAGTAAAAATACTATTGCTCTACAAGCGGCTGATTTCGCCCCTTCTGCCGCCGGCTTGCAAGTACGAGCCCACCTGCTCTGTTTACGCGGTTGAAGCGATCGAAAAACACGGACTGTTGCGCGGCGGACGAATGGCTTTTTTTCGCCTCCTTCGCTGCAATCCATTCTCCCGCGGCGGTTACGATCCGGTGCCCTGATCAGCCCCGATAAGCGCGGCGCCACGGCTGCTGCAAGAAAGCGATATTCGAAAATTGGCATTCTTACACGAAATATTCCTTCAATTCCTTAACTACACTTACGATCACTTTACGCACAGCTACGGATGGTCGATCATTCTTTTAACCGCTGTTGTGCGGCTGGTTCTGCTTCCGCTGACTCTCAGCGGCCTGCGCGGCATGAAGGCTATGCAACAGGCGCAGCCACTTATTAAGGAACTTCAGCTTAAATACAAGGACGACAAAGAGCGCCTCAACAAGGAAATGCTCGCGCTTTACAAACAGATCGGATTCAACCCGATCAGCGGCTGCCTTCCGATGGTGCTCCAAATCCCGGTTTTTATCATTCTCTTTCAGGTCCTGCGCAACCCGGAACAAAACGGCTTCATTTTCGTAAATCAAAGCTTTTACGGAATGGACCTCACTTCTTTCGCTTTCAGCAAGCTTTCTCCGGACTTCCTGGCGAACCTCCATCTGATTATTCCCGGCATGTTTGATCTGAGCGCGCTCGGCGTAAGCTTTTTTAACAATACTTATTTGTACATACCCGCGCTTCCGGTTGTAGCCGTCATGTGCGTGACCACCGTCGTCCAGCAGAAAATGATGACGGTTGACCCGCAGCAGAAGAGCATGATGTGGATGATGAACCTGATGATTGTATATTTCGCGTTCATGATGCCCACCGGCGTTCTGTTATACTGGGGCGTGTCGAACGTTCTTCAGCTCATCCAGCAGGCTTTCACAAAAACGTCTCCCCAACAGCAGGCGGCTGCGCACAAAACATTGGCAGGCTCGAAAAACGCCTCAAAAAAAGGCAACGGCAAAAAGTCAACTAATAAACCGGATATTATTATAGATAATGCTAAAAAAACCGCAGTTCAAGATGATGACGAAGATGACTGGGATTTTGATGAAAAAGGTCTGACATACGCATCGGACGAAGGCAATAAGCCATCGGCGGCCGCGACAGGAAAAGCAAAGAAATCATATCCGGCTCGAAAAAGCGCTGGCTCGAAGAAAAAGAAAAAGCGGAAGTAACACTGCGTACGACAAACGATCGGCGCCTCAGGCCAGGCCTGAGACCCGATACTATATAAGCGGGTGAAGCCAAATGACAGAAGTCATACAGGAAGGCCGTAACCAAGACGAGGCGCTGAAAGCCGCCCTCGACAAACTCAACGCCAAGGAAGAAGACGTTGATATAGAAGTTCTGGAAACGCAACGAGACGGACTTTTCGGCTTCATAGGATCGAGGCCGGTCAAAATTAAAGTCACGCTGAAAACTATTCCTACGGATAAAAACACTATTTCAGACGCAGCTCCCGTTTTTAGCGATGAGCCAGGGCAACCCCCTGCTCTGCCGTTCAACGGAAACGAGAACCCGGAAGATGTTGTTCGCGATTTCCTATCAACTGTATTCGATATGCTCGGAGCGGTTTGCGAAATGGACGTCCAGGAGGGCGAAAACAATATCTTTGTCGACATCACCGGCGACGACACCGGCGTACTGATCGGCAAATTCGGCCACACTCTCGATTCACTTCAATTTCTCACTAATGTCATTATGACAAAGAAGTACGGCAACCGGAAAAAAATCCTCATCAACGTCGGCGACTATCGCGAACGCCGCGAAAAATCAATCCATAAACTCTCTCGTTCCGTCGCCCGCAAAGTCTTGAAGACAAGACGGCCGGAAGCGCTTGCGCCAATGCCTCCTCAGGACCGGCGCATCGTTCACCTCGCCCTCGCCGAATACGACCGCATCGTCACAACAAGCGAAGGCACCGGCAAGAATAGAAAAGTCATTATTTCTTATAAAGACTGATCATTTTATTGCGTTTGCTTCACTTCTCTTTATACACATTTCTATATTAATCCGATGTTTTACCATTATAATCTCTTGTAGGTACAATCATTTTTTTGTGTGTTTAGTTGTATATTATACATATGCGCCTCGGCGGAGATGTTTTAAAAGAAATTGTTTTTATACTATCTTAAATGAAGTTTCTGTTAGCTTATGAGGTATGTTGATGGATAACAGCAGAGGGATTGATGAACAAAGCTTCGAGGCGATTGTAAGAAGATCTTCGGACGTTCTTTTGATAATGGATCGCGATGCGAATGCCAGATACATCAGTCCTTCTGTAAAAATCCTATTAGGATATGACCCTGAGGAAATTGTCGGGAAAAGCATATTTAATTTCGTGCATCCCGATCATTTGAAAAATGTGCTCGATCAATTAAAAGAATCAATTCCTGAGTCCGGCGCATCGCGAACCATGGCGCTCCAAATTAGGCATAAGAACGGCGAATGGGTTGTTCTTGAAGGGACAGGAACCAATCTTCTGGACGATCCGATAGTGAACGGATTCGTAATCAACTGCAAAGACGCAACAGCGCAAACGCGAACCAGAGACGCCCTTGCGGCCAGCGAAGTCCGGCTACGCGCTTTTCTCGACGCCACTTCCGACATCGCTTTTCTGAAAAACGAAAAGCATGAATATGTCATGGCCAACAAAATCTGCATCGACTTCTTCGGGAAAGCCGAATCGGACATTATAGGAAAAACTGACATCGACCTTATGCCCGAAGAAGCTGCCCGCCGCTGTTTAGTTACTGACAAGGAAGCGCTTGAATCAGGGAAGCTAACTATAAGCGAAGAAGCAATCGGCGAGCAGGTGTTCGAAACGCACAAATTCCCGTTCGTATTGGGAAAAGAATGCTACATCGGCGCTATCATCCGTGACGTCACTGCTT
>Ga0172379_10009614_pt1 | contig 11886 bp, 9 predicted proteins | sample GrowelOW334metaG_FD_119756 | JGI IMG/M metagenome (GOLD analysis project Ga0172379, IMG submission 119756) | Groundwater microbial communities from an aquifer near a municipal landfill in Southern Ontario, Canada - Groundwater well OW334 metaG | ecosystem: Environmental > Aquatic > Deep... | reverse complement strand
TCAGCGATGCATTTTCTGGCTTCTGCTGTTCAACCTTATCTGGCACCAGTTCTATGAAAAGATCCTTGAGGTTCTCCGGCGGCTTAAGTAGTTCCTCGGCTGAAAATCGTCGCTCGTATGTCTCCGCCTTGCGGCACTGCCGCTCAAACCACTTCAGCGCAAGTCCCTTTCCAAGGCAATAGTTCTCCTTCGAAGTCCCGCTCTTGAGAAAATCTCCGTAGACATTTTTCCAGCTCAAATAGCTCTCGGCATTCATATCACACCTCCATGTTTTTGTTCATGGAGGAAGATTATAGCGGAACTGCGTAGCCTTGTAAACGTGGGTTCGTCGGACGCTTACATTATATCCTGGATGTTCCAATCGGACGCTCCATATCCTGTCTTGCCTGAATATACCTCTTTAGCATTTACCTTGACGGACAGGTCAAGTTCACCAGTAGAATCTATTTTCTTGCCATGAAGCCTAAGAATGGCGTTGTATGGGTTATCGATCCGCTGACATTTAAAATCCATGTTCTTTCATCATGCCCTGGCGGGTTGGTAAACTTGATTATAGGCTTCCGCTTGTCGGCAATGCGATCCGGGTTGATCTGATTGATCACAATATCAAGGAAATCCTGGAGTTTTGGAGCGAAATCATATGCGTAAGGATAATAATCATTATAGTCGCCGACGTAATAGCTGAACATCAGCCCCAGTTGCTTGAGATTTCCGGAGCATGACGTCCTTTTTGCCGCTTGTTTGGCAGTGCTGATTCAAGTCCCTCCTTTTTCACTTCACAGATACTTCTCCGGTCAGTCCTGAATATTATTCTTCAACCGACATGCCAAAGAGCAATAAGCTCATTCCCATAGTGGCTCCGGGAATAATTTCAATAGACTCTATTTTCTTGTTTGGCAAAGGATTGTTCCAGACATGGACGGGCAGATTGAAGAATCTCTGTCCGTTCAATGTGCCGAAAAGAGCCGGAGTCATCCCCCGCCCAAGACCGCTGTCGTTAACATCTCCAATATCCATTTTGAAGATTAGGGAGTCCTCAACCGATGAACCATCTGAATAGTGTATGCGATAGCTGGCCGCAGTAGCATTGCAACGTCTGTCCCTTGCCCAAAGATCAAGGTTCGCAGGGACTCTGGGCTGATAATTGACAGAGTGCAGGAAAAGCAGTCGTTTTGCGTTTTCATTTATTGGAATTTTTATCGTATCTTCCGACAATCCTCTCACTATAAGAGCAGCTGGTCTGCCTTTACTGGTGAATGGAATAATGCTTCCGCCTTTAATGCCTGTCACGGCTTTGCACAGGAAATCCAGGCGGGAATTCGACGGGAAATTGAGTTCGCCGACTAATCTACTTTCGTTTGAAAGTTTAAGTTTCGGAGAGGCAACTGGATGCATGGATGCAAAAGGTGAAGTCTGGCTATGTGATGCGCATTCGAATATTATGTCAGGGATGAACGGGAATTTTTCAAGATCGCATTCCTCCGGTGACCATGACAGGTAAGACATCAGGGAGAGCGCCCTCCTTAATTCGAACTTCATTTTTTCAGGATCGGTGTTGTTCCAGGATGTCTGGCACATTCCAAGTGCTGCGTAATTCCGGACTGATCTGGCGATACCAGCTATATTCAGGGGATGTGTCCAGGGGCTGCCAACTGTTCTGTATCCGGCATCCGTAAACATTTTTATTGAAGGGAACAACGGATTAGGATCATATTTCCAGTCGTAGATTACCATGTCCTTGGGCAGTTTTGCGAGAAGTTCCGGACCGCAGATGTGGAGAATTTTCCCATTCTGTCCGGGATCGAACATGTCACCCCATAAATGCATTGACACATTTTTCTTTTTCAGCAGTTCGCTGTTGATAGAAAGGGAATTGATAATCCAGTCTGCGCTTCTCCAGCGCAAAGCTCTGGCCATATCCGATGTGACAATATCTCCGAAGAGCAACTCATCGAATGCGATGTGCAATGAGGACGGTTTTAAGTCGTCAATCAACTCTTCCTGTATGGAAAGCATTAACTTGACCGCCTCTGGATTAGCCACATCAAGGTTTCTATAAGTGTTCTTCTGCCACTTGGCCGCTGGCACGGCAAACTGTGCGTATTCAGGTTTGTGGGTAATATATTGAACACGTCCCCATGACGCCAGATAGGGTATAGGTTCAATGCCCCTGGCTTTTGCATATTTGAAGATGAGCCTCCAGTCGTTTTTAGTGAATTTATTTCCGCCTATTTCCGCAGCGGTGAAAGGATATGCGGTGTCAGTTTCCCAGCTATCAACTTGTATGACTAGTTTATTCAGTCTTAAAAGGTATGCCGCATCTATTGTTCTTTTAAATTCAGCTGTGGAACTTCCTCCGACCATCCAGCCGCGATAGGCCATTCTCGGGGCGTCAGCCATGAATAAATTAGGCAATTTGGGTTGAGGCGTCCAGGCCGCCCGCCTTGCCATTAAAATATAAGTTGCGATTCCGCGGAGAACTCCTTCCTGTGTATGCCCGGATATTCTTACCCCGCCATCATCAATGGTCAGGGTGAATGCCTCAGGACTTTCCAATAATTTTTTTTCAGCCTGGGTGAATGTTGCGGACTTAAATGGATTTTCAGAAATCTCCAGTCTGATCGTTGCCTCCGATGAACTGCCGCCATGGACTTCAATTATTTTTTTGACTTCCGGATCTATGGAAATCCCTTTTTCCGCTATGAAGATTTTACCAGGGAGATTGAAGAGTCCTTTGCGGAGTTCGAGTCTGATTGGCTTCCCGGCCATCAGGAGTTCTGGAGCATCAAGCCTTTTGGTGAAATCATAGCTCCGGAGATCTTTTGATTTTTGATTTGCAGAGATGGCATCAGGAAGGGAAAGGGTCACTGGCGCAAATCCTTCGGGAAGCAGCCATGATTTACCAAGAATTGGGGCCCATGTGTAGTTTTCATCTGCCCCATGATTCCTGTGGCGGGTAAAGTTCATATACAGCGTCTTGTCGCCAGAGGCATCATTTCCGAGCAGATCGGATAAGTTTATGCGTATGGCGCATGTCCAGGAGTTTTCCCCGATATTGGTTTTAGCATCCCATCCGCCTTTGAATTCCGACGGGTCGGTGGGGAACCAGTCAGCGCTTTTTTCGCCGCTGACATGCATTTTCCAGAATTTGCTTCCTTTCGCGTTGACCATGACTTGGGAAAATGAAGTCCTGTTTGCCGAAATGAATAACTCAATGCAGTCATCATTATATATATTGTTGTAGTCGGCGTTTTCTTTTGCCCTGATTTTAGAAGGCTCAGGCTCTTCCAAATCATAGCCTATATACAGCCAGCCGTCTTTTATGGAAAGCAAAACCCTGTCTTTGAATGGCGATTGTTTTTCAGGAGCATTAAGCGCGCTGAACGGGGATAATTCCTTTGCGTTCCTCCAGAACGGAGAATCCAGTTTTCCGTCAAATTCCACAGGTAATTCCTGCGGTTTAATAACAAGATCCTTCATAAAGGGGATTTTCCGGAGAGACGCGTTTTGATAAAGAACGGTGGTGTTTTTGCCCTCTGAGGAGAGATTTACTTTAATTGTTTCAGCGTCTGCTCCAGTGCTTATAATTGTTCTCGATTGAGATGCTCCGTTCTTTTTCACAGTGTCTGAATAAATTATATTTTTAGCATCCCATGCACCTTTACTGCCCGCAATGGTGAAGGAGCTTAGCGCATGGCCCGGTCCATCGACTTTGATATCTGCGGAGAATAGATATTTTGAATCAGGTTCTGCGGGAATATCTTTCCAGGCGCAGACGGATGTTTTGCTTTCTGAGCCTCTTCTGATTAGAACCGTCCCGTTTTCCTCATAGGCGGATGAGTCTTTTTCTTTTCCGGCGCTGATGTTAAAGGATTTTATTTCCACCGGTGTTTCGGCTGCCGGATCTCCATGGGCTTGAACAATGAGCATGGAGGCAAGAACTGTTGAAGAGGCGAAAGTGTTTAATGATTTGCATATTCTTTTTTTCATCTGAAATTCCCTTTTGATATTTCAAGGATTGCCAAATAAATCACTGTATGGTTTGTAACTCTTGACATGTCCGTCGAGAAAAGATGCATTCGCTGAAATTCCATGGCATCTCCAGTTTGCCCGGGCATTGCCTGCTGTGGGCCCCAGGGAGTATGAATAAGGGATTCCTTGCGCGTATTCGCAATTGAGTTTGTCGGCCCATCCGTCCAGGAAAGTCCATGTTGCAGATGGCTTGGATATTGTCATGAAATTTGTAAGGATATTAGTGTCTGCATACCAAACACCGGCATCATTGTACCTACGGAGAACCTGGGCATTGTATGTATAGGACGGGTCATTCCCCCTGTTTGGATTAGGGCTTAAGGGATAATTTACAGCGGATGACGGGCAACGGAATATAGTGTTCTGAAATGTTGAAAAGGGGGTGGTGGTGGATGGAGTTGTTTTCATTCCGGCATATGTGTAAAGAAAATATTGATAGGGTTTGAACGATGCACCGACAAAATATAGCCCATAATTCATCCAGCCATTGTAGTCATCTGAATATTGCAATACACAATAAATAAGTTGCTTCTGATTATTTATGCAACTTGCACTTTCCCCTATCTTCTTGGCGTTCTTCAACGCAGGCAGCAGCATGGCCGCCAGGATTGCGATGATCGCAATTACAATGAGGAGCTCTATTAATGTGAAGACCCTGTGCCGCAATGAGTTGAGCGTTTTTGGGCTTGCCTCACCGCCCAAGCCCCGTGTGCGTCTTTCCCCCTGGCTTTCTTTACAGGCCGTTCGTTTGTGTTCGGATGAAGAGTCGTTCATTTTCAAGTCCTCATTTTTCATTTCAGTTTTCAGCTACCTGTATCATATATTCCTGGTATTTTGTTAGTATATCACGTTTTTTCAGTTTTATTTCAAGCGTTCCGGAAGATGGGATTTCTAATCTTATGGACTTGCTGTTTACTCGGAATCCGATAGGATGATGCTCAAAGTAAAAAGCTTCAGGCATGGATGTAAATCCAAAATTCAATGTTCCCGGGCCTCCCTCGATGTAAATTACCGCCTTGTTTTCATCCGGATCGAGTTCAGCGGATTTAATTTTGATTCCAATCCAGGTTTCCATCCAGACGGGACAATTCCGCCCTGCAAGTCTTGTCAGCAGATCACATTGGCTCCAGTTTCGCGGAATCCGGCGGCGATATTTCGGATCGGCGGTGATCCATTCGTGGAAAAGCCGACCGTTTGCATGCGCCCCGGTAATTTTCTCCTTTAATTCGGACTCTGACTGTGTTCCTCCGGCAATTTCCATCAACAGGAGTGAATATAACTCCTGTCGTCCCAGTCGATCCGATCCGTTCCATGTCAGAAGAGACGGGGCGATCTTTTTCAGACAATCCGGTTCGGATTCATATATTTTCCGGCAACATTGCTCTAGGTGTTCCGGCAAGTAACGGTGAAGTATGTCGATTATTTCGGGATAAATCCCTTCAGTGGATAAGTTAAAAATGGTTTCACGGCGGATTGAACCTTCGAGCTTCGGGTGGCAGAGGAACCGCGTTGTTGTTCCGGTAAGTCCTTCGTGAAAGAACTTGTGCGTCCACCATGGTACCCCCCCCATATAGCGGGGGAAATATTCGCTTCCGGCCAGAAATTGCGCAAGCCGCAATACTGTATTTTTTGCCGCTGCATAGAGTCCCCGGTCATAACAGGCATCCTCGCCGAGCAACCGCGCCATCTGGGTAAAGCCCAGGTATGCACCAAAATTTGTGCCGTCGTTCCACGTTGCCCCGTCTTCATAACAGGCAGTGGACATACAGGCCCAGTCCTGCATTATTTCGAAATACCGGAAAGCCTTTTTAATAGTCGACCAGTTTTTCCGGACAGGTATCCAGTCTCCGGTAAGCATCGCCGTCAGATAAATGTAATAAAGGCTGAAGCCGTTGCCCCAGTCATTCTCAATCATCGGAAATTCGGAAGCTTCGATGTTTTTACGTGTAAGCTTGCCGAACTTAAGAATATTGGACACGTGAAGATATGTAATAATATATTTCATCCGTGTATGGGGCTCGGTGCGTTCGTACCAGTAATTGCAATGGCCTTCAATATTTTTGCCATTGTCAAAGATACCTATTCCTCCGATATTTTTATTGAATTCATACGAAGCTTTCGGATCGGTAACCTGTGATAAGACAAGTTTAAGCCGTTCCGACAACTCACTGCATGCACCGGAATCAATAAAGTTGAACAAAGTCAGCGGTAGCGCGAAATGAACCAGTGAACCGTAGGCGCCTGGACTGGGGGTGGTACCGGGCTGGGAGTCATGATATTTCATGTATTCATCAAAATCCGCCCGGAACAATTCGCCGATTCGGTTTTCCCCGCTGGTTTTAAAATGAAATTTCCGGGTCAGAGTCGGCAACGGAATCTCATATTCAGAGCTGTTTCTGCCGATTACGCCGTAGAGTTCTCCGTATTGTGTGGGAAATTTCAGGTTTTCGGCGTCATGCATGTCTATTTCCGCAACCCTGGAGGCCGCCAGTGCGACCGGTGGCGGCAACGGTGCAATTTCCAGAGGACTGCTGTTCCAGTCGTCTTCAAGGTGGCGATACTGGAAACGTTGGATGATATGAACGCGTTCCCTCTGCTCGTCGATCCTGTAGAACTCCTCCATGTTGACAGGATATGCCAGCATTGCCTTTGACCAGAATGAGCAGAGCTCAAGAGTTTTTCCCAGCCATTTTAAACTGACGGTTTCTTCACTGTGGAACAGTTCAATTCCGTAAGGCGAAGCCAGAATCGCATACCCGAATTCGCGTTCTCCTGAGATTTCAATGGTTTCCTCCTTGCGGTCAAAATGTATCTTCTTAGGTTGACGTTGCAGCACCACCAAAAGAGGTGTCTCCATGAGGCCGGCCTGGGAATTGCCCCACAGTAATATCCAGTTGTCCGTTAAAGGCCCGTCAGCAGAAAGATCATAATGAGAGCTTCCGGCGGCGGTATTGCGTATTGTAAAACCGGATCGCAGGGGTAATCCGAGATAAAGGAATTCTCCGGCCGGAGCGTAGTCGCTCAATACAAGCGATGAGTCATCTGTTTCCACCAGAAACCCTGGTGTGGCAAGACTTACGGTTGTGGCGAAATTTACATAATCACCCCGTTTGCGATTGTGAAAATTTCCGGTGGAACGCAACGTGGTCCTGTTGGTATAACTGATCCAGTTGATGTGCCTCTCGGACTCTGAATTGAAATCAACTTTCCCGGGCGGCAGCTTGAACATGGTGCCGCTGGTATGAGGTGGACGGCAGGACAATCGCCACATCGTCAGTTGCCGGTTGTCGGGATGTCCCATCCGGTGCAGGCGGGCTATAACTCCCATTGCCAGCTGGGAATAATCCAGCAATCCTGATTCATCGGTAAAGCCAAAACGTCCGCAGGAGGGACTGCTCCCTCCTCCGATTCCCAGGCAGAAGTCTTTAATAGAGGAATTTCTCTGATGTTCGGCTTTTGCATGAGTGGCAGCGCGTGAAGCGAATGGAATCACCTTTTCCGTTTCAGTCAGACATGGAACTGGAGCTGATACGGTATTGAGCGGCAAACCGTCAGTGCCGCAAAGTGAAATATTTAAATCGTTGATACTGGCGGAACTTACGGTCAGTTTGTTGCTTCCGGTTCGCAGGAAAACCTTCTGACTGTATGAATCGCGAGTATATGTGACCTGCGCCGGACGGATCGATACACCGTTGAGTTCAATGTCGGCGGAGATATTCCAGGAAAGAATCACCGGTCTTTTTTCCGCTGATTCAATTACGGTATACCTGGATTGCCCAGAATTCCCGTTTTGCCATTCAGAGAGAGTTTTTATTGACTCCGGATAATAGACCTGTTCGTAAATCATAAAGCGCGTGAACCCCCTTATTATATCAAACCATGACATGTTTCAAAAATAAAACATATTTGATGTTGTTGTTATTGTAACTTAAAAATGGACTGCAACAATTGTTTTTTGTGCCAAAGCACTTACGTTTAGTGCCAAAGTGAATTAATATGGAATTGCGATGCACAGCTTCTTGATAAATGTCAATGAGATACCGCGCAGCTTGAATTTCCCGTTCAAGATCAAAGCATTGGGGTATCAGCCGGACAATTACTATAATATCCACAACATGCGTTATTCGACCATTGATTTTGGTGTTGAGCTGAAAGGCGGAGATCTCTCGATCCAGGAAATGGACGGGAACTGCTACCGATATAAGATTCCCTGCACCGTTACCCGTATTCCGGAACATGACTACGGTATCGCTACAGAAGAGCCATGGGAGGTTCTTTTTTTCTCTTACTCTTCGGATTTGGCGGAAGATTTTATCAAGAGTGGAATCGATTTCAGTCAGCCCGGATGGGAGTTTAAGCGCAGTCTGCGATTTGAACAAATACTGGGACAGATAATGAATCTTACCGGCAACTTGCGTAAAACTGGTAACGCCGACCGTCTTGACCAGCTCGCATTCCAGCTTATCTGCGAAACGCGGCTGTCGAATCCTGATACATGCGTAGAGGAAAGCCACCAGCATCAAAAAATATTACAGATTGCATCATTTCTGCAACTTCATTATCCGGAGGATATCAATATAAATACGATACTTCGGCGATACGGATTCTCGCGGCGTACCTTTTACCGCGAGTGGAGTAAAATATATCGGACTACGCCCGCTCAGTTTATTATCGATAACCGCATTAATAATGCCAGCGGACTGTTACTGAAAAACAACCTGAGCATTGGGCAGATTGCCGGGTTGAGCGGCTTTTCAAACCAAATCGGATTTTATCGCTCTTTTCGTAAAAAACACGGAATGACCCCGTCGCAATACCGCTCTCAGAAATTCCCGAAAGCTGTTTGACAAACCAAACTCGAAAGATTGCAACCGCATAGCGGCTAGCATCTTGCGTCCGTATTTTTCCGATCCTCCTTCGGACGATATTCATATCGCCCGCCAGTCGGATCGAAAAAATCCAATCCGCAATCTGGCTCGCCAAAATCTAAATTTTCACCCGTGCGGAGTATATAATTGATGTTCTTCTGAAAAACTTCAGCTTTTTTTTCACCGTCACTTCGTAATTCCGGGCCAGTTGTCGGTGCGGAACGGTGATGCCGGAAGATCGGATGAATTGTAGAGGTTGCAGACCGGATTTTCCGCCCAGGCGTAACGTACCGCCACCGGTTTTGGAACCTGCGGATTTGACACCACCATTGATTTGTAAATCGGGCCGGAATATACGATGTTCTTAAGACCGTAATCTTTTGCGAGCGCCGGCAGTGCCAGGCGCAACCCGACATCCTGCTTGTTGCGGGGATGTATGTCGTTGGCTTCTCGCCACGCCAAACGGTACATTGGTAATTTTCAGATCCCTTAGCGGTTTGCTGACCATCGTCTGGTATTATTTATTCCCTTCAAGAAAGCCCAGGTATAGAGCTTGAACCAATGCTTTTGCCTTGGTATAGCTTCCCTGACAGTGATCTCGAAAGTCTTTGTTGAAAAGGCATTCCCCTTTTCCCTCTGATTGCCGTTTGAACAATTTATCGAGCGCCGTTTTTGTTTCATTATGGCAGAGACGGCGTAAATCGCGACCAAGCAAACGGGCACCTGTCAGAATTGCGTCGGGATACATTTCCGCAAGATCGGAGTCAGCTCCTGTTTTCAGCCTGTCAGAGCTTATTCTTGTATAGTGGGAGATTATCGTGTGAATGTCCTTTACATGTTTACGCCTGGCGCGGAGATTGCTTTCGCGATCAGTCCAGGCTATGATTTTGAGGAGGACTATTCCGGCAAGTCCCACTACTGGGACTGCAAGAATGCCGGTTCCATCGGAAACCGTGAGTTCCACAGCTGATTGGAATGCCTCTTCAAACCCAAGCATGCTCATTTGCGAATCATCTTCGGCCCAGGTAATGCTGCTTTTACTTACGTCTTCCACTCCTCCAAATGGCAGGATGTCAACACAGTTGCCAGAGGAATCCACGAGGCGTTCGGGATGGTTTTTCTCCGGAGCTTCTTTAAAGTTTTTCTCCAGGACAAGATTATTCCGAAGACGTTTGTAGTGAGTCCAGTCTTTGACCTTTACCGCCCAGTCGACATCCATTGTTTTCCTTGTCGGGCTGATATTATGTATTCCGACAAGAAAAACGTCTCTGGCAAATGCCCCGATAAGGGCAATAGGTACGTGTTCAGCTGCGGCGGACTCCAGCACCGCTTTAAACACTATCATTTTTTCAGGTTCAATTCTGCTCAAAAGCATTGGACAGATACCGGTTGAAAATTAACTTTGCCGTTTCGATGCTGCGATCATCGTCGCCGACAAGAAGATCGGCATATATCAGCAATGGATGGACGCACCCGTCATTCTGATATGTCTCTGAATTCCAGAAGATGCTCCTTATTTCCACTTCGCCTTTATCGTCAGGCTGCAGTCCCTCGGAATTAATCAGGATATTAATGCCTGAAGATGCATATACAGTAACAATTTCAGGAGAAAGATGTCCTGTAAGCTTGGCAGCCGCAACCTCTCCGCCCCACAGGAAAGATTTCCGGTCGAGTTTTGCCGTCTGCCACCACTGAGGATTGACAGGATGATATTTCCCAATCAGAAGTTTTGGGCGTAGGCGTTCGGCGTAAGTTTTAAGCCAATTTTCGAGAAGTTTTGCACGGTTTTGGAGTTCAAATCCTCTTTTTGAGGTTTCGACAAGATATCCTTGCGCAATAAGCTCGTTTCTCACATTGCTGGCCATTCCAAGAGATACGCCCGAAATATTCGCGAGAGACTTCAGGTTTCCTGCAATTCCTTCAGAATTCTCCGAAAGAGTCTTATTTACGGATTCTACCAGACAGACAAAGATGATCTTCAATCCAGACGAATGGAAAAGCGAGGATGATTTTTCCTTGACCATCCATAACGGTTTTGTGTGTTTGTTCACATAAACGTATATTCCGGAGTTTTCCACATAAGCATTCCCTACCGCATCCATAAACTGGACTTTCATCTTTTTCAGGGACTCCGCTACGCCCGGGGAAATGTAAGAAGTGACCAGAATGCATGGGGTTTGAGGAGGCTGAAATTCATCTTTTGCGGAAAGAAGAGCTGCGGAATGGAGGCTAGATTTGATTTCAACTCTATAAGATATGGCATTGCCGCTATTTGATTTAAAGATTACGAACGCATCCGCACCTATGGAGGGTTTTCTTTTCGAGTCAATTGAAAGAGTCATTCCGGCGGGGCATGAAAAAGCCCCAACCGCCTTCTTCAGCAGTTCATCCTGCTCAATGATTTTTCTTATATCTTTCAATCTAATGTCTCCATGATTGGTTGCCATGAAACTACAATAGCATATAATGGTTAAGTTTCAATATTACTACTGTTTCAATATTATTGAAATATTGTAAATATTGAAACCTAGCCTCATTAATAAGTATTTCAGTAGCTGTGAAGCAAGCCACAGCAAGCCCGTCATCACTTGGAGCGAATGCGGAAAGTGTTGTACCCTGTTCGCAAGACTTTGAGCGACAGGGTTAGGGTTCGTTAAAAATAACTTGGGCATTTGCTGGCGAAGAGATTTTGGATTGATTATCATGCTGCGAAAGAGGAGTCCGCTGCAGCGGATAACGATTGATCAACGTGATAAGCGGCCGAAAGAACGCCTGCCCCGTGGGACGGGAATCCATGCATTTGTACGTATTCAGTAAACTACGCTCGTTTATTGAATTCGTACTCAAATAAAATATGAAGAACTGTTTGTTTTGCGTTTTATTAGATGAGGTAATTTCAAAACTACCCTGAGCCGATTCAAAACTAACGGAGGGCGGACTTTCCAGTCCGCCGCTTGAGTTAGATTTCCGCGGGTAAGAAAACCCG
>Ga0172379_10009613_pt1 | contig 11886 bp, 10 predicted proteins | sample GrowelOW334metaG_FD_119756 | JGI IMG/M metagenome (GOLD analysis project Ga0172379, IMG submission 119756) | Groundwater microbial communities from an aquifer near a municipal landfill in Southern Ontario, Canada - Groundwater well OW334 metaG | ecosystem: Environmental > Aquatic > Deep... | reverse complement strand
ACCTCTGCCCGCCCCGATGCCTAATCCATATTCGGCAACTAAAAATATTCCCCAAAGAATATTTGAATCGCAAAATACGAGGCGTCCAATGGTTGACGGCGTGAGGTTGACTAAAAAATTGACAGGCCCCATTGAAGAGTTGGGCGAAATGACGCTTATTGAATTTCGGCGTCTGGCTCCAAGTCCTCGTGAGGCCACAAATGAAATAAAGGAAAGGATTCAGCTTCTTCAGGATGAATCGTATACTAGAAAAATGGAAGGAATCAGCGCCTGGTTTAAAAATGAGATCAATAAATTTTATAGGTTGCTTGGTTCAACTGCAATGGATCAGCGTAGAAATGTAGATGAAGTCATAAAAGAAAGGTTATTATCCGGCAAGCCGACATTAAGCTCTGAGGAATTCGACGCGATAATGCAATTAAATAAAGATTTAAGATATTAAAATGCAACAAGTTACGGTACCGCAATTTTTGGATGTTGAGGATAAGATAATCGGGCCAATTACCATTCGCCAGTTTATTGAGTTGATGATAGGTTGCGGAATCATTTTTATTTTTTATAAGGTTTTTGATTTTTCGCTATTTGTTGTTTCGGGATTGTTTATTATTGCCGTAACTTTGATGTTTGCATTTGTAAGAATCAATGGCCAGGCATTTCATCTGTTTTTGTTAAATCTAATCTCAACTTTTAAAAGTCCTAAATTAAAAATTTGGAAAAAGAAGATATCAACCAAAGAAATAATAGCAGATTTAAAATCTCCCAAAGAAGTTAAAATGCCAATTAGGACTGTTGCAAAAAAAACAGCCACATCCTCCAAGTTGTCAGAATTATCTCTTATTGTAGATACGGGGGGAGTTTATACCGGAGAAAATTAATTTATGCCAGATCGAAAAGCAATATCTACAACACCATCAACACAGAGCAGGCTTCATATAGCCGAAATTAAGGATGATGCGGTTGTTTTAAAAGACGGTACGCTTAGAGCGGTTCTTTTGGTATCGTCAATAAATTTTGCTTTGAAATCTGAAGAAGAGCAAAATGCCATTATTTCCGGTTATGTCCAATTTTTAAATCTTTTGGATTCTCCCTTGGAAATTTTAGTTCAATCAAGAAAGCTGGATTTGGACGGTTATCTTAAAAGCATATCCGAGGCGGAGAAAAAACAGACCAATGATCTGTTAAAATTGCAAGTTACGGAATATAAGCAGTATATTACAGAGCTGGTTGAAATGGGTAATATAATGACGAAGCGCTTTTATATTGTCGTTCCTTATGATCCGGCATCTAATGGAAAAATGGGCTTTTGGCGAAGGATGGGGGATGTCCTTTCACCCACAAGTGTCATTAAATTAAACCAAAAACAATTTTTAGCAATGCGAAAAGAATTATTGATGTTGGTTGACAAAATACTTATGGGCTTGTCGGGAATGGGTGTCAGGGCGACAATTTTAGATACCCAGTCGCTAATAGAGCTGTATTATTCAACATACAATCCTGTAACTTCGCGCAGTGAAAAATTGGCGGATATAAGTAAATTGAATTTTGAAGAATTTTAATCAATATTATCGGGTAAATAAAAAGCATTAAATATGTTCAAGCCGGAAGATCTAAATTCACAAAACCTAAAAGCGCAGGAAACTGTTGCTCAGGTTAAGTATACTCCAGCTCAGCTTAAGCAAATGGAGAAGCAGGCACTTGAGTCAACTCAGGAAATTTTGGAAGAAGAGAAAATCTACCGTCAAGGCGTAGTAACTATACGAGATTTAATTGCCCCGGCTGCTCTTGAGGTAAACGCCAACCATATTCGGTTGGGAGAGTATTATTTGAGAACGCTTTTTGTGGTGCAATACCCCAGATATATTACTGTCGGATGGTTTGCTCCCATTATTAATATGGATATTATTGCGGATATGTCCTTTTACTTTTATCCGGTCAAGACCCCTGTTATTCTAAAGCAATTGAAGAGAAAAGTTGGTAATGTAGAGTCTGGGCTTATATCCTCGGCTGAAAAAGGAGCCCCTCGTGATCCTTTGGCAGAAACTCAGTTGCGAGATATGGAAAAATTGCGAGATGATTTAACACAGGGGGTCGAGCATTTTTTTCAGACTGGTCTTTATGTCACAATCTATGGAAAAACTTTAGAAGAACTGGATCAAATTTCCGATGAAGTTGAAAATTTTTTTGGTTCTCATCTGGTTTATTCAAGGCGGGTTTTTTACCAGGCTGAACAGGGATTTAATTCAACATTGCCGCTAGCTTTTGATGAATTGGGCATACTTGTTAATATGAATACTTCGCCTGCGGCCAGTTCATTTCCTTTTGTCTCATCTGATTTAACTTCTGACAATGGTATTTTATATGGAATTAACAGGCATAATAACAGCTTAATTTTATTTGACAGATTTTCTTTGCAGAATGCAAACGCTGTCGTGTTCGCAACGTCCGGTGCCGGCAAATCTTATGCGGTTAAATTAGAAGTCTTAAGAAGCCTTATGTTCGGTACTGATGTAATTATCATTGATCCTGAAAGAGAGTATAAGCATTTATGTGATGCAGTCGGCGGTACTTATATAGACATATCCTTAAATTCGGAAAGCAAAATTAATCCGTTTGATTTACCCAAAGGCGTGGGAGAAGACGCTCATCCGGAAGATATTATCAGAAGCGCCGTAATCACGGTTAAGGGATTAGTAAGATTAATGATTGGCGATGTTACCTATGAAGAGGATTCTATAATTGATAGGGCGCTTTTAGAAACTTATGCCAAAAAAGACATTACTGCCAATGCGGATTTATCAATGGTTGAGCCGCCTGTTTTGCAGGATTTGCAAGATATTTTGGAAGGAATGCAAGGAGCAGAAGATATTGCTTTAAGATTGAAAAAATATACTGAGGGCACATTTGCCGGATTATTAAATAATCCCACAAATGTAGAAATGAGCAATCAATTAGTCGTTTTTAGCGTTAGGGATTTGGAAGATGAGTTAAAGCCGATTGCTATTTATACTATTGTTAATTATATTTGGAATATGGTGCGCAGCCAGATGAAAAAGAGGATTCTTATAGTTGATGAAGCCTGGTGGCTGATGCAAAGAGAGGATTCAGCAAAGTTTATTTATGCTCTTGTCAAAAGATGCCGTAAGTATTATCTGGGAGTAACTACCATCACTCAAGATGTAAATGACTTTTTAACTTCGCCCTATGGCCAGGCAATTGTAAATAATTCGTCTTTGCAACTCTTGATGAAGCAGACGCCAGCGGCCATCAATCCGGTTCAAAAAACTTTCATGCTTACTGAAGGCGAAAAATATTTGCTTTTGGAATGTAGCGTCGGAGAAGGAATATTTTTTGCCGGGGCCAAACACGCGGCTATTAAAATTGTTGCTTCTTATTCTGAAGACCAGCTAATAACGTCAGATCCTCGACAGCTTTTGGAAATAGAGGCAGCCAAGAAAGAATTTGAAGAGTCCTTGGCAGCGGGAGAAAATAATCCGGGACAGGGGGCGGAAATAAATAAGCAGTAAATATATGTTTGAAAATAAAAGAAAATTAGTAATAATATTGTTGATAGCCGGAATCGTTGTTTTGTTATTATTAATTGCCATACTTTTTCTTTGGCCTAAAAATGCTGTAAGTCCGAAAATAACAGATGACAATTCGCAAATTAAAAATCAGGGCATTAAAACAAACGTTGATTTAATTCCTTCAAGTCCGGATAGAATAAGAGAAGAACAGTCTTATCCTTTGGGATTGAAGCAATTGGCCATGTCATTTGCTGAACGATATGGCAGTTACTCCAGTGATTCGGGATCTAAAAACTTAAACGATTTAGTGCCCCTGGCAAGCAGTAACATGATTGCAAAAATCAATCAATCTTCGCAACTGGCAGATCAGTCGACGAGCACGGCTATGTTTCGGGGATTTACTACCAAGGCATTGAGTTTTGAGTTGGGTGACTTAAAAAGTGATACTGCTTCGGTTATTGTAAGCACCCAGAGACTAACCTACCTTGGTCCCGGCAAAGAACCTAATATTTCTTATAGAAAAATTGAACTTAAATTTATTAAAATAGGTACAGAATGGAAAGTCGATGACGCTGTTTGGAAATAATTTTACCAAGGCCACAATAAAAATAAGGGAAGCTGTTTTAAATTTATTTTTTCCAAAAAGGTGTATAGAATGCCAGAGTTATGGAAGTTTTTTGTGTGATAGTTGTCTTGGCAAATTGAAGGTGCCGGCAAATTCAGAATGTCACAATTGCCGTTTGTCCAGTCAAAATGGAAAATTATGTGATCAATGTGCTGGCAAATCTTTTTTGGATTTTTTATGGATAATGGGTGATTACGATGACCAAATTATAAAAGATATTATCTGTAAGATTAAATACGAGTATATTGAGGAGTTGAGTTATGCGTTGGATAAATTAATCAAAGATTTTTTTGTAGAAGTTCAATATTTTAAAAATTCTTTGTTTGTTCCGGTGCCTTTGCATAGGCGAAGATTATTAGAAAGAGGATTTAATCAGGCTCAACTGATCTCAGAAAGAGTTAGTCAGATAATTGGAGGAGTAATAGATGTTAATTTGTTGGTAAGGATAAAATATAATGCTCCTCAGGCTAAATTATCGGCAAAAGAAAGAAGGGCGAACTTAGCCGGATTTTTTAAAATAAATACTGAGAGAAGTGAGTTTTATGATAAAAAAAGACCAATTATTCTCGTTGATGACGTATATACAACCGGGACGACGATGCAAGAATGCGCTAAGTTACTTAAAAATGAAGGCTTTGAGTCAGTGGGAGGCATCGTTATTGCTCGGGGAAAATGGGGTTGAAATTAATTAAAAATTGTGCTAAATTATAATAGCTTTAATGAATATTAAAAATATAAAATTCTCTTGGAGAGGTGGCAGAGTGGTCGAATGCGTCAGTCTTGAAAACTGAAGTCCCTTCACGGGGACCGTGGGTTCGAATCCCACCCTCTCCGATGAAGTAATATTCAGTTAAATATGGCTGGGTGAATATGTGGACACACTTAGCTAGAGTTTCGCAAATTATTTCAAGACTGTGGGAATAGACATGGAGAGATGGCTGAGTGGCTGAAAGCAACGGTTTGCTAAACCGTCGTATGTCTCTTTTGGCATACCGAGGGTTCGAATCCCTCTCTCTCCGAAGAAATAGGAAGGCAAAAATATATGGAACAGGAGGCAAAAAATAATTTACCTCAGCAAGTCAGCGAAGTAAAATTTTCATGGAGGTATCAAGAATATTTTAGACATGAAAAGACAGTCGCTTGGTATGTTGTTTCTCTTATCTTGTTGGTTTTGGCTGTGGTGTGGTGTTATTTTGATAATAACATTACTTTTGGAATGTTTTTGATTTTGTTTTATCTTGTTGTCCTTCTTTATAATAATTTGAATTCCGAAATAGTTGCTTTTACAATTACCGCTGATGGCATCAGGATAGGAAAGAAGTATCATTTTTTTAGGGAGTTTGATTATTTTTTTATTGTTTATGAAGAGGTTGGCATTAAAAATTTATATTTGCAATTTAGAAACCCATTGAAAGGAAGATTGGCTGTGCCATTGGATGGGCAGGACGCCTTAGAGATAAGAAAATTTTTACTTAAATATTTAAGAGAAGATTTGGAAAGAGAAGCTGAACCAATATCTGACAGGCTCCGCCGTTGGCTTAAATTGTAATTGTTTGTGCCCGTAGCTTAGCTGGATAAAGCGTCAGCTTGCGGAGCTGGAGATCAGAGGTTCAAATCCTCTCGGGCACATTATTATCTATAAAAACATGTGGAGCCTGGAAACAAAAGTGAGTCACATAAGTAAGATTGGCAAGGCATTAATCAGTAGGCTTAAATATATAGAAATTGAGACCGTTCGCGATCTCATTTTTTATTTGCCCTTCAGATATGAGAATTATCAGCATCTGCCGATTGATAAATTACGGTTGGGAGATTATGCTAATATCTGCGGAACAGTGGAAATGATTAATAGCAAGAGAACAAGATTTAAAAGAAAGGCATTAGTGGAGGCTTTAATTTCAGATGACTCCGGTACTATTAAATTACTTTGGTTTAATCAACCGTGGGTTGTAAAAAATATTAAAGTCGGCCAAAGGTTATGTGTTAGCGGAAAGGTTGCCGGCAGCGATTTTGATTTGTATTTGAGCTCGCCTTCTTATTCTCAAAACGAGTCAAGTCAGAAAATTGGTATCTTGCCGATATATCATCTTACGGCTGGTGTGACACAAAAACAGTTAAGGACATTATTAAAAATATGTCTCGATCAAATAGATATTAAGGAGTATTTGCCAAAGGAAATAATTTTGGCGGAAAAGTATCTTTCATTGCCTTCGGCATTAAAAGAGGCGCATTTTCCTTCCAGTGATATTAATACAGAAAAGGCAAGACAGCGGTTGTCATTTGATGAGCTTTTTTTCATGCAGTTTGCTTCCCAGCTTTATAAAAAACAAATCAGTGCCTTAAAATCCGATTCGATAAAATTTGATGAACTGTTAATAAAAAAATTCGTCAATAGTTTATCATTTGATTTGACAATTGATCAAAAAAAATCCGCTTGGGAAATTATTCAAGATCTTCAAAAGACAACACCAATGAATAGGATGTTGGAGGGAGACGTGGGAAGCGGAAAGACAATCGTTGCTTTTATGGCAATATTTACTGTTGCAAATAATAGCAAGCAATCAGTGATTATGACGCCAACAGAAATTTTGGCAACTCAGCATTACCAATCAGCTTTAAAGTTGTTTGGCAAAAAAATAAATATTGCGTTGCTTTGCCGAGCGCAAAAATATTTTAATGGAGAAAAAATTTCGGAAAGTGATTTGTTGGCCAAAATTGAAAAAGGAGAGGCTGATTTAACTATTGGCACCCATGCTTTAATTCAAAATAAAGTAAAATTTAAAAAATTGGCGCTAGTTATTATTGATGAACAACATCGTTTTGGCGTTGAGCAGAGGCAACAACTAAAACAAAAAGCAAAGTCAAGCCCGCATTTTTTATCTTTGACTGCTACGCCGATTCCGCGTTCTTTGGCATTGATTATATATGGCGACCTTGATGTCTCGATAATTAGACAGATGCCGAAAGGAAGAAAGCCGATTATTACAAAAGTTGTAGCTCCCGAAAAGAGAAAATTAGCGTATGATTTTATAAAAAAACAAATCGGAGAAGGAAGACAGATTTTTGTTATTTGTCCTCTCATTGATCCTTCAGATATTCTTGGATTCAAATCAGTAAAAGAGGAGTTTGAGAGGCTCGACAAAGAGATTTTTCCAAACATTTCAGTCGGCTTGCTTCATGGCAAAATGAAGTCAGATGAAAAGGAAGAAGTAATGAAAAAGTTTATGGAAAATAAAATAAAAATTCTAGTTTCTACCTCTGTGATCGAAGTGGGAATTGATGTGCCTAATGCCTCGGTGATGATGATAGAGGGCGCAGAAAGATTTGGTTTGGCACAATTGCATCAATTTAGGGGGAGAGTTGGAAGGGGTGAGTCGCAATCCTATTGTTTTTTGTTTAGCGAAGCAGATGACGAAAATATTTTAAAGAGATTAAAATATTTGGAATCATGCAATGACGGATTTGAACTGGCTAATTTTGATTTGGAACTTAGGGGCTCAGGATCAGTATTGTCAACTCAGCAGTCTGGTCGCATGGATCTTAAAATCGCCGATATTAAAGATTTGTCTACAACAAAAAAAGCCCAAGATTGGGCCAAGTGGTGTATTGAAAGGGGAGATGAAAAATTAATTGATGCTTTGCGGCAAAAAATGGGAGAAATGGGATTTACTTCCCATCGGGAGTAGTGTTAATAATTTTTATTGCTTCTTTAATATCATTAATTTGAACAATTAAATTATCTTTGTTGCCCTTGGATTGGGGCGTAATAATTTTTGTAAATTTTAGTTTTTTGCCTTCGTTTATTCTTTTGTCTAGCTGGGGGATGTTTCTTACTTCACCCGAAAGACCAATCTCACCAATAATTAGGCATTTGTGATCAATAATTATGTCATAAAATGCCGAGATAATTGCCAATGCAACGGCTAAATCAACGGCAGTGTCTTTGGTTTTTATGCCACCGGCAATATTAAGATATATATCCTGATTACTTAAATTGACTTTAGCTATTTTTGAAATTACGGCGATAATCATTTGAAGTCTGTTTAAATCATAGCCAGATGATTTTCTTTGGGGATAGCCAAAAACTGTTTTTGATACTAAGGCTTGAATTTCAACCAGGAAGGGTCTGGTACCTTCTATGATCGCACTCATAGCACGTCCCGGATGATTACTATCCTGTCCTTCTATAAATATTTCGGTCGGATTTTTAACTTCAACCAAGCCTTGAGAACTCATTTCAAAAATGCCGATTTCTCCGGTTGATCCGAAGCGGTTTTTTGTTCCTCTGAGAATTTTATAATAATTTTGATTGTCATTTTCTAAATATAAAACGGCGTCAACGAGGTGTTCAAGTGTTTTGGGACCGGCCACCAAGCCATCTTTGGTTACGTGTCCGATTATAATTACAGGAATGTCATAATTTTTGGCTAGAGCGATTAGCTTTCCGGCGCATGAGGTTATTTGCGCTATTGTACCAGGACCGGAAGATGCTTCATCGGATGTGATTGTTTGGATTGAGTCAATAATAACCAAACTTGGCTTTAAGGCAATTGCAGTCGCTGTTATTTTATCAATGTCTGTTTGGGCTAAAAAATTTAATTTAGTCGACTGAAGGTTGAGCCTATCCGCTCTTATTTTAACTTGGTTGGCTGATTCTTCGCCTGAAATGTATAAAGTGTTTGTGATACTCTGGGCAATTTGCAGAGCGAGAGTTGATTTACCAATCCCCGGATCTCCTCCCAATAAAATTAAAGATCCTTTTACAATTCCACCGCCAAGCACCCTGTCTAATTCTTCGATATTTGTTTTAATTCTAAAATGAGCGTCGTTTTTTAATTCACTGAGAATAATGGGGGAGTCTGGCTTTACTGAAGTATTTATTTTGGTGTCTTTTTTTTCCTCTTCGACAATCGTGCTCCATTTTCCGCACTCTAAACAGCGCCCTTGCCATTTGGAATATTGGGCACCACAGTTGGTGCAGGTAAAAATGTTTTGGTTTTTGGTCATTGTTAGTCTAGGTTTCGGTGTTGTTCTATTGGTCTTAAGTCTAGGTGAACTCCGCCTTCTCGCCAGTGTGATCCGTATTCACCGTCAAATTCTATTATGGTTGTAAAATTAGGATTAATTCGCCGTACTTCATTTACAAAAGCAGTTGCTGATTCCCTGGTAATTCCTGGCCATGTCATATCAACGGCTAGTCCAGAAATGTGCCATGAACCGGGATCATTTCTATAGGCATTAGTAAAATGAAATCCTTCTGGTAATTTACCTTCTTCTCTTAGTTGATTTATTAAGCTTTCGGCCGCTGTTATCAATTCTGGCTTAGCTTGAAAATCGTTTATATTACTTGAACCAACTAACGTTGTTGGATCTGCGGCTGGAATATTGCCACCCCCACCTCCAACTCCATCCGCATCTAGTTCACCCATATTTCCAGATGGCAGTAAAAAATCCCCACTATATTGGATATCGTCCAGTTTAGGCATGGTTATCGTCAGCAACCCTGGATTGATAAGCGCTAATATGGAATAAGATAAAAAAACTAAGGCCAATCCAGTTACAGCCGCTAACATTATTTCTTTCGCCTGAGAAATTGCTCCGCCTCCTCGAGATGTTACCCACTTAACTCCCGCATACATTATCATTAAAGTCGCTAAGATACCAGCGATGGCCACCAAGAAGCCGTACCAAGTTTTAATGTATTTTCCTAATAAATCTGGACTAACCTCAATATTGCCCCTAATTTCTCCTATGGAAACGTTTGGAGTGAAATAATATTTTGAATTATCTTTGACTTTTTCGTTCGTTTTTGTCTGGGTAGCTTGATCTTTGGCATTGCAATTTTGCACGCAGATATCGTATTTAATCTTACACTCTTGTCCACAGTCAGTTTGTTTTAGTGGTTCGCAGGTTGTTTTAATACAATCGGTGGCGGTTTGGGCATAAAGACTAACTGGCATTAAAAAAAGCCAAAATAAAATTAAACTGTAAATTATTTTTTTCATTTTTTTTCAATAATAAATGCTCCCCATGGCATTCCGTCTACATTTCCAGTTCTAATTGTAGCTACTGCAGAATATAAATTCTGAAATCTTTCTACTGCCGTTCGCATTGTTTCACTTGTAAGCTCATCTCCGGTCAAGTGTAGGGGTAAAATTGTAGCATCTGGAAATTCTCTTCTTAATTCAGAATAAGTCATTGCATAGAAAGTTGCCGGTTGAGTCCCGGGAGTAAAGGTGGTTCCAAGTGTCTGTGAAATATCAAGCCAGGAATCAATGAAGGCTTGTCTTTGGGCTGGTTCAAGTTCAATATTAAATCCTATGCCGGACGGGGGAGTTGGAAGAGTGGGCTCTGAATCACCAGTGTAGCCGGGTGGAAATTCAGCGGTTTCAAGCCATCTTATAACTTGGGAATTGGGGTCATTTTGTGAATCGGCTGGTTGAGAGTTGCTAGAAGATGGTGGTTTTGAAATCACAGTGCCATCATCGTTAAAAGTAAGATTGCCTATTGATCCTGGTAATTCAAGCTGTCCACTATACTTAATATCATCTAATTTGGGCATGGTTATAGTCAGCAATCCAGGATTAATAAGTGCCAGTATTGAATAAGATAAAAAAACTAAGGCCAGTCCCGTTACTGCGGCTAACATTATTTCTTTCGCCTGAGAAATTGCTCCGCCTCCTCTAGATGTTACCCACTTAACTCCCGCATACATTATCATTAAGGTTGCTAAAATACCAGCAATTGCCACTAAAAAGCCATACCAAGTTTTAATATAATTGCCTAGGATATTTTTGTCTTCTGGATCAATACTTTTTATATTTCCTATGGGAACATTTAGCTGATAGCCAGCTTCTTTTGGCGCTGGTGCCGGGGCGGATGCAGCATGGCTAATTGCGGGAATTAAAATAAACAGCGATAGGAGCAGTCCAATTGTAAAGGTTTTATACCTATTATTTTTATTTGAGTCCATTATAGTAAGATGTTACGCTATAGACATAATTTTGGGTTTCCACTAATCCGCCCGGTTCATTACAGCATTGATAAGAATATACGCCTGGGCAGTCATTGCTGGGTGACATTGCTTTTCCGGGTGCATCAGAGGCTCCGCCATTGTAAGAAGCTAATATATCAGAAAAAGTAAATTCATTATGGGAAGTCTCTATTTCATGTATATAATTTGCTGCAGCCCAAATATTGTTGGCGTCACTCTGGGGTCCCAATAACTGATCTCTTGAGAGTCCCACGGTGCTAGGTAATACTTGCATTAGTCCAAGAGCTCCCATACTGCTTTCAGCGTTTGAATTTCCCTGTGATTCCTGCGAAGCTATTGCCATAAGCAGTTCTGGGTTTATTACAGAATTACCCCATCTGGGATCATTGCCAATCTGTTCAAACAATGTTAACTGCTGATCAGTAAAATTCGCAGCTTGATTTGGAGGTATGTAATTACTTTGAAAATCAATATAGCCGTTTCCATTACAAAGTTTTTTTACCTCCTCTTTTACTTGCTGTGTGGATCTGGTGCTTCGTGATAAATCACCAGCACTGCCATTGCCTTCTAAGCTTATTTTTGCCTCGGGCAATTCTAATTTTCCAAGGTAGCATATTTGTTGTAGCTTAGGCATGGTTATCGTCAGCAATCCAGGATTAATAAGTGCCAGTATTGAATAAGATAAAAATACTAGAGCCAGTCCCGTTACTGCGGCCAACATTATTTCCTTGGCCTGAGAAATT
>Ga0172379_10009612_pt1 | contig 11887 bp, 22 predicted proteins | sample GrowelOW334metaG_FD_119756 | JGI IMG/M metagenome (GOLD analysis project Ga0172379, IMG submission 119756) | Groundwater microbial communities from an aquifer near a municipal landfill in Southern Ontario, Canada - Groundwater well OW334 metaG | ecosystem: Environmental > Aquatic > Deep... | reverse complement strand
GGACAAGATAGTTATTAAGTGTCAAGAGTGTCATGATACTGGTAAGTTAGAAATACGTAATGCTTATGACCCTAACTATCTGGAATATGAAGATTGTCCCTACTGTAAGTCTTATAGAGATTTGCTTGATAAGTTGTTGAGTTCAGATGTGAAGTATTCTAAAGGGTAGGTGGTTTATGGATTACTCTAAGGAAGACGGATTCTGGTCTGTAGGAGAAGACTCAGAAGAGGTATATCCTGGATTAAATGAAGCTATTTTACGTTTTGTAGAGCAGTTTTCTGAGGACGAAATGCCGGATACTGCCGAAGCATGGGAATATGATCTTCTTGACCATGAAGCACCAGACGGTCACGATTGTGAACCAACCGGTAAGCATGCTGTTATAGACATTCTTGCCTGGTTAAAGAGTAATGATTATGATTTATATAATGGCGTAATGTCTTTAAGATAGTAATATTGTTTACATATTCTATAGATAATGAGTTATACTACATCGGTCTTACTAAGATCGCTGGTTGCGATGAAGTAGGAAAAGGTGCGGTTTGTAGCCCTGTTGTTTGTGCTTCTGTTATTTTGCCGTATAATCACAAGATTAAAGGTATTAAAGATAGTAAAAAGCTAACTCCTAAACGAAGAGGGGAGTTAGCACAAGAAATATATGAACAAGCATTAGATTTAGTTATTTGTGAAGCGTCTAATAAAGCTATAGATCAGTTAGGAATAGGATTTACTACTCGTCAGTGTATTAAAAACTGTGTTTTGGGGCTAAAAGTAAAACCTAATATTGTTATAATAGATGGAAACTATACATTTGAAGATAGTTTAAGTTTACCTTATCCACATATATCTATTATTAAAGGAGATAATAACTCTGACAATATAGGTGCTGCTTCTATAGTCGCAAAAGTTTATAGAGACAGTATGATGGAAAAGTTAGACGAGGAATACCCTCAATACGGGTTTAAAAACCATAAAGGATACGGTACTAAAGAGCATTTTGAGGCGCTGATGAAGTATGGTCCTACGCCGCTACATCGGCTAAGTTTTGCGATCAACGGCATTAATATTGGTAGTCTGAAAAAGGATAAGAATAATGCCTGATACTAAAATAGAAGTACCACCGGTACAATCGCAAAAACAAATATCGTTTTTTATGTGGTTGGCAAGAATAACTGGGTTTTTATATGGCTTATTAACATTGTTTAGTATATCTGATTTGTTTAACGCAATCGCTGTAAAGATTTTCGCATTTGCTGGCGCTGTATGTGTTTATACAGCTGTTTGGGCTATGGGTCAGGTTCCTTCCTCTAAACAGAGAGCTTATAGAAAAGCTAAAACAGACCAACTAACAAAGTAGGGGGTATTAAAAAAATATGGGAACATTCCTACTGTCTGAAGTAGACGTGGCTTTAAGTTTCGATGATGTGCTTTTAGTACCTCGTTATTCCGAAGTTAGAAGTAGATTATTAACTGATACTTCAACTTATCTTACTAATAATATTAAACTAAATACGCCTATTTGTTCGTCCGCTATGGATACTGTGAGTGAAACTGCTATGGCAGTAGCGGTATCAAGAGCGGGTGGTATTAGCTTTCTTCATCGTTTTTGTGATGATGAATATATGCTTTCTATGGTACGAGATGTTGTTAGTGTTGGTGAGAGAGTGGTTGCTTCCGTGGGTATTAGGGATGACTTGGTTAGTTGGGTTGGTAAACTGCTTGAAAACGGTGCTGCTGCTGTTTCTATTGATGTAGCTAACGGTCATGCTTTACACGTTATTAAAGCTGTAGAAGACATTAAAGAAACATTTTCTAATGATTGTCAGCTTATTGCTGGTAATGTTTGTACTGCTGCCGGAGTTAGAGATTTAGCTCTGGCAGGCGCTGATTGTGTAAGAGTAAACGTCGGTAGCGGGTCTGTTTGCTGTACTCGCGTTAATACAGGTTGCGGTTTGCCGTCGTTTACCACTATTATTGATTGTTACGACGAAGTACAACATCAGGGTATCAGAATGATTACTGATGGTGGTGTAAAGAATAGTGGCGATGTAGTTAAAGCGGTAGCTGCTGGTGTAGATGTGTGTATGGTTGGTTATTTGTTCTCTCGTGCTGAAGAAGCACCGGGAGAGGTTGTCATTCGTGATGGAAAAACTTATAAGAAGTATAGAGGTATGGCATCAGAAGAGGCTCAGACGTCGTTTAAAGGCGGTTTAAAGCCGGGTACAGTAGCAGAGGGTGCCAGTACTTACGTACCTGTAGATACGTCTGCCAGTCGCGTTATGGAGTATCTTACGGGTGGTTTAAGAAGTGGTATGACTTATTGCGGCGCCAAAAATATTTTGGAGCTAAGAAGTAAAGCAGTATTTAGACGTATCAGCATGTCTTCATATTATGAGGGCAAACCATTTGGAGTTAACCTGGTTTAAAAATGGCTGATAAGATTACCGATTTAAAGGGTTCGTTAAGTCATTATTCTAAGACTATGTCTCTATCACAAGTAGAGCATTTTAATGGGAACACTTCTTTAAAGTTAACAGGTGTTTCTTTTGACGGCCGCCAAGAAAATCTTAAGTGGGTATCCTTTGATACACCGCTAAGATTATATAGAGATAGAAGTAATAAGTTTGATTTTTATGCTGTAATGGTACAGGCAAAAATAGAGGACGAATGGAAAGATATAGGATTTATTCCTTCTTCCCATAATAGAAGTATTGCTGAAGCTTTGGATAATAGTAAAGTAGTAGAGGTTTCTTTTGAGTCTAAATATGGTGGTGATGTAGGATATGCCATAGGCATGAAGGTATTATTAACAGCTTTATAGGAGATTTAAAAACATGGACGACATTTTCGATTACGACAACATGGATCTTGACCAACTGAATGATGCTCTTGTTAAACTACTTAAGCATAAAATGGTGCTTGAGCAGGGTAAAAAAGACTATATGGGTTCTTTTAAAGAGCAGCTAAACGAGGTTAAAGCAAGAGTAGAGAATATTGTAGGTCTTATTGACGTAAAGCGTTCAGGAGGGTAATATGTCTGGTATTACACTGCTTAAAGAGAACGGTAAGGTAGTAGTATATTGCTCTGAGTGTGGCGGTATTATGGAGAAAGCCACTGTTAACTTTACTAAACTTTTTGAGACTGGAAAACTAAAGAAAGTTTCTACAGTGTGTGAACATTGTGAAGCTAAAGCTAAGTTTTCATTACAGTTTTTAGGTGTGGAGAAGGGAAAATGTTGAAAGTAGGCGATAAAAGGGTATTTACTGAAGATTGGCAAAATATGGGTGCCTATTTTAGTAAAAACGATGTTGCTTTGATAAAAAATATTGAGAATATTCAGCATCATCAAAGCGGCAGATTAAAGTATGGCGTTAAATATACTTTTCTTAATGAGACTACTGGGTTAACTGTTTACAACTACTTTGATGCTCATAGTCAAGAAGAAGTTGATAAACAGAATGAAGGTTTTCTTACTGATTTAGATAGTGTGTCAAAACAGCAGGAGTTAGATGGCTAAACACAAAAGTGTTCGTGAATGGATAAGAAGGCACGAAGATAAGCACGAGTGTATGTGCGGTTGCGGCGAAATAATAGAAATATTATCTATTCATCACAGCCGCGGTATACCTAAGTTTATAAAAGGGCATAACTTCGGTAGTGAATATAACCCTCAAATAGAAGATCCTTTAGTACCAGAAGAACGCAAAACCAGATGGGAAATGCTTTCAGATGAAGAGCAGGACAGAAGGTTAGGCAATCTTAAAAAGTACGAAAAAGGAGATAAGCACCCTAAATGGAAGGGTGGTAGGGTTGAAGATGAAAATGGTTATGTCAGAATACTTATGCCGGAACATCCGTTCGCGCAAGACGGGTATGTTTTAGAACATAGAGTTGTTATGGAAGAATATTTAGCAAAGACGTACCCAAATAACTGTCCTTACCTTATTAAAATAAAGGGGAAGTTATATCTAAAACCGGAAGTGGTTATTCACCACGTGAACGAAGTGAAAAACGAAAATATTATTTCAAATCTTTTCCCGTTTCCTAACACTGCTGCTCATGTTTTTTGGCATAAAAGCAAACTTCCAGAGGAAGAGAAAATAAAACTCATACTGGAGGGTAAATATCTCATGGACAAGGAGAAATAAATGCCAACCGTAAGAGAACTAAAATGTGCTGTTTGTGGTTCATATGTAAGACAAACAGCTAATGCTGGTGGTTCTTTCGATAAGATAGAAAAATGTGCTAAGTGCGGTTCCACAAGGATCTGGACTGCCAGAGTATATCAAACAGATAAATAAATAGGAGGATTACATGCGTAAAGTATCGATAATTAACAAGTTTGCTGCTATTTTTCTTATTCCCGCGTTTTTGTTTGCTGTGTCTTGTACACCTACACAGGTAAATACTGCTAAAGATGTACTAAGCAAGGTATCTTTTTATTCTGCTCTTGCCAAGTCTCTTGTTCAGGTAGCTGAAACTCAGTTTCCTGATAATCTCAAGGTAAAGACTGCTCTTGAGGCTACTAAGGCTTCTATCAACACTCTTGAGAGTGTGGTAGCTTTGGTTGGTGCTGGTATTGAGAAGAACGAGGATAAGATTATTATTGCTGTTGCTGATTTGGCCGGTAAGATTTTTAATCTTATTAAGGCTATTGAGGACGCACGTAAAGTGAAGGAAGCTGCCAAGGCATCTACACCGGCAGTAAAGTAAGGTTTTTCTGGCCGCCATGTAGGCGGCACAAGTTTTGTAAACGTTAGGTATTTTAGGAGGTTTTAAAAGATGTTAAAAGAGCACGAAGAAGTAGTTAATGAACGAGCTGACTCTATTAGAGCATTATATAAAGAACTTTTAAATAGAGAAGCAGACGATAGTGGTTTTAACAACTACTTTAAATCTCAACTACGAATAGATGAGATTAAAGAAGCTTTAATGAGTTCTGTAGAGTATTTGGAGAAACGTAGAGTTAAAGAGTTCGGTAAGGTAGTTGAGGAAATAGGAACAGAGGAGTTGATGCTTCTTGGTTCTTGTCCGAGAACAGCAGAAAATGTTGATATTCTTAAAAAACGTGGTGTTAAATCTATTCTTTGCTTAGATAGTAAATCTGCTTCCTTATATGATCATAACTGGGTAGATAACTTTCTATGTATCGACATGGAAGTGAATAAGTTTTTTACTAAAGAAAAAGTAGAACTTGCTCTTAAGTTTTTGTATGATAATATTGAAGTAAAGAAAGTACCGACTTACATACATAGTGATACTGGTATGGAAAGAGCTCCTTTATTGGGTGCTTTGTTTCTTGTAGCTACTAAAGGAACAAGATATAATAAAGCTCTTGAACTGATTATGAGTAAAAGCAGACACGTAAATCCTAATAAGTTTTACGTTAGAGGTAGCGTTCTTGAGCATGTAATAGGATTACGTGGTAAGTTAGAAGGTTATAAGCACATAGATGCTGAAGCAATGAACAAGATTATTAAGATTACTGAAAATGTATATTTTACATCAGATATCAAAGAGGAGGCAGTTGAAAACTTACGCAGAATCGGATTTAAATCTATTCTTGATTTAAATAAGGAGAAAACTAAGTTAGATCAAAGTTCATCTGGTGGATGGTTCAACCATATACATCTTCCTGTTATTGATGAACAAATAAAAAACCTGATCCCTACTATTTTAAAAAATATTTTAAGGCTCGAAAAGAGCGGAAAGGTGTTAGTTTCTAACATTGATAAAGGTATTTTATTTACTATTTATGGAGAAATGTCTTCTGGCGGGGCCTATACGATTGACGACCATAACGGAGTATTAAAGGGAATATTCAACCTTTAGATGCTCTAACCCAACCGATAAAACTAAAGTTTGCGCGCGCGTATCACAAGTTAGTCGGTTGGAACCAGCTAACCCTGTATTTAGTTAGAGAAATATGGGTTGGTCAATATAGCCCCCCAATGTTTACGGGGGCACAAGTATAAAATCTTTTTATTTATAAAATGTAGTTTTGGGTTGAGTTTGTAAGGATTATCTTACCCTGGGTTGAAAAATATTTTATTAACAGTTTATATGTAGTTAACGCGTTCAGGATTTCAATGAAAAGAACTTTCAAATACCAGCTTTATCCTACCAAAACCCAACGAACTCTTTTCGAGTTCTGGCTGGAGCTTTGTCGTTGGGTATACAATAAAACTCTTGAAGTTAGAATAGCCTCCTGGAAGGAAACTCAAAAATCATTAAGTCTTTTTGGTACAGCTAATTTGCTTCCTCAGTGGAAGTTAGAAAATCCTTCTTTAAAAGAAGTTCATAGCCAGATACTTCAGAACGTTCAGCGCAAAGTTGATGTCGCCTTCAAGGGATTTTTTAGTCGTGTTAAACGTAAAGAAACCCCAGGCTTTCCTCGCTTCAAGGGGCAAGGTCGTCTGGATAGTTTCTGCTTTCCACAGTATCCAAGTGGTTGTAAATTAGTTGGAAACACTTTAGTTTCCAAAAAACTTGGTATTATTAAATTCAACCTTCATCGTCCTGTAGAAGGCGTTATTAAAACCGCAACTTTTAAGAAAACTCCTACCGGAAAATGGTTCGTAAGTTTTAGTTGTGAAGTTCCGGCTAAGGTATTCTTACCTGGTACAGGCAAATCAGTTGGTATTGATCTAGGTTTAGAGAACTTCCTCACTAAAGATGACGGATCGGTAGTAGAAAATCCTCGCTTCTTACGACGTGATGAAAAAGATTTAAAGCGTACCCGGCGTAAACTTAATGCTGCATCGAAAGGAACCAAGGAACATTCTGTACGACGTAAGGTTGTAGCTAAAATTCACGAGCGTATCGCCAATCGTCGTACAAACTTTGCCCACCAGATGAGCCACCAACTGATTAAAGATTATGATGTTATCTGTCTTGAAAAACTCAGTATTATTAAAATGATGGGAAATCATTATTTAGCTAAGAGTATTTCTGATGTAGCTTGGAACCAACTAATAACTTTTTTATCTTATAAAGCGGAAGAAGCTGGTAGGATTTTAGTTTTGGTTGATCCAGCCTACACAACTCAAATCTGCTCAGATTGTGGAGCCATAGTAAAAAAATCTTTATCAACCAGAACCCATCGTTGTGAATGCGGCCTAACTTTAGGTCGTGACCACAACGCTGCTTTGAATATTTTGAGACTGGGAACACAGTCTTTAGCAGCTAAAAAACTGCTTAGAAGCTCCTGCCTTTAGTCAGGGGAGTGTTCACAGAGCCCCCAAGTGTTTTGTGAAGACGCAAGATATAAGGAGTTTTATATATGAAGATTTTAGTAGTTGATAACACACCAGATGGTACGTTTTTAAATGTCGTTAATAAATATTTTTCGGCGGCTGAAATAGTTCACCAAACTAATCGTGATATTTCATTTAAGTCTATACCACATGATTTTTATGATGTTATAGTATCATCAGAAGGTATTGGTAGACTTAAAAATGATGACATTATAGATTTTATTAAAGAGAGCAGAACAGTTAGAAGATCTGTTATCATATGTATAGATCATAATCCAAGAGTAAGAGCTAATCTTATGTCATCTTTAAAACCGTATAGAGGTTTTGTTTTAGACGTTGATGAGTTAAATACCTTAGAAAATATTTTAGCTGGTTTAACATAAAAAGGTAGGTGTTTTAATGTATTACTGCGTTTTAGATACAGAGACTACTGGTCTTAATCCCGAAGTTCACGAGATCATAGAGTTAGCAGCTATTATAACCAATAGTTCGCTAAAACCACTTGATACTTTGTCGTTTAGAATACAACCAAAATATCTTGAGCGGGCCGAGAAAAAAGCGTTAGAGATAAATGGGTATAATCCCGATACATGGAATCCACAGTTTTTTGCTTATTCTGCTGCTTTACGTCAGCTTAATAAAATGATATATAAGTTTGGTAAAGATGGACCAGTTGTACTAACAGGTCAGAACATTAAGTTTGATATAGGTTTCTTAGTTGAAACGTACAAAAGGGAAAGAGTAGAGTTTCCTTTTGCTTCAAACGCATATGTTGATTTAATGGATGTATCTAAACTGTGGTCTAAATGTTCTGGTACGAAGTTAGAAAGACATAATCTTAACTATCTTTCTACTGTAGCTGGCGTTTCTAATGAAAGACCACATTCTGCCTTATATGATGCTGAAGCCACATTAAAAGTTTTAGAGTGGTTTATTACTGAGTTAAAGAAGAAAGAAGTTGTACTATGAACTACTCAGAAAGTTATAACTTTAAGTTCGATAATAAAATGTTAGACGTTTTAGTATTGTTTTCCGATACTGGTGCTTCTATGTTTGTAAGAGTAGAAGGTGCTCTTGATAAATATGATAAGATTGCTTTTACTAAAGTATGTTTAGCTGTTAATACGTTACTTAAAGCAAATATTTTTGATTATAAACAGCATCATATAGCTATTAATAAACTTAGCAGTGTTGATGCTAATATCATAAACTTTTTTGAGAGGAATATTTTTGCGCTTCTCAAAATAGCATAGGAGAAAAATGCCCAAACTTCTTAAGCCTTTAACACATAGACGTTACATAACTGTCTACTGTATTGCTGACTTGGAAGTAGGTACCGTTCCTATCAAGGACACGTTTGGTAATACTTTAGCCTACCTAACTGAAAAATCTAAGAAAAATCTTGAACTTCAAGGTACTGGTCGTCTTCCCTCTGGTGATTTGATAAATGTAGCAGTAAGAATGGATGGGGAGATGAGATTTAACACTGTGCCTGCTAACATTAAATACGGATACGGCATAAGAGGTAAACCTCTTGAACCGTGGTCTTCAACAGCTTTAAACCTTCCTGATATTAAAGATTTTGATCTCTTCAAACGGAAAATAATCCTAAAACAACTTGATGGTTATAAAACACCTGATAACAAAGTGCTGACTGGAGAGTTTACAGTACACGATACAGGTGGTGGTTTAAGAGCGTGCCCGCATGAAAGAGGATTATTTCGGTCGGGGGAGAATGAAAAGAAGCACGGTCAGGTAGATTTGTTTATCGGTGATGATTGGATTTATAGAAAGTTATTAGGTCATTGGATTCAGTATCAAGATTGTATAATAATGCCAAGAGATACATTCTCATCAGAAGGTATACAGGAAACATTAAACTTACTATTAGATGCTGGTTTAATAGTAGATGGTAAAATAGGTACTAATACTCGTAGAGCAATAAATGATTTAAAACATTTTGCTGGTTTTGAAGAAGACTGTATTTGGGACGATAAAACTAAAGATTTCGCTAAAAAATGTCTTGATAACTGGAGGGATTAAGATGAGGACGTACAGAATGACAGATGGTTTTTCTTGTGGACCACGTTCTTTACAAATAGCTCTGTCATTTTTTAATATTTTTCCTTCATATGATGACCTATTATGTGAGTGTAGAACTGAAGATTTAACTGGTACTTCTACTTGGGATTTATATAAAGCTGCTAAAAGTTATGATTTAGAAACTAAACAACACGATGAAAAAACAAGTGTTGACTTGCTGATTAAGTACTTAGATAAGAACGCACCTGTTATTATTCTTTGGTATGCTGGAGAGATTGAGGGAGAGAAACTAAATCATTTCTCAGTAGCTTATAAACACGATGATAAGTTTATTTATATGTTAGATCCTGCGATGCATCTGTACGCTGAACCAGAAATAAGAATGAGGATTGGTAATCTTAAAAGAGCGTGGACTACTTATCCAAAACGTAAGTGGATGATGGCTATTTTAGGGAAAAATAAAAAATAGGTATTGACATTTTTCTTCTTGTGTTTATATTGAGCGCCATCGGAAACGGAAAGGTTTCCGAAGATTGGCGCGCAAGAACAAGTTTACAACATAAGGAGAAAACACAATGACAAAACTATCACTTTTTGATCCGTTTTATGGCTTTGATACATTATTTAACACATCTTTATTTGATTATGAAGATAAAGTTAAAATGTATCAAGATGACAAAGACTTAGTACTTGAGATGCTTGTTCCGGGTCTCGGAAAGGAAGATATTAATATAGATATTAAGAATGATGTGTTGACAATCAAGTGTGAAAAAGCTGATAATAAGGAGAAGAAACGTTCTTTTTATAACAGAGCTACAAAGTTTACAAGAAGTTATGCTTTAGATAACTCTTATAGTGGAGAGTGTAGAGCAGAACTTAAAGATGGTATTCTTACTATTAAACTAACAGACTACTACAGGGAGATTGAAACTAAGACTAAACATATTGAGGTTGAAATAGGGTAAGTTTCATTCTTGCGCGCGCAATCAAAAGAAGGATTAAATGTCAAATAGCAGATTTATAGAAATGTATCCAGAAACACAGGGTTTTTATTATGAAGTAGATACAGGATTACCATGGACCAGTAGAACTTCTCGTAATGATTATAATAGCGAGTTGAAGAAAATAAATAGTTTATGTAGCGACGGGTATTATCAGGTTAGTATAAACGGTAAAACATCAAGATGGCATAGATTAGTATGGCAACATTTTAATGGGGTAATACCAAAAGATTTAACAGTAGACCATATAAATAATAATAGAGCAGATTGTAGAATAGAAAACTTACAACTACTTTCTCAGAGAGTAAATAGTAGAAAGAGGTGTATAAAAAATAATAATACTACGGGGTTTGCTGGTGTTCATTGGTGCAATAGAGAAAATAAGTATGTTGCGCGTATTGGAGTAGATTATAAACGTAAACATTTAGGTTATTTTGATAATCCGGAAGAAGCATACAAAGCATATTTAGATGCTAAAATAAAGTATCACGGAAAAACTTCTATTACACCTCTTATAAAGGAAGATAATGAATAAAATAAACTATTGTGTATCTAAGATTGAAGCAAAATCGATTACGCATCCTAAGTCAAACGCAGATGAGATTTATATGGCTGCTTTTGCAACTACAGCAAAAACCAGTACAGAAAACGGTAAAATAGCATTAGTTAAGAAGTTTGTAGATAAGAAACTTAGTGATATCAAAAGTAAAGTATGGCCGGACACAGAATGGATTCCTACCAACCTATCTGGAAGTGTTGATTATGGAGATGCTGAGTTTGTTTATCTAACTCTTGCTTTGTATGAAGCTGATGATAAAGCTATTTATGATAAACTTAAAACTAAAGTAGAGGAACCACCACAACCAGAAGATTTTGAGTGGTCATCTCTTTCTATACCGAGTGATCCAGCAAGTCCTGTAGAGTGGTTAAGAGCTATTTGGAAGGCTGTTTATGCCGCTTATGAGTTCCTAAAACAAGACGATAACTTCTATCTTTACGTTGAGGGTATTCGTGTTGTCGATGTAATGCCAGGTGGTAAGTGGACTAAGAAGATTGGATTTTTACGATACGGCGGGGAATACGAAATTACCTTAGAACTTGAACGTCCTAAATAACTTGTTTTAAAGGATTAATGATGTTTATACATTCGCTTGAAGAGTATTATGGAAAGAACGGTATAATAGGAAATCAGGATATAGGTTGTATTAACATATGTGCGGCTATAAACAGAGTGAGTGGTGTGGAAACAGTGTGGTCGTGTTGTGGGCACGAGAATAAACCTATGAGAGTAATATTTAGAGCTAAAGATTTTAAGTCTATGACAGCAATAGTAATAGCGGTAAATAGGTTTAATAGTGAGCAATCAAAAAAGTTTTATGATAAGTTTAAAGATGTTGTTCCTAACGTAGACAACAAAGATTTTTTACCGTGGTTTATATTTGCCGAATATGATGTGAATGATTATGTACACTTAAGTGTTAACAGCGGCTTAAACAATACCAGTAGTAAATATGATGATGCCGATAGAATAGCGGATTTAATAGACAACGAAAATAACAAGGATTAGTTTTAAAATGAAGAAATC
>Ga0172379_10009611_pt1 | contig 11888 bp, 8 predicted proteins | sample GrowelOW334metaG_FD_119756 | JGI IMG/M metagenome (GOLD analysis project Ga0172379, IMG submission 119756) | Groundwater microbial communities from an aquifer near a municipal landfill in Southern Ontario, Canada - Groundwater well OW334 metaG | ecosystem: Environmental > Aquatic > Deep... | reverse complement strand
TAAGGTTAGCAAGAAAATGGGTTTTTAAGGTGATTCCCTCTCCCCAACCCTCCCCGTTGTGGCAACGAGGGAGGGGGCTTAATAAAAAACACACAGTTTCAAAATCATGGAAATCCTAAAATCGTGGGAATCAAGGTTCAAGACAATAAACCAACGATCCCAGTTCAGATAACTAAAAAACCGCCGGCCACCCGACGGTTTTACATTTTTTACTTTTTACAATTTTTACCTATTTACGTTTTTACACTTTTACAAAACCACCTTACTCCTTCCCTTCCTCAAAAACACTCTGCCAATATTCGATTTCTTTTTTAACCGTATCCAATTTAGTATCAGGTTCGGTAATTAACCAACCAGATTCAAAAGCTTTTACTTTTTCTAAAATTTCGGCTTGCCATTTGGGGTCATGGCTGGCCAAGGCTTTTAAAATTGTCAATTGTTTTTCAATTTCGTTTCTTTGGTCGGAATATTTTTTAACCAGCTTATCAAACTTGGTCTGATCTTTTTGGCTCAAATCTTCAAGTTCGTCTTTAAGATGTTCGCCAGCGTCTACCAGTCCGCATTCAATTTGAAAACGTTCCTCGGCCGTAAAATCGTCTTCAAACATTTTGCTACTGGTTATTTCTTCAATGTTTGCCCCGGAAGCCAAAAGTCCTTCTAGCTTTTTTTTAGTTTCCTCGGTTACATGTTCTAAAACTTCTTCTTTTAATCTTTCAAGTCTGGTCAAACTAGTTAATTCAAAAAAAGCATGACGAAATGGATATTCAGCCTTACCGGTTTTGGCCATGGCTTCAAGAATGGCATCTTCGGAAGCGTTTGGATCAGCCAAAAAATTATCGTGCATTTTTTGCGCCTCAGCTTTAATCTCAGCCGGCACAGTTGGCGGCAAATGTTTGATGGCGTATTGATAATCTTTGAGGAGGAATTCGTGGGGGTGGGACATATTTGGTTGGGGGTTGAAAAGGAATAAGGGGACGAAGTAAGGCCCTCACCCCAACCCCTCTCCCGTACGTGGCGTACAGGCGAGGGGCTAAATATAAATTTTAAAAAAATGAATCTCCCTCTCGGCGGGAGAGGGAAGGGGTGAGGGGTTTACCTCCACTTCCTTACCAAATCAACACCCGTATAAAAATACTTAACAATATCCTGCCATAAAACACCATCGTTCGCCATGCTAAATGCGGCTGAGGCGGACATGCCGACGCCGTGGCCCCACAAGGTTTTACCTTTGTCACTCGGGGTTGGCACCGAAACACACCAAGCCACACTGCCGCCCCAGACTTCACTCCAATCGCGAGTTCGACCGTCGGAGCGAGAAAAATATGGAGTAATTGCCGTGGCATTATTGTAAGTAACAATATAACCAGCAGTTTCTTTTACCGCTTGAGTTAAACGCGGGGTTCGAGCTTCTTGACCATAGCCATTATAAACCTGATCGGCGTACGCATCGACATGAAAAAATTCCGAAGCATGTTTGGTGGCTCGTTCAAAATGATAATAAGCGTAAGTTCGAGCGGCGGTAATTAAAGCTTTTTGAAATTCCAAATGTGAAAGATTCGAAGTTTCAGCCAAGCCGCGCAAATAATATTCCATTGGCAATTCGTTAATTAGCCAAGTGCGATCGTTTGGAATATTGTAACGAAATTCCAAGACGTTTCTGAATTGGTTGTCGGCGTTGGCTGAATTGCGAGTAACCCGACGATCAAAATTTGTGACTGTACAAACCGCGTTGGCCGTGTCTGGAACAAATCTCAAAAAAGAAGCGGTTGATTCCAAACCATTGCCACTATCAAACCAATATTTACCATTTTTATAAAAACCCTCGACTTCATTACCCGTCTTAACTTCAGCTAAAAGATTTCCATTACCGTCTTTTAAATCAAAATCGCTTTCACAAGTAATAACCACTTTATCTTCGGTCTCCTCGTCGACGATTAAAACCCCAACACGAATTATCGGTTCATCGATAAACGAAGCGGAACCTTCTTGCTCTTGAACAACGGGGGAATTTTTTGCTTCCGGTGCATCGCTTGTCACTTCGACAGGAATCTCCACATCGCCTCCAGGTACAGCACTCACACCATCAGCGGCCAAAGAAAATTTTATTGTATATGAGCCTTTTTTGAGTGGAGCTTTAAATTTAAAAGAAAGCAAATCGATTGATTCAGGAGCCACCAAACCATCGGCCTTAACTACAGCTGTACTGATATCGATCCAAGACGAATCTTTATAGTTGTTTGAAGAAGCCATGGAAACGGTTGGTAATTTAATGGAGCGCGAAATCCAAGTTTTGGTCCCAGTATTTTGAAAACCGGCGGTAAAAGAAACTGTTTCACCGCCCGCGACTTTGATTATTTTTTTTGTGCTTCTAATCATGAGGAGGGCGGAGTAGCCGGTGGTGGTTGGAGGGGTGGAAGGGGACGACCCGTCTACGCTCGTGTCGAGCTTCGGCGAGGCAACGGAGGCAACGTTTATTGTAATCGTAAATTGGCCACCCGGAATCCAGGCTTTGTCTTCGGCAGCTAAGGCAAAGGTTTCTTTGTAGGTTCCGGTTTTTGTCGGCGCTTTTAATTTAAAAGAAATGGTTCCAACACTTTTTACAGCCACGCTGGATTCAGAAAGTTTGGCTGGTTGATCTTTAGCTAGCCAAGACAAATCAGCAAAACTGCTAGTGCGATATTTTGGATCATAAGTATAAATCGAAACAAAATTGGTTCCGCTGTTTGACCAAACCGTACTACCAATATTTTGAAAGGTAACCACAACGGTTTTAATTTCACCTGGAGCCACAGTTAAGTTGCCACCGGAAATAATAACTTGTGAGGCTTCATAACCTTTAAGTGGTGCCGCCTGAACCGTATTTACTCCCAAAAGCGCGTGCCAAACCGGCACACCAAGTGCCCGAGAATTAATAAAACGATTTTCAAGAAAATTCGAAGCTATCGACAAAGCAAAAGCCACGATGATAATTAAAAGAAAAGCCAAAACAATATTAGCAATGGTTTCAACCCAATCGCTATGATTATTCGGCTCTTGGTTTTGTTTGCTGATTTTATTTTTTTCCTCCATAAGAGTATTTATCATATTTATATTTTACCAAAAAAACCACGACCGTTCAACTAATGAACTTTTTTTGCTACACTAATAGACGTTATGTCCATCATGAAAAAAGTCGCAGCTAATTACATTATTCAATTACTCGGCAAAAGCTTGAGTATGTTGGTGGGTTTGGCTGTTATCGCTCTGTTAACCAGATACTTAAGCAGTGAAGATTGGGCGGCTTATGTTACAGCCACCACCTTTTTGGCATTTTTTGGCGTTTTTGTGGATTTTGGTTTAACCCTGACTTTGACCCAGATGATTTCCGCACCAGACGCTGATGAAAAAAAGATTGTTGGTAGCGTAATGGGAATCCGTCTGGTTTCTGGTGGAATTTTTTACACTCTCTCGGCTTTGGTGGTTACTCTGCTGCCCTATTCAGACATGACCAAAGCCGGCGTGGCGGCCGGAGCGGCGGCTTTCTTTTTTATATCAGCCACGGCTTCGATGGTTGGTATTTTTCAAAAACATTTGGCCATGCGACGTTATGTGATTGCAGAACTCGTCAGTCGTGGACTTTATTTGTTACTGACTTTTTTATGCGTGGTTTTTGGCCTCGGACTTTTGCCGGTGCTTGGGGCCATGGGTGTGGCCAATGGTTTTTGGTTACTTTTTGTGATTATCGCTGCCAAACCGTTAACTGTTATTCGCCCACAATTTAATTGGCCAATTTGGAAAGACGCTTTTCGTCGCAGCGCGCCAATTGCTATTTCGACAATTTTTAATTTAATTTACTTGCGCGGCGATGTTTTGATTCTGGCTTGGGCTAGACCAGATGATGTCGGCCAGTACGGTACAGCATACAAGGTCGTTGATGTCCTCACAGCTTTCCCGACCATGTTCATGGGTTTACTTTTACCACAACTGGCTTTGGCTTGGCATGAAAAAAACAAGGAAACTTTTAAAAATATTTTGCAAAAATCATTTAATATTTTTTCGCTCGTGGCCATTCCATTATTTTTTGGCACCCAAATTGTCGCCGTTCCGCTCACCGAATTAATCGCCGGCGAAAAATATGCCACGGCTGGTCTAGTACTTAAGGTTTTAATTTTCGCCATCATCTGCGTTTTTATCAGCACGCTTTATGGCCACACCATCGTCGCTCTACACAAACAAAAAATCATGGTTTGGGGTTATGCTTTTACAGCTATAGTTTCAATAGCCGGTTATTTAATTCTGATTCCCAAATTCGGTATGTGGGGTGCGGCTTGGGTAACTTGCTTGTCAGAATTTTTAATTGCCTTATTAACTTTTATTGTCGTTTCCAAAGTTTCTCAGACTCTGCCTAATCTAAAAGTTTTCGGAAAATCTTTGTTGGCAAGTTTGGTTATGTATTTTGCCTTAACGCTTTTGCCAAGTTTGCCGATTTTAATAACCGTCGGAATTGGCGCGTTGATTTACGGAATAATAATTTCCTTAATCGGTGGGGTTAATTTGAGGGAAATTAAAAGTTTGGTGACGAAATAAATCCCCCACCCCAACCCCTCCCCCGTACGCGGCGTACGAGAGAGGGGCTAAATATAATTTTAAAAAACTAAAACTCCCTCCCTCATATGCCTCATATGGGGGAGGGTTGGGGAGAGGGCTTAAAAATTATGTATCATTTAATAACAATTTTCCTTCTAATAATTTTTGCAACCCTGGCTTGGCGGGATTTTCGACTGGCGGTTTTTGTGCTTTTGGCTTCCCTGCCAGCTTATCTTTTACGTTTCGAAATTTTTAATATTCCAACAACCTTACTTGAAATAATGATAGGAATAATTACTTTGGTCTGGTTAATAAATCCTAAAGTTTCGCCTTTTAAAAACTCCAAAGAAATTCTCGCCGCTCTAAAACAATGGTGGTTGCCATTTTCATTATTATTAATCGCGGGAATAATCAGCGTGGTGATTTCGCCGGATAAAATGGCAGCACTGGGAATTTTTAAGGCTTACTTAGTCGAGCCGATTATTTTATTTTTAATTATTCGTACGACTTTAAAATTTTTTGATGACGCCGAAGTGGCCTTAATGTTTTTAGGACTTGGCGGATTGGTCGTCGCGGCTTTTGCCATCTTTCAACACTTTACTGGTTTAGCCATTCCGATTCCTTGGGACATTGAAAATCGCGCCACGGGAATTTTTCCTTACCCGAACGCCGTTGGACTTTATCTTGGCCCGATAATTATTTTAGGGCTCGGCGCTTTGTGGCGTTGTTTGAGTGCGGAATTTTATTTGCGAGCTTGGTTTTGGGTAATCACAATTAGCGTTTCGACAATGGCCATAATTTTCTCGCAAACCGAAGCCGCTTGGATTGCTTTGCCGGTTTCTTTAATCGTCGTCGGCTTATTTTTCGCTCGCTCACGCTGGTTTTCGATACTGCTTTCGATAATTGGAATAATTATTGTCTTGTCCGTACCGACCATAAAAGAAAAAATTCTCCTCCAAGATTATTCTGGCCAAGTGCGAATTAAACAATGGGAAGAAACTTTTAACTTATTAAAAGAAAACCCGCTTTTCGGTGCCGGTCTTTCTGGATATCCAACCACCTTAAAACCCTATCACACCCACCAAGAAATCGAAATTTTCCAATATCCTCACAATATAATTTTGAACATCTGGAGCGAGCTTGGCTTGCTTGGCCTTGTGGCTTTTTTGGCTTTTTTCTGGCAAACTGCTAAGTTATTTAAAACAGTAAAGAAAAACCAAGCGCAATTTTTCTGGTTAGGTGTTATCTGTTTTACCGCTTTAATCGAAACGGCGATTCATGGTTTGGTTGACGTTCCGTTTTTCAAAAACGATTTAGCTTTACTAACCGCATTAATTCTGGCCCTACTTTCTTGGTCGGCCACCGGACCTTATGCTCATAAAAATCTTGGACAAAGTCAAAAACAGTAAATCCGAAGAACCGAATAACGGCTCGGTGATTTGGTTTTTGTTTGGTTTAATGATTTTAGCGGCTTTGGTTTTGAAAATAATTTCGTGGTTTTAAAAAATATGCGTATTCACGAAGATTTAACTTTTCCAGAGGATAAAAAAGACACCGGCGATTTTTCTAATTGGGAAAAATTAAAAAACAACCAAGAAAAAATTGATCAATTAAAACAAATGCGAAGCAAAGGTTCATTAGATAATTTGAATGAATCAGAAATAGAAAAAATAATTTCTTGGGTCACTGAACTTTTAAATCAAACCCAAAAAAATAAACAATTTCCTTTAACTTGCGACTTATTTGAAATTTTCGTTCCAGCCGGTCGATCTGATTTTTCTAAAAAAACCTTTGCCGACATTTTTGCTTCACGTTTGTCAGATCTTTTGGTTGGAGAAAATAAAAAAGTTGGTTCTCAATTTCTTAATATTCTAAGTCAAGCTATTTACGATTCTGATTCCCGTATTAATCCGGCCGAGACATTACAAATTTACGGACGACTCAAGGCACTTGGAGAAAACACCAAATTTTTTAATCAATCGATAACTTTTTTGCTAGATAATCCCGAACATTTTCAAAAAATTGAACAGGAAATTGAAAATTCTTTAAATCAAAACGAAACACGGGCGATTATTTATTTAAAAATCTTGGAAGAATTTTTTTACGAACGTCTAGAAGACCATGAAGACGAAAGTGATTCTAATGATCAAAGTTTTGAAAACAGTCCATATCTCCAAAACTTAGAAAGAGTCGTTTCTAAAGTAAAAGGCTCGGCTAAATCAGTTTTAGTCAAAAGAATTGCCGAAAGCATTTCTCAGAATCTCAATTTTTACATAAAAAATGGGGCAAGACGCGGTCGATCTGATGAACCTCGGCTTCCCCAAACTAATCTCGAATTAGATGAAGGTCAATATTTATCAAGATTATCCAAAGATTATTACGGAATTTTTTCCGAAGAAAGTCGTCGCCCGGTTGAACTCTTAAAAAATAACTCTAACGACAAAAAACCCATCGATTTAAATGAGGCCGCCTCTTTTACAATTCGCAAAACCTCTTCAAAAGACAAAGCAAGACAAGAAGAAGCGGCCACACTTTTTAGTTTTTTCTCTCAAGACGAAGTAATTCAAAAAATGACCGAAGATTTTGGTTTTGATATTAAAGACCTTACTCTACGTGAACAAATCTGGTTTGTTAATTCCCTGCGCGGCTATAAACCAGAACAAGAAAAAATTGTTTCCGACTTCACTAAAAAATTCGGTCTCGCTGGGGCCCGAGCTTTTTTGTCTTGCGAATACAGCGATGGTTTTCGAGATATTGTTTTATCAATTGGCGAAACCTTGCCGGAAGAATTAGCCAGACAGGTTTTTGAACAATATGGTCAGTTGGCATTATTAGCTCAAGAAAAATCGGAAGAACTGGCCCGCGAGTTTTTGACAGAAGACGGCGAAACAAAAATTAACGCGGTGGCGGTGGAACAAGAATTATTAGATCGGGCCAAAAACTTTCTGGTTGAAGTTTCGAAAGCACAAAGTGTTTCAGCCGAAGCGGTGGTTGAAAAACTCCAACGCCACGAAACCGCCATGGTGGTCTTTGCTGGTATTTTCAAAACCACTTTTAAACACGCTGACGAAATAAATTTTGATTTAGTGCGCGGTCTAAATTTCGAAGAAATGACGGCGGCTGAAATTTCTACATCTACAGAAGCCCAAGAACAAATGCTTCTTGTGGCTGGGCTAAATTGGCAAGAGGTACCGAGTATGAAAGATTTTGTTGTCGACCTTTTGAAAAAAAGTTTTGAAGCCACCGAATCGCCAACCAAATTTTATCTTTTAAAAAAAGCCGGTCGGATTATTGCCTTTGGTCGCTTTGATCAAACCGAAACCGGTCACCTTCACGCCGGTTCGTTTAATGTTGATCGAGATTTACGAAACTCGGCCATCGGCGACGCCATGTTTAAAAACACTTTTGATGAAGAAGCCAAAAAAAATGTCATTACAGCTGAAGCTTATCCGGATTCGCGCGTCGCCATGGCTTATGTGGAAAAATACGGCTTTATCATTACCGGAGTTGAGGAAGTAGCTTTACCCGATGGTCAAAAAGAATTTGGTTTTAAAATTTTACGCGACGATGAAGCCACCGCGTCTTTGATTACTCGCCACTTAGAAAAAGAGGAGCTGATGGAACGAGCCCAAAAATTTGTTCTGCCCGAAGACAAAGAAAAAATGCTTGATGTGGTTCGCCTAGCCGAAAAACAAGAAATGGTTGTTACTAGGTTTTTCTCCGATCCTAATAATTCAAATGTCAGATATATGGTTTTTGAAGAAAAAACCGCTCTGCAAAAAAAGCTGGCTGGTTAAATAATGCTTTTTGTTAAGACACTAACCACCGAACGCAAAGTTAAAGCCAAATCATGATTCTCAATGATTACCCCAATCATTGAGGATTTTTTATAATCAAGAAAAGCTAATTTATCACCAAAAATATTTATTTCACCGGCAAATGGATAAAGTTCAGCTGAAACCAAAGCCACCTCGCGTAATTGTTCTTGGCTGGTCTTTGCCAATTCACGAGCTCTTTCACCGTCAGTGATAACTCCAATAACTTTTATACCCTTTTCGATCCGCTCTTTCATATAACGATTTTTTAACCAACGAAAAAGTTCGTTAGAAGGTGTGTCTGGCCCAACGATTGAAAAAATTGTTTGATTATCTTTAAGAATTTCTAGATAAACTTCCTTAATACCCTCAAGTCCCTCAAACATTCTAACGGTTGGACGCTTGGTGACCAAGTTGTATTGCGACTTAAGAGTCGGCAAAGTGGCCGATAATTGACCCAAAAGATCCTGACTGGCCGCCACCTTGGCCTTAGCTAACCCTCGCAAAATCTCTGGATCAGCGGCTTTAAAGACGGTTTTAACGCCAAATTCCTCAAAAACCAAGCCCTTTTTCTTTAAAGAAGTTAATACATTATATAGGTTGCCTCGGCCTAAACCGGAAGGAACCAGCAAATCTTGAGCCGGTTTTGGCCCTAATTCCAACAAAAGCTCAAAAACCAAGGCTTCGGATTCGTTAATTCCCAGTTGGGAAAGGATCGGAAAATGGACTTCGTGGATCATATTTGGAGGGGTTAAAGGGGTGGAAAGGGTGTAAGGGGTTCAAAAGGAACCGCCTTATAAACCTATTATATACCCTTTCTGTCACTTCAGCAATGGCAAAAAGTGGATAACTATCTAGGCTTAAATTAGCCAGTTTTCCTATTTTCTGCCACTTAAGGCTTGACAGTTTCCTCTAAATGTGGTAATATAGTTTCATCAAGATGAGGAACAGAGAAGCGAAGCTCTGAACCACATCAGTTCATTATCAACAATCGAGCGAGAGAGCCCTAGTCCTGGGTCAAACGGACACCTACTGAACAAGTAGTCTTCCTTATCATTATATAGGGCGACAAAAGAACAGTAGAAAAGGCAGGTTTGTGTATCTCTCACCCAGAAGTACATAGACCTGCCTTTTTTCTTTAACAGAGATTTGGTCTCACCTCCCTCTCCTAGCGAAGGAGAGGGCTGGGGTGAGGTTGAATCCCTGAGAAACGAAATCAGGAAGTAACTTGGTCTGATATGTGAATAGAAATCGGTTGAGCCAAACTTCATTGGTTCCCGAGGAGAAAACGTCCACCTTCGCTCTGACAAACAGAGCTTCGGCGAGACAAGAGAGAGATAATCACACATCTGACAAAGCGAAACGTCTTAACGAGTGCGCAAGTGCCTGATTCTCCAAACTGGATTGAGTCGGACACCTTGCAGTCTGTAAGACGACATGAGGATAGTCCACCTACGCTCTTCGGAGCTTCGGCGAGACAAGCGAGAGATGTTGTAACCATCGTCGACCCGGATGATCATTCACAATTGAACCACGTTATTGCCAGCCGTTAGTTCTAACTAGTGGCAATGATATAAATTCTGATTTAAGAAACAGTTTTTCTGTTCTTAAACAGAAGGCAATAACGTAGTGAATATCATCTACGATCGAATGATCTAGAACAAGCCGATTTCGAATACTCGACCTATAGCCGGCCATGCTTGGCCTATAGAAAATCGAGCCCGAGACGCAGGACGTTCTGGATTAAATTCGGTCTTCTTATCGTTACGAATTACGAATTTTCACGAATCTACGAATTAGAAAGGATGTAAATTATTCTTTCAAAAAAAACATTCGTTGATTCGTGTCAAAATTCGTGATTCGTAACGGCTTTGAATGAGTTATTAAAAAGGAGAAATTTTAATAATTCTTAAACTGAGAGGTTTGAGGATTGAGTTGAAAAAATTTGAAACCGAAGAAAAATCTAGACCTAAAATCTAGTTTTTTCTTTCTTCATAAGGCCTCGAAATTCACAGAAATTTCGTTCGCGGCCTTTCGAGAAACAATTTTCATCTGGAGTCAACCATGACCAACAAGTCCCAGTACATCTTCTCTGCCTCCCTCTCGACTTTCAAGACTCTGGCAATTGCCCGAATGAAGGCCGGTCGGGGCGCAACCCTTCTTCTGGAAGGACCGGCAGGAGCCGGCAAGACAGCCTTCGCGAAAGCGATGGCTGACGAACTCGGATGCTCTTGCCACTATTACGCAGGATGTCCCGACAAGGAGAGAGATCTCCTGTACGAGATATCTGTAAAAGGGGTGGTGACAAAACAGGGCGAGGTCTGGAAACGCGGACCTGCCTGGCGAGCCTTTGAAGAAACGGCTCACGGCGAGTTCGCAGTTCTCCTCATCGACGAAGTTGATAAGACTTCGCCGGGATTCGACGCGTTCCTCCTCCGCTTGTTGGAGGAATGGAACTTCGAGAATCCTGAGGGAAACGTCGTCCAAGCCGACCCCAGCAAATTGTTGGTGATCCTCACGACTAACGGTCGCAGAAAGCTGCGGCCGGAAGTTTTGAGACGGACGCAGAGGATTAACGTTCCGCTGCCAGACAACGGCCTCTTGAAGAGGATCGTCCGGCAGATTGCTGGGGAGACACACATCCCCGACAATGTCCTCGACCTCATTATCCGAATCGGCGCGGCCGTCCGCGCCGACAATGCGGAAAACGCGCCCAGCCCGAAAGAGCTGGCGCTCTGCGCCATTGATCTCCTCACCTTGGCTTCGGCTGGGGTGACGGACACGGCCCTCTGGGCCGAGGTGGCTGGTAGCTACCTCACCAAGTCCGGCGGAGCTGGGCACCTTGATAAGGTACTTAAGTTTCGCTGGGCTCGGGCCCTGCGGGAAGAGACAAACAAGGCGCCCCTCACGGCGCCGCTCCGGCTAGTGGCCGGATAAAAAAACAACAACCGGCGCGCGGGTGAGGCTGCGCGCCAACTGGAGACCACATGAAAACCCAACCGGGATACGTAGGTGCAATGTCACTCGTATCTCCGGATGGAGAACGAGTGGTCACGGTAGAAGTCCCCGGTCGTTGGAAGACTGGGTCAAGGCGATGGTACGGAGAAATCGACGGGGATCCTTACGAGGGCACCCCGGTGGCTCTGATTCGCAGGAACGCAGGCAACACCCTGCTTCTTGACAGAGCCTTTCGTCGACTTCTGTCCGCTGGCTACAAGGTAGTTCCGGCGGCAGAAGCAGAAGTCCTTCTCTCCTCCGACTCGTCTGACAACGAAGATCGCGAAGAAGAAAAGAAGGACACCGATGAGGTCGCCGCGGCTAACGAGTCCGACGGCCAAAAACACGGTGGCAACCATGCTTCCTGCGAGGTGAAGGATTCACCAAATCGGGCTAAGCGTGGTTGCCGAGGCGGTCGTTCCAAGACTGCCCAAGAAGAACGGCGCGAAAAATCTTCGCGTCGCGAACGCCGGCTAGTAAAACAGACTGGCGAAAACGGAAGCGGGGCGG
>Ga0172379_10009610_pt1 | contig 11889 bp, 5 predicted proteins | sample GrowelOW334metaG_FD_119756 | JGI IMG/M metagenome (GOLD analysis project Ga0172379, IMG submission 119756) | Groundwater microbial communities from an aquifer near a municipal landfill in Southern Ontario, Canada - Groundwater well OW334 metaG | ecosystem: Environmental > Aquatic > Deep... | reverse complement strand
GCGGCTGACGTAAAGCACTTTGGCAACATCACAGTGAAAGAGCTCGCGATAGCCGTCACCTATTCTAGAAAATTGGGTGTTGAACTCGACAAGATTGTCAGCGTGATGGATGCGTTCGAAACGTTTGATTCCGCGGCCGAGAACGCCGCGAAATTGTCACAGTCATTTGGCGTCCAGGTCGACGCGTTCAAGATGATGGAGGCACAGAATCCGGCAGAACAGATTGAGATGTTGCGCGATCAGATGAAGATCGCGGGGCAAGATGCCAGCACGTTCAACAGACAACAATTGAAGTTGTTGTCGTCAACTACAGGGTTGGATGAAGCCACAGCTCGTCAAGTATTTTCACAGAAGAATCAAAGCAAATCTCTTCAGGAGATTCAGGCACAGGCGGGAAAGACAGAAAAGAAAACGCTTACGCAAGCAGAGGCAATGGGAAAGCTTGCTGATTCAATTGAACGTTTGGTCATGTCAGGTGGCGCTCAACAAGGAGGCTTCTTTGACAGGTTCTTCAAGGGATTCTTGGGAGGCGTTCAGAGTTCCAGGGAATTTATGGGAATCATCTGGAACATCAACAGGGCGTTGATGAGAGTTGAGATGATAGGTGTTGATCTCGGAAGAACGTTCGTGAAAATATTCCCGGGTGTCAAAGAGCTGTTCGGAGGAATTTCTGATTTTTTCAAACCGGAGCACTATACTCGTCTTTTTACGGGATTTTCTGATGAACTCAAGTGGTTCTTTAAAGAGGTCGCAGAAGGTAGATTCTCATTCGGCGAATTGATGGATCGTCTCAACAAACGATTCTTCAATTTCTTCAGCGAACAAGAGGGTCCGGGTCGTAAAATGTTGTCAGGTTTCAAGAAGATCATGACAGCCGTTAGAGGTATTGTTGTCGAAGGTGTCAAGTGGGTGGCGACGAAAATGGGTGAGGCGATCAAGACAATCGCTGAATTCATAGCTAATCCTACTGCTGCAATAGCAAATGCAAAATCAACGGGTGGAGGATTCATGGCGGCCATACTGATGGCGTTAGAACCTCTTGGCCGTGCGCTCATCGACGCGGCAAAAATTCTCAAACCCCCGTTGATCGAGATGTTGAAGAACCTCGCTCACGCCGCGTTTAAATTTCTCACCTCACCCGACTTTATGTCGATCATTAAACCGGCGATGATACCTCTTGCGGGAGCATTTTTTGGGCCCGTCTTCGGTCGTGTGTTGTTGACATCACTCACACAAGCGTTGGGCATGAGCTTCATCAAGGGCGCCGGCGCCATCGTAAAGAAGGCGTTCGGAAGCAAAGAATTTGCAGCCGCAGCATCAGCAGGCAAAGGTGAGACGTCGAGTATCAACAAGATCTTCGGCGAAGGTGAAACCCCCACGAAGGGTGCCGCGACAAATATGTCAAAGTCAGCTGGTTCGTTGCAAGATGCGGCAAAACAACCGATTGACTGGAATAACGTCAAGAAATTCCTCGTCGGATTTGCGGCAGTGATCGCGATTGGCTTGTTAGCTGTGGGCCTGTCGATCATCGTCATCAGGAAATTTGGAATCTCAAGAGAAGAGATCATCAATGGTCTTGTTCTTGTGGGAGGAATGGCACTCGCCATGGTCCCCGTCGCTGGCGCAATGTATGTGCTCAGTAAAGTGAAGTTCGCTGATCCAAAGTCTTTGATCATGGGATTGTTGGCGGTGAGTGGCGGGATGATTGCAATTGCTTCAGCGACGGGATTGATCTACACTACATTCTCAGCGTTGAACGTCGACTTTAACAAGTTCGAAACGTTCGCCAAATCGCTCGTTCCTCTTTCGAAAACATTCGCGATAATGGGTGCAGTTGTCATCGAGGCGGCATTGATCGGTGCGGCGCTAGCGTTCACCGGAGGTAGCGGCGTGCTCGCCGCACTAGCAGGATTCACAACGATCGCAGCTGCGGTCGGTCTTATGACAGTCGCTGCAATTGCAGTGATGAAAGGCCTCGAGACGATCAACTTTGCAGCAGGATTGCCGGAAAAAGTTGACATGTTCATGAAGGTAATGGGAGGAATGACCGACTTCACAAAGGTGTTTGTCGAAGTGTTCCAGACGCTTAAACCGCGTTTCAAACTGTTTCAGAAAGACGATCCAGAAGAAACACGCAGGAATATCGACGCTGCAACGTCATTTGTCAGTGCGATGATCGGCGATCACAAACATGGCATGATTGCTTTGGTCGACAGAGTCCTTGATGCCGTCAGAGAGTTGGGAAATCCGTCCGATTCATTGAAGGCCGGAGCAACGTTATTTGTTAGCCTGATGGGATCGATCACTTCTTTGGGAACTGCATTGCAACCACCACCTGAACTCATGAAAACAGGTGAAGGTTCAATCTTCAACATCACGACGGGTGATGCCGTCGCAAACCAGGTGCAGGCCGGAAGGGATTACGTCACGACCGTCGCGAGTTCAATGTCAGCATTGATCGACAAAGTCAAAGGAATGATCACGCAGTTCACTACTGGTCCTGCAAAGTTTAAAGCAGAAGATCTAAAGAGCATTGAATCGTTGGGAGGCGTGTTTAACCTCGTCGCACAAGGAATGAATGCACTCAAAGTCAGTCCGGATACGTTGAATGCGTTGAAAGGTGAGAAAGGCGTGGCGCCTGAGTCTCTTGCAAAACTCGGAGATTTCACAAGGGCACAAGCCGGTGCGATGAGCACGTTCATGGACGCTATCAAGACGTCGCTACCGACATTACTGAATGGGTTGTCTAACATCAAACTTCCGTCTGAGGCACAAGTGAAAGTGATCTCGGTCATACTGCCGATCATCGGGATGGGCCTCAATTTCTTGATTGCGTCTTCAAACATGGTGTCAAACATCATGGCAAATGCATCGAAGAACCTAGCAGGTGGACCGTCATCTGCATTTGCGGTCGCTTCCGCATTCCTCGAAAAGATCAAGGGTTCGTTGAAAGATACATTCGCAACGTTGCCTGAAGTAATTTCACAGGTTGTTGACGGTATCGGTAAGATCAATTTGCCAAAAGATCCAAAGGATCTTCTTGGAAAGATCGGAACGCTTAAGGGCGTGTTTGACGTGATGAGTGCGCTGGTTGGAATCCTGACGAACATCGCGACAACGGGCATGTCAGGTGCCGATGTCGGTGCTAAGTTGGGTGATCGTCTTGCAGGTATTGTTCAAGAGATCGCCGCCGGAATCGCAAAGATGACGTTGTGGGGTGTCGTCGATAACAAGCCTCCCATTCAATTGATGACAGATGCGCTTTCTTCCGATTCGATTTCTAAGTTGGCATCGAAAGGCGCCGAGGTCGCAAAGTTTAAGACAGCAATGTCGAACGTTTCTGCAGTGACTGAAGCCTTCGCATTCATAAAAGATGTTGACAAGTCAATCGCAAAAGATGGTCTGGCACCTACGATCAAAGCTGTTGAAGACATGGTGAAAGCAACGCAATCACTCGATGGCGCACTATCACAACTCACGATCAAACCTGTCGATTTGAGAACAAAACTAGGACAAGTTGCAAAGTCAATGGGTCTCGGTGGACGGGCGGTATACAAAGTTGAAAGCAAACCAATCACTATGACAGTCAACATGCATGTGACGATGGACACCGCTGAAGTCGAACGAATCATGATAACAAGCAAAAGTTCGGTGATTAGGGATCGAATTAACTTCATCGGTGAAAACGTCCCCGCAGCAGCCTCGGCACCTTTGTTCAAGATCAAGACAAATACGACGCCGACACCTCTCAAGGGTGGCGAAGATTGATAGGATCTGTGCATGAATAAAAAAGACATGTTAAAGAGGCTCAATCAGAGTGATCTTTTTAGGGACGCACTTGCGAACGTGATCGATGAAAGTGAAAGAAATGCCATCAAGGCAATCTCTGAAAAATTCATCTCTGATCTTGCAGATGCTGTGTTACCTTTGGTGTTGGCTGCAAAGACAACATCTGACGTAGAACAGGTTGCAAGAGAAATCGAACATGTATTTAGTGGGAGCGTTAACATTTCAGGCAGCAAGTAGGTCACATGGCTCCACCACCGAAATCACCTCCAAAATTAGATCCCAGCACAGGTAAAGTCGCAGGTACGTCTGTCGACACGAAGTTGGTCGGCACTGACGTGGGAACAGGCGGGTTTGAGATCGAGGGTGAGCTTGAAACAATGGACCCGGGAGCGTCTGACAACAGGCCAACGTACGGTACATTTTCAAGAGGTGATGTCAAAGTTGACAACACACAAAAAGACATCTCGAAGGTCACGCGTGTCACGTTGGCACAGTACATGGGCAGGCTGACGAAGAACAACGAATATCCCGTTGATGCTGTCGAGACGTCAGAAATTTCGACGACAAGCGACAAAGGTCTTCCCGCAAAGTTGGGACAGTCTTCTAACAGTTCACAATTTAACAAGGATGCACCCTCGGCGTTGTCCGAAAATGCTGCATCAATCGCTGGATTTCGTAAGGGAAAATCTGATCCCTTGACAGACGTTGACGGAAACAAACTGCTTCCTGACGCTGTGAAGTCTGGAAAAAATGAACTAGAACCGACATCTCCACTAAAACCTTACACATCTGCCGTTTTGGGCAAGAACCGTTTTACGTCCGATAAAGTGATGTCATCGACACAACTTCGTAGGTACAGACATGTCCCAGAGTCGATGGGAAAATATGAACCATCTGACACCCCCACGCCAAACGTCCAGGATTTCTCTCGTGATCGAATGGCACAGGTAGGTCCTGCGTTGACGATGCGATCTGGAATTGAACTGTTGTCTGGAAATGATGGGTTTAATCCTTCCTCATTTGGTGCCGAAGCAGGAGCAATCTTGCCTGGAGTTGCGCAATTGGGTGTCAGGAGGATTGACAATGTGATGCTCTCGGCAGCGGACGTCATGGATAGCCTTTACATTGACGAAGGAGGAGCTGACACTACCATCACGATCGATCCCATGGGATTATCGTGGGGAACAATGAATAACACCGCTGATCAATTTTCGGGTGCTTCTGCGCTTGGAATGCAAGCGTTGTCAGCCGCCCTTGTTATCGGCGTTGAGGTTGTGATTGAACTTCTATCGGTTGTTTTGAGCGGCGCTGGCAAGGGAAAAAGACCTACCCGCGACGTGATCGGAAGATATTCGTTGGGAAGTTACATGACCGGTCAAAAACCCAAGAACACAGATTCCATCGCAGGGGTCATTGCTGCTGCATTACCACCTGATCTTGGATCGTTATTGGGTCTTAGACCCACACGTTCACAATTTAGTGCATGTGTGAAGACAGGTTCCCGAGCATTTTTTGGCATCAAGTCTGGTGGCGGCATTCTGGGAGGAATAGCCGCCGCCGCCGCAGCCGGAGCGATGTCAGAGAATCCCGGGTACAATGCAGTCGTATGCAGGGCGATCATTCGTTCCGGTGTGTCGATCGTCGATTCGATAAAACACATCGGAGGTAATCCCATCAGCATCGCCAAAGGAATCGTAGGCATGCTTGACGTATTAAAGTCGTCAAAGATAATTTCTGCGATCAACGTCTTCGCTCAATTGGGTGATCACATTCTCAATTCACCTAACGAATGGATTGATTCACTCGCCGATGGAAACAAAATTTCTGCGATGGATTCTGCTCAAAACACGAACGCTGTCAGCAAAAATCGTTTGAATGGCACGCTCAAGTTGGCGTGGGCATCCAATCGTGCGCCCAGCGTCATGCTTCTTCCTCGATCAATCATAGCGACAAGGGGTGAAGCAATAACACCAGACACACCGACATTTGGTTTGTCAAACTTTGATAAGGATACAAAGCATCAGGTTCGTGTCAATGACAATCGTTTGAGCCAGAAAGACGTTGACAAAATTGAATCAGAACTCGACGCAGAATATGTTCCGTTCTATTTTCACGATTTACGAACGAACGAAATCATAAGTTTTCATGCCTTTCTCGACAACATCACTGATGATTACACTGCGAACTACGAATCATCTGAAGGATTCGGTCGCGTAGATCCGATAAAGATCTACAAGAACACCAGCAGACGTTTGGGCGTAAGCTTCAGGGTCGTCGCAACATCGCAGATGGACTTCGATGACATGTGGATCAAGTTAAATAAGTTGACGACGTTGGTCTATCCTCAATACACAGCCGGTCGCATGATAACGAATGGCTCTGATTACACGATCAGACAACCTTTCAGTCAACTAATTTCAGCTTCTCCGATGATCAGGTTACGTTTGGGTGATCTCTTTAAAAGCAACTACTCGAAGTTTGCGCTCGCTCGATTGTTTGGATTGGGTGAACAAGGCGTCATGGTTGATGGAAAGAGCATCGGAAACTTGGAAAAATTTGATGACAGTATCATCAACGACATCAAAAATGAAATTGAACGTGCAAAGAAAAATTCTGACACAGGATTTAGATTTCACGTCGAATCAACGGGAAATTACCCTCTGTCATCTGATGCTCGTGGGACGTTGTTGTCAGTGATTTCATCAGGTGACAAAACGTCATATAATTCCGAGACATTCCTAGGAGGCGAACTTCCATACGATTTGATACAAATCAAAGTTGTTGTGGGACAAGGAGCGTCTGACGAAGGATCGATTGTCGGTGAAGTTGAATGGAACGAGGATGCCATCAACTCACTCACGTCAAAAAACTCTTCTGCATACAAAAAAATCTACGGAGAAGAAGCACCGTCAGGTGTCAAGAGGATAATTGGTGGAAGATACAATTTTCCTGTAAGTGTGTTGCAACCGACACAAGCATCAATAAACAAGGTCATTGCTGATAAATTACCTCGGGCAAGTGCTGAATACGTGCAGGCATTTTCAACATTCATGAATGACAGTGATTCAAATAGCGGAAATGCGATCGCCCGTTCATTTAGGACCGTCGGAGGAAAAGGTCTTGCAGGATTCATCGATTCGATGAACTTTGATTGGTTCAATCAAGTAACATGGGAAACGACTCCGGATCGAGCAGCACCTCAGATGTGCAAGGTCACGATGGCATTTTCACCAATTCACGACATCTCCCCAGGTCTGGACGCAAATGGGTTCAATAGGGCACCGGTATATCCTGTGGGACCGATGTCACCACGCAAGATTAATAGGTGATATATCATGGCATTCAGCAGGTATAACCGAACAACTGTCATAGCGCTCGGCGCTCAATATGGTACTGCGGAAGTGTCGCAGGTAATCCGTAACGGAATCAAACAGGGGACAATCACTGTCGTCAAACAGATTGTTCTCAACGGTATAGAAAGGCTTGACACGATTGCAGGATTCGAGTACGGTGATGGACGATACTGGTGGGTCATCGCTGCAGCGTCTGACATAGGTTGGGGCATGCAGCTTCCCGCGGGAACGGTCCTGAACATCCCTTCCTTGAAAGATATCGCTAGGTTGGTGGGTTGATGGCAGGAAAATTCAATACGTTAGAACAGATCTACAATCTGACCTCACCCGCCGACGTGGCAGGTACGCTAAAGTCCGCGTTCGGCACGGCCTCCGACGACGCGAGTTTGGTCAAAGAACTTCTTGCGATGTTTGTGAGTTCAACAGCAGGTGGTGTAATGAGGATCGCTGACATCAAACTGACGTTGAATGACCGCATGACGAAGGCGGAATCGGCATCAGACAAGAAGATGAAGGCCGCGATTGAAGAAGTGTTCAGCATCATCGACGGTACAGGTCCCGCTCTTGACGTTGGATACTGGAAAACACCAACAGGCGCAAACGTTGGGAATGTCAACGCCGTTGTGGGTGGCGGCGCACTCACAGACAATCTCATCAAGGAACAAAACGTAGGCATCGTTTTGATACGAACACCTTTCGTTCATCCATCAAAACGAAATACAAATGAGTGCGATCTATTTTTGAACTCGATGCCATCAATCTTCGCGTCAAGACTCGTACCGTATCTGAACGTTGAATTTCAAACGATCGATCACGGTGGAAATACTGGACTGATGAGATTTTTGTTAGGTGCGAATGCATCAAAATCTCCCGGCGACATCGCGATCAACGCTGGAAATACCACTACACACGCAAAGACACAAGATCCAGATTATGCATCAATCGGAATGGAAGCGTTTACGTCACCTCAAACGTTGACAAACATTGACAACTTGACAACCACATCTGGTCGTTATGTCGATGTCCTTGATCCATTCAGACCTCTCGCGTCAATAGATCAGTTGAACGTTTCAATTGTTCCCGCAGGAGCAGGAACGTACACTTATAAGAAGGCAACGTTGACGATGAAACTCCACGACAGGAGTCGGCTCACGGAGTTCGCCGAGTTGATAACGTCAAAGAGGTACAATGATGTCACAGTTTGGTTGACATACGGATGGCTTGCACCTCAAGAAGATGACAACGTCTATTCAAGATTCATCAACGAGAAAATGTTACAGCGAGAAGCATATGGAATCGTGAATTCTTCGTTCACGTTTGATTCCGTCGGTCAGATAACGATCAACGTTGAGCTCTTCACAAGAGGAATAGCACAGTTGCAAACGACTCCCATCGCCGGCGAAAATATTGCTGAAGTTGAGAGATTACGGGAGTTGGGTGAAGAGATTGCCAAGCTACGAAAAGTGACACTAAACGAGCCTCCTGAGGGAATAGGAAAGGATCTACGCATCTATCAAATGTTAGACTCTGCACAAGCTGGAGGATTTCCTGACATGAATGCTAAACAGGCATCCGAAGCGATTCAATCGCTCGAGAAATCTCTCAACAAGAGCAAAGGCGGCGACAAACAAAACGAGAAGTTACTCGTCAAAGCACTCCAGGATTTTTATGGTACAAAGGGCGATAAGTTCAATCACAAAGAAGAAGTCGACTCTCAGATCACAAGTCTAGTTCAAAAGAGGTTCGAAGAACTCATGAAGGGTCCTGACCCTTTTATGCCGACAGGCCCAAGCAAGACGAAATTTGTTGAACCTGACCTTGACAAAGCGTGTGCTCTGTATGTGAAAGAACCAGAGAACCTAAAAATCAAATTCAATAAAAAAGCCGTTTCGTTCGGGAAGTTGTTCTCAGTCTTCGTTCTTCCACCTCTGTTATCGAAACACACAGTCGATGAAATTCAACTCATCTTTTACGCCATGAATGAACAGTGCGGGCCTGTTAGCTTGCACAGTGTAGCTGAATTTCCAATTGACTTGATGTCATTCATGGACCAGTACCGTGACCATGTCGCTTCGCGTGGAGGCGAAAGATTGACCATATCAGAATTCATGCAACTTGTCATCAATTCACAGTTCATGGACAATCGAGCAATCGGATACGGTCTCAGGACGTTTTACGAACCATATGATCCGAAAAATCCTGAAGCAAGAATGAAGGGTGGCAACGCAGAAAAAGAATTCGAATCGTCACTCGCGGCACAGATTTCAAGGTATGGAGGTTTCAAGAAACCAAACATCGACATGTACGTCGAGACGCTTCACGTCGGTGTGTTGAAACCAGGTGAGCGAGCTTCGAAGAATGCGTTGATCGATCAACTCGGCGATTCAATCAGGACGACAACATCCAGGTCAGAGCTGACGCCAGAACAACGCAAGGCAAACGGTCAGACAACGATAATGAGGATTCACATCTACGATAAACAACTGACACCGTACATTGATGTTGAATCGATCGTAAAGGTCGACGCCCAAGGAGGAACGCTTTTCGCGACTGTCAACGTCGGAAAGGTGAAGTCTGAACTCGTTGAACGTAGAAGAAAATCCAGTGGATTTGAAGACGATACCCCCATGGGAAGCCTCGTTCAGTCAAAATCTAACACGTCAAAATACGGTTACAGTCTCATTGGTAAAGATGGCGTGGGTTCGAACTCCTTGGTCAGAGATTATCTCGCTTCATCTGTTCCTAAAATCACGTTCGGAACGAATGGTTCGACAGTCTTGGCGGCGTCGTTAGCATCGAAGCAAGACCCTCAGTTGTCGACAGTCAACATGTTGAAGAACGAACGCATAAAAAACACTGTCTCGCCGAACGGTGCAGGAGATTATGGATTGCCGATGCGTGTCGTTCCGGCAACACTTTCATTGACAACGTTGGGTTGTCCTCTTGCGGCCATGGCCCAGCAATATTTCATCGATTTTCAAACAGGAACAACACTTGATAACCTGTACATTGTCACAGGGTTGGCACACTCAATCACACCGGGAAAATTTGAGACAGCGTGGACAATGGGATATTCAGACGCATATGGCAGGTTCATCGGTGCACAAAACATCAGCGATTTGATCAATGACATCTCAAAAAAGATTGATCAGTCTGACAACGAAACGAATAAGAAGTGATCGTGTAGATACGTTGTGTATGGTGTAGTGTTTACTTGTGGACTCTTTGTGCATTGACCGGTCATTAATCGGTACTGAAAAGCACTTGCTTTTTGACTCGGGTTTTATGTGGGTTGATGAACCTCCCACAAACGCATGGTTATTGAGCGGTGATATCGAGAACGATCATCCTTTCAACCTTGATGTGTTGTTAAAGTTGTACTCCAAAGAGATAGACGTTTCGCTACCTCACAAACATGTTACTTCGATGGCACTCGTCACGCATGGATCTTTGGGTGAAATTCCCTGGAGTTACGTGATGCCGGTAAAGGAACACCGTGCCTTCGTGAATAATCTCGTAAATAAGGCCGTTGAAGCCATCAACGATCTTCCGAAAGATTATTACATTGACACCTGGAAGGCCGGAGGGCAGGTTCTTTCTTCACTTAGACAGGCCGCCATTGACGTTCCTACGTGGAGTGAGATCATGGAACAACGTCCGGGTAACGTCCATGTCGTTGAGACGTTCATGCCGGATAAAAAGGGGTTTGCGTCAAAGGTGAAATATAACCGGTTCGGAACGAGGACAGGACGTTTAACTGTCGAATCGGGCCCAAATATTTTGACTTTGAAACGAGAATTCCGAAAGAAGTTGATCAAGTCATCAAGTCCTGAAGGATCGATAATTTCCATTGACTTTGCTGCGCTCGAGGCACGCGTTCTATTGTACGAAGCCGGTGGTCGTTGTGAAGATCCGGATCTGTACTCGTTCATTGCTCGAGACGTGTTTCATGGTTCAGCAAATCGACAACAAGTGAAAGGTGCGGTGATCTCTGAAGTATACGGATCATCGAAACACGCCTTGGGCGAAGCGTTAGGGATCTCAGGACCGGATCTTGACGATTTCGTCATGAAGGTACGTGTCTTCTTCAAGATCAACGATTTGAAAAAGCGTGTCAAAGACCAATTTATCAAAAATGGATGGATCACTAATCGATACAATCGTCGTGTCTTGATCGATGATCCGATGGATCATATCTTCGTGAATTATTATGCGCAATCAACGGGGACTGACGTCGTTATGCTCGGTTTCCGTGACCTTCTAACACGATTGAGAAAATTGCCAGGCGTAAGGCCTCTTTATGTTCTTCATGATGCATTGATCATTGATTGTCCTAAAGAACACGTTGATACCGTGATGAAGTTCGACACCGTGAAAGTGAAAGGCTACGTACAAAAATTTTTTGTGAAGCCTGAAATCGTTAATTGTACACAATAAGTGAAATGAATACCATCATACCATGGCACTAACACCGGAAGAGATCGAAGAAAACTTCAACCGTTTCAGAGGACTCTGTGAAAAATTGGGCGATCGTGCTGAAGCTGCATTGACGATGGTAGATCATCTCGGAGAACGCCTTGCATTATGTCCTGCTTCTGGCAAGAAAGATTACCACAACGCATTTCCCGGTGGATTAGTTGAGCATTCACTCAGGGTCCTCATGAATGCTAGAACCTTAACGAAAGCGTTCGGGTGGCAGATCAATAAAGAATCACTAATCATCGCGTGTTTGTTCCACGATCTCGGT
>Ga0172379_10009609_pt1 | contig 11891 bp, 19 predicted proteins | sample GrowelOW334metaG_FD_119756 | JGI IMG/M metagenome (GOLD analysis project Ga0172379, IMG submission 119756) | Groundwater microbial communities from an aquifer near a municipal landfill in Southern Ontario, Canada - Groundwater well OW334 metaG | ecosystem: Environmental > Aquatic > Deep... | reverse complement strand
AATGGAATCCCCCCCATTCCCAGGCGCCGAGCAGTTCAACAGTCTCGAAGCTCAAATTCATGCGCGTTACCTTCAGCTCCGGTTTTTGTGGCTGGAGAAGAAACTCGTCCCCCAAGTGGGAAGACTGGTGGAAGAGGCGCGCCCGCGCTGACCAGGGACCGTTCCGGTAGGCCAGCGGAATGCCGATAATATAGTCGGCATTGATCAGGTCCATGGAACCGGAGGCGGCGCCCAGATTGAACTGGGCGAAGACCGCCCCGCTGATACCGAGCTGCCAGTTGTCCTTCTCACCCCAGCCGGGCCAGCGCACCAGACCGAAGCTATCGCCGAACCCGACCGATCCGATATTGAAGCTTTCATCGGAGAGTTTGAGGCGGAGGTAGGTAAGATGGGTACGGGGCTCCTTGGGGCTCGCCATGGGGGCGTAAAACAATTGGTCCCTGGGGAAGAGCATGGTTTTTTTTTCGGCGCCCTGCTCGATCTTCTTATCCGGCGGTACATCGCCAAATCCTACAATAAAGGGAAGAAACACTAACAGGCACAGCCCTACAAAAAAATTTCGCATCGGTTGCTCCCTTTTCTCGGACACTGAAATCAGATGCGGTCGCAGAAAGATTTCCCCTTTTGGCCGGCGTTTTTCTGCCCGCCTTCTTTAGTTATGTTGCTGTCGACAGGTTTTGACGTGCCGTAAGTTTTCCCGACCGCAGGCTTTTTTTTCAAAAGAAAGGGTCCGGATCAGTGTAAGACACCTTTCCGGACCCTTGAGCTAAATGATCCTATTCAACGACGATTTCAAAAAGGCATCTCATGTTTGCCTTTGCCGCTTTTGAGTAAATCTCTTTAGGAGCTGCTTCGTACATGGCAGGGTCTGTCTCGCCATAGCCGATTGTAGTAAGCCTGTCCGGTGTAATGACGCCTTCACTAACGAGGTAATCACGGACAGCCGCTGATCTTCTTTCGCTTAACGCCTGATTGTAAGCATCAGTTCCGGAGGCAGAGGTGTACCCTGCAAGGCGGACTTTGGCTTTGGGATTATCCTTAAGCACCTGGATATCCCTTTTCAGGATCGCCTTCGCTTCGGGCGTGAGTGTCGATTTATCGAAATCAAAATGTACGTCCTCAAACGCGAGGATAACGACCTTATTCGACGCTGTGGCGGCAACGATCTGCTCATGAAGCGCCGGATCCTCACCCTGGATAACTACCTTCTCCGGGACCGCCATTGCTTTATAACGTTCGCATTTTCCGGTAAGTACTTTTTCCACAAAAGCACCCATGGCTGCCGGGTTTACCAGCTTATCGGCATTCACGGTATATCCGCCGACAACGTTCTGCACAATCTGTTCCGAAAGTTCTTTCCCGTTTTTGGTATATCCTACCTGAACGGCATAAACGCAGAGCCTGTCGCCGTAATCTGCGTTAAGCTGGGTTATGGCCGCCATGACGGCTCCGGACCTGATGTCGTCAATACCCGGCTTTTCAGAAAAATCACTGTAAATAATCAGGGCCGAATTACCCCCCGCCCCTTTGAGATCGCTGCCTGCTGCCGTAATAGCTTTATCCATAGGAGTTCTACCGTAAACAAAGTCGATAGTGTCTATTGCCGCAGTATATTCTTCTTTGGCGAGTGGCTTCATTCCATAAATCATGACCGTTTCTTCGGCCCAGAATTTCCTGAGTCCTGAGTTCAGCTTGATATCCGGAATCGTCGCTGTCATGTTTTTTGCGGTGGCTTTCCCATGTGCCAGGCGCGTGTCCTGATTGACATTCACCGTGCCGTGCAACTCACCCATGGAAGCAGATTTGTCAAAAATGACAATCATATTATCCGCCTTCTGAACCAATTGCCCTGATTGAATACGCGGGTTAAGGTCAACCGGCTTAAACGATGCGCAGCCGGCAAACACGACGCTAAACATCAACAAAAAAATTGATCCATACCCGATTCTTCTCATAATTAAGATCTCCTTTACATTTTAGTTGTTAAGATTCATTTATAAATTCCCTTGCCTACTTCACGATGAGATCATTCCTGACGGACGTGACCCCTTCGACACCGCGTGTTATTTGGCCCGCCTTATTGACGGCCTTTTGAGAATCAACGAAGCCGCTCAGTTGAACAATGCCTTTGCGAGATTCCACGCTGATCTGAAAGGACTTGAGAAAATCATCTGCTGCAAGCAGAGATTTTACCTTGGTTGTGATGACCGAATCATCGATATACTCCCCCGTACCTGACTGCTTCGGTGTCGATGCGCAGGCTACAAAGGTGGCGATCATCATGAGAAGGACAAGAAAACGGATAACTGTATGGCTCTTTTTCATAGTGTTATTCCTCTCTGTAAGTTTGTGGTGAAATTGTTAATATAGAACCTTCTTTCTAAACGGAACTCCGTCCCTGAATGACTCTGAGCAGCACCATGATAATGGCGATGACCAGCAGGATATGGATAAAATTACCCATCGTATGGCCGGTCACCAACCCCAACAACCACATAACTACGAGTACCACAGAAATCGTCCACAACATGCTATCCTCCTTCCTGATTGCTTATTCCCAATGCCGGCCCTGGTCATCTCCACACGGGTAGGCAGCGGGAATGCCGTCTTTTTGGTCTTGAACTCGGGCTACCCGGTTGTGGCGTATCATGCAACCACAGCCGGGAGCCCAGGGACAAGCCGCGCTCATTACTTCCCCCAAACCTTCTTGATCTGACCGATCTTTTCCTGAACTTCACCGGCCATCTTTTCACCGGCGCCTTCAGCTTCCAACTTTGGATTATCGCTCAGTTCCCCGGCCAGCTCCTTAATCTTGCCCTTAACCTGGTGAAACTTGCCTTCCATCTGGTCCTTCGTGCTGGATTTCATAATATTTCTCCTTTAGTGTTTCGAGTTGACTGCTTGGCTGTTTTGTTTCAAATAATAATTCCCCGGCAAGAGAAGATTCGTAAAGCAAATCATCTGACCAACCCGAGGATGCCAAATATAATAAGATAGATGGCAACGATATAATTCAACAATCTCGGGACAACGAGAATCATGATTCCCGCGATTAGAGCAACCACTGGCTGTGGCGACATAACGAATTGCATGCTGTTTACCCTCCTTTCCAAGTTCTTCCGGAACCGTTATTTACCCAAATCACGGGCTATGATTAAGGTTCTATGAGTCTAACCAATCCCTGGACACAAGTCACTCTTCCGGCCATGATCCTCTCATCGATCCTTGATTAAATCTTCTCTAACCCCGCCCGCCGTAAAACGCTGTGAAACATAATCTCATAGGGCTCTTTGAGAAGGTTCATCGCCCCCCGGATCACCCTGAAATGATCCGACTTCAGATGGGTCAGAAGGTTATCCTGGGTATCCCATTCTTCCAGAAGAAAGAGTCGATCTTCGTCCCCGATACTCTGGCAAAAGTCACAGCTACGGCATCCCTTCTCCATCCTTATGGAACCGGACAGGGAAGCAATCGCCTGTGACAGCTCCAAGCGTTTCTCAGGAAGGACTTTCATTCTTATGGTTACGAGGATCATGAAAGCAGCAATTGCAAATGGCCTGCCAATGGCCGAAGGAAAGCCAGGCACTTGCTTTATACCTTTAATTACATGGACTTAGAACAACATGAGGGGCGACAGAAAAGCTTGAAATACTTGATTTGGCCTCAATATTTGGTGGAACCTCAAGATATTGAGGGATAAGTTGAAGGGAGATGGACAGTATAGTCTGTTTCAAGAGTTTTGAATTAATACCGAGCTTATGCGTCCTTGTTTTTTTAGGTGCTCGGGTGGAGACCCGGGATCGTTGCGGCGCTGTCCTTTACACGAAACAAACGGCATTACTTGCGACTGCCCAGATCAATTCAGCTTGACACTGGGCAGCCGACGCGAAGCAATTCCCCTTAGGGGTGAATAAAGATGGGCGGGAAAAAGATACCAATGCCCGGTGGCGGAGGCGGGGCATAGTAGACCGGCGGCGGTACATAGACCCGCTCCCTGTAGCCATAAGGCTGATACACCGTCCGAGTCCGGTACACAGTCCGGTTGTGTTGATACCCCGGTCCTCCCGGTCCTCTGCCCTGGTATTGTTTTCCCTTATGTTTGTCATTTTTGGCAAATGCTGGCGCCACGTCTATGCTGCCGATCATTGCAGCCAAGGCAAACCCCATCATAACCCTGCCCACTATAAATCCGAAATTCCATGAACTTGTTGTTTTCATAAAGTCACTCCAATCTTGTATCGATTCCAATCACTGTTTAGAATTCATCTTTATAATCTTAGTATTGTTGATTATTTTCTCTTGGGTTTTCCATATTTACCGGTCCGGAATATTGTATCGGTACTGTTCTTTTGTTCACCCGACAAACTCGCATAGAAAAGCTCGAAAGGCGGGATTAATCTATTCAGTTGAGCTGATTGGGTTTCGATAATTTCACTTTGGAATTTCATACGCTCTAAAGCGTTCATGTTCTTGGCATTTTCAGCCCTGGCCTTGGTAAAGAAGGCGTCCATTTCTTTCGCATTGTCCCGCATCACCTGAGTAAGGTTAGCAAATAATGCTTCCTGGTCCTTGGTGATCCCTAGCTCGCCTTGAAGCTGTTTGATCTGAGCCTCAGTGTACTCGACAGCAGAGGTTTTAACAACTGTCGACGATTTCTTTTTGGCTGCGGCTGCAAAAGAAGGATCTGCATTGACAAAAAAGATTGTGGACAGAAACGCCACCATCATAACAACGAGCGTAGCTCTAAATACAACTTGATAAGCCTTTCGTTTCATAATCTGTCTCCTTATTAGTTTAATGTTCAGCGCCTGCGCATGCAGGCGCCATGTGGTTATGAATCATATTACTCAACTTTCGCGGTTTAGATTCGTTAAGTTAGACCCCCTTCCCTTTTTCACCTCCTTAAAATACTTTCACGGCCCTTTGAAGAGTCGGCTGGAAATCTCCGTTCTTTCCTCCGGAGCGAAGGGTCGTTCTATTATCTACCCTCATTGCTTCGTTCATATGCCGACCACCTCTGTAGGAACTGAAACACCTTATATTAGAACTGTCATCATCGCAGGAACAAAGACCAGAAACAGTATCTCTTTAATAAAACGTCCTTTATCCTTATATGATGCCTTATTCTTTGGCTCTAGTTCCCATAAGGACCAGCACAATTCCGCCGACAAGGGCACTGCCACCCAGAATGGGTGAAAACGGGATGGTTTTCTTGGTCTCATGGGTAGCCTGGATGGGGCCAATATCAATGATCTTCTCCCGGGTGGTATAGGTAATGCCCTGGTAGGCAAGAGCTCCTACCCCGATGGCGATTAAAACAATACCAATAATCATTGTCTGTTTCATATGAATTGATCTCCTTCCTTCGTATAGTTGCAAGATTTACAATAATGTAATAGCAAAGGGCCTGCCAATCGCTTAAAGTAAATTAAATGATTGGATTAATCATTTAATAACAAGTGATTAGATCGTCAGAACAGGACGGGATAAAAGCATGCAATGCTTTGTCTGGCCTCAATATTTGGTGGAACCTCAACATGTTGAGGGGTGGTGGACAGTTTAAGCTGGTTTTTTGTCTTCGGCCGAACTAACCGGTCTTATGCATCCTCGCGCTTAAGATGCTCGCGTGGCAGCCCTAATTTCTATCCTGTTTTTCTTGCCCTCCTCTTTCAGGTTTTCCCTGTCGAGGTTCAGATTGTTGTTGCACCTCCCGGTGTTGTGGCTGAGAGTGATCTGGCTTGGCTTCTTCTCGAGATTGCCGTTCTTCCCTCTGAGGTTGTGGCTGAGAGTGCTGTGGCTGGACTTCTCGGGATTGGGGTCGCGATTCTTGTGGTTTGGCTTCTTCTCGATATTCTTGTTTTACCTTCTGGGGTTGTGGTTGAGAATGCTGTGGCTGGACCTCGCGAGATTGCGGTCGCGACTGTTGCGGTTTGGCTTCCTCTCGAGATGGTTGTTTAAACTTCTGAGGTTGTGGCTGAGAGTGCTGCGGCTGGACCTCGCGAGATTGGGGTTTTGCCTGAGATTTTGGTTGGACCGCTTGAGACGGCTGTTGCGATCGCGTTTGGGGCTTCAACCCCTGGACACCCCAGGTATTTTGCTTCTCCCAATGTTTGCTCTTTTCCCAGGTGCGCCAGTTCCGTTGGACTTGTTGGTGGGGTATTCGCTGGTAGTCCCATTGATGCCCTCGCCAACGATGATTCCGGTAGTCATTCCTCCAGCTTGGTGGTATTCCTATATAAAAAGTTGGAACGCTTCGATAGTAGGCCCACCCTGATCTATAGTTCCGCGAGCGATACCATCGCCCATCCCACGGACGCCACCACCAACCGTTATAGAAAAAGATTTCCACATCTGTGTCAGGGACGAAATAGACATTCGTCTCAGGTATCACTATCATCTCCGGAGGTCCGGCAAATACGATGAGGGGAGGCAGAGAAATGCTGATGCCCACATCTGCCCTTGCCGTCGTTGGAATAGGAAATGCGAGTAACAACGCCAAAAGTGTTGTTCCAAAAAGTAACCTTTTCATTTTGTAGCCTCCTTTATCTATAGCCGATTTAACCTCATGAAACCGGACAGTGAAGCAATCGCTTGTGGCATCTCCGCACGCTTCTCAAAAAGAACCTTAATTCCTGTGATTACAAAAATCACTGAGGAGTAGTCATTGTGGCCTTCATTTCACGGTGTACCCACGGCCGTCGAGACAGGCGCCCATCGCCCGCTGGTAGTCCACACGCTTCTGGCTCATTTGAACTGCGGGCACACCGGCAGGCGGCTGAGTAGGATCGTAGCCTGTCTGGCTCACCGCCCAGCGGTGGCACTCGTAACGATCGGTTGACTGTTTCTGTTCGCTCTGACCTTGGCGGGGGTAAATGAACAGCTGTTCTGACGATATCTGGCCTGCCGACGAAGGCGTCTGACTGACTTCGCCCTTCGGTGGCTCGACCACGATATAGCCGCCCGCACCTTGAGTGTAGTATATTTCGTTTGCATAATAATAAGGTAGACCTCCTACCCAGATCGTCGCGTAATAGGGAGGCAAAACGGGAACGATCATTCCGAACGGCGGCGCAACGATGACGAAGCGCCGTCCCTGCGGGCGATACCAGACACCTCCTTGGGAGTAGTATCGTGCATTGCCATAAAACACCGTCCGGTGGCCGCTGGGAAGCGTCGCAATGAACTGACCGCGAGACGGGTAGTAACGGTTATGGCCATAATTTGCATCCCTGAATTGTTGATTATGGGAACCGCGTTCGTCCGCGCGCGCCACCTGGGTGAGCCCGAACCACATTACTACTGACAGCGCAGCCAACATAATGCCGAGAGCAAAGTACCAACTCTTATTGTAAAGATATGTCATGGCTATTGCCTCCTTAAAATCGAATATAGATTCCCGGTCTTCCTCACTGTACGGTATACCCGCGGCCTTCAAGGCAGGCGGACATCGCACGGCGGAAGTTGAGTGCCCTTCCTTCATATTGAGCGTCAAGTGACCGATCGCGCTTGGAATAGGCTTCCTCCAACTGCCTGGCAGTCTGCTGCCTTGACGAATCCGACGCCGCACCGACGATGGCCCCGGTCCCCGCGCCGATCAATGCGCCAGCCCCGGCGTGTCTCGGTCCGCCAATCAAAGCGCCCAGCACCGCACCTGTGATAGCCAGAACGGCGGTATCATACCCGGGTGGAGGCACCGGCACCACCCGGACGCGCTGCTCCAGCGGGACAGAAGACTGACTCGGATCGAAACCGGTCTGCTTCACCGCCCAGTTGTAGCATTCATAGTGGTCACGCGACTGTTGCTCCGTTGTCTGCCCGGCTTTCGGATAAAAATAGATCTGGGTAATGGGAGCCCTTGGGCCTCCGCCGACATCTCCGGGGACTGGTCGTGAAACCTCGCGATACGGAGCAGGATAACATCCGGCCAATGCCAAGACCATCAAGAGAAGGAAAAGCCGAAATCCAGCTCTTGGTACCCACTTTTCCGTTACATGTTTGTGTGTCAATAACTTACGCATTATTATCCCCCACATGAACCTGTGGCATTCAATGCCTGCCACTTAAAATTGTTAAAATACTGACACTGAAGCAATCGTCTATGACAACTCCATGCCCTTCCCGGAAAAAAACTTCATTCGTGTGACTACACGTATTAAAAAGGATGTAATAGCAAAGGGTCTGCCAATAGCCGCAGAGGAGCAATAAGTTATTATTTATTCTTTAATCACGGTAAGTTAGATAAACAGGGGAGAACAGCGGAAAAGCATGAAATGCTTCGTTTGGCCTCAATATTTGGTGGAACCTCTACATGTTGAGGGATGCGATGAAGGGAGGTGGACAGCCTAAGGTGATTTCTTTTGTCTCCGACCTGAATTAGGATATGCCTGGTGAAGGAATTCTTGACACCCTTCATCCGACACTGCCTAAGGAGTTGAGGCAATAAAAAAGGCCCCTCATGGCGAGGGGCCTTTTTTATTAGAGCTTTAGAGGGAAGGCGGTTACTTCTTGTCAGCAGGAGCAGCCTTCTTATCATCGGCCTTTTTGTCAGCAGCGGCCTTCTTGTCATCGGCCTTCTTGTCAGCTTTGGCCTTCTTGTCGGCGGCCTTCTTGTCAGCTTTGGCCTTTTTGTCAGCGGCCTTCTTGTCAGCGGCAGCCTTCTTGTCATCGGCCTTCTTGTCAGCGGCGGCCTTCTTGTCAGCGGCCTTCTTGTCGGCAACGTCCTTTTTGTCAACAGACTTCTTGTCGGCCTTTACGGGCTCACCAGCGGGCTTTGCGGCCGGGGCAGCCTGTGCAAACGCCAAACCGGACATGGAAACTGCGAAAAGGATGGAAACGACAATGGACATTAACTTCTTCATATTTTGTTGCTCCTTTCAGATTTTAGTTATTTTCGGTTAATGCACTTGGCATGCCAAAATCTTCACTGTAAAATATATACGAAAAATCAATTGCTTATAAATGTGGCTTGTTTGAGACCGGATTTAATCAGCGCGTAGTTGGGGAATTGAACCCCACATAATGAGGAATTATTCCCTTGTTTTTGATCCGTCTGACGGCACAAGAATTATTGAAATCATACAACCTCCTTTCTTTACTTACCTCAGATCCGCCCCATGAGGAGCAGGATAATAAGAATAAGAAGAACCAATCCAAGTCCACCGCTGGGATAGTATCCCCAGCTCTTACTGTGAGGCCAGGTTGGTAGTGCGCCGACGAGGACGAGTATCAAAATAACGATCAGTATTGTACCCATGTTTTTTCTCCTTTCCTGTTATCTGACTCTCTTGTTTGTTGGCCAACAAAGGCTGCCAGTAGCGAGCAATAAATGCAAATGGAATGAAATCTTCCTTTTTGTTCATTACATCGCGAATACTGCCGACAATTTCTGCCAATTCGACACTATCTTTATATTCCAGTTTGGCTTTGCACCTGACATATCCATACTTCTTCCTTAAGAGCCCCAAAAGCCTCTCGCCTTTTCCTTCGATCTCGCAAAGATCGTTATCGGAGAGCTTGCCCCACTTCTCCTTAACCATCCCCCTGATCTCCAGCCATTTCCCTTTCAGAATATCTTCATTCATATCAAGCCTCCTTTTGGCTGAAGTTGATTGTTATCTGATTGTGCATTCCCACTGCCGTCTATTCCTGCCACCATACAAGCCGGCAGTGGGAATACAGTCTCTTGGTCCTGGACAAGGACTACTACTCGATGGTCATCTTATTCTTTACGCTCTTCACACCGTTTACGTCGTTGGCGAATTTGGTGGCCAGGCTCAATTCGGCTGCGTTGGCGGCCTTGCCCTTCAATGTCACTACACCCTTATTCGTGGTGACCGAAGTATTGATGGCACTGGTCGAGCGGTGATATAGCAACGTCATCTTGACCTGGGCGGTGATGGAGGCGTCATCAATCTTTTCGCCTGTCGTTTGCTTCTTTTTCGAGGTCTTTGCCACGGTCATCTCATTATTTACGTCTTTAACCCCTTCGACATCCTTGGCGTATTCGGTCGTCAGATCCTTTTGTGCCTGGTTGGCCGCTTCGCCTCGCAGGGTGACGATCCCGTCTTTGGTGTCAACCTCCGTCAGGGCGCTCACGTTCCGATGATAGAGGAGCATGGTTTTTACTTTCGTCATGATCCATGCATCCGAGTTTGCGGTGGGAGTATCCCCTTTGATTTCCAGCTTGTTGTCCACACTCTTAACCCCCGGCAAGCTCGCCACAGTCTCCTGGGCCAATGTTTTGTGGGATTCTGCGGAGACAGTTCCCGTTAAAGTAACAACGCCATCGCTGGACTTGACTTTAATATCATCACTCTTTAGGTAGGTCTTGAACACATAGGACTGCTTGGCAGATGATTCGATGCGGCTGTCCATTTTCGAAGCCTGCACCGGCAGACTAAACGCCAACAGCGCAACAGCCGCCACCATCATTACTACTAATCTATGCATTTTTCTCATTTGTACTTTCTCCTTTAATTGCTGTTACTGTTGTTTTTGGAACGCTTTTTACTCCGAAGACCCCATGCCTTTCGGAGTCCTTCAGGTCTAGACCGTCCCTGAGATATCTGCCGAATCTTTGATCAATATGGACCTGTAGTTTCTGCCACTCTTTATCTGCAGAAATGTGATCCATTTCAATTTCCTCTTAAGTCTTTGCCGGTTCGTTATATGCTTCCACACCTGCATGGATGGCCTTATTTAGCTTCTCCTTGCTCCCGGCGTATTCCGCTTTTCCCCGCTCCACGAGTCCCTCAGCATCCAGCAGCGCCCGCTCATAGCGTTCTTTGGCCTGTCCATACAGCTTCTTTGTGGATTTTGTCAGATCATCCCGGGTCTCACAGCCGCTTTTGGGGGCATACAGAATACCCACAACCATACCGACCACTCCCCCGATAACCAGTCCTTTAACCAAATTAATCAGTGACATCCTTTTCATACCTCCTATATTTATTATTGTGATTGGACTCAAATATTCGACTTTTCGATGCTGACCAAGATCATACGGATCGTGTTTGCAAGTGGCTTGTCAACAAGGGAAACAAAACCAGAACCTTGGATTAATCGTTAAAAAACAATCATTTACATGCAAAGAAGAGGAAGGCGGAAAAGCATGAAAAGATTCGTTTGGCCTCAGTATTTGGTAGAACCTCAACATGCTGAGGGATACGTTGAGGGAAGGTGGACAGTCTGATCCGGGGTTTTATTTCCAGCCGGACCATCCCGAGCTTATACATCCTCGCTCTCAAGGTGCCCGGTTTAGACCCGGAACTCATTCCGCCACGACCTTCTTCGCAATCAAGTCACCAAGCAGCCTTAACTGCTCCTTCTGGATTGCCAATAGTTCACCCCACTGGCCTTCTCTCAACAAGTCCAATTTCTCGTGTAGCAGCATGATTTCGATTTCGGCCTTTAGATTGACCTCGTAATCATGTTCTGCATGGACCCGATCTTTTTCTGCTTGCCTGTTCTGAGACATCAAGATTATGGGCGCCTGGATGGCGGCTAACATTGAGAGAAACAGGTTGAGCAAAATATAAGGGTACGGATCAAAAATCTTGTCATAATTAACAAGGATGAACGAGTTTAAACCAACCCAGGCGGCCAAGGTTGCAGCAAAGATAGCGATGAATGTCCAGGAACCCCCGAAAGTAGCAACCGCATCTGCTGCCCGCTGACCCAAAGTTGCCGTTGCATCAAATTCCTTTGAGGTGTTTCTTGCAATGTGTTTTCCCTCTGCGATATGATGTGCGACTTTTTGAGTGCCCTCGTCCAATGACGCATAGGGCATGCCAAAATATTTATTTGCAATGTCATCAGGTTTTTGCATCATGTCTCCCTGTGATCGTACGTTTCCGCCTTAAAAAGTACTCATAAAATCACTCGGTATTTTT
>Ga0172379_10009608_pt1 | contig 11891 bp, 13 predicted proteins | sample GrowelOW334metaG_FD_119756 | JGI IMG/M metagenome (GOLD analysis project Ga0172379, IMG submission 119756) | Groundwater microbial communities from an aquifer near a municipal landfill in Southern Ontario, Canada - Groundwater well OW334 metaG | ecosystem: Environmental > Aquatic > Deep... | reverse complement strand
ACTTAATAATCCATTCAAAGGTTTTAATGTTTCTAAAATTCCATTTTTATCATATCGATGATCTTCAGTTCCTTTTAATGCTCCAGATGTATGGAGCAACCTAATTACCTTAACTGGTCTACCTGTAAGAAGACTTAATTCACTACAATCATATAATCTATGGGGATTAAGATATATTTCTTTTAATGGTATTAAAATTGGTTTGTCATTATATAGGTTTGTTATACTGGATATTCCTTCGAAGTTAGAGAAAGTTTCATCAAATCTTTGTGCGATACAATGTTCAAGTCTTTGATCTTTAAAATCTTTAGAGGTATAGGCAAGAGTTGCTGCTGTTAAAAAAGCTCTTCTTAAATAAACTTCAGAATCTTTTCTAGATCTAATTTTATCTTCTTTCTTTAGAAAAGTAAATACTTTACTTTGTGTATTGATATAAATAACATTTTCATTAGTGTCTAATTGTGCAACTGGTCCGGCTTTAAGATTATCTGATAATGTTAAAGTATAATTTGTCCCAAGTTTTCTATTAAATTGTTCCTGGGCACTTCCTAAAGCCATATCAATATGAACACTTAAAACATCTCTTCCAACATAAAAGGCAGATTTTGATACAGATCTATTATCTAAGTCTTGTTTTATTCCTCGCAATACTTCTTTTACCGCATCAATAGTTTTTTCAACTAAAGGATCTTCTTGAAAATCAGATCTATCAAGCGTTATAAAGGGCTCTAAGAAATCTGCATTTATTTCTCCTTGTAATCTGCCTTTTCTAAGAACTGGAGAAATTTCTTCAATACCAAATAATTTTTCATCACCAACTGCACGATTATTAACATAAATTCTTACTCCCTCTAGTTTTTTCCCATTATTTTTTAAATGATAAATTCTTCCATTAACAATCCTGCCATTTCCTAAATCTTTCTCTACTCTGTAAGTTTGAGCATAAGTAACCACACCTCTTTTTTTAACAAAACTACCATTAACAAATACATCAAAGTCAGGTTGATTTGGAGGATCCCATTGCAATCTTGAATACAATTTTTGAAAACTAAATTGTTCTGTATCAGGTTGAAATCTTAAATCTTTAATAGTAATGACTGTTCCATTTCTAACTTTTCTTGCAACAGGTATCTCTTCTACATCAAGATCTTGTTCAGTTACACCTTCTCTTATAATATACTTTTTATGATCTTTTACGCTTTCAACACTAAATGATCTTCCTAAATATTGAATTAAAACTTTTGCAATTCCATATTTACCTACTCTATGCCTTCTTTTTATTGGAGAAAGAGGTTCGTTTATTTTTACACTATCACCTAATCTAAAAAAACTTTCAAGACCTTTTTTATCCATCCCATTACCATCATCACTAATAGTTATTTTTCCTAATCCTTTATCAATATCAACATGAACATGTTCTGCATCTTCATCATAAGCATTGCAGACTAATTCGCTTACAGCTGCATAGGAATCCGCAACTAAACTGCGACTAAGAACATGAGGTAAATTTTTCCCTATTCTTGGCTTTATAAGTTTCTGTCCACTAATCTCTCTTCTTGCCATATGTTTTCACTATTTTATTGTAAAATATTATTCTTTATAGTTTAAAAATTGATTTATATTAAATCCGCTTTTCTAAAATATATATTTAAAAAGTACTTTAATACGAATAATAAATAGTCTGTAAACAACTAGTCGACTATTTTGGATTAAATCCTGATGTGGATACAATTACTAAGAACCAATGGGCGTAAACATTATTACCAATTTAGTAAATTTTTATTAATTTAATCTTTATTTTAAAAATTATTACTTCTGGATTTTGACTCTTTGTTTATAATTAATATTAATAATTAAACGATTTATTACTCTATCCAGATTGGAAGTTATTTATGATTTTTTGATTCTTTTAAGTTTTAAAAAGTTGTGTTCTTGTTTAAAGGATATAGAAATTTAGACAAAGCATGATTTATATCTTTTCTTCAGAATCTAAATCTGCATAATGAAACCACCTAGAAGAATCTCTCTTATAATGATATTTAGGTTCAACAGGAACTAAAGTCATTGCCCCTAAATCTTTTTTAGAAAATTCGTAAAATACTGGATCATGATTATAGGGTCTAGCTAAAATAACTTCGTTACCTTCCTCTTGTTCTACTTCTGGAAGATTAAATTTTCCATATGTTTCAAAGACATTATCAAAACCAACATGAGAAAATACTAAGCCTGATTGGCAAAAGTTCCGCCAGTTTCTTTTAAAAGGAAGTTCAATTCTTTTATCTGTTTCTTCATCATATCTCACTATTCCTCTCTTTTTTTGGCCTTTATACATAGGTTTAACATCAACTTTCTGTAATTCTGTAATATCTCTATCATCAAAAATTCTAAATCTACCTGTTCCAAATTCACCTTGAACTCTTGCCATTAAATATTGATTAGACCCTATAGTCCCTCTTAGTGGCAAGTATGTTCTTACAGTTTCAAAAGCAATTGGGGATTCTTTATATCTTCCTCCACCAGAAATTTTAAAAACAGAACCTTCTTGTTGTAATTCATTCCATTTTTCATCCCAAATATTTTCTTGTTCTTTTAACTTTTCTCCAATAAATTGTTTTAATTGTGAAAATTCAGTATAACCTGTTCTTCTTTTTATTTCATTTACGACCTGTTCTTTTTTTTGATTTAATTCTAAAATTGATTCATCAACACCTTCATTAGATATTCTGCCATCACCTGCATCATGATTAATTCTCCAAGTGAGTCCTTCTAATTGATTAACAATACTAGCTAAATCCATATCAGATATTTTTTCTAAATCAAGTTTTTCATTAGTCATTTTCATTTCACTCAAGAATTTTTCTCAAGGTTTATTTCACCTCTAAATATTCATTAAAATATGCTTTAAATATATTTCGTATGGAAATCTCTTAACTCTAGATTGCTTCAGATAGGACTGTATAAACGAAGAGGACTTTTTTGCATGAAAAAACTTTTATGGTTTTTTCTGCACAGAAAATCCTAGTCGGATTTTCTTGTGTTCCAAAAATGGGTTAATTGGATTTTTTAATCTGCTCTAATCTTTAATTCAAGCCCCGTAAATTTAGCCACTCTTTGAGATAGTTTTCCTCCTTCTTCTGAATATTTCCAATAAAATAAAATTGGTTTATTTTTACCATTTTGGATGATTTTATTTATTGCTTTAACAAAAGCTGTTGTTGCTAAACCTTTTCCTCTAAATTCTTCCTTTAAGACTGCTGCGCATAAGTAAATAGTCTCTGGAGTATCTTTTAATTTCATTTTTTTAATCTCTACAAAAAGTTCTGCTTCATTAATCTTTTTTGAAAGAAAACAATCCATTAAAATTCTATTACATGGTAGCATGAATGTATAACCAACCATTTCACCATCACTTCTTATGATATTCAAATAATCTTGGGCATTTTTATAAATCCAATCTCTAGTTTGCCGAGTTGTGGGTATCTGATTTGAATCTTTTTGAGTTCCGAAATAATCTTCACTAATTTTACTAGACTCATTTAAATCCTTCTGAGTAATTTTACCTTTATCTGAAGAATAAGTGATATCATTTATATGCATTTTATTCTATATTGCAACTAATTTTTATTTAATAATAAAGAGTTCCATCCCCTCTTTTTTCAACTCTATAATTTTGATTTGAACCCATTTCCGGAGGATTATCAGTACAAATCAAAAAATCTTTTCTATTTCCTTTTCTTTCAAGAGTAACTTTATAGGTTGGAGGAATATGATCTTTATTAAATGCAAATCCATTTTCAGTACCGCCTTTAAACCTCGCTCCTTTTCTCATAGAAGATCTTTCTTTTGCTAACTGTACATCTATAACCTTTCCATCAAATTCTAATCCAAATATTTTTTTTATTAATCCCATTATTAATACAAACGTTTAAACTATTTAAAGATTATTTAGTGATAATTAAGGGGAGTAATTAAATTAGAACTTTTTTCATTTTTACCGATTCGTATGCTAATATATACATCCCAGCATTCCAAGCCTGATTCCTATTATCCTTTTTCCAACCAGTTATTCCAGGTTCTCCGGTTTTACCATTGAACCATTCCCAAAATGCCCCATCTTTTTTCATATTTAATTCAGCAAGTTTCTCGAGTTGAATTTCAGCTTCATTAAACTTTTTCATCTTTATTAATGCAAGAACATAAAATCCCCCTATATATGGCCAAATTCCTCCATTAATATAATGATAAGGAATTTCGGCTTCACAATCATAAAAATAATCATACCAATATTTTGAATCTTTTTTTATACAAGGATAAATTGTTTTTACCGGATATGGATGATCAATTTTTTCTTTTTTAATATATGATAAAATTTTTTCAGATTGATTTTTATCCGCAAGTCCGTAAATTATAGCTAATAAGTTGGCAAGGCTATCAAACCATTCTCCAACTTCATGATGCTTGTTATGATTTTTCCATCTATAACTATAATAAAATTCTTTATTCCAAAGCCCATCAGTAGGATGATTTATCCTTTCAACAACTTTTCTTATTATATCTTTTTTATTTAACAATTTTAATACTTTGTAGTAAAGTGCTTGAGTGTGTATAGTGTGACCATATCTATGAGGAAAACAATCTTGCCAGTCAGATGTTGGTTGCTGTTCAGGTAAAGAATCTTCTCCAAAATCTTGATACCTTAACCAGAGGAAAGCTTTTTCAATATTTTTTTTATGTTTTTTTAATAAAGACTTATCATTAAACCTTTCAGCATAAATATATTCACCAATAATAAACCATAAACTAGAATCAATTGATGCAAAATCTGCTCTTTTGTCTTTAATATGCACTGCATTTGGAATTTGTCCAAGTTCACTTTGTTTATCTGCTAATGTATTCAATGATTTTTTAAAAGCATCTTTGAATTCGGGCTTGTCAACTAAACTTGCACCTAAACTAGTAATCATACTATCTCTTGACCAAATAGCTTGGTATGAAGGATTAGCTGCTGTAAATCCAATAGGAGTAATGCATTTTTCAAGAACTTTTATCGCTTTTTCATACGCCTCTTTTTTAATATCCATATTTAACTTAAAAGAAAAGACTATAAAAATTTAATTAAAGAATTGAATTTTAAAAAGTATATCCTTTTAGTAAATTTTTCATTGCATAGATTCAGAAAAATATCTCAAATTTTGTATATTTTCCCTAACAGCATTAATAGTTGATTTAACATAAGTTCTAGCATTTGGATCTTGAATTAAAGATAATAATTGTTCATAAGATATTAATAAACTTCTTAGATAATCTGAATTAATCTTAGCAAAAGGAGTGATTCTTCTTGCATCTAACTTACCTATTTCTCTGTAAATGAGTTCAGTTGGAGTACTTGAATCAAAATCTCTAGCTTCTTCATTATTTACAATCATTCTAATTAATCCGCTAAATCCAAATTCTTCTTCAATTGTACTTAAATCCCCTTTAATTTTTTCAATTTCTATTTCAAATCCTTGTTTTATTAAAGCAGATGGATTAATTTCTATCATTTTTAATTTTCTCAAAGAATTATCTTGAGATGATTTTATTTTTCACCTAATTTTATTTATCAAAAAATGCTTTAAATAACTTTCGAATGGACCTCTCGCGGGATCGAACCGCGGAGAGCTCGGTGTAAACGATTTAGATCAAAAATGTTACTTATTTGGACGAGCAGTTTTATTATTCTTTAATATCCCTTAAATAATCTCTTTGGTCACATCTATCATTAAAATCTACAACTTTAGTATGTAATGAAGTTAAATATCTATTTATTCTTATAAGGGGTATAAGCAAATATCTTCCTGCTGCTCTTAGGTCCCATCTTACTGAGTCATCTTGAGTCCAATTTTGAGTATGAACCAGTTCAGAATCTAATTGTCTAAGTTGTAATTCTAATTTTCTACATTTATAACTTCTTTCATGTGGTATTTCATTAGTCATTTTTTTCTTTCAGTTTTTTCTCAAGAATTATTGAGATGATTTATTTTATCACCCCAAAATATATATTAGAATTACTATTTTTAACCTTTTCGGTAAGTTAAGTTTATATAGACTTAAGAGAGAATCTCATCCCGTAGGAGAGCTCGGATAAAAAGAATATATCCTAAAGGATATACTTTCTAAATTCATTTTTTAAGCTAATTAGTGGTTCAGCAGGAGGAAGATATTGTAATTTTCCCTTACCATCCAAAGAATAAACTTTTCCATCTCTTACATCTATTGCAAAAGATTTTCCAATGTAAGTCAAATCAGAAATTTTTAATGCAAGATCTTCATTTATTCGTTTTGGATTAAATTTTTTAGCATTTTCCCTTAATTTTCTAGCTAATTGACCACTGCCCATCATTCCGCCTACAATATAAATTTCCATTTCTAATCTGGACTTTGAATGATTATTTAATTCTTCTAATACCAAATCGTGAAGAATATCAACATAATCTCCAACCCCATTATGTGAAAGAAATCCAATACCTTGACTTGTATCATATCCAGCCATTGCAATACAAGGTCCTATTCCTACGGTTGCTAATATCGGTCTTAATGATTCTCTTGTAGAAATTGATGATTCGGATCCACGAACCAGATTAAGTAAAGAATAATTTTCACTGAATTGCTCATCAAATAAGTTTGATCTTAACTTATCTGCATCTAAATTTTGATGTTTATACAATCCTATTTTTCTCTTTATTCTTTCACTTAAACTCCTTGGATATATAGTATCTTTCATACTACCCAATTCGTTTAACTACTTTATAAATATTACTACTAATTAGTTACAATTATTGCTATAAGAACCTTTAAATATAAGGTTACCTATTAGGTAACCATATAAAATGACATCAGAAATACCTCAATACGGCTTGAAAGCATATGCGTTATTTTTTGCAAAACATAAAGATAAAGAAGAATTTAAACAATCAGAATTAGACTGGATAGTTGGGCAAAGCATGAAAAAGAAAATATTTTCTTTATTGTTAAGGGCGGGGTGGATTAAAAAACAATCTGATAATACCTACATTTGTATTACCCCTGAAAATGTCATGAAAGGTTTATTGGAATTTAAAGTTCCTAAAATTATAAAAGAGGCAGAAAAAGATTATTCTTTCACAAATTTATCTGCAGTAGAAATTTGGAGCGATTATTCGTATGTTCAAAGAGGAATAGAAAAGTCTCCATACTTTATCAAAGTATTAAAGAAAGATTTAAAATATTGGAAAAGTTTTTTTAATAAATGTAATATTCCAAATTATGTTAATAGCGGAACAACAATAGGAGAATATATTATTTTAATTCCTGTAGAAAAGTTAAGTTTTGTAGAAAAAGAAGGTTACAAAGTTGAAAGTTTATATGAAACAATAAAGTTAGCTAAATTAAATGAAATGTATTTGTATGCTTACAATTACATGAAAAAGAAATATAAAAATGTTACAGCTTAGAGAAAGAGAAATATTTGAAACTTTAAATAGAATGGAAAAATTTAAGTTTGTAATTATTGGAGGATATGCAGTAAATGCTTACACACTTCCAAGATTTTCAGTTGATTGTGATATTGTAGTTAAAGATACAAAAGAGTTAAAGGAAATTGAAAATGTCCTATTAAATTTTGGTTATTCAAGAGAGGAAAATAATAAAGATAAAACTTCTTATTATGGAGATTTCTTAAGAATGGAAAAAAATATTGGGAATGGAATGAATGTAAGTATCGATATCTTAATTAAAGAGATTTTAGATAGGCAAACAAATTCAATTTTTTCTGCAGAATGGATATTTGAAAATTCTGAAATAAAAACATTAAAGGGAAAAACCATAACTGAAGAATTAAAATTAAGGATCATAAACCTCGATGCACTATTTGTTTTAAAATTTGTAAGCCATAGATTAACTGATATTAGAGATATCTTTATGTTAGCTCCAAATATTAAAAATAAGAAATTAGTCAAGGAAGAAATCTCAAAAAAATATGATTTTAATAAATTGTTTGAAATAATTAAAGAAAAAATAACCTCAAAACAGTTTAAGGATAGTTTGCAAGGAGTTTATGGAATTTTAGATGATAAGGTTTTTGAGAAACATAAAAAGGCCATTCTAAATTTGGATAAAATTTAGAAAGTATATCTTTTTTGATATACTTTGTGTAAAAGAGTTTATCCTAAAGGATATACTTTCTTTTAGATAGGTTAATATATTTTATTTATTAAATAGAAGAATAAGTAACAGAAAATAATAAAAAAGATGGATTCAAACAGAAAAACAGCGATAATTGTAGGAATATTGTTTCTATTTTCTACAATTACATTTATGATAGGAAGTAACCTTATACAATCGTTTTTTACTGATAAAAATCCAAATACTCCTTTATTGATTATTGGAGTGCTCCTTGAGATTTCTTGCGGTGTAGCAGTTGTTGGTATTGGGCTTTTAATGTTTCCAATCTTAAAAAATCTTAATAAAAATTTAGCTCTTGGATATGTTATTTTCAGGATTATTGAGTGTTTAATGATTATTATTAGCGGAGTTTATCTATTATCCCTGTTAAAATTAATGTGGAATTACGATATGATAATTTTTATCTTTACTGGCCTTGGTGGTTTGATATTTTCTTATTTATTATATCAATCAAAACTCATTCCAAGATATTTGTCTGTCCTTGGCATCATTGGATATGCAATATTGTTACTGGGAGTCTTGTTAACTATGTTGGGCTATGTTGATATAAACACTGGTACAGGAATGCTTTTATTACTTCCAGGGGGTTTATTTGAATTATTTCTGCCAATCTGGCTTTTTGTCAAGGGATTTAATAAATATGCACTTGCTTCTTCAGAATCAGCAAGTAAATCAAAATAGATAATCTTAAATTTAATTAATGAAAGATTACAAATGAGAGTGTATTGAAAAAATAAAAAATTTGTTTAAGGAAGAAGCAATCGAAATTAATGTTCTTCAAATAGGGGAAGATGAAGAAAAAATAAGACCTTTGCCTTTTTTATAAAATCAATATTTATGAAGTAGATTATTTTTGCAAGAAAAAACTTTTATGGTTTTTTCTGCACAGAAAATCCATTGGATTTTATTGTGTTCCATAAAATGGATAATCCATTTACACTAACTCATTTGTCTTGCTAAAAATTTATGAAAGTCATCAAAATATGAGTTTGGAGAAAGAAATTTTTCTTGATGAATATCAAAATAATCCGAAGTCAAATATCCTCCGTCTAAAACAACAGAAAGTTCTGGTCTTTGATCTAATCTTTCAATATAACATAATCTTATATCATCGCTACCTATTTCATCTAAACTGTCTCCAGGAATTTCTATTGGGCCCCTAACCTTTGGAGTACCAATTTTTCCTTTTGTATAATCTTGATACACACGAGAAACTATCTCTGCTGCTTCTTGAACCGAAACTTCTGAATCTAAACCTAATAAAAAAGAAGCATTTCTTTTACTTCTCATTATGGATCGTACTTCTTGTATTTTCATATTATCTTTAAATCAGAACTCTTTTTCTTGCCATCTGTATGTAGCATGAAAGAGTTGTTTTTTCTTTTTGTAATCGGGATGTGATGGGTTATAAAAAACAATATCTTCATCTTTTATTAGAGAAACTGTTACTTCTGCACATCCAATATATTTTCTTCCTGAAAATATCATATTATGCTTATTGATTCTAATACTTAGAATTCTATCTAAATCTTGTCCATCTTGAATCATAACAGCAAGTTTTCCTTCACATTCCCCTTCATAAGTTACAAAATTTCCTACTCTGTCTCCAAGAAAAGATATTTGAAAACAATCACCCGGGATAAGTTTCTCTAGATCAGATTCTTTTGTTACTGCAATTGAATTGGGTATCCTTGTTTCCATATTAATATTTTATCTCAGAATCAGTCTGAGGCAGTTCACCTCAGTTTATATTCAAATTATAAGATTTAAATAACTTTCGAATGGGTCCCCTAAGGATCTCCCCAGAAAAAGAGCTAGGGGTAAATAATCTAGACCAAAAAGGTAGCCTTTTGTGAACGAACTACCACTTTATGCCTCAAAATATTCTTTTTTTATTAATATTCTTTTATTACATGCTTTCCAAAGATGATTTGATAATGAAAATGCCGATTTTCTTTTTTTATCTGTAAAATAAGCCAAAATCACTTGCATATTATGCTCTTCCTTTATATCTTTTATAATTGGAACAAAATCTGTGTCAGAAGTTATAATCATAATCGTACTTACTTTTTTCTGTGCAGCAATTTTTAGCATATCCATTGTCATTAATGTATCAACCCCTTTTTGTTGAAATAAATTATCTATTTTTTGGCATCTTCCCTCTCTAATAATTATTTTAGGAGTTACTAATTCTAATCTAGAGATAAATTTATCATAATTCCCTTGTTTTTGTTTTTCACTATCTGTAGGAATAGGACTTTTATATGGTGGTGCGGTGTAGAAATAAATCTCTTCACAAAAAAGATTAAGTTCATTGCAAAGATTAACTACTAATTTTTCTATCTTGTATTTTATAGGTTTACCCTCTCCAAAATATTTAGATATGTATGAAAGGTAAGCACTATCAATAAGAACAATTGTTTTATTCATATAAAAAAGCATCAGGCAACCCTTTCGGATTACCTGGGATTATGTTAATATTATTAATAGTTTATAGTATATAAGATTTTCTATGTTATAAATAAAATGGACTTAAGAGAGGATCGAACTTATTCGATCACATTCCTATGAATCCTAGATAGTATTTGCTTTGCAAATACTAAAATATATGGACCTAGAGAGGATCGAACTCCCGAATTATCGGTGTAAACGATATGGTTTGCCACTAGCCTATAGGTCCTTTATTAAGTCTAAAAAAATAGACTTATAAATTATATAAAAGTCATGCGTTTTTAAAGCTTTTTAGACCCAAAATTAGCTTAAAAATCAATATTATTCAATTATTTTCTTAGCTAAACCTATTATTTCATCAAAATCTTCTTTATTTGCCTTATATTTTGCAAATTCAACCATGCTGCATAAATTTAAGCAGGATTGTATTTTATCATATTGTATTTTTTGAGATTTTAATTCTCTTATTAATTCAGTATTGGTTATCTCTTTTTTAAGTCCATATCTATGGCTTAGATAGACTCTTATTGCTTCACTTGATTTTCCATAAGCATCTTTAAATCTTTCTTCTTTAAACAATCTTTTTGATTCTTCTAATAATTTTCTAGCTTCAGCTAGATAATCAAAATGAACCTCTGCCCTTTTTAATGGAACTGCTAATTCTGATTTTTTATTTTTAGGATAGATTTTATATATCATTAAAAAACCTAGACTAGCAATTATTGCTAAAATAAATAAATAATATGTAAATGGAAATTGTTTATTTTTATCTAGTCTTACTTTTATTAATTGACTATTATTAAATTCAGCAATAATTCTTGCACTTTCATTATTTTTATTCATGTAATCAACATTAATATTAGTTAAACTTTCATTTATCTTATCCATTGTTATTTCTTTTCTATTATATCCTTCTTTTTTTAATGCCCCTTCATAATTTTTGAATCTTTCATCATTTTCCATTATTTTTTGCATTTCTTTTTCCTGAACTGAACTTTCCTTTTTTAAATTTTTAACTTTATTATCCTCTATTTTTCCACTTAAACTAGCTGTTTCAGAATCCTCTCTTTTATAATTAATTTTAAAATCTCCATTTGTAGAATTTTCAGGATTTATTTCAACAGATTCTGGTTTATATCCTTGTTCTTGTAATTCTTGATTTTGTTTTTGAAATTCAGAATTTTCTTGAATCTTTTTAGCAAGTTCTTTTTTTAATTCCTCATTTTGTTGCATCTCTT
>Ga0172379_10009607_pt1 | contig 11891 bp, 3 predicted proteins | sample GrowelOW334metaG_FD_119756 | JGI IMG/M metagenome (GOLD analysis project Ga0172379, IMG submission 119756) | Groundwater microbial communities from an aquifer near a municipal landfill in Southern Ontario, Canada - Groundwater well OW334 metaG | ecosystem: Environmental > Aquatic > Deep... | reverse complement strand
CCCTAACGTTACAACATCACTTCCAAGTGCTGTGATGGCTGCTGTTCCACCAAGTGTTGCAGTTGAAAGAGCATCATACGTTTTACTTGAAGCGGTAAGTCCTGAAACGGCTAAGTTTGCTTTGCTAATGTTAGCTGTTACACCTATTGGCTGAGTAAGTGTATAGTTTCCTACATCCGTTCCTCCAAATGTATATCCAAATATTGTGATAGCTTTTGCGGTTCCTGCATTTTTATCACTGAAAGCGGCCGTTGCACTGCTTGGATTCATATCTACAGTATCACCAACAATAACTCCATTTAGTGCTGTTCCATAACTTGAAAAAGTTGCTGTTGTTCCGCCATCATAGGTTTTATTAGCGATACTTACACCTGAAACTGTAAGTGCTTTTTTCGTAATAACTCCATCTAAGCCACTAAAACTTGTACCACCAGTAATATAATAGTTACCCGAATCTGCCCCACTCATTCCAAAATTAAACGAATAACTAAGCCCAGTACCAGCATTTTTTGAACTATAAGCGCCATTTGTTACGAGGGTCTTAATATCATTCGTTACAAATCCAGTAAGATCAACAGTTGCACCAGTAACGGTAGTAGAGCCGTCATATGCTTTACTTACACCACTTACACTTGCCGTTAAAGCTTTTGGAGTAACTTCTAAATTTCCAGTATAAACGAAATTTGCCCCTGAAAAGTTCGTCCCTGTAATAGTTGTGCCACTGCTTATGATGTCATAGTTTCCAACTTTTAGATTGTTTGATGTACTCATATTTGTTGAAGCATCTTTTGGGGCAAGTGTAAATGTTACACCTCCGCTACTTGCGTCATCGTAAGTATATGTATAACCTGTATTTGAAGCTTTTGTTAGATTAATAATTTGACTTGAACCTGTATCATAATACTGAACTACTGGGTCAACAAATGATGTAGGTGAAGAAGCATTATAAACCATAGTCGCATTTGGTGTTTTTATAAGAAGTGTGTCATTTGGAACGATTGTATAGTTACCATTTTGATAAGTGATACTGTAATTTGAAGCACTCATTCCACTAGGTGTTAACACACTTGTATAAACTCCTGCTGCATCTGTTGCCGCAAGTGTGTTTCCACCAGTTCTTACAATCGCAAGTGTTCCAGTAAGCCCAGATGTTCCGCTTGTCTCACCAGCTACAAAGCCACTATAATTTACACCATTATAGTTTGTATCATCTGCTAAAGCATAAAATTTTGCATCATTATTTGCTTTGATTGTAAGCGTTGCAGATGTGATTTTTGCTGTTAAATCTTGAGGATTTGCAATCGTATAATTTGTAGCATTAGCTCCGCTTAACGAATATCCAGCTGTTGCTACTTTTTTGGCTACAACTACATTACTTCCATCTCGTGCTACATTTTTATCTTGTGCATTCATAGCATCGTTCATAAATGATGCAGTGATTCCGCTTGAATTTAGTGTAACGGTATCTCCCGATTCAATTCCAGCTAGAGTTCCGTAGTTTGAAAAGTTTGCGATAGCACTTCCATCATAAACTTTGTCAGCTATCGTACTTCCACCGAGTGTTAAAGCTTTTGCAGAAATAGTAAGTTGAGCTGGTACAAAGCTTATCGTGTAGTTTGATGAACTTACACCACTTGGAGTTATTGTATAAGCCCCTGCATTGATAGCTCCTTGACTTGTCCCAACATAGGCTAGAGTTCCGCCTAAATCAGCTGTTGTACTTGTTTCACTATTTACAAATCCACTGTAAATAACTCCATTTCCTCCGCTATATGCTATTTTATTGTATGTTTTTGAATCACTATTTGCTGTGATTGAGAGTGCTACTGGAGTAATTTTTGCCAGTGTAGCGACACCCGCCCCATTTGCCAGACTATAATTCAAATAGTCAGCACCTGCTAAAGTATAGTCAAGATTTAATGTTTTTGTAGCTTCTACATTTTTATTGTTAAAACTTGCAGCTGTTGTAAATGTTACGAGATCATTCGTGATTAAACCTGCCAAAGTCCCACTATTACTTAATGTGGCAGTTGTTAAACCATCATAAACTTTATCATTTGCAGTTATTCCTGAAACCGTTAAAGCTTTTTGATTTACTGTTAAATTTCCATTTGTTATAGAACCAACTGTATAACCTAAGGCAGAAAGTCCACCTGCTGTTACAGTATATGTTCCCGCTTTTAGTTTGTTTGCTGTTGAGTATAATGGACTACTGATACTTAAAACATTTGAAGAATCGCCATTTTGTAAAGCACTTCCCCCACCAATAGTAAAGTTTGGATTAACATCACCATAAGTGATAGTTTCAGATGAAATAGCTCCTGAAATAGTAAAAGCTTCACGGTAAATAGCATTTATAACATCTGTTCCAAGTGCTGCTGTTGTAGTGTTGTAGTTAGTTGTGGTTTCATCAGAGTTATAACGAAATCTACCCGTTCCACTACCAACTAAGCTAGTAAGTCCCGTACTATCACTTACACTTCCTGAGTAAAGCTTGATAGTCCCGCCACTTCCAGCTTGAATTATAGGGGTGCCAGAAATAATGATATTTCCACCTGTTGCCGTGCCTGCAGCTGTATTTTTCCCAGCATTCAATACAATCGCTGAAGATGTAATATTAGTAGTTGTGATATTTTCAGAAATAGTCAAATCGCCCGCAAGGGTGCTGATGCTTACTGCTCCCGTAGCGGTAATACCAGTTGGATTTACTACACCAATAGTAAGAGCGTTGCTATCGATATATGTTAAAGCGCCTACACCACTTGCGGCTAAAGTATTTACATTGTTGCTAGTATGGTCGAGTGTTACATTTCCGCCTAATAGTGCCAATTTATCAGCTACTATATAACCGCTTGCACCATCTATGATATTTCCGCTACCTTGAAGTGTAACTGTGTTTAAAGCTGTGGTTAGAATATTATTAATATTAATATTTCCACCATAAAGATTAATTCCACCAGCTATAGAAATCGCACTTGAGATCGTAATATCCGCTGTATTTGTGGATTTTCCGATAGTTAATCCTGAAATATTTGCGAAGTTTTTGATTGTGGTCGTTGCATTGTAACTTGCCATAAATGCACTAGATACTGCAAAATCACCGTTAGAAAGTGTTCCATTCCAAGTTACTGCCGATGTAAAAGCATTTGATGTTGGGGCAAAAGTATATGCACCTGTTGATGAAAAAATAGTAGTTCTATCATAAAAAGTATTATCTGAAAGGATAGAGATATTGGCATTTGAGTTAGTAACTAACGGCGTAACACCATTTACGGCTGTATTATTCAGTCTATTACCAAAATAATTATGACCATAAAGCCAAATATCACAGTCAGCACTACCCGTTCCAGAAGCTATGATATTCCCCCCTTGTGAAAGCAGTTGTAAATTTGTATTGATTGCACCACCATAGGTTGTAGTCTTCAATGTACGACCTGTAGTTGAAGTGGCAATAAGAGAAATACCGCCGTTTGCACCTGTTGATTGGAAAAGCATATTTCCATTATCCCCAGTAGTAAGCAGTATGCCGGAACGATCTGCTACTGTTGTTGTTCCTGTAACAGAAATCGCCGTACCACCTGTATATGCAGAAGTTATCGCATAGTTAGGGTTTGTAGCACCACTTGCATTCCAAGAAAAGACAATACCATCACCTTTTGTAGAAGTACCATCAATTATAACTCGCTCTGTACCAGAATTTATAAGAAACTGTCCATTAGTTCTAATACCAGCGTAAGTTCCAAGAGTTCCACCTGTTTTCCCTTTTAAAGTTATAGTTCCACCAGTATCTGTGCTATTTCCCGAAGAGTTTAAAGTAAAAACCCCAAGTAACCCAACACCACTATATCCATCAGTAACAGTGCTTACTGCATAACTACTTCCCGAGCTATCGCCACCACCAAATGTGATATTTCCACCATAAGAATTTACAGTTAAAGCATTTGAAAAATAGATATATCCATCTCCGCTATTATCTGTATCACTCGCAAATAAAATATTTCCACCTGCAACTGTAGAAGAACCAGATGTTATGGTAGTAGCAACTGATGAAGTGATACGACCTTTTGATAAAAGAGAAACTCCACCATCTCCTGCTATTGTTGCAGCATTTTCACTTAGATTTATATTGCCATCTGTACTTAATCCAGAAATAGTTATAGCACCTTTTGCTGTAATATTTCCACCTGCAAAATAAATATCGCCGTTAGTTCCAGTTGTATTTTTTGTACCTTGAAGTGTTATACCTCCGCCAACTCCTGTAGCAGTTACACTAGTTCCAGCTGTATGGAAACGAATTCCAGAATTCCAAGTAGTATTTACAGCGGTTGCAGCATTACCGATAATTTTTATGGCATTGGCTGTTGTATTTGCAGAGGTAATGCTAGTGGTGCCGTTAGTATAGTTAAATGCCACGCCCGTGCAGTAGTCACCTGCACCGCCTTGACTTACACCGTCTATGCTCACTGTGCCAGTGCCGCTGTTAATGCTGGCGGTTGTCTCAAAACCGACCCCCCAAGCACGATGACCACTCCCATTGATTGTGCTAGATTTACCTTTGATGCTAATATTTCCACCACCAGAATTTAGTGTTGCTGCACCAATGAAAGCTACTCCTGAATAATACCATCCGCCATCTGTTGAATCTCCATTACCAAGTGCATAGCTTAAGCCATCATTGCCACCACCGATAGTGATATTTCCACCTGTAGTATTTGCGATAAAGGTAGAACCTGAAGAGAAATTACCACCACTAGTACCATCGGTATCTGATGCAAAAAGTAAGTTTCCATTGTTTGTGGTAAATGTTAGAGCATTAGTTAATACAATACTTTTTTTAGCCAAAACACTAATACCACTGCCACTTTGTGTGGTTGTAAGATTTGCATTTACTGCTATTTTTCCACCAGAAACACTAATAGCACCTGTTGTATTAATAGCACTTGATAGTGTAACTAGTGCTGTGTCTGATATTACAGTATAAGAGGCTAAACCACTTATTGCACTACTTTGTGTAAATGCTCCATCAGTTGTGCCATCTGTATTTATTGTAAGTCCATAAGCTCCATTGATAGTTCCACTAAGAGTTAATGCTCCCCCAGCTGTTGATTTAATTGTACTATCACCTGCAAGTGTGATAGTGCTAGAGATGGTTCGTGCTGTATTTGTAGACTCATAAATCACTCCACTACCATTATCACCCGTTCCACTAATATTAAAATTATTTGCGATAGTTTTACCGTTTAGGTCAACTGCTCCGCCTGAAGCTACTGTGATAAGTCCTGTGCTAAATGCACTATTAATACCAGCTTTTATTGTCCCTGCATTTACAGTTGTACCGCTTGTGTAGGTATTTGCTACGGGGAGTGTTAAAGTTCCAGTACCACCTTTTGTGACACTTCCTGTACCTGAAATAATACCTGCTACAGAAGATGCTCCACCAGCTGTGATATTTAGATTGGTAAGATTTGATACAGTTGAACCAAGAGTTACAGTACCAGAGCCACTATTGATAGCAAGCTTGCTTGTTGTTGCTGTGTTGTTAGCTGTGAAGCCGATGATAACACCACCGTTGACGCCACCAGTACCTAGAGTAGTGCCACCACCAAGGTACTGCCCCGTCGTATATGACCGACCAGCACCGCCTACACCGTAATTGACGCTGGTTCCAGTGATTGATGATGGAGTGCCAGCGAATGTCACTGTTCCAGTAGTAGCAGCATTACTGCCACCACCAAGTGAACCGTCGTTGAAATTACCTGTATTTTCACCTTTCCCGCCGCCTCGTTGTGAGCCAGTTCCGCCAACTCCGCCAATACCATAAGTGCTATTGTTCCCGCTGCCACCAGAACCACCACCGCCACCGCCAGCTGTGTATCCAACACCTCCGCGACCTGCAGAACCAGAGCCACCCCAATAACCACCACCAGCACCACCGCCACCGCTGAGGATACCGTTAAAGCTGGTGTCACCACCCTTGTCGCTACCATCAGCATTAGTGCCACCACTCATATAACCAGTAATCCCAGCCGCACCAATCGTCATACTATACACTGTTCCACCAGTCAAAGTCATACTGCCACTAGCAACACCACCCGCACCACCGCCACCGCCTGAGTAATCAGTTACAGTGTATCCTCTACCACCACCACCACCGATAACGAGATAATCCACCGCTTCTGACATCCCCCAAAGTGGAATAAATACCCGATTACCAGCTGTACCAAAAGTGATAGACATAGTAGTGGCAGTACCTACACCACTTGCTATTGCACCATCAAACATATTTTGTGCCATCACTGAAGTATAAGCTTGCAGATTTGTGCCACTAAAGGCGCTTATTGCACCTGACAATGTGATTGCACCACCGTTGCTGTTTAGTTCTACTGGATTACTATTGACATCAAAACTACCTACTTGAACTGGTCCTGTGATGTTGATAGCTGCATTATTTGTAACGATTTTTCCTGTGAGATAACTTGTTCCTGTACCTGTTTTAGTAAATCCACCACTTGCTAGAATATCAACACCAACACCAGTGGTAAGATTTGCACCCATCACAAAATTGCCAGTTGGTTGCACGATAAGTGCGCCACCCAAATTGATATTTGAATCCACCACGATATTGCCAGCTGCTGTAAGCGTGAGGCTATTTGTAAAAGCTGATGTAATGCCAGAAAGAATACCGATATTTCCAGTTTGAGTACCACTTGAACCTGTACTTATAGTTACATTTGCGGTACTAAGTGCGGTTTCTAGTGTAGTTGCACCCAAAATAGAGTCATTTCCACCAGCTGTAAGTGAGCCACCAGTACCAGCTGTAATATAAAGATTATATGGGTCTAGTAATAAATCACCTGTTTTACCACCTGTGCCACCGAGTAGATTAGTGTTGCCTGTGTAGTTCAGTAGAGTTTTTCCTGATACCTCGGCTTTTCCACCATTACCACCAACTCCTGCACCAGTAGCCTTGATACTACCTGCGAAATCAGTTGTATTTGTTGACCACAATACTACTTTTCCACCATCACCTTTGTCCGTTGCACTTGCATCAATGGTAGAACCTGCCTCCATCGTTACTGTTTGGGCTTGATAAACTCCACTTGAGCCTTGCCAGTCTCCTCCAACGAGAACTTCACCACCACCTTTTGCCCCTGTAGCTGTGATGATAGAATCAGCACTAAGCATGATATGATCTGAAGTCAAAACTACTTTGCCTTTCACATCATCGATACTGTTTGCTTCAATAACACCTGTATTGTTTACCATACCATTGAGAATGGTATTGAGTGCTTGAGTGGTGAGATAGACTTGACCGCCGTCGGCTTGGATAAGACCTTTGTTTTCTATAAGAGCATTAAGGGTTCCTTGGTCGATGGTGAGTTTTACGAGAGAGTTACCGTTTAGGTTAAGACTGATCTTCTCACCTGATGCCAGTTGGACATTTCCCATGGTGGCTACGATGGTCCCTTCATTTTGTACGGTTTTACCCATCATGGCTACATAGCCGTTGTTGGCAGTAATGGTTCCCATATTGATAATAGAATTTTGAGAGTTACCTTCAAATAGGTAGTTACCTGCTTGGAAGTTTGCATCGGTGATATTAAGCGTCGAAGCAACTAAGCCTCCGACATTGATTTGTGAACCATGCGCAAACAATACTCCATTTGGGTTAAGGAGGAATACTTGACCGTTTGCATTCATAGCCCCTTGGATAAGAGACTGTGTTGTTCCTACTACACGGTTAAGAGTAACGGAAGAGGCAGAGGGTTGAACGAAGTTAACCGTTTCACTAGGTGCAATACTAAAGCTGTTCCAGTTGATGGAGGCTTTGTTACTCGATTGGTTAATGGTCGTTATGGAACCGTTTTGAGCGATAGCAGCACTTCCGCTTGAGACCTGTCCTCCTGTAGGTGATGCAAAGCTCATCGTACTTCCCGCTACGAGAGCTGAAACAACGAGGGAAATTTTCCCACCTTTAAGTATGCGAAAGCGTGAGCTGTAATCGGGTGTGTATTTCATAACAAGACCTTAAAAATTGTATAAATTATGGACATACAACATTATAAAGCATGAAAATCGCAATGTTTTCATATAAAAATACTAAAATCACGACTACTTTACGACTTTAGTATCCTAGAATACTTACATATAATAAAATTTAGTATAAGATACAACAAATGTCTGAAATAAAATTAAGTTTACTAAAGAATTTAACACTGCTACTTGTAGAGGATGATGAAGATTTACTCAAGCAGTTTCAATCAATTTTGATATTATTTTTTGAACAGGTTTTTATTGCCAAAAATGGTCTAGAAGCGTTGGATATCTATACAAATAACCAAATTGATATGATCATAACAGACTATGTCATGCCAATCTTGGATGGACATGACCTGTGCAAAGCCATACGCCTTAAAAACAAAAATATACCGATCGTAATAATGAGCAGTTATACAGATAGAGATAGGCTTCTTAATGCAATCAAGCTTGGACTTGTTGACTATTTGATTAAACCATTTGATTACAATGTGCTGATAAATACACTAAACAGTATGGCATCAAAAATGGAAGAAGAGCATATACATAACTTTAAACTCTCCGATTCGTTGAAATATAGCTCAGTGAATAATGAAGTGATCGATACGTCTACAGGAATTAAAATCAAATTGACCAAAAATGAAATTGAGTTACTTGAGTTGTTTGTCTATCGTCAAGGGCAAATTATTACATACAATATGATCGAACACACTCTTTGGTCTAACGATTCAAAAGGAAATGAATCTATCAAAAATATCATCTATCGGTTACGCAAAAAATTGGGTAAAAATCTCATTGTAAATATTCAAGACATGGGCTACGTACTCAGGTCGTTGGAATAAAAATATGATGCGGATTCTATTATTTTCATTGATAATTTTTTCAAGTATCTATGCCCAAGAACAATGTATCATTGGTTCTGATACTACGTATAAAGACTGTAAAAAATCTATTCAAATCTTTACAGATCAAAATCACACCTATTCGATGTCAAATCCTCCGCCACAAAATCTTTTTTTAGAAGCAAAACGTACTTCGCTTGGGCTTCAATTTTATCCGGTCTGGACAAAACTAACGTTAAAGAATGACTCAAATAAAACAAAAGAAATTTTACTGGTCAATCCACGAGCTGGAATGGATGAAATAGCGGTTTTGATCTATCAAGGCAACCGTCTAATCGGACACGAAATGCTAGGGGATACTCATCCTATAGAAGATAAACGACTTTATCATCATTATGGAGCTATCAATTTAGAATTTCAACCTTTTGAAGAGATCACTATAGTTTCTAGACTCAAAAATAATCTCTTTACTGAAACAACTTGGGTAGCTATTTCAAAAGATTTATTTGCACGATATAGCTATTATGATCTATTGGTCTGGGGCTTTTACTATGGACTACTTTTGGCACTTATCATTTATAGCATTAATAATTATTTAATCCTCAAGAATAGAGTATTTATATTTTATGCGTTGATGGGTATGAGTTATGCCTTAAATCTTGCATCCTACAATGGTACACTCTACATGTTAAGCAGTCATTTAACCCTTAATAATACTATTTCATGGATATTCGTACCTCTTACAACCGTATTTATGCTTCTATTCTCGAAAGATTTTTTTATGACACCAACAACCATGCCATTACTTAACAAATTTCTATCATTTGCTATTACTGTAATGAGTATAGTTGCAGTTGTTCTAAGTTTCGGATATCTTTTTTTTGAAGATTACTACACAATGTTTTTGGTCAAAAAATATTCACTTTACACCTTAATGTTGTATTTGCTACCTTTGGTCATCGGAATAATTGCTATAAAAAACAAGCTAAAAGGTGCAGTATTTTATACAATAGGACAAGGAATATATGCTTTTTCAATTTTTTACACTGCAATAGTTAACGGATTTGCACCATCTTATATGTATAGTACACTTTATTCTCCGCTTGCTGGATCTATTATAGATCTCATATTTCTCTCATTTGCACTCAGTCAATACTTTAGATATCTTAAATATACCAATGAACGAAACGAAAAACTACTCATTACACAATCTACTTTTAGTACTATAGGAAAATCTATAGGACATATAACTCATCAATGGCGTTATCCCATATCTTTACTTAATGGCTCAATAACAGTACTTGAATCCGTTTTTAGACATAAAAAAGAACACTTATCTGCAACGTTCGAAGAACAACTTCCTGCACTAAAACGATACATTAAAAGCTTGGAAAATACCCTAAATGATTTTTCATCATTTTATACTTTTACAGAAGATTACAAAGAGTATTTGCCCGTAGAATGTATCAATAATGCAACACAATTACTGCATTCAAAAATAATTTTAAAAAATGTCTTAATATCGCTGGATATACCCAAAAATTTAAAATTTTATGGTCAAGAAAATATTTTTTCAAATATTATGCTTATACTAATTGATAACTCACTAGATGCATTCAAAACGAATCATAATAATTTAATATCCATCACCATCAAAGAAAATGGCGATTTAAGCTCTATTATATATGAAGATAATGCAGGTGGAATAACGATCAAACCAATAGAAAAAGTGTTTGACTATTTTGTTACTACCAAAAAGGATAATGCTCCGCATGGTTTTGGATTAGCAATTACAAAATTACTCATAGAAGATAAACTTGGTGGAAAAATCAGCGTTACCAATACTATTCAAGGTACATGTTTTGAAATTATTATTTTACTCAGGCAGAAACAAAAATGATAAAAATTATTTTTTTCTTCATTCTAATTCAACTCTCCTTGATTGGTGCGCAAAACGATGTTTTCCCCACTGATTACGTTGCCAACAAACCCGGAGATATCGTCACAACTCTTTATTTTAAAGAATCCGAGGGCAATGGCTACTATCGAAACGATGTGAAGCTCATCAATGATTCTGTTGCTATCACAACCCAAGTACTTAGATTCGTATACACAACCAAAGTATTTGGTTATACCTCTGCCCTCTTGGGTGTGGGCGCTTATGCTAAAACAGAGTTTGATGGTCCTGTCGTTGAAAGACTTTATCCTAAATCAACATCAGGGATAGGTGATATGCGATTTGGAATAACAACATGGCTTCTCAATAACTCTGCTGAAATGAAATACTTTGCTATCACCCCTATGATTTCGATCCCAGTAGGAAGCTATGATCCCTCACGTTCGGTCAATATCGGTGAGAACCGCTACAAAGCAGCCCTCTCAGCTGGATATGTTAACCGTTTTATGAATAATGAAATAGGTGAACTTTTTTTAGAACTCTCACCAGAATTAGCCGTGTATGGAGATAATAACGATGCCAGAGGAAAGAAAATCGAACAAAACCCTAGCTATGCCTTAACCGGTTATCTGCGATACAGACCTATGACTATGATGGGAATTTTTACAGGTTATCAAATCAATCGTGGAGGAGAAACCATCCTCAACGGTGTCGAGCAAAACGATCAGCCAAACAATACAAGATTTATGCTAGGAGGAGCCATATTCCTTTACGGAACTCAAATCATTCTTCGACATGCTAGAGATACCCATATCCAATCAGGATTTAAAACCAGTGATGAAACTACGCTACGATTGCAGTGGACTTTTAATCTCCCGATATATCTACAATATTAGTGGTAAACATTTTTTGTAACCACTCACCAACCCCTAAAAAGTAACAGATTTTACAGCAACAGCTGGCAAAAATGGATTTCCATTTACGGCATCAAGAAGTGCGTTCATACTATTGAGTCCATTCTTTTTGGCGGTCAAAATATAGGAGTAGATACTCATAAAAATCCTTCCACCTTCTCTACTCATAAAACAACCTGATATTTTCTCTTTTACCTTCAT
>Ga0172379_10009606_pt1 | contig 11891 bp, 12 predicted proteins | sample GrowelOW334metaG_FD_119756 | JGI IMG/M metagenome (GOLD analysis project Ga0172379, IMG submission 119756) | Groundwater microbial communities from an aquifer near a municipal landfill in Southern Ontario, Canada - Groundwater well OW334 metaG | ecosystem: Environmental > Aquatic > Deep... | reverse complement strand
GGCGGTTCGGACTTTTTTATTAGTGCCAACATTTCTTTTGTAAGCGCACGCGTGGCAATCATGCAAACGGCAAAAACAAGCCCTCCAATAGGCACGAGTACAAGCAGACTCTTGGAAAATAATAATTGATTAAAATAATCGGAAATTAAAAATAAAACACCGCCCATCACGACTGAAGAGAAAACAGTTTTTAATAAAAACGGAAAATCAAAAATATTTTTAATGCGAGGAACCACGCGAGAAAGAAGCAAAATAAGCATAACAACTTCCGAAGATACCGCCGCAACCGCAGCGCCAATAAATCCATATCTCGGCACAAGAAATAAATTCATGGAAACATTTAAAATCACAATAAATCCATTTATCCAAAACAGCTCAGCTTGGCGGCCCATAGCCACAATCGCGTAATTTAAAACAACGTGAATATATGTAAAAACCATCGCGGCAAGAAGGATTTTTAAGGCCATATCGGAACCATAAAAAACACTATCGCCAACGCGATGCGTTAAAAAATCAGGGCTGCTAACTGCCGCAGTTAACGGCCACGCTAAAATATAACCACCGACAAAAATTGGAAAAGCCAACGCAGCCAAAGAATTAATTGAATATTTTAAAATGCGAGAAGTTCGCTCGGAACCTTCACGCAAACTAACTGTCAAAATAGGCAAAACGGAATTCATAAAATAATGCGGCACAATTTGTAGAATTTCCAGAAATCGCAGCGGCACGCCATAATAACCCGCATCGGTTTTTAAATTAAACAGTGAAAGCATAACCGTTCCCATGCGGAAATAAATGGTGCCAAGCACAAGTGCGAGTCCATATGGCAGAGCTTTCAAAAGCACGGTTTTCCAAAAAGAAAAATCAAATTCAAAAGCAATTTTTATATTTCTGCTCGATGCAATATATGTAATTAAAATTGTCACAAGTCCGCCAACGATCCACGCAAAAAGCAGATGAGGAAATCCGGCATTTGGATCCTTTGGGAAAATATAAATAATAACCACAAGAATATAGGCGACAGTTACTATTTTTCCGATTGTTAAAGCCACCGAAGCCCACACCATTTTTAAATAATATTGAAGGACAGAAGACATGGTGCCCGCAATAAGCGTAATTATTGTCGCGATAGAAACAATCAAAACACCAAATGGAATATGACTGCCTTTATAAGCGGGAATAAGCGCCGCGGCCAAAGTGCCAAGCCCAAGAGCCGAAACCGCCAAAACCAAACGCAACGACAAAACATTATTCACGATTTTTTTAACAATCCCCTTCTCGCCACCAAGCGCCATCTCGCGCACGGCAATTGTAAAAAGCCCAAAGTCCGCAACTATCGCAAAAAGCGCAGTGTAATCATAAATAGTCGTATATTCGCCATAGGTGGAAGGCGAAAGATAATTGGTAATGAACTTCACACTAATAATGCCAAGAACAGCGGTTACACCTTTCCCTATAACCTGCCAAGCGGTGTTCGAAAAGATTTTTCTTGCGAGAGACATAATATGTACAGGGGATAGGGTACAGAAATCGGCGACGAAGAACAATTGTCGAGCTAAGGCGAGTGCCATGCCCAAGCGGGGCTGGCCAATATCACACATTAAATGTATCCTTAAGTCCATGCAAGAACTTAAACCAAAGCTAGAAGAACTAAATCGCCTAATACTCCGCGGGCTGGACTGTTTGGATATTCCAAGATTAAAAAAGCGGATACAGGAACTGGAAGAAATCACCAGTGCGCCGGAATTTTGGAGCAATCAAAATCATGCAAAATCGATTAATCAAGAGTTAAGCCACACACAGACCTTGGTAAAAGATTGGGAAGATGCAAAACGCGACGTGGATGAACTAACTGCACTTTTGCCGACAATGAAGCCGGAAGAAGACCCAAAAGGCGCAAAGGAATTTCGCGAAATGGTGGCCTCTCTGGAAAAAAGTTTTGAAAAATTAAATCGAGAATCATTTTTCTCCGGGAAATATGATCAAAATAATGTGATTTTGGCAGTACATGCTGGAACGGGCGGCAAAGATGCACAAGACTGGGCGCAAGTTTTGCTTAGAATGTATATGAGATATGCCGAACGTCGCGGATATACCGTGGAAGTATTAGATGAATCACAGGGCGAAGAAGTTGGGCTAAAAAGCGCGACGGTTCAAATTTCCGGAATGTATGCTTATGGCTACATGAAGGGCGAAAACGGGGTTCACAGACTGGTGAGAATTTCTCCGTTTAATTCCAAGCATTCCAGAGAAACTTCCTTCGCGTTAATAGAAATTATGCCGGAAGTGCCACAAGACACGGAGGTGGAAATAAATCCCGAAGAAATAAAGATGGATACATTCCGCTCCGGCGGTGCAGGTGGTCAAAATGTAAATAAAGTTAGTTCTGCGGTTCGCCTAACTCACATTCCAACCGGAATTGTGGTGAGTTGCCAAAACGAGCGAAGCCAAATTCAAAATCGCGAACGTGCCATGAAAATTTTGCAGTCAAAACTCGCACAAATTCGCGAAGAAGAATATTCAAAAGAAATGAAAGATATAAAAGGCAAAAAAGTGGAAATGTCGTGGGGAAATCAAATCCGCTCATATGTTTTGCATCCATATACAATGGTAAAAGATCATCGAACGGACTATGAAACTTCGCAAACAGACAAAGTTTTGGATGGAGATTTGGAAGGTTTTATAGAAGCCGAAATCGAATGGATGGAAAAGAAAAAAAAGGAAAAGACGGCTTAAATGGCTGTCCTTAGACCAAAAAATCTGGTATAATTTTGATGTATGGCAACCTTAAATATTTTGACCGGCGTAGATAACGAGACTTTGCGAAAAAAATCCAAGCCGATTAAAAAAGCAAACAAGGAAATTAAAAAGTTGGCGGTGGACATGATGGATACCATGATGATTGGTGATGGGCTCGGGCTCGCTGCTCCGCAAATTGGTGTAAATTTGAGAATGATTGTAGTTAGAATGAATTTTCAGACTAAAAATGAAATGATAGTTCCAATGATAAATCCGGAAATTTTAAAGGTGTCGGAGAAAATGGTATGCGCCGAAGAAGGATGTCTGAGTATTCCAAAAAAGTTTGTGCCGGTAAAGCGCGCAGCGGAAATAACGGTAAAATATCGCAATCTGCATTTCGAAGAGCACGTTTTAAATTTGCACAGCATGAATGCGCGAGTTATTCAGCACGAAATCGACCACTTGGATGGGATTTTGATGGTGGACAGAATGGAGTCGGATTTAAGTCCGGCGGCAATAGAAAGAGAGATAAAGGGTTAATGGAGTTTCTTTATCGAACTTAAGATTTTGTACCACGTCGGCCTAAATACCAGGTCAAAGGCTTCGGGATATGCCACTTGGCGACCGCCAAATTTCTTTTTAAATTGAGTCACGCCGGAAAGATCGTGAGGTTTCGAATCATCTGGCGCAATTCCCAAAAAATCATAATAATTCATGCCGCGCTTTTTTGCAGAAAGTATTGCGTGCCATTGCAAAAGGTAAGGCGCCATAAAATTGCGATGCGCATAATCCGAGCCGCCGTAATAATATGTGGCGAAATCTTTATAAAAAATCGCGATTAAGCCAGCGACCACTTTACCTTTATAGTAAGCCAAAAACAGAGAGGAGCTTTGTTTGCCAAAAGTTTCCAGCAAGTTTTGATAAAACATTTGAGGGTGAACGCCAAAACCATCTCGTGCGCTGGTTTCTTTTAAAATGTCATGGAACGCAGCAAAATCTTTTGCCGCCGAAGCATCCCAGCCAAAAAATTCTTTAATTTTAATGTCATGCTTTTCGGCAATTTTAATGTTGTACCTGCCTTTTGGCTTCATTTGAGCCAAAATTTCGTCCTCGGTTTTATTTAAATCCAAAATTAAAGTGTGCTGCGGGGTATAGCGTTTTTGAGTAGGGACAATATTCCAATCGCTTTTTAAACGCGTTGTAAATTCCGGAAGCCAGCCCAGGCCCGGCTCAATTCGTGCAAAAATTGCACGCGTTCCTTTGGAAATTTTTAAAAGTTCAGCAAAAATTTTCTCATTAAACTCAATTGGACCATATGGCACCCAGAGCTTGCAGAAGCCAAGCGGAAGCTTTTGGCGGATAGCCAAGCAGCTAGACTGCGCAGTCCCCTCACCTTCCAAAATCGTCCACGCTTTACCGCGATATGGAATTTTTTCCTGGAACTTAGCAAACACCAAAGACTGGAAGAAATTCCCAGCCGGGTGTGTACTAACGAATTTTTCGTAAAGACTCTCTTTTATCACGCTTTCATTTTACCCTACTTTTATCCTACTTTCTTGCGGATAAAGGCAGGAATATCAAATTCACTTTCTGTAGGCTTGTTTTGCATTGGTTGTTGAGAAGAGGACGAAGACGATGATGATTGAGAAAGTCCGGCATGTTCACGTTGGAAGAAGGAAGGTTTCTCGCGGCGGCTGTCATCAAAACCAGTTGCAATAACAGTAACCTTGATTTCACCTGTATAAGAATCATTAACTACAGCGCCAAAGATAATAGTTGCATCCGGATCGGCAGCTTCTGTAATAATTCTTGCAGCTTCATCAACTTCGAACATAGAAAGGTCATTTCCACCTGTAACATTGAACAAAATACCTTTTGCTCCACCAATATCCATTTCCAAAAGTGGGCTTTCGATTGCAGCATGAGCGGCATCCGAAGCGCGGTTTTCGCCTGCACCATAACCAATTCCCATAAGTGCGGAACCAGCATTTTGCATAACAGTGCGTACATCGGCAAAGTCTACGTTGATCATTCCATGAACCGTGATTATGTCGGCAATGCCCTGAACACCTTGTCTTAGAACATCATCAACGACGGCGAATGCTTCAACTAGTGGAGTCTTTTTATCAATAATGGAAAGAATTCTGTCGTTTGGAATTGTAATAAGTGTATCAACTTTTCCGCGTAGATTTTCCAAGCCATCTTCTCCTTGTTGTTTTCGTTTCATTCCCTCGAAAGAGAATGGTTTTGTAACAACGGCGACTGTCAAAATACCAAGTTCTTTTGCAATTTCTGCAACGATTGGAGCTCCACCAGTTCCAGTTCCTCCACCAAGTCCGCATGTAATGAAAACCATGTCGGAACCTTGTATTGCGGCCTTGATTTCCTCAGAACTCTCTTCTGCGGATTGTCTGCCGATATCCGGGTTTGCACCTGCGCCAAGTCCGCGAGTTGTAGCCTTTCCGACGTTAATTTTGAGCGGAGCCTCACAGTGATAAAGAGATTGAGCATCCGTATTCATCGCGATGAATTCAATTCCCTTAACTCCGGATTTCATCATGCGAGATACAGCATTGCAACCACCACCACCAACACCGATAACTTTCAATGCAGCTACTGGGCTTACCTCAGGGGTAATCATTTCCACAGAAGCCAATGGTCTTTTTTTGAAAGTAGAAGTTTTGCCAGCAAACAAACTTCGAAGGGATCCTTGTCCCGATCCGAACGATCCCTGACCCGAAGAATGTGTGCCCTGATTTGATTGGTCCATAAAAGATGTAGAAAATTAGAAAATAGAATTTAATAAAAGAACTACGGAAGTAGCTGCTTGGCCCAGTTCTTGATTCCCGAAAAGGTTTTCTTAAGATTTAAACCTTTCAGGCCCAGGCTAAACGGACGTCCTTCAAAGCGGCTGCCCCAAATGAGCAAGCCGATCGCAGTTGCATAAGCAGGATCTTCGATCTTGTCCACAACTCCCTCGAAATTCTGAGGGAAACCAATTTGGACAGGAAGATTCAGGGTTTCACGCGCCAAATCAATAATGCCAGGAATTTTTACAGCAGCACCAGTTAGCACAACGCCAGCCGGTAACATGCCATCCCTGTGAATTTTTGAAAGCTCTTCTTTAACGAGCATAAAAATCTCGCTATATCGAGCCTCAATAATTTCAACAAGATTTCTCTTGGAAATCTTTTGCATATCAATTTTGCTGAAACTGCTTAAATCGATAGTCTCTCTGTCATTCACCTCGTTTGGAATGCAGGAACCATATTCAATTTTAATTTTCTCGGCAGTATCTACAGAAGTTCTAAGTCCAATTGCAATGTCGTTTGTAACATTTTCTCCACCAACCGGGATTACGGCTGTGTGCAAAATAGTACCTTCTTCAAACACAGAAACAGAAGTTCCGCCGGAACCAATATCAACAACAACAACGCCCAATTCTTTTTGTCTCTTAGAAAGCACAGCCTCGCAAGAAGCGAGAGCGCTTGGAATAACATCTTGAATATCCACGCCAGCTTGCAATACGCATTTTTCGATATTGCGAACGGCCGGAACCATGCCTGTAACAATGTGAGCATCAACTTCCAGGCGAATGCCTGTCATGCCAACCGGGTATTTAATTCCTTTTTGTTCATCAACCGTGAAAGACTTTGGAATGATACGTAAAATTCTGCGGTTATTTGGAATTGCAACGGCCTGCGCAGCCTCCAACACGCGATCGATGTCATCTTCTGCGATTTCGCTGCCAGGACTTGAAATAGCGATAACGCCTTTGCTATTAAACGATTCTATGTGGTTCCCCGAAATGCCAAGAAGCACATGATTGACCGGCTCCCCTGCCATGCGTTCAGCATCTTCCAGCGAAGCGGTAATATTATTAATTGTTTCTTCAACGTCTATAACTTGTCCTTTTCGAAGACCCATAGACGGAGCGAGACCAACACCAATTACATTTGGCATTTGGGACTTTTCATCAATGGTTCCAACAACCGTACGGATTTTTGATGAGCCGATGTCTAATCCAGCAATAAGTTTAAATTTTGCCATAGAAAAATGATGTTATATCTCAGTAGCTTTCAGAACTATCGCGCAAAACATAGTACATAAAATTAACCAATGCAAATTTCTTAACCCATTTTTTGGCTTTTTAAAGCCCTTTGTTTCAATTTTGTATTCAGGTTTTTTGTTTGATTTGCGCGGAAAACCCAAATTTTGACACATGAGTTTTTTGGTATTGCTTTGGTCTATTTTTTGGCTTTTTAAAGCGCAAAAAACGACATCTTGATGTTCAAAAATATTGCACAGTGGATTTTTCGGGTCAATTTTGTATTCAGGGTGCTTTTGTATTGCTTAAGCTAACACAAAAAACGCCATTTCTTTTTCGGTAGTTTCTGGCTTTCGTAAAACAAAATCGCAGCAAAAATATAAAAATCCAAATTCGACTAATCGGAGCTGGTTTAGCTCTTACCTAAGCCAAGAATCGCCTATCCAGGCCATGTCGAAAAGCGGAAGTGTTATTACAATATAATTCGTCGCGGAAGGGCAAGTCTATTTTTCATTTTTGGGCACATTTAAAAAAACGGGCATTTTCTAAAGCACATTTTTTAAAACAAACTACTCTGTGCAGACATGCTTTCTGTGCCGTAAATATCGTCCAATCTTTTTATCAAACTTTTAAATCCATACTCTGCAAAAAGTTCTTTGAGCGCCTTTACATTTAGGTCTTTAACTTTGCACTGCATCAAATCAAAATCTACCGGCATGTCGGAACATAAGGTCGCCAAATGTTTGCTCATAAAGGCGGATTCTTTGCCGGCCTCAAGTTTCTTTTTCATAGCTCCGGTTATCTCGCCAATATGCTCATAAATGTTCTCCAAAGTTTTGTACTTAGATAGCAGATCTTTTGCACCTTTCTCTCCGATGCCCATCACGCCGGGAATGTTGTCAGAGTGATCCCCCGCCAGCCCTTTATAGTCCGGAATTTGTTCCGGAGTTAGGCTGTATTTCTTTATTACATCCTCCAAATGCATGGTTTCCGCGAGCTTAAAGCCCTTGGCTGGGTAAAGAATGGCGGTATTTTTGTTTACGAGCTGAAATAGGTCAAAATCACCGGTAGCAATAAGCGTTTGAAAGTTATTCCTAGAAGAAAGCCCCTTCGATATGGCTGCAATTATGTCGTCGGCCTCAAATCCGGCGGTTTCGAAAAGGGGGATGCCCAAAGTTTGAACCAAAGTCTTTACCAGCGGAATTTGGTCATATAGTTCCTGTGGAGCCTTCACTCGAGTGGCCTTATACTCGGCAAATTCCTTATGGCGGAAGGTGGGACCCTTTTTATCGAAGGCGACGGCTATGTATTGCGGTTTTTGTGTGGTGAGAAGTGAGAGAAGTATGTTCGCAAAGCCAAAAACCGCATTCGTCTGCACTCCTTTTGGGCTCTTAAAAAACGGAGGCACAGCATAAAACCCCCTATAGACAAGACCCGAGCCGTCAATCAATATAAACTTTTCTTTATCTTCCACTTTTGCATTCTAACTTATTAGATAAGTGAAGTCCTGTGAAATATGATTTTCGCCGCTACTTCCCCTGGTGTAGAGACCTGAAAAATGATATAATTTTTAGATGGACAGTTTCCAAAAACTTCTGTGCGAAAAGGCAAAGTACAAACGCGAGCTAATGGGAAAGAATTTTTTCCCACGCGTTCCTGTCCTTCTAATAGATCTTTCAAAGCAAAAAGAAAGTAAAATTTTAAAAGATTTGGTAGAAGCGGTAGACGCTTTAAACCTAGCCACAGTTGTTATTTCGGAAGATGGCGAAGGATTAAAATCCAGCAAAAATATTCACGTGATGAAGCCTGAAGAAAAAAAGCAGGCTTTTTATTTGGCCGATTTTGCAGTTATTCCAGAAAACGAAATCAAAACCGCATGGGGCTTTGGTTGCGCCCCGATTGCACAAATGGATGGTAAGTTAACGGTCAATTACAGCCCGCTTCAAGAAAAAGGAAACGGGTTTTATTTTGCCAATCCAACAAAGTGGGAAATCTTTGCGGGGATTGTACGCGCAGTAGAAACCTACCAATTTCCATATGACTGGGAGAACTTGGTACGCGAAATGATAAAGGTGAACTAACGTAAAGTAGCCGGCCCGGTACCTCCCCCGCCCGTAGTTGTGGAGTTTTTAATGCTCTGTGAGATTTCTTGAATCAGTCTGACTATTTCTGCAAAACTCAGATATTCAGTGGTGTTGACGCCAATAATCTGCCCAAGTGCATTAACTATAATTACAGCCAAAATGGTTACAACAAGGCCAATAATTGCATAACGAATGGTAGAAACGGCCTGTTTGATTTTTTCTTCTTGTCCGCCGGAGAGAATAAAAGAAATGCCGCCAATAAAAATAAATACAACGGAAAGAAAACCGGCAACGATTATGGCGTACGCAATGCCCTTGTTGATCAAGTCTGGAAGGCTAACGTTTTGTGTGTCCGAAATTAAAGAGCCCGAAGAAGCCATATAGCAGAACAATTATACACACAACTATTAGTCTAGGGAAACTGTATCCGAAACCGGGACTTCTCTTCCATCCGGTTCAATAATTTTCAAATTAACGCGAGCATTGTTTTTTGAGCCAACAACACGCAAAAGAACACGCATTGCCTTTGCAGTCTGTCCGGCTTTTCCAATAATTCTGCCCATGTCATCTTTTGCAACTTTTAGAGTAATCAAAACTCCCATCTCATCAACAGACCTCGTAACTTCTACTTCTTCCGGTTTAGATACGAGCTGCTTAACCAAATATTCGACAAAATTCTTGTCCGGACCTTGCGTTGGATCGTGTGGCATCATATGTGTGGAGCCTTAAAGGGTATTAAGCTGGTGTAGGTTCTGCAGGTTTTGCCGCGGCGGCTGGCTGCTTTTTGGCCTCCTCAGCTTTTTTCGCTTCCTCTCCTTTTCCTTTTCTTTGGCGATTTCTTGGTCGAAGATACTTATCCATTTCAGTCATGCCTTCTTTTTTCAAAAGAGCAGCAACGCTGTCTGTTGGAATAGCTCCTTTGCTCACCCAATACAAAACACGCTCCTTGTTAAAAGTCGTAATTTTTGGCTTGCGGGCACACAGGTAATTGCCAACAAGTTCAATGTAACGCCCTTTTACCGGCGCAGAGTGTTCTGCTACTACAATGCGGAAACTTGGTTGACCCACTTTTCCGGTTCGAGAAAATCTGATTCGCAACATAAATAAGCTAGTGTGAGTTTAGAGGAAAACAAAGCCCAAAGTCAACATTATTTTTTATCGGCTATTCTGGTGAGAATCCTGGTAACGGCATTTTGACCCAAAGATTCATTAATTAACCTGATAAGTTCGTTTTGATTGGCCGCAATTTGGGATGCCCAAGCAGAATTTTCGGCCCCTACTGTCAAGACTTTATTTTTATAATGTTTGGGAAAAGTGTGATCCAAAGCCCGTTCGTGAATTAGTCCCGGTGCGATTTTTCGGTACTTTTCACATATCAAAGCGGCCTCGACTTCCAGCTTCACGCCCAACTTTGTGTATGCGCTTGGTAATAATTTTTGGATTGAAATAAACATAAGAGATTGATAAGTCCGCACCATATACCTCAACGAAGGCCCGCGTACAACTTACTAAATGTTGTTTTGCTGTTTTTTTATATAGCACACTCGCTATGCTCGTGTGTGGCATTATAAACTTCCAAAGTCTCCTGCGCCATTTTTTCCCAAGAGAAATCTTTTAGTCGAGCATAGCCTTTTTGCACCAATTCTTCCGCCTTTTTCGGATTTAAAATTACGGATGAAATTTTATCCGCCATGTCATGTGGACTGGTTGGATCGAAAAACACCGCAGCATTACCGCAAATTTCCGGCAAGCTTGAAGAGTGGGAGGCACAGACGGGAATACCACAGGCAAAAGCCTCCAGCGCCGGCAATCCAAATCCTTCATAAAAAGATGGGAATACATATAAAAGAGCGCCATTATAAAGGAGCACAAGATCTTCTTCCGGGACTAATCCGGTAAATCTTACATCCCCTTCCAAGTGCTCCGCCCGCACAGTTTGTTTAACTTCCGGGTACCACGGATCTTCTTTGCCGGTAATTACCAAGATGCCTGGGAATTTATATTTATGTTTTAAAATTGCAAAAGCTTTAATGAGATTAACCAAGTTTTTGTGGCTGCGCCAGACGCCGGTATATAGAATATATGGCTTAATAAAGCCGTAATTCGCCTTAAATTGCTCAACCTGGTTCCCATCTTTTAGCCGATGAAATTGATGATTTACTCCTTCGTGAATTACTTTTATTTTCTCTGGATTTACATTCAAAAGTTTAACAATGTCGGTTTTTGTATTTTTAGAAACGGCAACAACTTTTTTAGCTCGCTTTATTATTGAGCGAATTGTTAAGTTGTACCCCATGCGCGAAATCCATCCGGCCATTTTTCTTCCGGGATAAAAATGCAAAGTTAAATCGTGAATGGTCACAATGCACGGCTTCCTATATAAAATTGGAGCATTAAAATGAGTGAAGTGCATTAAATCCAGCTTGTGCGCCCGCAGAATTTTTAAAAACTTCCACTGTTCATCAAAAGAATAATGCTTTGCATTCACCAAAACTTTCTCAACTCCCCCTCTTGGCGGAATAAATTTTTCAAAATTAGGATCATTAAAAAACAGAACATAATGATTTTTATGGTCGATTTTTAGCAGATGTTCGATGAGTTCATAAACATATCTGCCTATTCCAGTGAAGGCAGAACTGTAAAACCTAGCATCTATGCCGATCCGCATGCGAGTATTTTACTCTTTTTCCAGATTTTCCAGAAATCGTGCCAACATGCGCAGCCCAAAGCCGGTTGCGCCCTTCTGTTCGTACTTTTTAGGATCAATTGTGAATGCCGGCCCCGCAATATCTATATGTGCCCATTTGGTTTTGCCAACAAACGCCTGCAAAAATGCAGCGCCTTTTGATGTTCCTGCGCCACGATCGCCACCGGAATTTCGCAAATCGGCATATTGGCCTTTTAGAATTTCACTATGATCTTTGTGAATAGGGAGAGGCCATAGCAATTCATCAACTTCGTCGCCCGCTTTGCGAAGTCCATTAATTAAATTTTCATCATTTCCCAAAAGGCCGGAATAG